>Ga0247820_10002474_pt1 | contig 10363 bp, 20 predicted proteins | sample 13C_Glucose_Day1_2_FD_192480 | JGI IMG/M metagenome (GOLD analysis project Ga0247820, IMG submission 192480) | Soil microbial communities from agricultural site in Penn Yan, New York, United States - 13C_Glucose_Day14 | ecosystem: Environmental > Terrestrial > Soil > Agricultural land | place...
CCCTCGCGGAGCTGCACACGCTGCTGGAGGCGATCCGCGAGGCGCTCACCACACCAGCTCCCGCGACGCACGACACCGCGCTTTGGGCGTCACCGCGAGCCCGGGAGTGGCTGCTGATCGACCGGATCGCCGAGGTGACCGGGGTCATCAACAACATCCTTGCCGGGCGACTGACCGCGACCCCAGGCGCGGCCTGGTGGGCGGAGCACCTGCGGAGCCGGGTGGAGCAGACGCCGGTCACCTACCCCACGGCGAAGCAGGCTCAGGGCGGTGAGGGCTGATGGTCGCCGTTGACCTGCACACCCGCCTGGTCGTCTCCACCCCCGAATGGAACGACGGCAACCCGGTCCGCATCCTCAACGCCCACGTCACCGCAGGTGGTGTCGGTGTCCGCTACCAGGACGTGTGGGCTCACCAGCCGGCGCGGGTGACGACGGTGGCTCCGGGCTTCGAGCTGGTGCTCGTGGACGGCGGCTGCCAGGCCGGGAGGACCCGATGACCGGGCCCGAGTGGATCAGCTTCGACCAGGTCCAGGTTGGCGATGAGCTGACTTTCCTCACCGCTGACAACGGGTTCGGCGGCTCCGGCGGGGCTGTCAGCCGAACCGGCACCGTGTTCCGCAAGACCGACAAGGTGATTGGCGTCCGCGTGGGCGACAGCATCCCGGTCTTCCGCGACGGCAAGAGCCGTATCGAAGGCGCCACTGCCCGGCTCCGTCGAGCGGACTGGTCTAGCCGTTCGCCTCGACGTATTCGGTTGTCCGAGCGGGTCACCACCGAGGGCGGTGCCCAGTGATCGGCCGTACCCCGCGCCCGCCGCGCCCGACGTGGTTCGAGACGCACGTACTCGCCCACGTCGCCGCCTGGCGCACCTCCACCGCCCGGCATGAGGCCGACGCCGCGAAGTTCCTGGCCGAGCTCGACGGCGACACCCGCCGCGACCCCTACGCGGAAGGGAGGCCCGCGTGAGCACCCCCACCCTCACTGAGCAGCTGCGCCGCATCGTCACTCGGCACTGCGGCATCTGGACCGCCAGCAGGACCCTCGACGCCCTCGACGGCCTCGTCGGCCCTGTAGAAGCGCGCGCCATGCTCGACCAGCTCGTCGCCGACGGTCTGCTCGCCCCGCGCGGTGAGTCCGGCGACGTGTGGACGATGGCGCCCACCCGGCTCGGCTTCACCGCCCAGGTCGCCCACAAGATCCGCCGTATCCCTGGGGTGGCTGCGGCTGACCTCGGCGAAGACGAAGGCCTGATCGGCATCCGAACCGTCGACGGCGGCTTCTTCTTCGTCGAGGTCCACGCCAGCCGCACCACCCCGGAAGGAGACGACCGGTGATCGACCTCACCACCCCGGCCGGCGTCCTCCTCGGCCGCTGGGAAACCGGCTCTCCGGAGTGGCGGGTGGCCCGGGCCACCCGGCTCAGCGGATCCCGCATGGCCGCTGTCCTCGGCCTCTCACCGTGGGAGTCCCCGTACTCCACCTGGTGCGAAATGGCTGGCCTAGTCCAGCCCGACGAGCAGACGAAGGAGCAGTCCCGCGGCCACTACCTCGAGCCTGCGGTCGCGGCTTGGTTCGCCGACCAGCACCCGGAGCTCATGGTGGCCGAGGCCGGCACGTACGTGCACGCCGACCGGCCGCAGCACCTGGCCAACCCCGACCGGCTGCTCACTACCCCCGGCTCCAGCACGACGGCTGCTTTGCTGGAAATCAAGACCGACGCCGACGGGTCCGGGTGGGGCGAGCCGGGCACCGACCAGATCCCCGTCTACTACCGCACACAGGTGCAGTGGTACCTCGACGTCCTCGGCCTCCAGCGCGCCTACATCGCCGTCCTCACCGGTCGCCTGAACTTCGCCGAGTACGTCATCGACTACGACCCGGCCGACGCCGCACACATGCGCGGAGTGGCAGACGAGTTCCTCGACTCGCTGCTGTGGCGGGAGATGCCGGACCTCGACGCGCACACCGCGACGTACGAGACGGTCCGCAAGCTTCACCCGGACATCGACGGCGACGACGTCGACATCGACCCGGGCCTGGCGGCGGAATTCATCGCCGCCACGGCGGACGCGAAGGGCGCCGAGGCCCGCGCCACGAAGGCGCGCACCGCGCTGGCCGCCGCGATGGGCACCGCGAAGCGGGCCCGGTGCGGCACTTACACGATCGCCACCCGGCAGGCCAAGGGCGGCGGCACGCCGTACCTGGTGGCCGGCCGCAAACTTCCCGACCCGATCGAGCTCATGGGAGCCGCAGCATGACCATCGACCACTTGCCCGCCAACCGCACCGACTCCCTGCCGGAGCGGATCCAGTACTCCCAGGCCCTCGCGGTCTCCAATCTCCTGCCCACCCAGTACCGGGGGAAGCCGGAGAACGTCCTGTACGCCATCGAGTTCGGTCGCAGCCTCGGCATCGAGCCGATCGCCGCGATCACCGGCGTCCACATCATCGAGGGCAAGCCGTCCGCGTCGTCAGGCCTGATCTCGGCGCTGGTGCGCCGGGCCGGGCACCGGCTCCGCGTGTGGGTCGAGCGCGACGCCAACGGCACCCTGCTTGCCGCGATCGCCACGATCATCCGCAAGGACGACCCCGACTTCGAGTTCCGCTCCACCTGGACCATGGCCCGGGCGACCTCGGCTGGGCTGACGAACAAGAGCGTCTGGAAGAACTACCCGGAGGCGATGCTCAAGGCCCGCGCGGTCTCTGAGGTGGCGCGAGAGGCGTGTGAGGAGGAGCTATCCGGTGTGGGCTACACGCCGGAGGAGCTCGGTGCGGAGGTGAACAGCGACGGGTCGGTGGTCGTGACGACCGCGCCGGCCCGGGCGAACCAGCCGGGCCAGACGATCCGCGACGCGGTCGCCCAGCCTGTCCCTGAGGCCGCGCCGACCGCAGCGCCGGAGCCGGTGGCCGAGGCCGAGCGGATGATCAGCGGGCCGCAGCAGAAGAAGCTCGGCGCGCTGATGCGGGCGCACAACATCACGGACCGGGACACGGCGCTGGCGTTCGTCGCCGACGTCATTGGCCGCCCGGTGGACTCCCGCAATGAGCTGACCATGGCTGAGGCGGGCAAGGTCATCGACACGCTGGAGTCGGCGCCGCCGCCCGTCGAGCAGCCGCCGGCCGCCCCCGACGACGAGGTGTTCGACGGCGACATCGTCGACGACACCCCCGACCAGGACGGCGAGGCCTCCTGATGACGGGCGCCGAGCACTACCTCGCAGGTGAGCAGCTGCTCAGCGATGCCTCCTTCGTCCGCTCGCCTGAGGACCCGCGGCCGACCAGCCGGCACGGTGGTGAGCTGTCCCCGGTCATCCACGCCGCACTGGTTGGCCGGGCGCAGGCACACTTCGCTGCGGCCGGTGTCGCTGCGATGGCTCTGCAGGCGGTGCTTCCGCTGGTGGGCGACGACCAGCAGGTCACCGACTGGGCCAAGGCCATCGGCGTCACAGCGGACACCGCCCAGGTGAACCGCAGCTTCGTCACCAACGCCATCGCCCTGGTCGACGAGTGGCAGCGTAAAGGCATCGTCACCTCCGACGACGCGGCCGAGATGTACAAGGCCCTCGGCGAGGTGACCGGATGAGCCGCGAAGCCTACGACCGGGCCGCGGACGACTGGCGGCGTGTGGTCGACGCCGCGCGAAGGGCCGGCGGATCCGACGTCGCCGTCGCCCTGCCCGCTGGGCACCTTCAGCTGATCCTGCACGGCTACGAGCAGTTGCAGGCCGAGCGGGCGGCCGCGCTCGAGGTGCTCGGCGTCTGGCATCGGCAGGGGCTGGTCGACACCGTCGCGGTGCTGCACATGCAGCGGGCGCTCGGCGTCATCAGCGCCGAGGTCTACGACTACCAGGTGCGTTGCGCCCAGGACCACCAGGCCGCCGCCGGGGATCGGTTCTTCGTCGACACCAGCCGTGAGGGCTGCGTCGATCACATCCCGGTCGCCAGCGGCTCCTGCCGGGAGTGCGCGCAGGCGCAGGGGGTGGCGCTGTGACCGCCCCCTGGTATCTCGGAAGGCTCGCCCCGTTCGACCTCGAGACGACTGCTCCGAACCCGGAGGAGGCGCGGATCGTCGAGGCCTACGTCGGGTATGTCGGCGGCGGCCTGGAGCCGATCGACCGGGAGCCGCTCCTCGTCGACCCGGGCGTGGAGGTGCCGGCCGAGGCGACCGCGATCCACGGCTACACCACCGAACACCTGCGTGAGCACGGCGACCCGGCCGACGCGGGCGTGTACATCATCGCGACCGCGGTGGCGGACGCGATCCGCGAGCAGGTGCCGCTGGTCGGCCAGAACATCCGCTACGACCTCACCGTCCTGGAACGCGAGCTGGCTCGGTACGACTACCCGTCGCTGGCGGAACTGGCGGGCCGCCCGATCAGCCTGGTCATCGACACGCTCGTGCTGTCGAAGTACCTGGACCGGTGGCGTCGCCGGGTGTCGGCCGAGCAGGGCGCCCACGTGTTGAAGACGACCGCGCAGGTGTTCGGCGTCGCATGGGTGGACGAGGAGGCGCACGGCGCCCGTTACGACGCGCTGGTGGCGGCCCGGGTGGCGTGGCAGATGGGGCGGATCGCGCATCTGCCGCTGGCTCAGCGGCCTCGGGTGTTGTCGGGGCGTGATGACCGGCGGCACCTGTTCGACGACCTGGCGGTGGATCTGCCGACGCTGTTCGCCAGTCAGCAGCGGTGGGCGGCGGAGCAGGCGGCCAGCTATCAGGAGTGGCTGCGTAGCCCGAAGGCGGGCGAGAAGCGCGACCCCGACGCGGTGATCTCCGGCGAGTGGCCGATTCAGGCCGCCCCGGCCCTGACCCCCTGAAGCAAGCGGGCCCCGGCCAGCACGCCGGGGCCCGCTTCATCCTGGAGAACAACGTGCACGACAACCTTACCCAGACCGCCCTCACCCCCAGCTCCGCCGAATACATGCGCGGCGAACTCACCCGCGTCGAGGGCGAACTCGGCCGACTGGACAAGACCCGCGCCGACCTGGTCGTCGACATGGACCGCATCCGCCGGGAGCTCGCCTCCCTCGACATGGTGCGCGGGGAGCTCGACGAGACCGCGGACCGGTATCGGCAGCGGCTGGGCGGCGCGGTGTCGCTGCTGCCCGCCGAGCAGCCGGTGTGGCCGCAGCCGGGCGAGCCGTGTGAGTGCGGGGATTCGATGCAGTGGTCGCCGCAGCAGAACGGGTTCATCCACCCGCTGGGCGAAGGCGGATTCGAGCTGGCGGGGAAGTCCTGCCGGCGAGTGAAGGGCGAGCCGTCGGCCGCCGAGCGCGTTGGTGGCGAGTCGTGAGTCGGGGTCAGCGGCGCAGCGGCGCCGTCTCCCGCGGTCGGGCTTCTGGCCGGCACGCTCGCCGCGCTTCGTACACCGGCTGGGGCGGCCTGGCCGCTGCGGTGGCGGAGGCCGCCGAGCACCCGGTCATCGACGTAGCGATTACCCGTCCGGTTCTGGCCCGGGGCGGTGGCCGGTGAGCGCCTTCGAGATCGCGTTCTGGGCGGCCGTGCTGGTCTGCCGTTTCCTTCTCTTCCGCCGCGGAGGCACCCGATGAGCACCAACACCGAGCAGACGCCCGTGAACTACCACCAGGCGAAGTTGGAGAAGATCGCCGCCGCCATCACCGCCTGGCAGGCCACCGAATCCAACGCGGCCACCCACCCGTACGGCGACGCCGACGACCTCGAGGACGCCCTCCTCGGCCACGGTCTGCAGCTCCTGCCCCTGGCCTCCAGCGACTGCCGCTACCGGGTCCTCGTCGATGGCCAGCCCGCCCCGTACGTCGGCCAGGACCGCCCGGCCGGCCCTTTGGACGCGGACGAGGCCGCCGAGGTGTTTCTCCTCGCCGTGATCCACAGCGAGGACAACCTGGCCGAGCAGACGATCACTGTCCGCCCGGCCACCGACGCCGAGCTCGTCGGGCACGCGGTCACTGGTGAGGCCACGGTGCGCGGTGACGAGCATCTGGTCGACGGCCCGAACGGCGGTGCGTGATGGCTGTCTCGAACTCCAGTATCGAATGGACCGACTCGACGTGGTCGCCCGTCACGGGCTGCACGAAGGTGTCGGCCGGGTGCGACAACTGCTACGCCGAGACGATCGCCCACCGCTTCGCCGGTAGCAAGGCATTCCCCAACGGCTTCGAGGTGACGCTGCACCCGGAGCGCCTGGAGCAGCCGCTGAAGTGGCGCAAGCCCCGCCAGATCTTCGTCAACAGCATGAGCGACCTGTTCCACGACAGCGTGCCGGACGAGTACATCGCCAAGGTGTTCGCGGTCATGGCCCAGACCCCGCAGCACACCTATCAGATCTTGACGAAGCGACACGCGCGGATGCGATCGCTCCTGACCGACCTGTGCCGCTGCGGCGTGGGCCACCCTCCGGGCACGCACTTCAGGTCCTCGATGGCCTGGGCCTCCACGTCTCACAGCCCGACGTATGTTCCCGGGCTCAACGGCCGCGACGTCCACCAGGCATGGCCGCTGCCCAACGTCTGGTTGGGCGTCTCGGTGGAGAACCAGCAGTGGGCCGATATTCGCGTCCCCGCCCTGCTGGACACCCCGGCCGCCGTTCGCTGGATCAGCGCGGAACCGCTGCTCGGGCCGATCGACCTGCACAACGTGCGCGGTATTGACGCCCTCTGGCCGGACTGGATGGGCGGCCCCACGGGCGGGACGGGGGCATCTCACCCTCTGCTGGACTGGGTCGTCACGGGCGGCGAGTCCGGCCCCGGCGCCCGGCCGATGCACCCCGCATGGGCCCGCGCCCTGCGCGACCAGTGCCAGAAGGCCGACGTGCCGTTCCTCTTCAAGCAGTGGGGCGCGTGGCGGCCGGAACCCATCTACGACACGAGCGGCCGGTACCACGTGGTCATGCCCGACGGTCGTGACCGTGGCACGCCGTGGAGCGGTTGGGGGATTGATCAGCCTGATGCCGTGACCATGGAGCGGGTCGGTAAGGGTGCCGCTGGCCGCGAGCTCGACGGGCGCACCTGGGACGAGTTCCCCGAGACGGTTACTGCTGCGGGGGTGAACGGCTGATGGCGCTCTCCGACGACCAGCTCGCCGCCATCAAGGCCCAGACCGACCGTGCTGTGACTGAGCTGGGCGACGTCTGCGCGGAGGGCCCGTCCCGCCGCTTCAAGATGACCATTCCGGCCGACCCCACGCGGGACACGGACCTGATCATCAGCCGCGCCCTCGAGGGCGCGGAGCAACTGCTGGCCGAGGTGGAGGAGCTCCGCGCCCAGCGAGCCGAGCTGGTCAAGCTGCACGAGTACGACGAACTGATCTTCGGCGGCTTCTACTGCACCTACTGCACCCCCGACGACTGCGACGACCCCGACGACAACGTCTATTGGCCGTGCCCGTCGCTGCGCGCCGCCGGGGTGACCGACGACGAGGCCATCGAGATCATCACCGCGCGTCGTGCGGCGATCGAGAAGGCCCATCGCGCTTCCGCTGCTCAGGGAGCGGCAAAGACCGCCGGGGGCGACCGTGGCTGAGCCGATCACCCCTGAGCAGCTCGCCGCGATCAGGGCGCAGGCGTACGCCACTGTCGACGGACGCGAGTTCGTGTTTGTCGACGAGCTCACTGAAGCGCTTCGCGCCCTGGCGGGGGACGGGGCGCACTGCTCGGACCCCATCGAATGCGGCCACGAGGCGGCCCTGGGGCAGGCCGAGGCTGAGCGGGACCAGGCGCTCGCCGAGCTCGCCGCGATTCGGGAGCGGGCGCACGTCCGTAGCGAGGAGCTCCTCGCCTACCGGGACCGACGCCCCTCTAACGACCGGGTGCGACGGCACGCCTTCGAGCTGGCCGCCAACGAGCTCCGGCAGCTCGTCGAGCCGCCCGCCGGGGAGGCACCCGATGCGTAGCCTCCTGTTCATCCTCGCGGCCGCCACCACCGGCACACTCGCCGGCGTCGCTATCCACCAGCTCATCGATGGCAGCCGGACCGCCGGCGGCCTGCTGATCGTGTCAGCGGTGCTGGCCGCCCTGTGGGCGCAGGCGCAGCTCCGTGCTACTGCCCGGCGCCCGGACCGCGTCGACCGGCTCATCGCCAGCGCTCTCGACGAGGCCCGCGACCAGCAGTGGCTGCGCGACGGGAAGCGGCCATGACCGACCCCCGCCCCGCCCTGGACGACGTCGACGCCGAGCTGGCCATGGTCGCCACCCGCGACCTCCTCGACCAGCTGCCCGTCGCCGACGCCCTCGACCAGATCCGCAGGAGGACCCGGTGACCCTCTTCACCTACGTGTACAGCGTCGTCACCGTCCTCGCCGCCGGCACCGCCATCTGGGCCGTCCAAGCCCGCTCCTTGTGGGGTGCCGCCCTGGCGCTCGCCGTCCTCGTGGCGGCGGCGGCCTGCACCGCCCTCACCCTCCGCCCTGCCGAGCCCGTCCGGGCTCCCGCCGCCGTCCTGGAGGCCTGATGACCACCCCCGCCAAAGAGATCCGCGCCGCCGTCGCTGATCTGCGCGCCCCCCTGCTGCCCGCATACCTGACCGTGCCCGTCCGCGTCGTACAGGGCGACAGCGAGTCCATGGACACCCTCGCCTGGTGCGACGTTCACCACCCCGACGACAACGACTGCGGGGCCTGCGAGACCGTCGAGACCCTCCACCCGGCACTCGCCCACCTGATCGCCGTCTTGCTGGCCGCCCGTGAGCCGCTCGCCGCCTGGCTGGAGTCCTGGGACGGCGTCGAGCTCCACGAGGACGGGCCGATGCGGGACGACTTCCAGCACGCCCTCAAGGTTGCCCGCGTCATCCTCGGCGGTGCCCAGTGACCGCCGGCCTCACCACCGCCGGGCCGGCGGCGGGCGCCACTCCGTTCGCCGACTCGCGGTGCGGCTCCGACCGCGGATACCAGGCACACCGCCGACGCGGCGAAACTCCCTGCGAAGCCTGCCGAAAAGGACGGAACGCAGAACGTCGCGCCCGCGAGCGCGTGAAGCCCAAGCCGAGGAAGCCAGACACCACCCCTCGCCGCTTCTGGGGCAAGGTCACCGGCGACGACTTCACCACCTGCTGGGAGTGGACTGCCTACCGCGACCAGAACGGCTACGGCCGATTCAACATCGGCGGCCGCGCGGGCTCCACGCACATGGCGCACCGCGTCGCCTACGAGCTCCTCATCGGACCAGTCCCGAACGGTCTGGAGCTCGACCACCTCTGCCGGAATCGGGCCTGCGTCAACCCCTGGCACCTCGACCCTGTGACCCACCTCGTCAACTCACGGCGAGGTATCGCCGGCCAGGTGAACGCCGAACGTCAGCGTGCCATTACGCATTGCCCTGAAGGTCACCCGTACGACGGCCAGAACACGACGTTGCGCTCCAGCGGCGCCCGACGTTGCAAGACGTGCAGTCGGCAAGACCACCAGCGCCGCTACCAGCAGAACCCCGAGAAATATCGCGAGGTGGCGCGCCAGTACCGCGTTCGCAGGAAGGAGCGTGCAGCGTGACCCCCCGAGTTTGTGGAATCGATCTTTCATTGACCGCCACCGGCATCGCCCGCACCGACGGGCACACCGAACGGGTCACCTGCGGCGACCTCCGCGGCACCGACCGCCTGGCCTGGATCTGCTCCGCCATCACAGGACACACCACCCAGGGAGTCGACCTCGTGGTGGTGGAAGGCCCCTCCTACGGCAGCATGTCCGGCGCCGGCCACCACGAGGCCGCCGGCCTGTGGTGGCTGGTCGCCTACACCCTGGACGGCCGCGACGTGCCATACGCCGTCGTCCCGCCGAGCACGCTGAAGAAGTACGCCACCGGCCGCGGCAACGCCACCAAGCCGGACATGCGGATGGCCCTGTTCCAGCGCACCGGACTCGACCTGCGCGACGACAACCAGGTCGACGGCTGGTGGCTGCGCGCCGCCGGACTGGACGCGCTCGGTCACCCGGTCGTCGACGTCCCGAAGGCGCAGCGTGACGCGCTCGCCAAGGTCGCCTGGCCTCAGGCGGTGGCGTCGTGCTGAGCATCGGCCAGCGGCTCGGCCAGATCCGCCTCGAACAGCGCATCCGCCAGCAGGACGCCGCCCAAGCAATCGGTGTGGCCCCCAGCACCATGTGCCTCTGGGACTCCGACCGACGGCACCCCACCATCGGCAACGCCGCCGCCTACGCCCGCTTCCTCGGCCGCCGCCTGGTCGCCCTCGACGGCGGTCAGGTCGTCGCCGAGGGGGAGGAGCTCGCCCACATCACCCGGTTCCGCACGGCGGCCGGGGTATCTCGGTCGGAGCTGGCCGAGCGGCTCGGCGTAGACCTGGCTGCGGTGTGCTGCGTCGAGCGTACGGCCGGACCCGCGACGCATCTGAGCACGGTGCACCGGTATCTGGGAGCACTTGGCTACCGAGTTGGACTCGCC
>Ga0247820_10002475_pt1 | contig 10361 bp, 7 predicted proteins | sample 13C_Glucose_Day1_2_FD_192480 | JGI IMG/M metagenome (GOLD analysis project Ga0247820, IMG submission 192480) | Soil microbial communities from agricultural site in Penn Yan, New York, United States - 13C_Glucose_Day14 | ecosystem: Environmental > Terrestrial > Soil > Agricultural land | place...
GTGGCGCGCGGGCCGGTGACGCTGGTCGCGCCCCCGGCGGCCGCGCTGGCGCTGACGCCGGCGCGGCTCGAGGCCGGCGAGATGCGGCTGACGGCGCTCCGGGCCGGGATCGCGGCGGAGCGGCCGGTCGGCGTGGTGGCGCTCGGCGCCGACCCGAACGGCGTCGAGCGGGTGCTGGGCGCCGCGACGGGCACGTTCGCCGCCGGCGAGGCGACGGCCGGCCTCGCGCTCGACATGCCGGTCGAGCTCCGGAACCGGGTCGAGCGGCTGCAGCTCTCCGACGGGCGCTCGGCGGCCGGGGTGGTGCTCGCCGACGACACGCTGCGGCGGCGCAAGGTCGGGCTGCTGTCGGGCCGGGCGGGCGACGAGGCGCAGGAGCTCACCGATCCGATGCACTACCTGAGGAAGGCGCTCGAGCCCTTCGCCGAGGTGATCGAGGCGCCGCTCGGCGAGATGCTGAATGCCGCCCCCGACGTGCTGGTACTGGCCGACGTCGGCACGCTGGCCGAGGCCGAGCGCCAGGCGCTGGTGCCGTGGGTCGAGAAGGGCGGCCTCCTGGTGCGCTTCGCCGGGCCGCGGCTGGCGCAGTCGGGCGCCGGGCAGCTCGAGGAGGATCCGCTGCTGCCGGTGCGGCTCAGGGCCGGCGGGCGCTCGATCGGCGGGGCGATGTCCTGGGGGGCGCCGCGGCGGCTGAAGCCGTTCCCCGAGGACGGGCCGTTCGCCGGGCTGCCGGTGCCGGCCGACGTCGACATCTCGAGCCAGGTGATGGCGCAGCCCGATCCGGACCTGCCGGAACGGGTGCTGGCGACGCTCGAGGACGGCACGCCGCTGGTCACCGGCAAGCCGCTCGGCGACGGGCGGATCGTGCTGTTCCACGTCACGGCCAGCGCCGACTGGTCGAGCCTGCCGCTCTCCGGCCTGTTCGTGCAGATGCTCGAGCGGCTGGCGCAGAGCGCCGGCGGGCTGGCCGAGGATGCGGACGGGCTCGCCGGCACCGTCTGGACCCCGCTGCAGGTGCTCTCCGGCTTCGGCGAGCTGGAGCCGCCGAGCCTGGTCGCCGGCGTGCCGGGCGAGGCGCTCGCCGCGGCCCGGCCGTCACCGGCGACGCCGCCCGGCGTCTACGCCAGCGGCGAGCGGCGGGTGGCGCTGAACGTCATGCGGACGGACGACCGGCTGGCGCCGCTCGGGCCGATGCCGGAGGGCGTCGTGGTGCAGACGCTGGAGCAGCCGTCCGAGGTGCGGCTCGGGCCGTGGCTGATCGCGCTGGCGCTGCTGCTGATGGCGCTCGACGTGCTCGCGACCCTGGCGGTCACGGGGCGGCTCGGCGCCCGCCTGCGGCCGGGCGCGGCGACCGCCGCCGGGCTCCTGCTCGTCGCGGCGCTGGCGCTCGGCGCCGGGGGCGCGGCGGCGCAGCCGGCCGACGACGCCGCGGCGCTCTATGCGGCGAACCAGACGGTGCTCGCCTACGTCGCGACCGGCAACCCGCGCGTCGACACGGTCAGCCGGGCCGGGTTGACCGGCCTCAGCCGCGCGCTCTTCGACCGCACCGCGATCGAGCCGGCCGACCCGGTCGCCGTCGACGTCGAGGCCGACGACCTGTCGCTCTATCCGTTCCTCTACTGGCCGGTCACCGAGAGCCAGGCGGCGCCCTCCGAGGCGGCGGTGGCGCGGCTCAACGACTTCCTGCGCTTCGGCGGCATGATCCTGTTCGACACCCACGACGCCGACCTCGGCGGCGGCTCGGGGACGACGCCGAACGGCCGGGCGCTGCAGCGCATCGCCATGCGGCTCGACATCCCGCCGCTCGAGCCGGTGCCGGACGACCACGTGCTGACCCGCACCTTCTACCTGCTGCAGGACTTCCCCGGCCGCTGGAGCGGCGCGCCGGTCTGGGCCGAGGCGGCGACCACGGTCGAGGAGGTCGAGGGGATGCCGTTCCGCAACCTCAACGACGGGGTGACGCCGGTGGTGATCGGCGGCAACGACTGGGCGGCAGCCTGGGCGGTGCAGGACAGCGGCGCGCCGATGTTCCCGGTCGGCCGCGGCATCGCCGGCGAGCGGCAGCGCGAGATGGCGCTCAGGTTCGGCATCAACCTCGTCATGTACGTGATGACCGGCAACTACAAATCCGACCAGGTGCACGTCCCGGCGCTGCTCGACCGGCTGGGGCAGTAGCGCCATGCAGGCGATCGTCCTCGACCCGCTGCTGCCGCTGCCGCTGATCGCCGCGCTCGCCGCCGTGGCGTTCGTCGGGGTCGCCGTGGCGCTCTGGCGCGGGCTGACCGGCTGGTGGCTGCGCGGCCTCGCGGCGCTGGTGCTGCTCGCCGCGCTCGCCGGCCCGTCGCTCCGCCGCGAGGACCGGGCGCCCGTGCCGAACATCGCGCTGGTGGTCGTCGACGACAGCGCCAGCAACCGCATCGCCGGGCGCGGCGCGCAGCTCGCGGCGGCGCTGGACGGGCTGGAGGCCGGGCTCGGCCGGCTCGGCGAGACCGAGGGGCTCGAGGTGCACGAGGTGCATGTCGCCGACGGCGGCGAGGACGGCACGCTGCTACTGACCGCGCTCGCCGAGGCCACCGCCGAGCTGCCCGCCGACCGCATCGCCGGGGCGATCCTGGTCACCGACGGCCAGGTGCACGACGCGGCGGCGCTCGACGCCTTCCCTGGCCCGGTGCAGGTGCTGCTGACCGGCAGCGCCGCCGACTGGGACCGCCGCGTGGTGGTCGAGACCGCCCCGGCCTTCGCGATCGTCGACGAGCCGGTCAGCCTGTCGCTGCGGATCGAGGACCTCGGCGCGGCCCCGGGCAACGGCGGCTACGTGCCGCTGCTGATCTCGCTCGACGGCACCGAGCCGGTTCGCTTCGAGGTTCCGGTCGGCCGCAGCGTCGAGCTGCCGGTGACGCTTACGCGCGGCGGGGTCAACGTGCTGCAGGTGACGACGCCGCCTGCGGCCGGCGAGCTGACCGACCGCAACAACGCCGCCATCGTGTCGATCAACGGGGTCCGCGACCGGCTGCGGGTGCTGCTGGTGTCGGGCGAGCCCTATCCGGGCGAGCGCACCTGGCGCAACCTGCTCAAGTCCGACAGCGGCGTCGACCTCGTGCACTTCACCATCCTCCGGCCGCCGGAGAAGCAGGACTTCGTGCCGGTGTTCGAGCTCTCGCTGATCGCCTTCCCGACGCAGGAGCTGTTCATGGAGAAGGTCGACGAGTTCGACCTGATCATCTTCGACCGCTACAAGCGGCGCGGCATCCTGCCCAACCACTATTTCGACAACATCGCCCGCTACGTGCGCGGCGGCGGCGCGCTGCTGATCGCCTCGGGCGCCGACTACGCCGGTGCCGAGAGCCTCTACCGCTCGCCGCTGCGCGAGATCCTGCCGGCGGCCCCGACGGCGGCGGTGTTCGAGGAAGGCTTCCACCCGAGGCTCTCGGCGCTCGGCGCGCGGCATCCGGTGACCGCCGGGCTCGGGGAGCACGCGCCGCGCCCGGCCGGCCCGGACGGCACGCCGGGATGGGGCCGCTGGTTCCGCATGGTCGACGTCGAGGCGGCGCCGAACGCGCAGGTGGTGATGGAGGGGCCGGAGGCGCGGCCGCTGCTGGTGCTCGGCCGCGAGGGCGAGGGGCGGGTGGCGCTGGTCGCCTCGGACCACGCCTGGCTCTGGAGCCGCGGCTTCGAGGGCGGCGGGCCGCAGCTCGAGCTGCTGCGCCGGCTGGCGCACTGGCTGATGCAGGAGCCCGAGCTCGAGGAGGAGGTGCTGCGCGGCACCGGCGCCGACGGCGGGATCTCGATCGGCCGCCGCACCCTCGGCGACGCCGTGCCGCCGGTGATCGCCACCAGCCCGTCGGGGGCGGCCTCCGAGGTCACGCTGACCGAGGTGGCGCCCGGACGCTGGGAAGGCCGGATCGACGACGCCGAGAACGGGGTCTGGCGGCTGGAGAACGGCGACGAGCAGGCGGTGGCGGTGGTCGGGCCGTCGGCGCCGAAGGAGTTCGAGAACCCGGTCTCGACCGGCGAGCTGCTGGCGCCGCTCGCCACGGCGACCCGCGGCGCGGTGCGGCGGATCGAGGACGGGCAGCCCGACGTGCGGCTGGTGCGCGAGGGGCGCGTCGCGGCCGGCCGCGGCTGGATCGGGCTCGCCGATCGCGAGGCCTACCAGCTGCGCGACATCCGGCAGGTCGACCTGGCGCCCGGCTGGCTGACGCTGCTGCTGGCCGCCGGGCTGGTGTTCGTCGCATGGCGTGTGGAGGGTCGCTGATGGCCGACAATCCGATCCTGGCGCTCCGGGCGGCGGCGGCGCCGGCGCGGGCGAAACCGTCGAACTATCCGGAGCCGTTCGCCAGCCGCATGGGCAAGCGGCTCAAGCATCCGCTCGGCGACCTGTTCGGGCTGAGGAACTTCGGGGTCAACCTCACGCGGCTGCTGCCGGGCGGCGAGTCGGCGCTCTTGCACCGGCACAGCCGGCAGGACGAGTTCGTCTACGTGCTCGAGGGCCGGCCGACGCTGGTGACCGACCGCGGCGAGGTGGAGCTGGAGCCCGGAATGTGCGCGGGCTTCGCCGCCGCCGGGGTCGCGCACCACCTGGTGAACCGCACCGGCGCCGACGCCGTCTACCTCGAGATCGGCGACCGGACCCCCGGCGACGCGGGCAGCTACCCGGAGGACGATCTCGCGGCCGTGCTCGGGCCGGAGGGCTGGCGCTTCACCCATCGCGACGGCACGCCCTACTAGGCCGGGGCCGGGCTGTTTCGCCCGGGGCGGGCACTTCCGGCGCCTGGGCCGGTGGACGGCCGCCTGCCCGCGCCGGCGTCCTCTCCGACCGCGCCGGTTCGCCCTTGGCTTGGCGGCCGCGCGGCCCTACCTTGATCGGAAGGGGCTCACCGGGGAGGACGCCGATGCAGATGCCCGAACCCGATCCGGCGGTGATCGCGCGCAAGCCGGAGATCGTCCGGCGCCTGAGGGCGGCGGTGGCGGCCGCCGACGCGGTGATCGACGATCCCGCCGAGCTCCGCGCCTACGAGTGCGACGCGCTGACCGCCTACCGCTGCCCGCCGCTGGCGGTGGTGCTGCCGTCGAGCACCGCCGAGGTCGCCGCGGTGCTGAGGCTCTGCCACGCCGAGGGCGTCCCGGTGGTGCCGCGCGGGGCGGGCACCAGCCTCGCCGGCGGGTCGCTGCCGACCGCCGACGCCGTGCTGCTCGGGATCGCCCGGATGAGCGCGGTGCTCGAGACCGACTACGAGAACCGGGTGATCCGGGTGCAGGCCGGGCTCACCAACCTGAAGGTGACCGGGGCGGTCGAGGAGCGGGACTTCTTCTACGCTCCGGATCCGTCGAGCCAGCTCGCCTGCGCCATCGCCGGCAACATCGGCATGAACTCGGGCGGCGCGCACTGCCTGAAGTACGGGGTGACCACCAACAACCTGCTCGGCGTCACCATGGTGCTGATGGACGGCACGGTGATCGAGCTCGGCGGCGCGCATCTCGACGCGCCGGGCTACGACCTGCTCGGGCTGGTCTGCGGCTCCGAGGGCCAGCTCGGCGTCGTCACCGAGGCGACGCTGCGCATCATCCGCCGTCCCGAGGGGGCGCGGCCGGTGCTGTTCGGCTTCTCGACCAGCGAGGTGGCGGGGGCCTGCGTCTCCGACATCATCCGCGCCGGGCTGCTGCCGGTGGCGATCGAGTTCATGGACCGTCCCTGCATCCGCGCCTGCGAGGCCTTCGCCCATGCCGGCTACCCCGACGTCGAGGCGCTGCTGATCGTCGAGGTCGAGGGCTCGGAGGGCGAGATCGCCGACCAGCTGGCGCGGATCGTGGCGATCGCCGAGCGGCACGCGCCCGAGGTGATCCGCGAGAGCCGCTCGGCGGCGGAGAGCGCGCTGATCTGGAAGGGCCGCAAGTCGGCCTTCGGCGCGATGGGGCAGATCGCCGACTACATCTGCCTCGACGGCACCATCCCGGTCAGCGAGCTGCCGTTCGTGCTGCGGCGGATCGGCGAGCTGACCGCGGGCTACGGGCTCGGGGTCGCCAACGTCTTCCACGCCGGCGACGGCAACATGCACCCGCTGATCCTCTACGACGCCAACAAGCCGGGCGACCTCGGCAAGGCCGAGAGCCTCGGCTTCGACATCCTGCGCCTCTGCGTCGAGGTCGGCGGCTGCCTGACCGGCGAGCACGGCGTCGGCGTCGAGAAGCGCGACCTGATGGACGTGCAGTACGATCCGGCCGACCTCGAGGCGCAGCTGCGGGTCAAGGACGCCTTCGACCCGAAGTGGCTGCTGAACCCGGCCAAGGTGTTCCCGCTGGCGACCAGCGCCAGCCGGCGCGCCGCCTGATGGCGGCGCTCGCCCCGGCGAGCGAGGCCGAGCTGGCCGAGGCCGTGCGCTCGGCGCGCGGGCCGCTGGTCGTCGAGGGCGGCGGCACCCGCGCCGGGGGCCGGGCGGCGGAGGGCGAGCGGCTGTCGACCGCCGGGCTCACCGGCGTCGCCCTCTACGAGCCCGGCGCGCTGACGCTGGTGGTGCGGGCCGGGACGCCGCTCGCCGAGGTCGAGGCGGTGCTGGCGGCCGAAGGCCAGATGCTGCCGTTCGAGCCCTGGGACGCCCGGCCGCTGACCGGGGCGAACGGCGTGCCGACGATCGGCGGCGCGGTCGCGGTCAACGCCTCGGGGCCGCGGCGGATCGCCGCCGGCGCCTGCCGCGACCTGATGATCGGCGTGCGCTTCGTCGACGGCACCGGGGCGATCGTCCGGAACGGCGGGCGGGTGATGAAGAACGTCACCGGGCTCGACCTCGTCAAGCTGATGGCCGGCAGCCGCGGCACGCTCGGGGTGCTGACCGAGGTGGCGTTCAAGGTGCTGCCGAAGCCGGAGGCGACGGCGACGCTGCTCATCGAGGGGCTCGACCCGGAGACCGCCGGCCGGGCGATGCGGGCGGCGATGGCGACGCCCTGCGACGTCACCGGCGCGGCGCACCTGCCCGGCGCGACGGCGCGGACGCTCTTGCGGCTCGAGGGCTTCGAGACCTCGGTGGCGCACCGCGCCCGGGTGCTCGCGGCGGCGCTGGCGGCGTTCGGCGCCGGGACGATCGTCGAGGGGCCGGGCGACTGGGCAGCGCTGCGCGACGCCGCGATGTTCGGCGGGCGCGAGGGCGCGGTCTGGCGCGTCTCGGTGAAGCCGGGCGACGGGCCTCGGCTCGGCGCGCGGCTGGGGGACGCCGAGGTCGCCTACGACTGGGCCGGCGGGCTCGTCTGGGCGCTGGCGCCCGAGGACCTCGACGTCCGCGTCGCCATGGCCGGGATCCCGGGCCATGCCACGCTGGTGCGGGCCAGCGCCGCGGCGCACGCCCGCTGGGGCACGCTGCACCCGGAGCCGGCACCGGTGGCGGCGCTGTCCGCCGGCCTGCGCGCCCGCTTCGACCCGGCCGGCGTGCTCGGCGCCGCGAGGATGGCCGCATGACCGTCGCCCGCACCCTGTCTCAGCGCACGGCCTGAGCGATGCAGACGAACTTCAGCCCCGAGCAGCTGGCCGATCCCGCGACGGCGCGGTCGAACCGGATCCTCCGGACCTGCGTGCACTGCGGCTTCTGCACCGCCACCTGCCCGACCTACCAGGTGCTCGGCGACGAGCTCGACAGCCCGCGCGGCCGCATCTACCTGATGAAGGACATGCTCGAGTCCGGGCGGCCGGCGGACGCGAAGACGGTCAAGCACATCGACCGTTGCCTGTCGTGCCTGGCCTGCATGACCACGTGCCCGTCGGGGGTGCACTACATGCACCTCGTCGACCACGCCCGCGCCTATATCGAGCGCACCTACCGCCGGCCGCCGGCCGAGCGGGCGCTCCGGGCGACGCTGGCGGCGGTGCTGCCGTACCCGGCGCGCTTCCGGCTGGCGCTGCGGGGGGCGGCGCTCGGGCGGCCGTTCGCCGGGCTGATGCCGGCGCAGCTGAAGGCGATGCTGGCGATGGCGCCCAAGGCGCTGCCGCCGTCCGACGGGCTCGACGGCGGGCGGGTGTTCCCGGCCGAGGGGCCGCGGGTACGCCGGGTGGCGCTGCTCGCCGGCTGCGCGCAGCGGGTGCTCGATCCCGGGATCAACGCCGCGACGATCCGGCTGCTGACCCGGCACGGCTGCGAGGTGGTGGTCGCCGCCGGCGCCGGCTGCTGCGGGGCGCTGACCCACCACATGGGCAAGGAGCGCGAGAGCCATGCGTCGGCGGCGGCGAACATCCGGGCGTGGATCGCCGAGGCGGACGGACAGGGACTCGACGCCATCGTCATCAACACCTCGGGCTGCGGCACCACGGTGAAGGACTACGGCTGGATGTTCGCGGGCGACCCGCTGGAGCCGCAGGCGCAGCGGATCTCGGCGATGACGCGCGACCTGAGCGAGCTGATGAGCGAGGTCGGGCTGCGCGAGCCGGTCGCCGGGCTGCCGAAGCTGACCGTCGGCTACCATGCCGCCTGCTCGCTGCAGCACGGGCAGCAGATCCGGATCGAGCCGAAGGCGCTGCTGGCGGCGGCCGGCTTCGCGGTGGTGGAGCCGCGCGACAGCCACCTCTGCTGCGGCTCGGCCGGCACCTACAACCTGATGCAGCCGGAGATCGCCACCGAGCTGCGCAAGCGCAAGGTGGCGACGCTCGAGGAGAAGCGTCCCGACCTGATCGCAGCCGGCAACATCGGCTGCATCGTGCAGATCGGCTCGGGAACCGCGCTGCCGGCGGTGCACACCGCCGAGCTGCTCGACTGGGCGACGGGCGGACCGAAGCCGCCGGCGCTCGCGGCCTGAGGTTGCTGCGCCCTTTCCTTCTCGCCTGCCTGCTGGCGGCGCCGGCGGGCGCCTGGGAGCGGCGGCTGATCGACGCCGCGGACGCCGAGCCCTATCGCGGCGTCGGGCGGCTGAACATCGCCGGCACGCGCTTCTGCACGGCGACGCTGATCTCGCCGCGGCTGATCGTCACCGCGGCGCATTGCCTCTACCACCCGCGCACCGGGGCACGGGTGCCGCTCGGCGAGTTCCGCTTCGTCGCCGGCCTGCGGCGCGGCGAGGTCGCGGCGCTGGCGAAGCCGGTGCGCGCCGTCGCGCATCCCGACTTCGTGTTCGGGGCGCCAGACCTGGCCGACGTCGGCGCCGACCTGGCGCTGCTCGAGCTCGACGCCGACATTCCCGCCTCGGCCGCGGTGCCATTCGCCATCGGGACGCCCGACGGCGGGCCGCTGACGATCGTCTCCTACCGCCGCGGCCGCGGCCAGGTGGCGACGGCGCAGGGGCCCTGCGCGCCGATCGCCGCCGCCGGGGCGGTGCTGACCCTCGACTGCGTCGTGACCTACGGCATATCGGGCGGGCCGGTGCTCGCCGGGGCGGGCGCCGACGCCCGCGTCGTCGCCGTGGTCTCGGCGATGGGACGCGCGTCCGGCGACCGCGACGTCGCGCTGACCGTGCTGGTCGAGCCGGCGCTCGACGGCCTGCTGGCCGCGCTCGCCGAGGCGGAGGTGGCACCGCCCAACCGGTGATCGCCAGGGGCTTGAAACCTCCGCGGCGGCTTCCCAGATTCGGCATGTCCGAGGCCGGAACCGGCTCGGACACGACAAGTGAAGGGCCCGTCCCGAAGGAGGGCCCGCAGAACCGTATCGCTCCTGGAGGATGCACCATGCGTCACTTTGACCTTGCCCCGCTCTACCGCTCGACCGTCGGCTTCGACCGGCTCGCGTCGATCCTCGACCAGGTGATGGCGGCCGACGTCGGCCAGACCACCTATCCGCCCTACAACATCGAGAAGACCGGCGAGAACGCCTACCGGATCACCCTCGCGGTCGCCGGCTTCGCCGACAGCGAGCTGACGCTCGAGGTCCGCGACGGCCAGCTGGTGGTGACCGGCCGCAAGGCGGAAACCGAGGAGAAGGCCAGCGTCCTGCACCGCGGCATCGCGACCCGCGCCTTCGAGCGCCGCTTCCAGCTCGCCGACCACGTTCGCGTCGCCGAGGCGGTGACCGAGAACGGCCTGCTGCACATCGACCTCGTCCGCGAGGTTCCCGAGGCGCTGAAGCCGCGCAGGATCGAGATCGGCCGCGCCAAGGCGATCGAGGGCCACGCCGCCGCGGCCTGACCGCTTCCTGCGACGAACGTTCCCCTGCGGCCCGCCCATTGGCGGGCCGCTTCCTTGTCGGCAAGCGCCGTTCCCCGACCCTGATCGGGGAAGCGCGCCGGCCCCGCCGTCCCGCCCGGCGCCGGGGCCCGGCGCCCGCTTCGGAGTGGCGGTCTCGAGCGTGGTGAAGTGGTCGCAGCGGGCGCGGCGGACGGGGTCCGTGGCGCCGGGACAGATGGGCGGGCATCGCCGGCCGATCCTCGAGCCGCACCGGGACTGCGTGCTCGCA
>Ga0247820_10002477_pt1 | contig 10359 bp, 9 predicted proteins | sample 13C_Glucose_Day1_2_FD_192480 | JGI IMG/M metagenome (GOLD analysis project Ga0247820, IMG submission 192480) | Soil microbial communities from agricultural site in Penn Yan, New York, United States - 13C_Glucose_Day14 | ecosystem: Environmental > Terrestrial > Soil > Agricultural land | place...
GTCCGTGACGAGGTCGAGCTCCCCCAGCCCCTCGACCTCGTCACGGACGTCGTCGTGGCGGTCGACGGCATGGTGGCCGGCAGCAGGGCCGGGCTTCCGGTGCTGGCGACCGTGGACGGTGGCCGCGCGACGGCCGTCGACGTGCCCGACGAGCGCCTCGACGCTGCGAACCCGATGGTGTTGGTGGCGGATCCCGGCGTCGGAGGCCGCGCCGTGGTGCTCGCCCTGCAGACGCCGCGCGGGGTTCGGCTGTGGACCCAGCGCCAGGACGGCTGGTATGCCGTCGACGGCCCCCGCGGGCGCCTCACCTCCGCGATCGAGATGGAGGGAGGGTCGACCTACGTCGCCACGAAGGACGACACCGGTGAGGTGACCCTGTGGGTACGCCGGCGCACCGCGTCGGAGACGAGGCCGCCGGCATACCGTGCACAACGGTGAGGGCTGGGGTCAGCGGTCCCGTTTCGGCCAGCCGGTGTAGGCCTCCGCGAGGTAGGTGGATCCGGCCCGGGACGTCACCACCGAGGTGAGCTCACCGATCTGCCGACGCACGTCGAAGTCTGAGGCGTCCGGGAGGCGGTGCAGCATCGTGGTCATCCAGTAGGAGAAGTGCTGCGCCCGCCAGACCCGCTGCAGGGCCCGGTCGCTGTAGGCGTCGAGCGCGTCGCGGTCTCCGCGCACGGCGCGCTCGATGCACTCGTGCAGCACCTGCACGTCGGCCAGCGCCAGGTTGAGCCCCTTGGCGCCCGTGGGTGGCACCGTGTGGGCGGCGTCGCCGGCGAGAAGCATGCTGCCGTGGCGCATCGGCTCGCACACGAAGCTGCGGAACGGCAGCACCGTCTTGTCGGTGATGCGCCCCTCCACGAGCCGGAAGCCACCGCCGCTGACGCGGGCCTGCAGCTCCTCCCAGATGCGCTCCTCCGGCCAGTCCTCGACCTTGTCGGTGGGGTCGCACTGGAAGTACATCCGCTGGACCTTGTCCGTGCGCTGGCTGATCAGCGCGAACCCGCGGTCCGAGTGCGCGTAGATCAGCTCCGGGGCGCTGGGCGGTGCCTCGCACAGGATGCCGAACCACGCGAACGGGTACTCCCGGAAGAACTGCCGCCGCTGGGCCTCCGGGATCTCGTGGCGGCACGTGCTGCGCGACCCGTCGGCGCCGACGAGCACCGAGCACCGCACCTCGCAGGCCTGGCCAGCGGCGTCGGTGAAGGTGAAACGCGGCTCATCGGTCGTGATGTCGTGCACGGCCACGTCGCGCACGCCGAAGCGCACGTCGCCCCCGTCGCGGTCACGGGCGTTCGCGAGGTCGATGAAGACGTCGGTCTGGGGGTAGAGCCACACCGACTCCCCCACGAGGTCCTGGAAGTCGATCCGGTGGCCGGTGCCCGCGAAGCGCAGCTCGATGCCCTGGTGCTCGTGGCCCTCGCGGAGCACCCGGTCGGAGACGCCCGTGTCGACCAGCAGCCGCACGCTGTCACGCTCGAGGATGCCGGCGCGCACGGTCTCCTCGATCTCGCGGCGGCTCCGGTTGTCGACGACCACCGAGTCGATGCCCGATGCTGCGAGCAGGTGCGACAGCATCAGGCCGGCCGGACCACCGCCGACGATGCCGACGGTGGTCCGGGTGAGGCTCGGCGTCCCTGGCATGCAGCGCAGCCTAGAAGGGATAGGGCGTGATGGAGCCCTGCATCGTGACCCACTGGGTCTCGGTGAAGGCCTCGACGTTGGCCTCGACACCACCGAACCGGGCGCCCGTGCCGGAGAACCCGACGCCGCCGAACGGCGCGGTGGGCTCGTCGTCGACGGTCTGGTCGTTGATGTGCACGATGCCCGACGGAATCCGTCCGGCGATGTCCCAGGCGCGCATGACGTCCCTGGTGAGGATGCCGAGCGACAGGCCGTACTCGCTCTGGGTCGCCAGGGCGATGGCCTCCTCGACCGTCGAGAACCGGGCGACCGGTGCCACGGGGCCGAAGACCTCGTCGGCGAACGCCGGGTGGTCGTAGCCACTCTCGGCGAGGACGGTAGGCCGGTAGAAGAGGTCTTCGTAGGTGCCTCCCGCCGCCAGCCGGGCCCCAGCAGCCTGCGACCGGGTGACGAGGTCGTGGATGCGGTCGCGCTGGTGCGCGTCGATGACCGGTCCGAGGGGCACCTCGGAGGTGGCCGGGTTGCCGACCGGGATGTGGTCGGCGGTAGCCGCGAGGCGCTCGACGTACTCGTCGTAGATCTTCTCGTGGACGAGGTGTCGGCCCGTCGTCATGCAGATCTGGCCCTGGTGGAGGAACGAGCCCCAGGCACCGGCCGAGACCGCGGCCGGGAGGTCGACGTCGTCCAGCACGATGAGCGCGTTGTTCCCGCCGAGCTCGAGGTGGGCGCGCTTGAGCAGCCGCCCCGCGGCCTCGCCGACCTTCCGACCGGCCGAGGTCGAGCCGGTGAAGGAGATGATCCGCACCCGCGGCTCCTCGACCAGCGCACTGCCGACGTCGACGCCACCCGGCAGGACGTGGAAGAGCCCCTCAGGCAGACCAGCCTCCTCGAGGATCGCCGCGAGGAAGAGACCGCCGGAGACGGCAGTCCGCGGGTCCGGCTTGAGGATGACCGCGTTGCCCGTGGCCAGGGCAGGGGCGACCGAGCGGCTGGCGAGGATCTGGGGGAAGTTGAACGGCGAGATGACACCGACGACACCGGCCGGCAGTCGGCGGGCCATGCTCAGGCGCGGCATCGCCGTGCGCAGCAGCTGGCCGTATGGCGCCTCGGCGGTGGCGGCCCCCGTGTGGTACTCGCCGGCGACCAGACCCGCCTCGAAGGCCGCCTTGCCCTGGCCCGATCCGGCCTCTCGCACCAGCCAGTCGGCAAGGACCGGGGCCTGCTCCTCGATGAGACGAGCCGCGTTGCGCATCACCCGCGCCCGCTCGGTGTAGGGCTGGGCGGCCCACTCGCGCTGGGCCTTTGCGGCCACGTCGACGGCGCGCGCCACGTCCCCTGCGGTGGCCAAGGCGAACGACCCGATGGTCTGGCCCGTCGCGGGCTCCACCACGTCGTGGGTCCCGCCCGATCCGGTGGTCCAGCCCGAGCTGTAGAGCCGGCCGGTCCAGCTCTCTGGGTCGAAGAACGTCATGGGTGCCTCCTGTGTTCTGGTCGGTCAGGCCTGAGGTCTCAGGGCTGGAAAGTGGTTCCGGGTTCGACAGCCACCTCGACGACGAGCGGCTCACGGCGCTGGGCGAGGCCGGCACACACCTGGGGAAGAGTGGCCGCGAGGTCCGCGGCGCTCTCGACCCGCACGGCGCGGACGCCGAGCCCCTCGGCCAGCGTGGAGACGGACACCTCGGGGAAGGCCGGCCAAGGCGCCTTCCCGCCGCGCCGGTCGGCAAGGCGGTCCATCACGGCATACCGGCCGTTGGCCAGCACGAGGAACACCGCGCCCACGTGCCGGTGGGCGGCCGTCCACAGGGCCTGGATGGAGTAGAGCGAGGAGCCGTCTCCGACCACGGCCAGCACCGGTGAGTCGGGCCGCGCCATCTTGACCCCGACAGCCGCGGGCAGCGCGAAGCCGAGCCCGCCCATGGCTGCGGACAGGAAGCCCATGGGGACCCGCGCGGGGACCATCGCCTGCAGGGCCGGCCGCGACGACGGGGACTCCTCGATGAGGACGGTCTCGTGGGGCAGGTGCTCCGCGAGGACGGCGAAGACGTCCTCGGGCCGCAGGGCCCCGTCACGACCCGTCTCGACGGCCGACGGCTGCGGGCTGTCCTGAGGAGCAGCGGATCCCGTCTGTGTGAATCCCCTTGCGCCGCCTCGGCGTTCGCCCAGCCTGTTGGCGAGCTCGTCCGCCACGACGGCGGGGTCAGCGAGCACCGACAGCGCGGCAGGTGACCGCATGGCCTCGGCGATGTCGGACGTCACCACCACGGTCTGGGTCTGTTCCGGGACCAGTGGCCCCTCCTGGTACGGGTACTGCCGGATGGCTGCGGTGCCCAGCACCACCAGCAGGTCGTGCTGGCCCAGGGCCTCGCGCAGGCGGGTCCGGTCGGCGGGCAGCTGGCCGGCATACGCCTCGTCGGTCTGGTCGAACCCGGCACGGGCCCCGAAGGGCTCGGCGTAGACGACCGCGCCCATCGACCGCGAGAGGCGGCGCACCGCTGCCCAGCCCTCGGCGGTGTCGACGCCGGCTCCGGCGAGGATCGCCGGGGACTGGGCGCCGCGGGCCGTGTCGACGAGCTCGTCCATCTCGGCGGGGACCCCTGCCTGCGCCGCGACGAGTCGCTGGGGAGCGGCCACCGCGTCCGGCGCGGCCGGCTGGTCCCAGTCGTCCATCGGCACGATGAGCAGGACCGGACCCTGGGCAGCCTCGGCGCGGTAGGCGGCCCGCGCGATCGCCGAGGGGACGTCGCCGCCCCACACGGGCGCGAACACCTCGACGGGATACTCCCCCGCCAGGCCGGCGAGCTTCCCCGCCAGGAACGGCTCGAGGGCGAGGTGGCGCCGGTCCTGCTGGCCGACCATCACCACGACGGGGGCGCGGTTCACGCGGGCCGTCGCGATCGCGGCGACCGCGTTGCCGAGGCCGGCTGTGGTGTGCACCAGCGCCAGTGCCGGGCGCCGTGTGGCGAGGGCATGGCCCGTCGCGATGCCCACGACCGACGCCTCGTGCAGCGCCAGGACGAAGTCGATGTCGTCGGGGAGGTCGGTGAGGAACGGCACCTCGGTCGAGCCCGGGTTGGAGAAGATCGTCGTCAGCCCGACGTCGCGCATGACCGCGAACGCGGCCTCACGGACGGTGCGCGCCTGCGCGGTGGCGTCAGCCAATGGGAGCGACCTCCGCCGTCGATTCCGTGGGGTTCCCCTGCGGCGCAGCCTTCTTCGCCTTCTGGATCTGCTCGTAGACGTGTCCGCGCAGCTCGGTGAACCTCGGCATGGAGCGCGTCGCCAGCTGGTCGCGCTCGGCCGGCAGGTCGATCGGCAGGTCCTCCTGCACCACCGTGGGCGAGTTGGACAGCATGAGGACCCGCTCGCCGAGGTAGACGGACTCGTCGATGTCGTGGGTGACGAAGAGGATCGTCACGCCCAGGTCCTGCCACACCTTGCGGATGAGGTCCTCGAGGTCGGCGCGGGTCTGGGCATCGACCGCGGCGAACGGCTCGTCCATGAGCAGGACGCGGGGCTGGTAGGCAATCGCGCGGGCGATGGCGACGCGCTGCTGCATGCCGCCCGACAGCTGCCAGGGGAAGCGCTTGCCCGCGTGCTCGAGCCCGACCTCGTGGAGCGAGCGCTGGGTGAGCTCACGGCGCTCCTTGGCGCCCAGTCGGGCGTTCTTCAGCGGAAGCTCGATGTTGTCCTGCACCGTCATCCACGGGAACAGCGAGCGGCCGTACTCCTGGAACACCACGGCCATGCCCTTGGGCGGGCCGGTCACCGGTTCTCCCGCCAGCCGCACCTCGCCGCTGGTCGGCTCGAGAAGGCCCGAGATGCACTTGAGCAGCGTCGTCTTGCCACAGCCCGAAGGGCCGACGAGGCAGGCGAGCTCGCCGTCGCGCAGGTCGAAGGTCAGGTCACGCACGGCCTCGACCGACCCGTGGTCGCTGGCATAGACCTTCTTCAGGCCGCGCACGGACAGCAGCGCTTCTCCGCTGCCCACTGGCGTGGTGCGTACTGTCTCAGCCGGCATGGTCAACCTCTCTCAGGCCGTGGTACCACCGCAGCACCCGGCGCTCGACGAACTGGAAGATGAAGGCAAGGGCGAGCCCGATCAGTCCGAGGACAGCGACACCGCTCCACATCTCGGGCACCGCGAACGCGCGCTGGAACTGCACGATGGTGAAGCCGAGGCCCGACGAGCTCGCGAACATCTCGGAGATCACCATGAGGATCAGCCCGATCGAGAGGGCCTGCCGGATGCCGGCCATGATCTGGGGGGAGGCCGCCGGGAGCACGAGCCGCGTGATGCGTAGCCACCCGGTGATGCGGTAGACCCGACCAGTGTCGAGGAGGACGTCGTCGACCGAGCGCACGCCCTCGACCGTGTTGAGCAGCACCGGCCAGATGCTGCCGGAGATGATCACGAGCACCTTCATCTGGTCGTTGATCCCCACCAGGATCATGAGGATCGGGACCAGCACCGGCGGCGGGATGGCCCGCAGGAACTCCAGGACCGGCTCGGTCATGGACCGCAGCCAGCGGAACGAGCCGATGAGCAGGCCGAGGCCGATGCCCAGGCCGATGGCGAAGAACAGCCCGACGGCGAGTCGCACCAGGCTCGGCGCCACGTCGTTCCAGAACCGCTCCCCCACCCAGGTGTCGACGAAGGTCTGGGCCAGGGTCACCGGGTCGACGACGAAGAAGCTGTCGGAGTCGATCGTCAGGACGTACCAGATGGCGATCAGCAGCAGCGGCAGCCCGAGCAGGTAGCCGAGACGCTTGAGGACGCTCATGCGTGCACCTCCCCACGCACCGAGGGGTGCCAGGCGAGCACGCGGCGCTCGACGAGACGCATGCCCATGTTGATGGCCACGCCGATCAGGCCCGTGGCCAGCACGAGTGCGTACATCGCCGTCGTGGCGCCACCGGACTGGGCGAGGGCGATCTCATGGCCGAGACCAGGAACACCGATGACCAGCTCGGAGGTGACCGCCAGGATCAGCGCGACGGCGGCCCCGAGCCGCAACCCGGTCATGAGGTAGGGCATGGCCGTGGGCCAGACGACGTAGCGGATCCGCGCGAGCCGGCCCAGGCCGTAGCTGCGTGCGGTGTTGTCGGCGACGGTGTCGACGTCGGCCACGCCGTAGAGCATCTGGATGAGCACCTGCCAGAACGAGGCGTAGACGACCAGGAGCAGCGTCGACCTCAGCGACACCCCGAAGAGCAGGACGGCCAGCGGGATGAGCGCGACGGACGGGATCGGCCGCAGGAACTCGATGGTCGAGTGCGTCGCCTGGCGGAGGAAGCTGCTCGACCCGATGACGAGGCCCAGCACCACCGCGGCGGTCGAGGCAATGGCCAGGCCGAGCGCCCAACCGAGCATGGTGTGTCCCACGGCCTCCCAGAACGAGGTCAGCCCGAGGTTGCGGAAGAAGATCTGCAGGACCTCGCTGGCGGGCGGCAGATACTCCGGGTCGGCCAGGCCAAGTCGCGGGATCGCCTCCCAGACCAGGAGGAAGGCGAGCACCCCCGCCAGGCCCAGCACCCCCGAGGGGAGCTGGGTCAGCCGGCTTGCCCGACCGCCTCTCCTGGCCATGGCTACAGAGTGCGCGCTACTGGCCACGGTCACCCGTTCGGAAGCAGCTCGTCCAGGTTCGGCGCCTTCTTCAGGGTGCCGTAGGAGACGGCTGCCTCACCGAGCTTGGTGGCGGCCTCGCGGTTGAACTCGGGCACGAACTTGGGCAGGACCATCTTGGCCCGGCCCGCCGCGTCGATCTTGGTGTAGGTGCCGACGATGTCGCGCACCTCGTCCGGGTTGCTCTGGGCATACTCGAGCGACTTCTTCATCGCCCGCTGGAAGCCCTCGACCATGTCCTTCTTGCCCTCCACGGTGTCCTTCTTGGTGAAGTAGCCGGCGATGTCGAGGCTGGGGTCGAACTCGGTGTAGTTGTAGCTGACCACGCGGGCGCCCTTGCCCACCGCCGCGCTCAGGAACGGCTCGAGGATCCAGGCCGCGTCGACCTGCTTGCGCTCGACCGCCGCCGGAGCGTCGGGGAAGGCGACCTCGACGAACTTGATCCCCTTGGGGTCGCCACCGGCCTCCTCGACCACCTTGCGGATCGTCGTGTCGCCGATGTTGTTGAGGTTGTTGACCGAGACCGTCTTGCCCGCGAGGTCTGCCGCCGTCTTGATGGGCGAGTCCTTGGGCACCACCACCCCGCTGAAGTCGGGCTTCTCACCCGTGGTGGTGGTGCCGTTGCTGATGAACTTCAGGGGCAGGCCCTTGTCGGTCGCCACCATGAGGGACACGACGTTGCCGAAGGCGATGTCGAAGTCGCCGCTCACCACGCCCGGCACCGCGGCGGCGCCGCCGGTCGTCGTCGTGATCTCGAGGTTGAGGCCCTCTTCCTTGAAGAAGCCCTTGGACTTGCCCAGCCAGATCGGGGCGGTGTCGACGATGGGGATGACACCCACCTTCACCGTCGTGAGGTCGCCGCCACCGCCGGCAGCCGAGGAGCTGGCCGCACCGCCGCCACCGGTGTCGCTGCTGACGTCGCCGGACCCACACGCAGAGACCAGGCCCATCGAGGCCGAGACGAACAGGACGGCAGCTGCTGCTTTGCGGGCCATGGGGCTCCTCTTTCTCCATTGAACGAGGGGTGTTCGCATAGCGAACGGTTGTTCCATATTCAAACCTACGGTGGCCCCCCGGGGGTGTCAAGGTTCGTACAGGTCAGGGCCGTATGCCGCGTGGCCGGCACCCGGCATACGGCGAGAGGGGGTCGGTCCCCCATGCGGTGAGGGGCCAGGTCGGCACCCGGCGATCGGCCAGCTCGGCACCCGGCGCGACGCAGGCTGGGCCCGAGCCGGCCGGGGGCGGCGCGTCCGTCAGGGCGCGAGCGCGAGGTCGCTGGAGATCTTCTTGGCGGTAGCGAGCGCAGCGGGCAGCACGTGCTCGACCTGGTGGGGGTCCTCCCCCGGCAGACCGACCCGCATGGAGACGTTCAACGCCGCGACGACGCTGCCGTCGCGGCCACGGACAGGAACGGCGACCGAGCGCAGCCCTGCCTCGAGCTCCTGGTCGACGGTGGCCCAGCCCTGGTCGCGCACCGCGGCCAGCGCGGCCTCGAGCTCAGACCGGGAGGTGATGGTGCGCGGCGTCAGCGCGCGCAGCTCGACCCTCTCGAGGTAGGCCGCCAGCTCGTCCGGGGGCAGGAAGGCGAGCAGAACGCGCCCCATCGATGTGGCGTAGGCCGGGAAGCGGGTCCCGACGTTGATGCCCACCGTCATGATGCGCCGGGTCGCGACGCGCGCGATGTAGACGACGTCGTCGCCGTCGAGCACCGAGGCCGAGGTCGACTCACCGACCTCCTGGGACAGCTCCTTGAGGTGGGGTTCGGCCACCTGGGGCAGGCGCATGCCGGACAGGTACGCGTAGCCGAGCTGCAGCACGCGCGGGGTCAGGCCGAACACCCGGCCGTCGGTGCGCATGTAGCCCAACGTCACGAGGGTGTAGAGGAACCGCCGGGCCGTCGCGCGCGAGAGGTTCGACCGCTTCGCCACCTCCGAGAGAGTCAGCTGCGGATGCTGCTCGTCGAACGCCCGGATGACCGCGAAACCGCGGGCCAGGGACTGCACGAACTCACCGCTCGGCGGGGGTGTGCTCTCCATGCCGGCCTCCTGCGTCTGGCCCTCGGCACCCGTGCCACTCTTGCCACCGGTCGCGGCCGACTCCCCCACCCGCGCGGCGCTCACGCCCGGCCCGTCCCGTCGACCAGCTCGATGTCGGGCAGCCCCTCCTGCAGCTCGGCGAACGTGGTCCCGAAGGTCTCGCGCACCCGCACCTGCCCGTCGGCGATGAGGAACACCGCACGGTCGGTGTAGACACGGCTCACGCACGCCAGCCCGGTGAGGGGGTAGGTGCACGCGGGGACGAGCTTGGGCTCACCCGAGCGCGTGAACAGGTCCATCATCACGAACGTCTGCTTCGCCCCCAGTGCGAGGTCCATGGCCCCGCCCACGGCGGGGATGTCGCCGGGCCGGCCCGTGTGCCAGTTGGCCAGGTCGCCGTCCACGGAGACCTGGTAGGCCCCCAGCACGCAGATGTCGAGGTGGCCGCCGCGCATCATCGCGAAGGAGTCGGCGTGGTGGAAGTACGCCGCCCCGGGCAGCTCGGTGACCGGGATCTTGCCGGCGTTCACCAGGTCGGGGTCGACCTCGTCGCCGTGCGCCTCCGGGCCCATGCCCAGCATCCCGTTCTCGGTGTGCAGGACGACACCGGAGGCGGGCTCGAGATGGTTCGACACCTTGGTCGGCAGGCCGATACCGAGGTTGACGAACGAGCCGGGCTCGATGTCGCGGGCGACGAGCGTGGCCATCTGGTCACGGTCGAGCGCGGTCTGGGTGGTCGGGCTCATCACTGTCCGTCCTCCTCGAGGGCCGGGCGCGCCATGGGCACCTCGACCACGGTGTCGACGAAGATCCCCGGTGTCACGACCACCTCGGGGTCGATGCCGCCGGTGGGCACGACGGCGCTCACCTGGACGATGGTCTGGGCGGCCGCGGTGGCCATGATGGGCCCGAAGTTCCGGGCGGTCTTGCGGTAGGTCAGGTTGCCCATGCGGTCGGCCACGTGGGCCTTGACGAGCGCGAAGTCCGCCTTCAGCGGGGACTCCAGGACGTAGTGGCGGCCGTCGATCTCGCGGGTCTCCTTCCCCTCCGCTAGGA
>Ga0247820_10002478_pt1 | contig 10358 bp, 23 predicted proteins | sample 13C_Glucose_Day1_2_FD_192480 | JGI IMG/M metagenome (GOLD analysis project Ga0247820, IMG submission 192480) | Soil microbial communities from agricultural site in Penn Yan, New York, United States - 13C_Glucose_Day14 | ecosystem: Environmental > Terrestrial > Soil > Agricultural land | place...
GTGTTCTAGTGGGCCGCGTCATGCCGCCCTCCTATTGTACCCCGATGTACATGCAGATGCACATCAAGGTAACTATGCCTCGCCGTTCCGCACGAGCCCGGCGAACCGGCGCAGGTGACGGAGGCCGCGCTGCGGCTTCGTCGAGAACCCGAAGATCGCCTCGCCCGCGAGTTCGAGCACGAGCGCGCGCTCGTCACGGACGACCTTCTGGATCGCCGCCGTGATGCACGTGCACACCGTGACGCCGCATCCGGCGACGTCCGCCGGGGTGCCGAGGAAGTTCTCCCGGTCGGCCGTGACGCACCGCCCGGGGCCGGGGCACCCCTCGGTGTGGCAGCCGGGCTCGTGACCGAACGCCTCCTCGACGCGACGCGCGGACTCGGTCTGCGTGTCAGTCGTCGTCACCGTCGGCCTTCCCCGTGACGAGGTAGCGGGTGAGGTGCTTGGCGAACTTCTCGCCGTCCACCTCGTCGTCCCAGAAGTTGATCGCCCCGTCGCCCTCGTACTTGCCGAACCCGTAGGCGATAGCGGCGACCTCCCCCTCCAGTCCGGTCTTGTCGTCAGCGAGCGCCTCCTCGATCGCGTCGAGGAACGGCTTCGCCTCGCGCTCGGCCTGCTCGCGCCAGTGGATGGGGACGCGCGCCCGGTTGCGGCCGACCATCTCGACGGTCAGCGACTCGCGTGCCGCGATCTGTGCGTAGGCGACCTCGATGATCGCCTCTCTGATGGTGCTCACACGTACCCCCGGTTCAGGTGGTAGGGCTCGATGGAGAGGTCGAGCAACTCGATCCTCGCCTGGGGCTCGGCCTGCTTCTTGAACTTCTCGGCCTTCTTCTTGGTCGTGAAGATTCCCCAGATGTCGTAGATGTCGTACGTGGATGCCGAGACCACCCACACCTTGCGCTTCATCACCCCTCGAATCTCCGTGTCTCGATCCCGGCACGCTCCGCCAGGTTGGCCGTCATGGTCGCGCCCTTCGACTCGTCCTTGATGAACGCCAGGCACAGGTCCGCACCGAGGCGGACCATCTCCGCGTTGCGCACGAACCCGGCCGAGCGACCCGGGTGCTTGTCCCACTCCGCCGGGTGGCGCTCGACGGCGATGCCGTGCGCCTCCGCCCACGCCTCGCACATCGCGTCGGCGCCGGTGGGGCAGGCCCCGGAGACGAGCACCGTCTCCGGGTCGCCTCCGAGGTCTGCCCAGGCGTAGTCGAGTTGGACGTTGATGAACCCCGGGAAGAGCCAGTCCCGGGACCCGGTCACGAGGATGCGCCTCACCAGCCGACCTCCCTGATCGCCGTTCGACGTTCCCCTCGTCGCGGTCATCGGCTCGCCTTGTAGATGCGCTCGCCCGCCAGCCACTCGCGGACCAGCATGGTGTCGCGCATCTTGGGGTCGCCCCACTTCTCGTGCTCGAACCCGCTTCCCTCGTACCCCTCGTGCGGACCCTCGTGGTAGTTCGGGCGGAGGCACAGGGGCCGCTCGTCCTCGCTGCCGATTCGAGGCCCGCGCGAGAAGCACGGCTCGACCGACTCCAGCAGGAGACGGCTGATCGTGCGCTCGGCGCGCCCGATCTGCACCTGCTGGAGCATCGAGAAGAGCGACTGCGCGCGAGCCATGTCGAACGCCGTGCTGTCCTGCCCCTCCCATGGGACGGGGTCGACGTCGAAGTGGGCGTGGCGCTGGAGGTACAGCGCCTCCGCCAACTCGTCGAGCGTGATGTCGATGTCGTCGTTCGGCTCGGTCATGAGCGCAGCAGCCCCCTCTCCGCGAGGACGGCCACGATGTCGCGAGCCAGGTCGGCGGGCTCGCTGGATGCACGGCCGACGTCGAACAGACGTACGATCGCGGCCTCCGCCTCGTTGACGACACTCTCCGGGTTGACGAGCCCGCCCCGCTCGATGATGGCGACGACCTCCATCACGCCGGAGATGGTCACCTCGCCGTGCACGCCGATGACCTGCGGCTGCCCGCCGATCTGGTTGCCGGTGGCGTACTGGAGGAGGACGCCGACCTTCTCCTCCTCGGCACCCTCGACCTTGGGGCGCTCCCACAGGGGGAGTCCGTCCTCCTCGTCCACCTCGCTGGAGAACTCCAGCACGATGGTCGGCTGGTCGACGTGATGTCCGAAGGTGAACCAGCCCTCGGGCGGGTTGAGTCGGTCAGCCATCGGTGCCTCCTGAGAGCATCTGGTGGTGGAAGTCGCACACCGCATGTCCGGCGTACGACGTGGTGGCGTCGTTCTCGCAGAGGTTCTCCTCCGCGTCGTTGCATACGCACTTCCCCTCGCGGCGCTTGACGGCGGCGAGGGCTTCGAGCCTGAGTGCGTACTCCGTGTACCAGTCGGCGTACTGGGGGTAGCGCCGGGCGATGTCGTGGTAGACCTCGGCCTGCTCGTCCAGTTCGTCGGCCGTCGGCTCGACCACGGGGTCCGTGGAGTTGCGGGGGTAGCCGTTGTGGCGGGCCTCCGCGATGAGCGCCTGCTCGGCACCGGCTCGCTCGAAGTCGGCCATGGTCATGTCTCCGATCGTCTTGCGGTTCATGCTGCCCACCACGACCTCCTCCGCTTGCCCCAGTGGCCCGGGGCTCGGTCGAGCGTGGCGACGAGGAAGACGCCCCACTTGTCGTACTCGACGTGCGTGTTCCACACGCGCTTGCTCCCCCAGAAGTTGGGGAGGTGGACGCCCAGGACGGTCGACTCGCTTCCGTCCTCACCGTCGCGCCAGAACAGCGTGGTTGTCGTCTCCCAGTCTCGGGCGGTGAGGAAGAGGTCGTGGTCCTCGTGCTTCTCGGAGCCGCCGCCGAGCGTGAACGAGTAGGACGTGAAGCCGCCCGGCCGCTTCTGCTCGGTCTGGATGTACCACTTGCGCAGGCCGCGACGCTTGGCGACGAGGTGGACGATCTCGATGTGGATGTGGCCCTGGCGCTCGATCGTCAGGCCGAGCCGTCGTAGGCTACTCATTGGTTCTCCTGGACGAAGTCGATCCATCCGTCGCGCAGGTCGATCTCCCACCCGGCGAGGTACTGGCGCATCTCCTCGTCGTCGAGGCCGAGGTCCTCCCTGATCTCGTCGAGGCGCTCGTTGATCTCGATCTGCTTGTCGTCGACGAGCCGCCCGAGTCGCTGGTTGATCTCGTCCTTCGCCGTGCCCATCACCAGTACCAGCCGTTGACGCGGGCGATGTTCGCCACGATCAGGCCCATCGTTCCGCCGACCACGCCAGCCGCGATGTACGCCGCGACCGTCGTCCACTTCATGCGGCGCTTCCTCTTGACGATCATGTCTCTCCTTCGTGGTGGGGCGGGGGCCGGTGGTTCCGACCCCCGCCGTGTAACCCGGGTTACAGCGAGTTCAGCGCGATCTTGTCGACGACCTCCTCGGGGATGCCCGTCGCGAGCGCGACCTTGCGGAGCCGGTCGAAGCCCTCGATGAGGGTGTCGATGGCCTGGCCGTTCTCCTTCTGGAACGGGTCGTCGCTGGCGCTGAGCACGAGCGCGACGCCGTGCGCGTTGCGGATCGCCTCGTCGAGCACCTCGTTCACGAGAGGTCCGCGAACGTGATGGGCTCGCCGAGCGAACCGGACGGAAGGATCTCCCGGAGGAACGTGCGCCCGTCGTGGTCGTGCAGCGCGAGCACGTTCCGCAGGTGCGGGTGCTCGACCGTCGTGGGCCGCACGTCCCGCGCGATCCCGTGCGGGCTCGACGTGGGGAGCCAGCGCATGGACGCGGTGGAGTCCGCCCACTCGACGACCTCGGCGACGATCCCCTCGCCGCTCAGCCCGGAGACGTCCTCCGAGCGGTACATGATGTACGTCTTCACGAGTCCTCCTTCGCGATCACGGACCCCCAGCACTCGCCCATGCGGACGGTGCCACCGCTCTCCAGACAGGCCATCCGGAACTCCTGGCTCCGGTCGGCGGCTCGGTTCCCGCCGAGGAAGATCGCGACGATGATCGCCGCGATCACGAGCGCCACGAGGAAGGCGATCCAGGCGTACAGCCCCTTCTCGCGCTTGTCCCTGCGCTCGTCGCGGGCGATCTTCGCCTTCTCGTAGGACCAGTCTTCGGTCACAGGCTCTTCTCCCTGATGATCGTGAGCACCTCGTCCAGGTTGACGGGTGCCTTCCATGCGTCCACGCCCACGTGAATCTGGAGCGTGCCGTTCTGCGTGTAGGACACCTTCTCCTCGGAGTGGGTGTGCCCGTGGATGAGCGGGGCACCGAGGTCCGGCAGTCGCCACTGGGGGTAGCGCTCGTCCTCGGTGTGGTCCCCGGCGTACGGGAAGTGCGACAGGAGCAGGTCGGTCCGCATCGGCCCCCGTCGGCGGGCGAACGGCTGGACCGAGTCGAAGTCGGCGTAGTCGTCGTACGTCCGGTACGCCGTGCGGTGCATCGGGTGCCCCGCGTCGTGGTTGCCGAACACCAGGTGGTGCTTGGACAGCGGGTTGGTGTCGATGCACGCCGCCGTCGCGAGGACCGGGTTCATGCGGACGGTGAGGTCGCCGAGCCACCAGATGGTGTCGTCCTTGTGGAAGTGGTCGGCGTAGATGTCGTGCAGCCATGCGTCGTGCTCCGCCGCGTCGGCGAAGCCTCGGTCCTTGGCGACGAACTCGTGGCCCCAGTGCGGGTCGCTCGTGAACCAGACGTTCATGAGGTCAGGCTCGTGCGCAGGTCGAAGTCCGGGATGATCTGCTCCGGCTTCACGGTCACGCGGTAGCGGTACGGGTCGACCCCGACCGAGTCGATCTGCTCCGCGAAGTACGTCACGTTGTCGGAGAGCCCGAGCAGGTGACGCCGGTACTGGTTGCTGTCCGGGTCGTCCTTGCACAGAACCTCGACCTGGTTGCCCTCGTCCGTGATGTTGCACATGCCGACGATCTCCAGCATGTACTCGTCGGTGATGCCGTTCATGAACACGACACGGCGCGGGACCTCGAAGTTCTCCGCCGCCTTGTCCATGTTCGAGTCGACGACGGTCGCGTCGGTGTCGCACGAGGCGGCGCCGAGCACGATGGTGGCGGCGATGGCCGCGCCGATGGCGATGCTCTTCTTCATCAGAACGAGTCGTCCTCTCCGAGTCCGGGGTACTTGATGGAAACGCTGAGGCCGTAGCCGCCTCCAGCGGTCTTCACCAGGGACTCAACGAGCCCCTTGGCGAAGGCGTCGGTCGACCCGGTGAGGGCCTCCTTCACCTTCTCCTCGATCTCGGCCTCGTGCTCCTGCACCATCTTGGCGATGGCGTTCTTGGCAGCGGCCTGGATCGTCTTGCGCAGGACCTCGGACAGGTACGGCACCTTCTTCGTGCGGTACCCGTCCTTGACCTCGATCTCCTGGGAGAGCGCCGACGAGACGATGGCGCCCATGCCGCCCTCGGTGAGGAGGGCTGCGGCGATGGCGGTCTCGATGCGGGCGTGGACGGCCGAGACGATGACGGCGTTGATGTCGCCCTCGGCCGAGGTGGGTGTGGTCATGTCGATCTCTCTCTCGTTGTGGTGGTCAGATGAGCCCGAGAGCCCAGGCGGCTGCGGTCGCCACGATGACGACCCAGCCCAGGAAGCGAATGGCCCTCATGCTGCGACGACGCCCCACTCTCCGTCGTCGTTCACCAGGACCGCCTCGGGTCCGGGTGCGTCGTTGTACATGCGCTCGTACAGCCCGAACAGGCTGAGCGTCGTGGCCGTGATTCCGTGGGTGGCCACCTGGTCGCCCACACGCCGGAGCGCACGGGCGAGGACGTCGACCTTGGTGAGGTCGGTCGGGTTGGTGCTGGGCGCCTCGTACATCACACGCCCTCCGAGTCGCGGACGCCGTGCTTCACCGCGTCACCCCAGGTCTCGTTGTCGTCCTGTCGGGCCTGGACCTGGTTGAGCAGGCTGACGGCGCCCGGGGTCAGGGTGACGCCGTCGTTCGCCAGGACGCCCCGCGCCACGACGGAGGCGATGGTCGTCCCGGAGTGCGAGGCGCCACGGGGCGGGATGGTGTCGGCCTTGCGCAGCGTCTCGCGCTCGACGCCCGCCAGGTGGAGGGCGAGCCCCACGATGCACCCGGGGGTGTCGCCCTCCTGGTGCCAGTAGAAGCAGGTGAGCCCGTCGTCGGGGCGCTCGTAGACGTAGTCGCTGCCGCGCTGGGTGATCGCCTGGTTCAGCAGGTCGAGCGCTCGGTCGCGGTCGATGGTGATGGTGGTGGTGTCGCTCATGGTGACCTCTCTCAAACTTGATCGAAGCAGTGGCATTTGCTTGAAGGCCCCTGGAAGGGCCGTAACCCGGGTTACACCCCCGGGAGTACCGTCACCGGCAGATCGTCGCTCCTGGCGCCGGGACGGGGTTGATCTGGCCGTCCTCCGTGAGGAGGACCCATCCGAAGAACGTCTTGACGGGGACCGTCCACGGTTCGGGGTGGTGAACCGAGATGATCCAGCCGGTGTCTCGGGCGGCTGCCGGGTTGGCGTGCGCCCAGACCTGGTGGCAGTGGTGACACATGAGGACGAGGTTCCACAGGGCGTGGCCCCCCTCGCGCCGACGGACCCGGTGCTGAATCTCCGTGCCCGGGACGCCGCACCGGAGGCACTGCCCTCCGTCGCGCTCCCGTACCTTGCGCCGCGTGGCGCTCGGTATCTCGTTGCTCATGCTACATCACGGGCTCCATCCCGGTACCCATTACGTGCGGCGTTGGGGATGAGGTTCTTGTGGCCGATGTGGGTGTTCGGCTTGTAGCCCTCGTCCTCCTGGAACTTCTCGTTGAAGAGCACGAGCATCGCCGTGTACTCCGTGTAGTGGTTGTCGCGGAGCCGGTGCATGGCCCGGTAGTAGCCGACCGAGCGCGACTCCCCCTCGGGTGCCTCGCGCTGCGACTCCAGCCGGAGCCGCGCCCACTCCTCGGGGTACCACTCGCGCAGGTGGCGGAACGCAGCGGCGAGCGCGCGGTTCTTGATCTGCCGCCGCCACTTCTCGTTCTCGGTCTCCGGGTACTTCTTCCGCACGCGAGCCATCAGGCTGCCTCCCACTCCGCCGCCGACGCTGGCATCCACGGCCACTCGGCCGAGTTCGGGGTGCCGGTCCGCATGTACTCGGGGAAGACCCGGCTCCGGATGCGCGGGAAGCGGGTCTTCTTCCACTCGTACCAGCCGACCTTCTCCTCGTCGGGCTGGAAGCCGAACCCGAACTCGGGGAACTTCAAGAACGTGGACGACCCGTACGGCCGGACCGAGCGCGCCTTGGCGCCCGGCTCCTTGTGCGGCGCGTGGTGCTCCATGATGAACGCCGTGCCGCAGATCGCGCGGGCCTTGCCGATGGCCTTCTTGATCTTGCGGACCACCTCGTCGTCGCGCAGGTCCCGCCCGGCCATGTTCATGAGCGGACCCATGACGACCAGGTCGGGGCGGTAGGACTCGACGCGCTCGACGAGCCACGAGACCCCGCCCGGCAGGAGGAGGTCCGTCTCGTCGTTGTCCCACTCCTCGAAGACGGTGAGCATCCCCTCCTGGTAGGCGTCCTCGCCGTTGTGGTACCGCGCCAGGCCGAGCAACTCCTGGTACGAGGTGAGGTACTGGTCCGGGTGGTTCTCGAAGTCGAGGACCATGACCTTCTTCGGGTCCATCCGCGAGAGCGAGAACGGGTCGATGCCGCACGCCACCTGCACGCCCGCCTGCCGGAGGAACGTGGACTTGCCGTGCCCCTCGAAGCCCGTGATGAGCAGGCGGTCGCCACGCGCCATCACGTTCGGGATCACGAACTCCACGTCACCGATCTCGCGGCGCACGATCGAGAGCAGGTCCACGCCGCCCGAGAACCGCTGAGGCTTCTCGGCCGGGGACGTGACCAGCAGGTCGCGGAACTCGTGACCCTTCGCGAGGTGGTCGGTGATGTCCTTCTCGTACGCCGACTCGCGAATCTCGACGGTGCACCCGGCCTCGACCAGGAACTCCTTCACGGCACGAGCGTGCGCCCGTCCCGGCTCGTCGGCGTCCGCGATGATGACGACGTCCGCACCGGCGAGCGCGGCGGTGTACTGCTCCTCCCACTTGCCCGCGCCGCCCGAGTTGCACGTGGCGCACAGCCCGAGGCGGACGAGCGTCTCGACGTCCTTCTCGCCCTCGACGAGGTAGATCGTGGAGCCTGCCGCGATGCACTCGATGACCTCGGGCAGCCGGTACAGGACGCGGTCGATGCCCTGGAGGTTCCACTCCCAGCCTCCCGCGACGGGGCGGCGCTGGCGGAAGGTCTTGCGCTGGCCGACCGGCTCGAAGCGCGCGACCTCGAAGATCACGCGGCCGTGCTCGTTGCGGTACTGGTAGAGCGCCGACGCCTCCGTGGGCGCCGTGCCGTTGAACCGCATCGACGGCATGGTCGGGGTCGTCTCTTCCATCTCCGCGCTGATGTCGGCCCAGTCGATGCCGAACGCGGTGAGGATGTCCTCCGTGGTGCACTGCGCGTGGCAGAACATCACCACGGGCTGCTCGGTGCCTGGCGCGACGGACAGCGACGCCTCGCCGTCGTCGTGCGCCGGGCACTTCACCATCACACGCTGACCGTGCTTCGCGGACTCGATGGCCGCAGCGAGGTCCGGTGCGATCCTGCTCATGTCTTGCTCCTTGGTCTGTGGTGTAACCCGGGTTACTCGAAGTACGGGTTCCTCGGCGTGCGCTCCTCGCGAGCCGCCCGTGCCTCATCGCGCTCGATCTTGTCGAGGCGCTCCTTCTCGTTCTGGACGAACCTCTCGAACAGCCGGTCGCTCGGTGCCCCGCGCTTCTTGTCCTCGCTCGTCCACTGGAAGACGGCGTCCGCGATGAGCATCAACTGGACGTCCGTGAACGTGGGGTAGGCGACTCGCATCTTCGTCACGGACTCCCGTGACGGGCTGAACCTCGGCCTCCACTCCCTTGCTACAGAAGGAACAGATGGAGGAGAAGGTGTTTCTACTGTCTGTAAGGAAGAGCGGGAGGATTCCTCCTCCTCTGATCGGGAGGATTCCTCCCGATCGAGCGTGCGAATCTCAGCGATCTCCTCATCGGGCGGGAGAAAACCTCCCACTCGCAGAACTCCTGAGGAGGAGGAATCCTCCCGATCGAGCGGGAGGGATTCCACTGCCCTCGACTGGGAGGAATCCTCCTGCTCGGTGATGACGCGCCAGCGCGGGGTCGCGTCCCACGTGCTCGACCGCTCGCTCGTGAGCCACCCCATCGCGCGCAACTTCTTGATCGCGGCCTTGACCTTCCACTCGGACAGCCGCGTCTCCTCCTGGATCACCTCGCGCGAGGCCGACCATGAGCCGTCGCGCTCGCACCGCCACGCGATGCGCTGGAGGACGATCGCTGCCTCGTAGTTCCCCCCGAGCGCATCGACGAGCGCCGTGCGCAGGAGGATGAAGTCGCCCTTGACCAGGAGGTCGGGGTGCAGCGAGTCGGTCACGCCCGCTCAGCCGCCCTCTCGGCCGCGAAGACGACGGTCTCGCCGAACCGCTTGGCGGTCACGGGGTCCATCACTGCGGCGACGGTCTCGTCGTTCACCACCTGGACGGCGACGATGATCTTGCCCGGGTAGAGGCGGTCGCTGTCGTCGATCAGCAGGTTCCCCTGACCGCTCTCCAGGGGCATCGTGTACTGCATGTTGTGGTCTCCCTCCATTGGGGACGCAACATGTGGGGTGCGTGCGCTACGCTGTCCCACAGGTGCCGTCCCACCTGCTCGTGGCCCCCCGGAGTTAGCGCTCCGGGGGGCCGCTCTCGTTTGTCCGGTGATCGTACCGTGTGTCGCCCGACGCCTCCGATGTCCGACACGCGAGGTACGCAGCGATGCGCCCGGGGTAGTCTTGGGGGTGTCGCGGGGTGGTGCCCACGGCGGTCGCTCATGGCATGGCGACTCTCTCTAGTGGAAAGGCCCCCGGTCCTCAGCGGACCGGGGGCCTCTCTCATGCGCCCGTCAGTAGCCGGACGTGTTCGGCGTGCCCTCGCCGAAGATCGCCGTGGTGGCCTGACGACGGCGCTCCTCGGGGCTCGCGTCGCCGTCCACCACCGGCGTGCCCTCGGGCACCTGAGCGGACGCCTCAGGGGTCACGGTGCCCGCCTGCTCGGCCGCACCACGGAGGCGCTGGAAGAGCGACTCGTTCTCCCCGGCGATCTCACCGAGGCGCTCCTCCGGCTCGACGCCGTTGACCTCGACCGCGCCGTCCTCGATCGTCTCGACGTCGAGCGCCACGCTGATGCCGTGCTCGGCCGCGAGGCGGGCGATCTCCTGGCGAGCGCGCTCCTCGGGGGTGAGGCGAGCGCGGTAGGTCACGCCGCGCTTGGCGTGCTCCTCGACCATGAACGTGCGGAGGTCGTCCGCGTGGGTGTCGCGGAGGCGCTTCTCGGCGGCAGCGCGAGCGG
>Ga0247820_10002479_pt1 | contig 10355 bp, 5 predicted proteins | sample 13C_Glucose_Day1_2_FD_192480 | JGI IMG/M metagenome (GOLD analysis project Ga0247820, IMG submission 192480) | Soil microbial communities from agricultural site in Penn Yan, New York, United States - 13C_Glucose_Day14 | ecosystem: Environmental > Terrestrial > Soil > Agricultural land | place...
CCGCAAGTCGGCCCCATGCCGGTCAACCCCGACCGATACCGGCGAAAGTGCCCTGGGTCTGCTCGGCAAGTACAGCAGCAGCCAGTTCCACTTCCAACCCCCGCCGCCCGGCACTGACATGGATGGTTGCAAAATTCCGCGCCGAATCGTCGATGAAGGTGCGCAGACGCTTTTTCTGTCCAAGCGGGCTGATTCCACCCACCAGATAGCCTGTGGCACGCTGAGCTGCCGCGGGGTCAGCCATCTCGCATTTCTTCACGCCTGCGGCATGGGCAAGCGCCTTGAGGTCCAGCGTCCCCACAACAGGCACCACGGCAACCAACAACTCGCCCTTCTCACTGCTGGCCAACAAGGTCTTGAACACCTGCTGCGGTTCCAGCCCCAGTTTTTCAGCCGCCTCCAGCCCATAAGACGCCGATTTTGGATCGTGTTCATAACTGTGCACGCGATGTTGCGCGCGCGCCTTTTTCAAAAGATCGAGGGCCGGGGTCATGCAGTGCTCCGCTCCGAGACAATTCGGCGGCTACTTTAGGGCAAATCCTACACTCCAGCCAGTTCGCAGCTGACACGCCGCTCTAGCTTGGGATTCACACCCGCGTTCAATGCTCAGATCGTGACCGACCGTTCACTTTCGACCTTTGACATAAGCGTTTCTTGTCTATATTTTTTCGTTTCTGAATAAATGGTGCACTTTTTAAGTGCATTCCTACCTGCGCCCGAAGTCAATGGGGATGGACGCCGGGCTTTGCTGTCGAGCGCTTAGCGCCTCACAACAAAAAAAAAGAGGTCATACATGACGACTGCTCTACGCGAACCTACGCTGTCCAGCCAGTGCCTGGCCGAATTCCTCGGCACGGCGCTGCTCATCTTTTTCGGCACAGGATGCGTCGCCGCCCTCAAGGTCGCGGGCGCCAGCTTTGGACTGTGGGAAATCAGCATCATCTGGGGCGTCGGCGTGAGCATGGCGATCTACCTCACCGCCGGTGTATCCGGTGCGCACTTGAACCCGGCCGTCAGCATCGCCCTTACCCTGTTCGCAAGCTTCGACAAACGCAAACTGCCGTTCTACATGCTGGCCCAGGTTTGCGGCGCCTTCTGCGGCGCGGCGCTGGTCTACACCCTCTATAGCAGCCTGTTCTTCGATTTCGAACAAGCCCACGCCATGCTGCGCGGCAGCAGCGAAAGCCTGGAACTGGCGGCGGTGTTCTCCACCTACCCGCACCCTTCGCTTTCCATCGCACAGGCGTTCCTGGTCGAAGTGGTGATCACTGCAATCTTGATGGCGGTCATCATGGCCCTGACCGACGACAACAACGGCCTGCCCCGTGGTGCGATGGCACCGCTGCTGATCGGCCTGTTGATCGCCGTGATCGGTAGCGCCATGGGCCCGCTGACCGGCTTTGCGATGAACCCGGCCCGCGATTTCGGGCCCAAACTGATGACCTTCCTGGCCGGCTGGGGCGAAATCGCCTTCACTGGCGGTCGGGACATCCCTTATTTCCTGGTTCCGGTGTTCGCACCGATCTTCGGCGCTTGCCTGGGTGCTGCGACCTATCGTGGCTTGATCGCCCGCAACCTGCCGACGGCGCAAAGCGCGAACCCAGAGACAAACGGCAATCGCCAGGGCGATACTCAAGCCAACTGATGCTGGCGCCCTGACCTCCTCATTTTGCAAGGCCTATGACCATGACAGATACCCAGGACAAGAACTACATCATCGCCCTGGACCAGGGCACCACTAGCTCGCGGGCCATCATCTTTGACCGCGACGCCAATGTGGTTGGCACCTCCCAGCGCGAGTTCGCCCAGCATTATCCGCAAGCCGGCTGGGTCGAGCATGACCCCATGGAGATCTTCGCCACACAGAGCGCGACTATGGTCGAAGCCTTGGCGCAGGCCGGCATCAGCCATGCGCAGGTTGCCGCACTGGGCATCACCAACCAGCGTGAAACTACAGTGGTGTGGGACAAGGAAACCGGGCGCCCGGTATACAACGCCATCGTCTGGCAGTGCCGCCGCAGTACAGAGATCTGCGCACAACTCAAGCGCGACGGGCATGAACAATACATTCGCGAGACCACCGGCCTGGTCACCGATCCGTATTTCTCCGGCACCAAGCTCAAGTGGATCCTCGACAATGTGGAGGGCGTACGTGAACGGGCCGAACGCGGCGAACTGTTGTTCGGTACCGTGGATACCTGGCTTATCTGGAAGTTTTCCGGCGGCAAGGTACACGTCACCGACTACACCAATGCCTCGCGCACGCTGATGTTCAACATCCACAGCCTGCAGTGGGATGAAACGCTGCTCGGCATTCTCGGCATCCCGCGCCAGATGCTGCCACAGGTCCGCCCCTCCTCCGAAGTCTACGGCCACACCAAGAGCGGCATAGCCATTGCCGGCATTGCCGGTGACCAGCAGTCCGCGCTGTTCGGCCAGATGTGCGTGGAACCCGGCCAGGCCAAGAACACCTACGGCACGGGTTGTTTCCTGTTGATGAACACGGGCGACAAAGCCGTAACCTCGTCCCACGGCCTGCTCACCACCATTGCCTGCGGACCACGTGGCGAAGTGGCCTATGCCCTGGAAGGCGCGGTGTTCAACGGTGGTTCCACCGTGCAATGGCTGCGCGACGAACTCAAGATCGTCAACGACGCCCTGGACACCGAGTACTTCGCCAGCAAGGTCAAGGACAGCAACGGGGTTTACCTGGTGCCCGCCTTCACCGGCCTGGGCGCACCGTACTGGGACCCTTACGCCCGCGGCGCGCTGTTCGGCCTGACGCGCGGCGTGAAAGTCGACCACATCATCCGCGCAGCGCTGGAGTCAATCGCCTACCAGACCCGCGACGTGCTGGACGCGATGCAGCAGGACTGCGGCCAACGCCTGTCCGAGTTGCGTGTCGACGGTGGCGCGGTGGCCAACAATTTCCTCATGCAGTTCCAGGCGGACATCCTCGGCACCTGCGTGGAGCGCCCGAAAATGCGCGAAACTACAGCTCTTGGCGCCGCTTACCTGGCCGGCCTGGCCTGTGGTTTCTGGAGTGGCCTGGACGAGTTGCGTGACAAGGCGATCATCGAGCGCGAATTCAGCCCGCAACTCGAGCAAGCGCAGAAGGAAAAACTGTACGCCGGCTGGCGCAAAGCCGTCGAGCGTACCCGCGACTGGGAAGATCACGAGGCCTGATCGCACTGGACAGGGGCTGCTTCGCGGCCCCCGTCAGCCCATGGCCCACTGGCCGTAGTCCCTTTCGTACGGCATCATTGCAGAATTTGTCCGGCAGCCCATAAGGACCGCCCATGAATCTGCCCCCACGCCAACAACAAATCCTCGAGCTGGTCCGCGAACGCGGCTACGTCAGCATCGAAGAAATGGCACAGTTGTTCGTCGTCACCCCGCAAACCATCCGTCGCGACATCAACCAGCTCGCCGAACTCAATCTGCTCCGCCGCTACCACGGTGGCGCCGCCTATGACTCGAGCATCGAGAACACTGCTTACGCCATGCGCGCCGACCAGATGCGTGATGAAAAACAGCGCATTGCCGACGCCGTGGCCCGGCAAATTCCCGACCATGCCTCGCTGTTCATCAACATCGGCACCACCACCGAATCCATTGCCCGGGCGCTGCTCAACCATAGCCACCTGAAGGTCATCACCAACAACCTGCACGTTGCTGCGATCCTTGCCGCCAAGGATGATTTCGAAGTATTGGTCGCAGGTGGCACTGTACGCCGTGACGGGGGCGTGGTTGGCCAGGCGAGCGTCGATTTCATCAGCCAGTTCAAGGTCGACTTCGCCTTGGTCGGCATCAGCGGTATCGATGAAGACGGCAGCCTGCTGGATTTCGACTACCAGGAAGTACGCGTTTCTCAGGCAATCATCGCCAACGCCCGTCAGGTCATCCTGGCTGCCGACTCCAGCAAATTCGGGCGCAACGCCATGGTACGCCTGGGCTCGATCAGCTTGGTCGACTGCCTGGTGACCGATCAGCCTCCATCACCTGCACTGGGTGAGCTGCTCAATCAGTACAAGATCCGGCTCGACGTGGTTTGAAACGCCAGCGGGTCTACAAGGGCCCGCCATTTTCGATATTGTTCACTTTCGTGCCATCTCATCAGTTTTTTCTATGAAGAGCGACTGGCGATGGGCGTTCTGTTGCGCTAGTATTTTCGAAAACGAACATTAATGTTCATATTCGCTGTGAACAGCCTCAGGAGGCCTTGCCCGTGTCCCAGCCCGTTTCGTCCCAGCCCCTACTTGCCGATTGCTATGATCTTGCCGTGATCGGCGGTGGCATCAATGGCGTGGGCATTGCTGCCGACGCCGCCGGGCGTGGCCTCAAGGTCTTCCTCTGCGAAAAGGACGACTTGGCCCAGCACACCTCCTCGGCCAGCAGCAAGCTGATCCATGGCGGCTTGCGCTACCTGGAACACTATGAATTCCGCCTTGTACGCGAGGCCCTGGCCGAGCGCGAAGTGCTATTGGCCAAGGCACCGCACATCGTCAAACCGATGCGTTTCGTGCTGCCGCACCGTCCGCACCTGCGCCCGGCCTGGATGATCCGTGCCGGCTTGTTCCTCTACGACCACCTGGGCAAGCGCAAGCGCCTGGGCGCGTCGCGCAGCCTGCGCTTTGGCCCGGGCTACCCGCTCAAGCCGGCCATCACCCGCGGTTTCGAATATGCAGACTGCGCGGTAGACGACGCCCGCCTGGTGGTGCTCAATGCCATGGCTGCACGCGAGCAAGGCGCGCACATTCATACCCGCACCCGCTGCCTGCGCGCAGAACGCGTCGATGGCCTGTGGCAGGTAGAGCTGCAGCATGCCGACGGCAGCCTGCAGACGATTCGCGCCCGTGCCTTGGTCAACGCCGCCGGTCCATGGGTCGCCAAGTTCATCAAGGATGACCTCAAACTCGATGCACCATACGGCATACGATTGATCCAGGGCAGCCACCTCATCGTGCCGCGCCTGTACGAGGGGGATCACGCCTACATCCTCCAGAACGAGGACCAACGCATTGTCTTCTGCATCCCGTACCTGGACCGCTTCACCCTGATCGGCACCACCGATCGCGAATACAGCGGCGATCCGGCCAAGGTGGCGATCACCGAGCAGGAAACCGACTATCTGCTCAAAGTGGTCAACGCACATTTCAATCATCAGTTAAGCGCCAGCGATATCCTGCACACCTACTCCGGCGTGCGTCCGCTGTGCAACGACGAATCGGACAACCCGTCTGCAGTCACGCGTGACTACACCCTCGCGCTGTCCGCAACCCAAGGCGAGGCGCCGTTGCTGTCGGTGTTTGGCGGCAAACTGACCACATACCGCAAACTTGCCGAGTCGGCCATGGCAGAGCTCAAACCGTTCTTCAGCCAAATGGGCCAGAGCTGGACTGCCAGTTCAGCGCTGCCCGGCGGTGAAGGCATGAGCACGCCCCAGAACCTGGTCGACGAGCTGCTCTCCCAGCATCAATGGCTTGCACCGGATATCGCCAAGCGCTGGGCAGTGACCTACGGCAGCCGCACCTGGCAGCTGCTGAAGGGCGTTAATGGCCCTGACGATCTGGGCCAGGCGATCGGCGGTGGCTTGTTCACCCGTGAAGTTGATTACCTGCGCGAAACCGAGTGGGCCTTCAGTGCACAGGACATACTCTGGCGGCGTACCAAACTGGGCTTGTTCACCAGCGAGGGCGAGCAACGCGCACTGGCCGATTACCTTGCGCAAAGCGACGTTCGCAGCGACGCCGCCTGAATCTTGCACGGCGACCGCCTGGCGGTCGCCGGCTCTCAGACTTCCCGCTCGTATGCCTCTCTGGCCAGCTCCAGGTAAAGCGCACGCTCTTCGGCATTGAGGGCTGCCATCAATACATCGGCACGTTCAAGGTAAAGCTGCTCGCCAGACTCGCCCGCCTCGCGCTCATACCCCTCCAGCTGCTCATGAAAAGGCGCAGCGAGCGCTTCAAAACGCTCTGGATAGCGATTGCGCGCATACCCTTGCCAAAACTCCCGCTGTGCCAGCGCATTGCTCAATACCTCGATATTCTCACCGGCAAGGACCTCCGCGCGGGCGCGCAGTATGCGTGTTCCTGTTACGCCGCTATGCTCGGGGTAATTCATATGCCGTGGCTGGGCCGGCAAGCCGAGCCTGTCAGCCAGGTTGACCCGATAGGCAAGGTAAACCTCAATGTCATCCACCACCGCGTAAGGATTCTGGCGCATTTCCTCAATATGCCGGGCGGCGATACTGTCTACCTGATCCAGACGATAGAGTGAGCGCCCCAACCGTAACAAGGTTGCTTCGGCGCGCTCAGTGCTGGCGTCTGCGCTATGCAAGGCGATGTGCGTTCTGACTTCCAGTTGGCTGAGTATGAGCAGCAGCTGATCCTCACAGGTTCTGGGGCCTCGCACTTGCCAGAAAACTGCCTCACGCACGTCGGTGTTGTCTGCGCAAAGTTCGAGGACCCGCCATACCCTGGCACGGTAGTAGCGCGGGTGGTCTTGAAAATCGTCAGAACCGGCAAAATCCGCCAGAAATCTGAACAGGTCTGCCGATTGCGGTTCCTCGGACAACCTCGTCCAGAGTTCTCTGCGCTGCGCTAGCAAGTCACCGGAAACGCTGCCCATCCATTGATTTTGCAGGTTGGTATCTGCGATGGCGTGGTGGTAAGAGCTGCGCCGATTCGCTGGGTAGTCATCACTGCTGCTGCGCGAAAGCAGTGACTCGCTTGCCTCGTCCAGCGGGTTGTCGTGTAACGACAGGCGCTGCAATCGACCATTCAGGCTGCGCAAATCACCGGTGACCTGGCGGATCTGGTTTTCACGAATATCCACAAGGCCCCTCCACGGCATCACGGCAGCTTCAGGCAAGGCTTGTAGCCCAGTGGCGCGTAACGATACTTCGCGCAAGTGGCGTAACCCGGAAAGGTCGGGGACCAGGCCCAGCGGGTTATAGGTCAGATCAAGCTGCTGCAGCATGGAAAGGCTTGCCAGCCGGAGGTTGCCCTGAGCATCGAAGGCAATCCGATTTCCTGCCAGATGCAGCCTGCGCAGACCGGTCAGGCGCTCCAGGCCCTCCGGTATGGTGATCAACTGATTGTCGCGTAGGTCGAGTTCACGAAGGCCGGTGAACCTGAGCAGGAAATCTTCATCAACTCGGTCAAGGCTCATGTTGCGCAACGTCAACCGCTGCACATGGGCGAACTCGAGGCCTGCTGGTAAATTCGGCAGGCTGCCTACCAACTCACCCTCGATATGCAGGCTGAAATCGTCACCTGCCAGGCCTGCCGTCTTGCGGCGCCAGGCGCGACGGATCTGGCTGGCCACGCGCTGTCGCCTGCGCCCATCCATGAAGCTCACGCGCTCACGCTGCCAGGCATCCAGCGCTTCGCGCAAGCTATCCAGCTGCTGCCGCAGCCTGCTGAGGTGGTCCCAGAGTCCGATGCGGCGCTCCATCAGGTCGCCCAGGTAAGCGTCAAGTTGCGCGTCCGTCAGGGTTGGGAAAATTTCATGTATCCCGCGGCGAATAGCCTGACGGCTACTTTCTCCACCTCCACTGAGTGCATAGCCGACACGGCCGTCGGCGAGGCGCTGCGGCGGGCGAAAGCGTTCTCCGATCGGCCGCAATCCCAGCAACTGCGCTGTCTTTTGCCGGTCAGCGCTAGCCACTTGAGCAACCCTGTTGCCTAGAGTGCGGGCATCTATCAGGCCATCCCCGAGCGCCACTTTCTGGCCCTCCTCAAGTGTCTGGATCAGGCAGGACAATAATCCTTGTCCAATTGTTGGTTGCGTAGCATCACTCAACTGGTAGCCCTGCTCGGTCTGAACAAGGCACCGGATCCGTGTCGCAGTGTTGCTCCCTACCGATGCAACCAACCGCCCCTTCGCTTCGCCCAGCCGCAGTTCAATGCGAACTGAAGCCGGCCAGGGCGCGAGCTCGTTGACCCACTTCAGAACCAGCCGCTGAGTAGCATCATTGATCGCGCCTTCGTGCTCGAACCCCAACAACGCACGATCCAGGCGACTCTCGCGCAAGATCCAACGAGCTCGCTCAGCCATTTCCAACGGTATACGGCTGCTGGTCAGCAGCGCCTTGATCTGCTCACCACTGGCCTGTTCCAGGACGCTTTCAGCGCCGCGAACGGAAAGGCCGGGGAATGCCCTGATCAGCAACGCGCCAGCAGCAGAGGGCTGGTCTTGCCGAGCTGCCAGCTCACGCTCCAAGGCGGCCCCCTGCAGGTGCGGCTCCAGAGCATGGAGTTCGTGGCGCTCATGGGCATCGAGCAGGCGAGCGGGGGGAGCATCCCCCTGCAGATGCAGGTTGCGCAAGTGATCCTGCTCAAGCCCGGTGACGCGCAGTACAGTTTCGGCAGCTTGGTCTGATGTTTGCGCCCAGCGCCCACCAAAGCGGCGCAAAAGTGCCCCTCCACCGTCGATGTGGTGAGCCGAAGCGGGCCAGTCCGCCAGCCGGTACCGGCCCTCGCCCTCGTACAAGGGGGTGAGCGCATCGACAAAGGGGACGCGCTCAAGCACCCGGCCCACGCCTATCTGTGCGGCGCCGACCACCGTACCGACCGCCAGGTTCTCTGCCACACCGAACAGGTGATCCAATGCCCCCTGGCGGTCGCCAATGCGCCAATCGGCATAGCCTTTATACACTTCACTGACAACGTCCACCGCTGCCACTGCGAACATCACCTCGCCCAGTACCGGAACGAAAAGCGCAGCCAGGTTGAGCAGATCGAAGCCAGCGCTCTTGAGCACTTCCAGCCGCTGATGCCGCTCGATCGCAGTCTCGTCAGCGGTGGGCACTGCCAGGACTCTTGCGTCATCGAGCATCTTGTCGACCTGCTGGCCCCGCAGATAGGCGAACAAGGACGTATCGATCGAGAAATTGCGCCCATCCAGATCAACCGGCACCTTCGCAGTGCTCGCCCGGATCAGGCGCTCGAGGGTTGCCGTAAAGGTCGGTTTATCACGCTCACTGATGAATCGACGGAAAAAAGAACGGTAATGAGGCGCACGCAGCTGTTTGGCCAACGACTGATAGAAGGCAGCCCAGGTAGCGTACCTGGCGATCTGCCGATAGGGATCTTGCGGTATCCAGCTGATGATCCCCGACAGCGGCCCTCCGGCACTGTCGCGCATTTCGAAGACAATGGGCCCATGGATGCGTTTGCCCAACAGGTACAGTTGGCGAGGCGTGGCAATACCTGAGACCGCCGGCACGATGGGTTTGCTTGCGCACACAGGCAACAAACGCAGGTAGTCGGCATCGTCCAGCTCGGACTTGATCCTTGCCATACGCACCGCAACTTCCATCTTCGCGCGCAGATTTTCTTCGAGCAAGCGCTCCACCCCTGCGCGGGCAAAACCCTCTGGCGCGGGGGGTCTGCTTTTCGGAAACAGCCGCGCGCGCAACACTTGCTGATAGCGCCCTCCTATATCCAGCGTTCTGCAACAGCTGGCAAATGCTTCAAATGCCAGCGGCAGCTTACTGCCGTCAGCATTCTGCAGATGAGCACGGCGATGAATGGAGGGGAGCGTCTCGTCCTCGTGAAAGTTGTGCAGTGCCGCCGTCAGCAAGGGCTGCACGCTATGTAGCGTCCTCCACGGTGTATGCAGACGTGGCGCGGCACTAGGCAAAGGCACATCGTCCTCAATGTAGACTTGCATGTTGCGCACGTCTGCGTCGGCCAGGCCACTTTCTCGCAGCGCGCTCTCGAGCAGCGGCGTGGCAAAGGCCTCAAGGCTTGGCGTCTGCGCCAACATGTTTCTGACGCCTTCAGCAGCGGCCTGCTGATGACGCAACGCTCTGTGCAGGGTCAGAAGCAGGTCGACATCGGCAGACCTCAACCAGCCTGACAGCTGGCCAGCGATGAAGGCATCGACGGAATCGGAAGGAATCGAAATGGCGGACACGGTATGAGCTCCTGGTGATTAGCCAGCGAGCTCATCATTTGCTCCGCGCCCTCAGGTATTACTTAAATCTGGCGACAGGAGACTGCGGGAGCAATCGTTCGGATTGCCGAACACCATCCACCAACTCATTCGGCGTTCCGACCGATGGATAATGCGGAAAAACCTTCACAGAGGGTTCATGCCCAGGCTTTGCGCGGGGTTATGATCATTCGCAGAGCTTGGCACGACTCATGCTCTACACTTGGTAGCCGAATGCACTCGCTTCTTGCTGTATTCGTTGAACGAAAGAGTCCGCCAACGGCTCCATAAAAAAAACAAACACGTCGAGGAAAATTTGATGCGTATCGTTCGTCAATTGCTGGGCGCCGCCATCGCGGCCGCTGTGATCGCTTCGCCGGCCATGGCCGAAGAACTGACTGGCACCCTGAAGA
>Ga0247820_10002480_pt1 | contig 10354 bp, 8 predicted proteins | sample 13C_Glucose_Day1_2_FD_192480 | JGI IMG/M metagenome (GOLD analysis project Ga0247820, IMG submission 192480) | Soil microbial communities from agricultural site in Penn Yan, New York, United States - 13C_Glucose_Day14 | ecosystem: Environmental > Terrestrial > Soil > Agricultural land | place...
GCAGGTGGAGGGCGCGACGATCGTGTTCGTGGTGTGCGACCGGGGCGACCGCTACCTCTCGACCGGGGTGTTCCCCGCGTGACGGCCGTGGCGCCGGGCTACCGCTACTGCCCGCAGTGCGCGGGCGCGCTGGCGCCGATCACGCTCGGGGAGGACGGCGGGCCGAAGGAGCGCCTGCGCTGCGCCGCCTGCGGCTGGACCCACTGGAACAACCCCGTTCCGGTGCTCGCCGCGGTGATCGAGTGCACCGATCGCGACGACCGACTGCTGCTCGCGCGCAATGCCGCCTGGCCCGGCAGGATGTTCGGCCTGGTCACCGGTTTCATGGAGGCCGGGGAGACGCCGCAGGAGGGCATCGCGCGCGAGGTGGCCGAGGAAACGGCGCTGGAGCTGCAGTCGCTGGCGCTCATCGGCGTGTACGACTTCCAGCGCATGAACCAGGTCATCGTCGCCTACCACGCCCGGGCGCGCGGGGAGATCCGGCTGTCGCCCGAGCTGGCGGAATACAAGCTGTACGCGCCGGCGGACGTCCGGTGCTGGCCTGCCGGCACCGGGTACGCGCTCGCCGACTGGCTGCGTTCGCGCGGGCACGAACCGCGGTTCTTCGAGTGGTCGCCGCGCTCCTAGAATGACGTTCCACGCGGCGATGAGGACCACGATGCAAGCCCAGAAGGAACTCGACACCCGGGGACTGAACTGCCCCCTGCCCATCCTGAAGGCCAAGAAGGCCCTCGCCGACATGGGCAGCGGCGAGGTGTTGAAGGTAGTGTCCACCGACCCCGGGTCGGTGCGTGATTTCCAGGCCTTCGCGCGGCAGACGGGCAACGAGCTGGTCGAGCAGGAAACCGCCCGGGACGAGTTCATCCACTACCTGCGCCGGCGCTGACGCGCCGGGCAGTTCAGAGCTCCAGGTTCTTCAGGAAGGTGCGGAAACCCGTGCCGAACTCGGGGTGCGCGAGCGCCAGCTCCACGGTGGCCTCGAGAAAGCCTTCCTTGCTGCCGCAGTCGTAGCGCTTGCCTTGGTACTGGTAGGCGAACACCTTCTCGCGACGCAGGATGCCGGCGATGCCGTCGGTGAGCTGGATTTCGCCGCCGACGCCCCGGGGCTGGCTCGCGATCTCGTGGAACACCCCCGGCGTGAGGATGTAGCGGCCGGCCACGCCCAGGCGTGACGGCGCGTCCTCGGGCGCCGGCTTCTCGACGATGCGGGTGATGTCCATCATCCGGTCGTTCACCGGCGTGCCGGCGACGATGCCGTAGCGCCGGGTGTGCTCCGCAGGCACTTCCTGGACGGCGATGATCGAAGCCCGCCACTCGGCGAACTGCTCGACCATCTGTTGCAGGACCGGCGGTTGGCCGACCATGAGGTCGTCCGCCAGCAACACCGCGAACGGGTGGTTGCCTACCAGCCGCTCCGCGCAAAGCACCGCATGGCCGAGCCCGAGGGCCTGCGGCTGGCGCACGTAGATGCACTCCATGTCGTCCGGTTTGACCCCGCGAACGACCTCCAGTAACTCTTGCTTACCCGCCTGTTCAAGGGCTACCTCCAGCTCAAATGTCATGTCAAAGTGATCTTCAATCGGTCTTTTGTGACGACCTGTGACAAAGATCATCTCCCGCACGCCGGCTGCATAAGCCTCTTCCACGGCGTACTGGATCAGGGGCTTGTCGACCACCGGAAGCATCTCTTTCGGCTGGGCCTTGGTGGCTGGCAGGAAACGGGTTCCGAGGCCGGCAACGGGGAAGATGGCTTTTTGAATTAACATTTAGAAACAATCCCTGGGGCGAGAAAGGGCTCATTTTGGCACCGGAGGGGTGCCGGCCCGGCCTCTTCGACCCCTCAATCGCATGGACGTGCTGATCGTCGAACCGCTGGAACCGGAAGTCATGCAATGGCTGGTGGAGCGCCATGCCGTGCGCTATGCCCCCGAGCTTGCGCGCGACCCGCGAGCGTTCCGGCAGGCGCTGTTCAATGTGCGCGCGCTGGTGATCCCGCCGTCGGTGGCGCTGGACGCCCAGGCCATGCACTACGCACCGGTGCTGCGGGCCGTGGGCCGGGTCAGCTCGGGCGCCGAGAACATCGACCTCGACGCGTGCGCCCGCGCCGGCGTGGAGGTGGTGCGCAGCGTCACGGCGACGGCGGCGGCGGAAGCCGAGTTCATGGTCGGCGCGCTGCTGGCCATGCTGCGGCGGGTTCCGGTGGTCAATGCCGAGGGATTGCTCGTCGGGCGCGAACTCGGAGGTTCCACGATCGGGCTCATCGGCATGTCGCCGGCCGCGCGTCCGCTCGCCCAGCTGCTGGCCGCGTTCGGCTCGCGCGTGGTCGGGTACGACCCGTCGGTGCATGCTTCCGATGGCGTATGGGCGCGCTGGCGGGTGGAGCCGCTGGCGCTGCGCGAGCTCATGGAGCAGAGCGACGGGGTGTGCGTGCAGCTCGCCTACTTCAGCCGCTACCACGGGTTGCTGGGGGAGCGGTTCCTGCCGTTCTGCAAGCCCAACCAGGTGCTGGTGAGCATCGCCCACTCGAGCCTGTTCGACGAGTCGGCGCTGGCCGAGGTGCTGACCAGCGGCCGCATGGCCGCGGCGTGGTTCGACAGCCTGGAGCCCGGGGCGCTCGACCCGGGGCGGCCGCTGAACGACGTCGACGCGCTGCAGGTGACGCCGCGCGTCGCGAGCACCACGCGCGAGTCGCGCATCCGCAGTGCCTGGGCGGTGGCGCGGCGCATCGACGAGCTGCTCACCGGCTCGCCGGGATCCTCGCGCGGCGACTTCAAGGCGACGTCGCCAGACGACTCGCTTGATCTTGCAGCCGGCGAAGCGTCTGCGTGAACTCGGCCAGACGCTGCTTCTCCTGATCGACGACCGCCGCGGGCGCACGGGTGACGAAGCTTTCGTTGCCGAGCTTCGCGTGCGACTTGGCGATCTCCGCCTCGAGCCGCGTGGTTTCCTTCTTCAGCCGCGCGAGCTCGGCCTCCAGGTCGATCTCGACGTGCAGCGCAACGCGGCTGTCGCCGACCACCGCGACCGGCGTCGTGCGGGTGGCGGCCGAGAACGCCGCGTCGTCATCGAAGCGCCGCACCTCGGACAGCTTGGCCAGCGCCTTGAGCAGCGGCGCCCCCTGGTCGAGGAAGGCGGCGTCGCCGATGGCGTAGAGCGGCACGCGATCCGCCGGCGACAGCGACATCTCGCTGCGCAGGTTGCGGCAGGCACCCACCAGCGACTTGAGCTTGTCGACCCAGGCGTCGGACGCGGGGTCGATCTTCTCGGGCTGGGCGACGGGGTAGCGCGCGACGGCCACCGAATCGGCTGACTTGCGGCCGGCCACGGGGGCCACGCGCTCCCACAGCTCCGCGGTGATGAACGGGGCGATCGGGTGCAGCAGGCGCAGCACGGTCTCGAGCACGCCGATGAGCGTGCGCCGCGTGGCGCGCTGCCGGCTTTCGTCGCCGGCCTGGATCTGGACCTTGGCGATCTCGAGGTACCAGTCGCAATACTCGTCCCACACGAACGAGTAGATCGCGTTGGCGGCGTTGTCGAGCCGGTACTCGGTGAGCGCGCGGTCGACCGCGGCTTCGACGCGCTGCAGTTCCGAGGCGATCCAGCGGTCGGCGGGGGAGAACGCCATGTAGCCGTTGAAGGCGCCGCCGGGCTCGCACTGTTCCTTCGTGTGCGGCTTCAGGCCGCAGTCGTGGCCCTCGCAGTTCATCAGCACGAACCGCGCGGCGTTCCAGAGCTTGTTGCAGAAGTTCCGATAGCCCTCGCAGCGCTTGCTGTCGAAGTTGATGTTGCGCCCGAGCGTGGCGAGCGCCGCGAAGGTGAAGCGCAACGCATCGGCGCCGTAGCCGGGAATGCCGTCGGGGAACTCCTTCTTCGTCGACTCGCGGATCTTCGGCGCCATCTCGGGGCGCCGCAGGCCCTGGGTGCGCTTGACGAGCAGGGGCTCGAGCGCGATGCCGTCGATGAGGTCCACCGGGTCGAGCACGTTGCCCTCTGACTTGCTCATCTTCTTGCCGTGCGAGTCGCGCACGAGGCCGTGGATGTAGACGTCGCGGAAGGGCACCTGGCCGGTGAAGTGCGTCGTCATCATGATCATCCGGGCGACCCAGAAGAAGATGATGTCGTAGCCGGTGACGAGCACGGTGGACGGCAGGAACAGCGCGAGCTCCTGCGTCTGCGCGGGCCAGCCGAGCGTGGAGAAGGGCACGAGTGCGGACGAGTACCAGGTGTCGAGCACGTCCTCGTCGCGCGTGAGCGGGCCGGCATAGCCCGAGCCGGCAGCGCGCTCGCGGGCTTCCTCCTCGGTGCGGGCCACGAACAGCTCGCCGCCGGTGCCGTACCAGGCCGGGATCTGGTGGCCCCACCAGAGCTGGCGCGAGATGCACCAGTCCTGGATGTTGCGCATCCACTGGTTGTACGTGTTCACCCATTGCTCGGGGACGAACCGCACGGCGCCCGACTCCACGGCGTCGATCGCCTTGCCGGCGATGGAGCGGCCGTCGGCGCCTGGCTTCGTCATGGCGACGAACCACTGGTCGGTGAGCATCGGCTCGACGATCTGCCCGGTGCGCGCGCAGCGCGGCACCATCAGCTTGTGCTTGCGCACCTCCACGAGCAGGCCCTGTGCTTCGAGGTCGGCCACGACGCGCTTGCGGGCGTCGAAGCGGTCGAGCCCGCGGTATTTCTCGGGCGCGTTGTCGTTGATCTTCGCGTCGAGCGTGAGCACGCCGATCGTCGGCAGGCCATGGCGCTGCCCGACGGCGTAGTCGTTCATGTCGTGCGCCGGGGTGACCTTCACGGCGCCGGTGCCGAACTCGCGGTCGACGTAATCGTCGGTGATGACCGGGATGGTGCGGCCGGTCAGCGGCAGGTGCGCCTGCTTGCCGTGGAAGGCGCTGTAGCGCTCGTCGTCGGGGTGCACCATCAAGGCCGTGTCGCCCAGCATGGTCTCGGGCCGGGTGGTGGCGACGACCATCGAGCCGGAGCCGTCGACCAGCGGGTAGCGGATGAACCAGAGCTGGCCGTCTTCCTCCTCGCTCTCCACCTCGAGGTCGGACACGGCGGACTTGAGCACGGGATCCCAGTTGACGAGGCGCTTGCCGCGGTAGATGAGGCCCTCGTCGTACAGGCGCACGAACGTCTCGGTGACGACGGCGGAGAGCCGATCGTCCATCGTGAAGTACTCGCGCTGCCAACTCACGCTCGCGCCTTCGCGGCGCATCTGCTGCGTGATGGTGGCGCCGGACGACTGCTTCCAGTCCCACACCTGGGCGACGAAGTTCTTGCGGCCGACATCGTGGCGCGAGAGGCCGGCATCCTGCAGCTGGCGCTCGACGACGATCTGGGTGGCGATGCCGGCATGGTCGGTGCCTGGCACCCACAGCGTGTTGAAGCCGCGCATGCGGTGCCAGCGCGTGAGCACGTCGAGCACGGTGTGGTTGAACGCATGCCCCATGTGCAGGGTGCCCGTGACGTTCGGCGGCGGCAGCTGCGTGCTGAACGACGGCCGCGCGGGATCGAGCGTGGGCTCGTAGATCCCGCTGCGCTCCCACAAAGGCCCCCACCTGGACTCGATGGCGGCGGGTTCGAAGGACTTGGGCGTTTCACTCATGGGTGGGGCGGGATTTGTGCAACAGCTCGCGAAAGTGCTGTCAACGCGCGCCGTGCGGCGGCAGTTCGGGATTCTAGGCGTGCTACCTTCGGCGCCCCTCCAGGAGACGCGATGAAGTTGAGACTGCTGGCCACGTCGCTGATCGGCGCGGCGTTGATGGCCGCTTGCGGCGGAAGCGACGATGGCCACGACGCCGACACCGGCAACCCGGCCACCTGCTCGGTCCCGGACCGCAAGGCCTGGCTGCGCGACTACATGGCCGACTGGTACTTCTGGTACAAGCTCAGCCCGAGCCCCGACCCCACCACCTACTTCACGGTGGACGACTACTTCGGGGCCCTGCTGTACCCCGGCTCGACGGCGCCGAACGCCGACTTCCCCGACTCCGACCGCTGGAGCTACCTGCAGAGCACCGAGAGCTTCGACCGCTTCTACGGCGACGGCGCGACGCTCGGCTACGGGGTGTTCGTGGCGGGCGACGAGGTGGTGGGTTCGCCGGCGTCGCCGCTGCTGGTGCGCTACGTGGAGCCGATGTCGCCGGCGGCGACGGCCGGCGTGAAGCGCGGCGACCGCATCCTGACCGTCAACGGCCGCGCGGCGGCCGACATCATCGCGGCCGACGACTTCAGCGCGCTGACGCCGGCCGCGGAAGGCGACACGCTTGCGCTTTCGCTGCGCGACGCCAATGGCGACCGCAACGTGATGCTGACCGCCTCGGTGTTCCCGCTCGTGCCGGTGCCCACGTCCACCATCGTCACGTCGCCCAACGGCCGCAAGATGGGCTACATCGTGGTGAAGGACATGATCAGCCAGGCCCTCCGACCGATGGCGACGACGTTCCAGGGGTTCAAATCGCAGGGCGTGCAGGAGGTGGTGCTCGACCTGCGCTACAACGGCGGCGGGCTGGTGTCCACGGCGGGCCGGGTGGCCTCGCAGGCAGTGGGCGCCCTCGCCGGCGGGCAAGCCTTCGCCTCGCTGCTCTACAACGACCAACAGGCATCGCGCAACCAGACCTTCGAGTTCGAGAACCTGGCCAGCTCGCTTGCGATGACCCGCGTCTACGTGCTGATGGGCCATCGCACCTGCTCGGCCAGCGAGCAGGTGATCAACGGGCTGCGCGGCGTGGGCGTGGACGTGGTGGCGATCGGCGACACGACCTGCGGCAAGCCGGTGGGCTTCCTGCCGACGGACGATGGCTGCGGCACCACGTACAGCGCGGTGAACTTCGAATCGGTGAACGCACGGGTCGAGGGGCGGTACTTCGACGGCTTCGCGCCGACGGAGCGGACGGACGCCAGCGACACCTGCCGCGTGGCGGACGACTTCACGACGCCGCTCGGCACGCCGACGGAGCCATTGCTTGCCGCGGCGAGGCTGCACGCGGACACGGGCGCCTGCGGTTATGTTCCGGTGGCGCGCGAGCAGGCGCTCTCCGTCGAACGCTGGCAGGTCCGGCGGCGCGGCGGCGAGCCTGCGGAGCGCACGGACATGATCGGCAGGTGACATGCTGGCATCGGCGGGTGGGGTGAGGGGGTTGTTCGCGGTACGCAGCGCCCTCAGCCCCAGCCCTCTCCCGCGCTGCGGGAGAGGGAGCCCATTCAGCGGGCACCCAGCCAGTATGAGCTGGCCCGACCAAGGGTCTTGCGCGGATCCGGCTCCGCCGGTCCGCAGCAAGAGCCCCCTCGGGGGGCAGCGACGGGAGGAGCGTGGGGGCTAACAATCCACGGGGGTCACATCAGCAGATGTTCCCCGGCGTTCTCGCCGCCGAGGATCACGTAGTTGACCTTGCGCAGGTCCTTCAGCTCTCGGCCGCCGGAGTAGCTGATGGAGCTTTGCAGATCCTCGCGCATCTCGCGCAGCGTGTCGGCCAGGCGGCCCTTGATGGGCTCGAGGATGCGCTTGCCTTCGACGTGCTTGTACTCGCCCTTGTTGAAGTCGGACGCGCTGCCGTAGTACTCCTTGTAGAGCTTGCCGTCCTCGAGCTCGACCGTCTGGCCCGGGCTCTCCTCGTGGCCGGCGAACAGCGAGCCGATCATGACCATCGCGGCGCCGAAGCGGACGCTCTTGGCGATGTCGCCGTGGTGGCGGATGCCGCCATCCGCGATGATGGGCTTGGTGGCGACGCGCGCGCACCACTTGAGCGCCGAGAGCTGCCAGCCGCCGGTGCCGAAGCCGGTCTTGAGCCGCGTGATGCAGACCTTGCCCGGGCCGACGCCGACCTTCGTGGCATCGGCGCCCCAGTTCTCGAGATCGATCACCGCCTCGGGCGTGGCCACGTTGCCGGCGATGACGAAGGCACCGGGCAGCTTGTGCTTGATGTGCTCGATCGTGCGGCGCACGCTGTCGGCATGGCCGTGCGCGATGTCGATCGTGATGTAGTCGGCCCCGATGCCTTCGGCGGCCAGGCGGTCGATCACGGCATGGTCGGCCGGGCGCACGCCGGAGCTGATGGACACGAAGAGATCCTGCTGCCGCATGCGCCGCGCGAAGATCACGTTGTCGAGATCGAAGCGGTGCATCACGTAGAAGTAGCCGTTGGCCGCGAGCCACTGGCCGATCTGCTCGTCGACCACGGTCTTCATGTTGGCCGGCACGACCGGCAGGTTGAAGCGGCGGCCGCCGAACTCGGTGGAGGTCTCGCACTCGCTGCGGCTTTCCACGCGACACTTGCGCGGCAGCAGCAAGACGTTGTCGTAGTCGAAGATGTCCATCGGGTTTCCCGGGGCGCGGGCATAAAAAAACCGAACCTGCGCCTCGCAGGTCCGGTGCGGCATTCTACGCCGTGGCGCGCGGCGCGTCCGGGCCGAACCTGCGCAGCAGGTCGACGCTCGATCGGCGGCCGAGGGCGTCGCCGTGGCGCGCTAGCCAGGCCTGCGCGCGCTCGCTTCCCAGGTCGCGCAGGCGCTCCAGGAACGGCAGGTGGGCGATGAGCCGGGTCTCCCCGGCCAGGGCGCCGAGCTGATTCTGGGCGTCGATCAGGTGGAAGCGCGTGCGCCGCAGCCGCCGCTCGAGGGCGCCCACCGGCAGCCAGCTGCGGCGAGCGACGGCATGGGCTTCGCCGAGCAGCCGGGCTTCGCGCAGGAACGTGGCGTTGAAGGCGATCTCGACGCTGCGCTCCTGGATCTCGGACGCGCTGCGCGGCGTGCCGGCGTGCACGATCGGGCTGAGCGTGACGATGAGCAGGTCGGCGCAGCCGCCATCGACGATGAGCGGGAACAGCGCCGGGTTGGCCGAGTAGGCGCCATCCCAGTACGGCTGGCCGTCGATCTCGATGGCGTGGTGCAGCGTGGGCAGGCAGGCCGACGCGAGCACCGCCTCCGGGCTCGCCTCGCGCGTGCGGAACACGCGCAGGCGGCCGCTGTTGGCGTGCGTCGCGGCGATGAAGAGCTGCACCACGCTCGACCGGCGCAGGCGCTCGAAATCGACGTGCTCGATGAGCAGCTCGCGCAGCGGGTTCAGGTCCATCGGGTTGAGCTGGTAGGGCGACAGGTGGCGAGCCCACTGCAGCATGGCGCGAGCGGCCGGCGTGAGGCCGATCGCGTCGCCGGCGCCGGTGATGAACCACTCGAACGGCAGCCGCGTGCCGACGGCCGTCCAGAAGCCGGCCAGGGCGGCGCGCGCGCCCTCGGCGCCGCCGTCGAGCCAGCCGTGCGCCAGCACGGCGGCATTGAGCGCGCCGGCGCTCGTGCCGCTGATGGCGCGGATGGGATGCGTACCGTGCGCGAGCAGCGCGTCGAGCACGCCCCAGGTGAAGGCGCCGTGCGCGCCGCCGCCCTGCAGCGCGAGGCTGAGCGGGGCCTTGCCGGCCGATGACGGGATCAAGGACAAGGGGAGCACCTCCGGAGAACAGGGACGCACATCGCGTGCCCGGAAGAGGCGGATCCTAGAATCGCTCGATGACCCTGGAGACTTCCGACGTCGCGCTGCTGCGCCATTTGAACCCCGAGCAGCTTGCCGCGGTGACGCTGCCGGCCCGCCCGGCGCTGATTCTCGCCGGGGCCGGCTCGGGCAAGACGCGCGTGCTCACCACGCGCATCGCCTGGCTGCTCACGACGAACCAGGTGTCGCCCGGGGGCGTGCTCGCGGTCACGTTCACGAACAAGGCGGCGCGGGAGATGATGACGCGGCTGTCCGCGATGCTGCCCATCAACGTGCGGGGGATGTGGATCGGCACGTTTCACGGGCTGTGCAACCGCTTCCTGCGTGCGCACTGGAAGCTGGCGGGGCTGCCGCAGGGCTTCCAGATCCTCGATTCGCAGGACCAGCTCTCGGCCGTCAAGCGCGTCGTGAAGGCGATGAACCTGGACGAAGAGCGGTTCGTGCCGAAGCAGGTGACGTGGTTCATCGCGGGCAACAAGGAAGAGGGCCTGCGCCCGCGCGACGTGGAAGTGCACGACGAGCACACGCGGCGGCTGGTGGATGTCTTCCACGCGTACGAGGAGCAGTGCCGGCGCGAAGGCGTGGTCGACTTCGCCGAGCTGCTGCTGCGCACGCACGAGTTGCTGCGCGACAACGATCCGCTGCGCATGCACTACCAGCGGCGCTTCCGCCATGTGTTGGTGGACGAGTTCCAGGACACGAACCGGCTGCAGTACGCGTGGCTGAAGATGCTCGCGCCTTCGGGCACCGAACAGAGCGTGTTCGCGGTGGGAGACGACGACCAGAGCATCTATGGCTTTCGCGGCGCGCAGGTCGGCAACATGGCCGACTTCGAGCGCGAGTACGGCGTGGACCATGTCGTCAAGC
>Ga0247820_10002482_pt1 | contig 10352 bp, 9 predicted proteins | sample 13C_Glucose_Day1_2_FD_192480 | JGI IMG/M metagenome (GOLD analysis project Ga0247820, IMG submission 192480) | Soil microbial communities from agricultural site in Penn Yan, New York, United States - 13C_Glucose_Day14 | ecosystem: Environmental > Terrestrial > Soil > Agricultural land | place...
CGGGTCCTGCGTGTCCGGCATCTTGACGCTGTTGAGGATGAAGCTGAGCTTGGTGTCCTCGCTCGCGTTGTAGCGGACCTTGCCGTTGAAGCCGGTGCGCTGCGCCGCGCTGTGGTCGCGGAAACCGTCGGTGTCGAAGCGCGTGGCGCTCAGGTTGTATTGCACCGCGCCTTGCTGCCCGGACAGGCGCGCGTTGTGACGGCTCGTGCCGAAGCTGCCGAAAGCCGTGCCGACCTCGGCCACGGTCTCGGGACCGCCGTCGGCGGTGAAGAGGCTGATCACGCCGCCGGAGGAGTTGCCGTACAGCGCGGAGAACGGTCCGCGCAGCACCTCGATGCGGTCGGCCGAGAGCAGGTCGAAGTGCGAGACCTGGCTCTGCCCGTCCGGCGCGGTGGCCGGGATTCCATCGGTGTACAGGCGCAGCCCGCGCACGCCGAAGGTGGCGCGCGCGCCGTAGCCGCGCGAGGAGATCTGCACGTCCTGCGCGTAGTTCTGGCGGTTGAGCGCCGTGATCCCCGGCACGCGCGCGAGCGACTCCGACAGGTTGATGCCCAGCTGCGAGTCGCGCAGCGTGTCGCCGCGGATCACGTCGATCGAGGCCGGCGTGTCGAACGCCGACTGGGTGATGCCCGGCGTGGCCGTGACGGTCTGTGGACGCAGCGTCCCTTCGACCGGCGGTGGCGCCTGGCCGGCGGCCTGGGCCGCCACGAAAGCCGCCGCAGCGGCGACAGCGGTCGTTTTCATGGTCACATCCTCAGCGCGACAACCAGAACACCAGGCCGGCCGCGATGGCGACACCGGCCGCCCAGACCCAGGCGGGAACGCCGCTGCGCGCGGTGGCCACGCCGGGCGCCGGGTCCGGCACGGTCGCGGCCTGCGCGTTGGTGGCCTGCGCGTTCGTGGCCTCCGCCGCCGGCGCGGCTTCCACCGGGTGGCGCTTGCGCAGTTCCTGCTCGAAGCGCTTGAAGAAGTCCTCCGCCATCGATCGCGCCACGCCGTCGATCAGCCGCTGGCCGACCTGCGCGATCTTGCCGCCCACCTGCGCGCTGGCCGTGTACTTCAGCTCGCAGCCCGCGTCGCGCGGCTCCAGCAGCACCTTGGCCTCGCCCTTGCCGAAGCCGGCCGCGCCGCCCTGCCCTTCGAACTTCATCGTGTAGCTCGAGGGCGGCTGCACGTCCAGCAGCTGGATCTTCCCGGTGAACTTGGCCGCCACGGGGCCGACCTTCACCGACATGCCGATCGCGTACTGGTCCGGCCCGGTCGACTCGATGCGGTCGCAGCCGGGGATGCAGGCCTTGAGCACCTGCGGGTCGTTGAGCGCTTCCCAGGCTTCCTGCCTGTCCACCGCCAGCGAGCGGCTGCCTTGCATGTCCATGTCGTACTCCCTCGGTCGTCGTTCAGCGGTCCATCGCGGCCGCGATGCTCCCCGCCAGCTGTTCCAGCGTTTCGATGTTGTGCACCGCCAGCATGCCGTGCGCGTGGCGATGCAGCTGCACCGCGCCGCGCGCCAGCGGCTCGTAGCCGGAGAAGCGCAGCAGCGGGTTGAGCCAGAGGAGCCGGCGGCAGTGCAGCCGCAGCCAGTCGAGCTCGCGGCCCAGCGCATCGGGCTCGCCGGTGTCCAGACCGTCGGTGATCAGCAGCACCAGCGTGCGGCGGCCGACCAGCCGGCGCGCATGGCGCAGCCGCAGCATGGCCAGCGACTCGCCCAGCCGCGTGCCGCCGGCGAAGTCGTCGATCGCCGCGCTCGCCACGGCCAGCATCGCATCGGTGTCGGCCTGCCTGAACGCGGCGCTCAGGTCGGTGAGGTGCGTGCCGAACGCGAACACGTCGCAGCGGCCGATGCGCCCGCCCTCCGCATGGCGCGTGGCGGCGTGCAGGAAGGCCAGCAGCAGCCGGGCGTAGCGCTCCATCGAGCCCGAGACGTCCAGCAGCACCATCAGCGGCAGCGGCTGGCGGCGCCGCTCGCGCCGCGGGAGATGCACCACCTCGCCGCCGGTGCGCGCCGCCGCGTGCATGGCGCCGGGCCAGTGCGGGCGGCTGCCGCGCACGCCGGCGCGCGTGCGGCGCGCGGGCACCGTCGGCACCGGCAACGCGACGTCGCGCGCGATGCGCTCGACCAGCCGGTACTCGTCGGCGGACAGGCCGTTGAAGTCGGCATGGCGCAGGCGCTGCAGCTCGCTGGCCGTCATCGTGGCGTCGAAGCGCACTTCCTGGTCGGGCTTGCGCGGTCGGCCCTGGCCGGCGCGTTGCGGCGCCAGCGCTTCCTGCACGCGCGGGCGGCGCTTGACCGGTTCGGCCTTGCCTTCGCCCTGCGGCAGCATCTGCGCGAGGAGCTTCTGCGCCATGCCGGGATCGCGGAAGAAGGCATCGAAGAGTTCGCGGAACACGAGGCGGTCCTGCTCGCGACCGACCATCACCGCCTCCAGCGCCGCGCCCACGTCCTCGCGCCTTTCCAGCCCGACCAGCGTCGCCGCCTCGGTGGCAAGCGCGATGCGCGCGCTGTCCACGCGCACCCCCGCGCGCCGCAGCGCACGACCGAATCCGGCGATGTTGTCTGCCAGCTTGCCGGTGCGCGCGTCGCCGAGCTGCATGGCGCCTCCTCAGGCCTCTTGCGGCTTGAGCAGGTCGGCGGCGAGGTCGCGCGTGAGCGCAGCCACGTCCTCGCGCTGCTTGAACAGGATGCCGGCGGTGTCGGTCACGACCTCCGGATCGAGCGCCAGCGTGTCGAGCGCGACCAGCGCCTTGGCCCACTCCACGCTTTCGGCGATGCCGGGTGCGCGCTGGAACGCACCGGCGAAAGGCTGGCTGCGCAGCCGCGCGACGAACGCCGACACCTGATCGGCCAACGCCTCGCCGGCCTGCGGCACGCGCGACCGCACGATGGCGAGCTCGCGTTCGCGGTCCGGGTAGTCGAGCCAGTGATAGAGGCAACGCCGCTTGAGAGCGTCGTGCAGCTCGCGCGTGCGGTTGCTGGTGAGGATGGTCACCGGCGCCGCCTGCGCGCGGACCGTGCCCAGCTCGGGGATGCTGATCTGGTACTCGCCCAGGTACTCGAGCAGGAACGCTTCGAACGGCTCGTCGGCGCGGTCGAGTTCATCGACCAGCAGCACGGCGCCCGGCGCGGGCGCCTGCAAGGCCTGCAGCAGCGGCCGGCGGATCAGGTACTTCTCCTGGTAGACCTCGCGCTCGGCCTGCGCGGCCGTGCCGTGCCCCTCCGCCGCACGCAGGTGCAGCAACTGCGCCGCGTAGTTCCATTCGTAGAGCGCCTCGCGCTGCTCCAGGCCGTCGTAGCACTGCAGGCGCAACAACTCGCGCCCCAGCGCCGCGGCCAGCGCCTTGGCCAGTTCCGTCTTGCCCACGCCCGGCTCGCCCTCCAGCAGCAGCGGCCGTTGCAGCTTCAGCGCGAGGAAAGCCGCGGTGGCCAGGCGGCGATCGGCGAAGTAGCCGACCGACTGGAGTGACTGGATCAGGGCATCGATGGAGGCTGGCACGATCCCGCGAGATTAGCCCAGCGCCTTGGCCACCGCTCGCTGCGCCATCACGCTGATGAGCTGGGCGCGGTACTCGGCGCTGGCATGCAGGTCGCTCGACAGGCCGTCGCTGGCGATCTTCAGACCCGCCGACGCGGGCGTGAAGCTGCGCGACAGCGCGTCCTCCAGGCCCTGGTGGCGGAACACGCCGTTGCCGCCGCCGGTGACCGCCACGCGCACGCCCGAGGCCGTCTGCGCGACGAACACGCCGATGAGCGCGAAGCGCGAGGCCGGCTGCTTGAACTTGATGTAGGCCGCCTTGGACGGGATGGGGAAAGAGATCGCGGTGATCAGCTCGCCCTCTTCCAGCGCCGTGCTGAACAGCCCGGTGAAGAAGTCGTCGGCCGCGATCTTGCGCTTGGTCGTCTGCACCGTCGCGTTCAGGCCCAGCACCGCGCTGGGATAGCAGGCAGCGGGATCGTTGTTGGCCACCGAGCCGCCCAGGGTGCCCAGGGCGCGAACCTGGCGATCGCCGATGTGGCCGGCCAGGTCGGCCAGCGCGGGAATGGCCCTGCGCACCTCGTCGCTGGCGGCGACTTCGGCGTGGCGGGTCATCGCGCCGATGACCAGGTTGTCGCCCTCGCGCCGGATGCCCGCGAGTTCGCGCACCGCGCCCAGGTCGACCAGCTGTTCGGGATTGGCCAGCCGCAGCTTCATCGAGGCCAGCAGGGTCTGGCCGCCGGCCAGCGGCTTGCCGCCGGCACCGGACAGGCGCGCGGCGTCGGGCAGCGCGGTGGGACGTTCGAAGGTGAATGCGTACATGCTCGTCTCCTTGCGTCGGGTTCAGGCCCGGGCCTGCTGGATGGCCTGCCACACGCGCGGCGGGCTGGCGGGCATGTCCAGCTCCTTCACGCCCAGGTCCTGGAGCGCGTCGAGCACCGCGTTGATCACCGCCGGCGGCGAGCCGATGGCGCCGGCCTCGCCGCAGCCCTTGGTGCCCAGCGGGTTGTGGGTGCACGGCGTGCACACGGTGGCCAGCTTGAACTCCGGCAGGTCGTTGGCGCGCGGCATGGCGTAGTCCATGAAGCTGCCGGTGAGCAGCTGGCCGCTCTCGCGGTCGTACACGCAGTTCTCCAGCAGCGCCTGGCCGATGCCCTGCGCCAGCCCGCCGTGCACCTGGCCCTCGACGATCATCGGATTGATGATGGTGCCGAAGTCGTCCACCGCGGTGAAGCGGTCCAGCCGCACCACGCCGGTGGTGGGATCCACTTCCACCTCGGCGATGTAGGTGCCGGCGGGGAAGGTGAAGTTGGTCGGGTCGTAGAACGCCGTTTCGTTGAGGCCCGGCTCCAGCTTGTCGAGCGGGTAGTTGTGCGGCACGTAGGCCGTCAGCGCCACCTGGCCGAACGGGATCTTCTTGTCGGTGCCCTTGACCTTGAACTCGCCGTTGGCGAATTCGATGTCGGCATCGCTGGCCTCCATCAGGTGGGCCGCGATCTTCTTGGCCTTGGCCTCGATCTTGTCCAGGGCCTTCATGATGGCCGCGCCGCCCACGCTGATCGAGCGCGAGCCGTAGGTGCCCATGCCGAACGGCACGCGGCCGGTGTCGCCGTGCACCACGTCCACGTTCTCCACCGGGATGCCCAGCCGCGCCGCGACCACTTGCGCGAACGTGGTCTCGTGGCCCTGGCCGTGGCTGTGCGAACCGGTGAACACGGTGACGCTGCCGGTCGGGTGCACGCGGATCTCGCCGCATTCGAAGAGCCCGGCCCGCGCGCCCAGCGCGCCCGCGATGTTGGACGGCGCGATGCCGCAGGCCTCGATGTAGCTGCTGTAGCCGATGCCGCGTTTCAAGCCCTGCGCCTCGCTGGCCTTGCGGCGCGCCTCGAAGCCTTCCACCTCGGCCAGCGACCTGGCCTTGTCCATGCAGGCGTTGTAGTCGCCCGTGTCGTACTGCAGCGCCACCGGCGTCTGGTACGGGAACTGGGTGATGAAGTTGCGCTTGCGGATCTCGTCCTGCGACAGGCCCATCTCCCACGCGCAGCGCGTCACCAGCCGCTCGAGCAGGTAGGTGGCCTCGGGCCGGCCGGCGCCGCGATACGCATCGACCGGTGCGGTGTTGGTGAACCAGGCGTCCACCTCGACGTGGATCAGCGGCGTCGTGTACTGGCCGGCCAGCAGCGTGGCGTACAGGATCGTCGGCACGCAGGTGGAGAAGGTCGAGAGGTAGGCGCCCAGGTTGGCGTCGGTGTGCACGCGCAGCGCGAGGAACTTGCCGTCGGCATCCATGGCCATCTCGGCACGGCTGACGTGGTCGCGGCCGTGGGCGTCGCACAGGAAGGCCTCGCTGCGCTCGCAGGTCCACTTGATCGCGCAGTTGAGCTGCTTGGCCGCCCACGTCAGCGCCACGTCCTCGGCGTAGAGATAGATCTTGGAGCCGAAGCCGCCGCCGACGTCGGGCGCGATCACGCGCACCTTGTGCTCCGGCAGGCCCAGCACGAAGGCCGTCATCAGCAGGCGCTCGACGTGCGGGTTCTGGTTGGACACGTACAGCGTGTACTCGTCGCTGGCGCGGTTGAACGAGCCGATGGCCGCGCGCGGCTCCATCGCGTTGGGCACCAGTCGGTTGTTGACCAGGTCGAGCGTGGTGACGTGCGCGGCCTTGGAGAACGCGGCGTCCACCTGGTCCTTGTCGCCGATCGCCCACTTGTAGCAATGGTTGCCGGGCGCCGCGTCGTGCAGCGCCGTGGCCTTGGCCGCGTCGCGCACGTCCACCACCGCGGGCAGCGCGTCGTAGTCGACCTCCACCGCCTCGGCCGCGTCGCGGGCCTGCTCCAGCGAATCGGCCACCACCATCGCGACGTGGTCGCCGACGTAGCGCACCTTGCCCTGGGCCAGGATGGGATGCGGCGGCTCCTTCATCGGCGTGCCGTCGGTGCTGGTGATCAGCCAGCCGCACGGCAGCCCGCCCATCTTGCCTTCCACGTCCTTGCCGGTGAACACCTTGGCCACGCCCGGCATGCCTTCGGCACGCGAGACGTCGATGGACTTGATCGCGGCATGCGCGTGCGGCGATCGCACGAACACCGCGTAGCGCATGTTCGGCAGGTTGATGTCGTCGGTGTACTGGCCGCTGCCGGTGAGGAAGCGGTAGTCCTCCTTGCGGCGCAGGGCCTCGCCGATGTGCGGCAGGCCGGAGAAGTCGGATGCACCCATGGTTCGCTCCTCGAAGAGGTTCAGGCCGAGGCCGTGGCGACGCCCTGCTCCATGGCGGAGCGGCCCTGCTGCACGGCCTTCACGATGTTCTGGTAACCGGTGCAGCGGCAGATGTTGCCCTCGAGCTGCTCGCGGATCTCGGCCTCGGTCGCCTGCGGATGGCGCTTGCACAGGTCGATGGCGCTCATCACCATGCCCGGCGTGCAGAAGCCGCACTGCAGGCCGTGGCAGTCCTTGAACGCCGCCTGCATCGGGTGCATGGCGCCGTCGGCGGCCGCGATGCCCTCGATGGTCGTGATCTCCGCGCCGGGATGCTGCACGGCCAGCGTGTTGCACGACTTCACCGCCTTGCCGTCGACCAGCACCGTGCAGGCGCCGCACTGCGCGGTGTCGCAGCCCACGTGGGTGCCGGTCAGGCGCAGGTGCTCGCGGATCGCGGTCACCAGCAGCGTGTTCGGCGGCACGTCCAGGCTCGCGGCCTTGCCGTTGACTTTCAATTGGACCTGCATGCTCGTCTCCATCGGTTGCGGAACTCCGGACGGGCCATTCTTGAAGCCGCTCCCACCCCCCTACCTAGGCGAAACCCTAGAAGGTGGCGGGAGCTCGCGGAAATTCTCAAAATGGAACAACTGCCGGGGCGGACATCGCCGGCGCCCGGGCCCACCCCACGGAGACACTGTCGTGCTCATCACGAACGAAACCCGCCTGCAGGACATCGAGCTCGCACGCCGCGCCGTGATGTGGGAAGGACGCTCCGCCACGGATGTGCTGGTGGACCGCTGGTTCGAGCGCAGCTGGATCGAGCGCTCCTGGCGCCGCTGCCTCGCGCAGGGCCACCGTCCCGACCAGCGCGTCGGCTTCGACCTGCTGCCCGCCCAGGCCATGCGGCGCGCCGAGGAAGCGGGGCAGGAACTGCTGCAGGCCGCGCGGCCGGTGATGTCGCGCCTGGCGCGCGCGATCGCCGGCAGCCGGTATTTCGCCGTGCTCACCGATGAGCAGGGTACGGTCATCGGCGTGGATGGCGCCATCGACCGCAGCGACCGGCGCGCCGACCTCATCACTCGCGTGGGCGTGGACCTGTCGGAGGGCGCGGTGGGCACGACGTCGATCTGCGCGGCGCTTATCGAGCTGCAGCCGGTCTGGCTGCACCGCGGCGAGCACTTCTACGAAGACACCAGCTGCTACAGCTGCGCTGGCGCGCCGCTCATCGGGCCCGCCGGCCGACCGGTCGGCATGCTCGACCTCACCGGCATCGATGCCGCCGAGCGGCCCGAGCTCAAGCACCTGGTCGTGCAGTCGGCACGCGGCATCGAGAACGCGCTGGCGCTCGCGCGGCCGCACGCGCTGCTGCTGCGCCTGAACTGGCCGGGCCGCGACTTCGGCGACGACGACGGCCTGCTCTGCCTGGACCGCGACGGCGCCATCGTCAGCGTCAACCCCGGCGCGCGCCAGATGCTGGGCGTGCTGGTGCAAAGCGCGGCGCATTGCAGCGAGCTGTTCGCCACGCCGTGGGAAGCCTTCTTCGACCTCGCCCGCAAGGACGCGTCGGCGCACGAGGTGCCGCTGTGGTCGGGCTTGACGCTGCAGGTGCTGCCCCAGATGCCCGGCCACGCGCAGGTGCCGCGTCCGGCCGCGACCGATTCGCGCCTGCCGCTCAAGGACCTCGAGACCGAGCTCATCCGGCAGGCCGTCCAGGACGCGCGCGGCAACGTGATGGCGGCGGCGCGGCGGCTGGGGATCAGCCGGGCGACGGTGTATCGGAAGCTGGGGCAGCGGGGGCGATAGCTCACCCCGCCAGCGCGATCACCACCGCCGACTCGTCCACCTTCAGCGTCACCGCACTGCCCGCCCGCAGGCCGCTGCGGGCCGCTGCGAACCCCACCATCGCCAGCCCGCCGGGCAGCTGCACCGACACCTCGTCGCCCGCGTCGCCACGCGCCACGCGGGTCGCGCGGCCTTCCAGGCGATTGGCGCCCGACGCCTTTCGCGCGCCGGGCCGCGCGACGGTCACCGACGTCGCCTTGCACAGCGCCAGCACCGGAAGGTCCGTCGCCAGGCCGAGCAGCTCCGCGCTCTCGGCCGTGATGCGCGCGGCCAGCGTGCCGCCGCCGGCCAGCGCGAGTTGCACGCGCACCAGCGGTCCGCTGGCTTCCAGCTGGGCCACGGTCGAGGGCATCTGGTTGCGCATGCTGGTGCGCAGGGCGAGTCCGGCGACGGCGGCCGGCTCGCGCCGCGCACCCAGCCCGCTCAAGACCTGCTCGCGCGTGCGCGCCATCGCGGCGCCCGCGCGGAGCAGTTGCTGGCCCGCCGGCGTCAGGCGCGCGCCGCCGCCGCCCGCACCGCCCACCGCGCGCTCGACCAGCGGCAGGCCGGCCAGGTTGGACAGCATGTCCAGCGCCTGCCACGCGGCCTTGTAGCTCACGCCGGCTTTGCGCGCGGCCTGCGAGATCGAACCGCATTCGCCGACACGGCGAAGGATCTCCAGCCGCTTGTCGGTGGCGGCGTGACCCAGGGCCTGGTCGAGGTGGAGTCGGGCTCGCGGCATGGCCCCGGATTGTGGCGTCAAACCGGGCGCCGTACACTCTCCGCTATTCCATGAATGAATAGCGCGATGCGATCCGCCGCCCTCCTCCTTTGCGCCGTCCTCCTGGACGGCGCGGTCCACGCGGCCGAAGTCAGCGTCGCCGTGGCCGCGAACTTCACGGTGCCCATGCAGAAGCTTGCCGTCGCCTTCGAGCAGGCCAGCGGGCACAAGGCCACGCTGGCGTTCGGCTCGACCGGCCGCTTCTACGCCCAGGTGAAGAACGGCGCGCCCTTCCAGGTGCTGCTGGCGGCGGACGACGAGACGCCCGCGAAGCTGGAGAAGGAAGGCCTCGCCGTGGCGGGATCGCGCTTCACCTATGCCACCGGCCGGCTGGTGCTGTGGAGCGCGGACCCGGGCGTGGTGGACGAGCGCGGCGAAGTGCTCAAGAAGCCCGGCACGGGCAGGATCGCCATCGCCGACCCGCGGCTGGCCCCCTATGGCGCCGCGGCGGTGGAGACGATGGGCCGGCTCGGCGTCGCGCAGGCCCTGCAGCCGCGCATCGTTCAGGGCGAGAACATCTCGCAGGCCTACCAGTTCGTGCTGACCGGCAATGCGCAGATGGGGTTCGTCGCGCTCTCGCAGGTGATGGTGGATGGCCGCATCGACAAGGGCTCGGCGTGGCGAGTCCCCGCGGAGCTGCACGCGGCGATCAAGCAGGACGCCGTGGTGCTGAACGCCGGCAAGGACAACCCCGCGGCCGCGGCGCTGATGACCTTCCTGCGCAGCGACGCCGCGCGCGCCGTCATCCGCGCGCACGGCTACGAGCTGTAGCGCATGCCGATCACGCGCGAAGACCTCGGCGCCCTCTGGCTGACGTTCAAGCTGGCGAGCGCGACCACCGTCGTGCTGCTGGTGCTGGCCACCCCGCTGGCCTGGTGGCTGGCGCAGGCGCGCGGGCGCTGGTCCGCGCTGGTCGGTGCGGTGGTGGCCCTGCCGCTGGTGCTGCCGCCGACGGTGCTCGGCTTCTACCTGCTGGTGGTATTCGGGCCGCAGGGTTGGGGCGGGCAATTGACGCAGTCCCTCGGGCTCGGGTTGCTGCCCTTCACTTTCGGCGGACTGCTGGTGGCGTCGGTGATCTACTC
>Ga0247820_10002483_pt1 | contig 10351 bp, 17 predicted proteins | sample 13C_Glucose_Day1_2_FD_192480 | JGI IMG/M metagenome (GOLD analysis project Ga0247820, IMG submission 192480) | Soil microbial communities from agricultural site in Penn Yan, New York, United States - 13C_Glucose_Day14 | ecosystem: Environmental > Terrestrial > Soil > Agricultural land | place...
TGTCCGGCGACTGCAGCAGCTTGCCACCAGCGTTCGTGTCGATCACCGCCAGCATGCGCAGCGACTTCGCGCGCTTCTGAATCAGCTTTTCAGGGGTGAGCGCAGCGTTGCGCTTGGCGTCCTTGAACTGGTGGCAGCGAACGTGCAGTTTCTGGAAGAATACGCGGCCCTTGTAGCACTCGGGCGCCAGCACCTGATGTTTGATGTTGATATAGGTGCCTTCGTCGTCGCTGGTTTCCCACTTGACGTCCGCCAGTGCCACCTTTACCTGGGTGCCGGCCGGAATCGGCAGGCCATTGAGACCACCGCCTTCGACCTCGATATTCTTGGCCGCTTCGATTTTCTCGCCTTCTACTTCCCAAAATCCGCTCATGCTCTACAAACTCCAAAATCATCAGAAAGGTTCGAGGGGCAATCGCCGCCCCTCAAGGCGTAAAGCTGCTTTACAGTGCCGGCTCATCGTCCATTTCGTCGGAGACGGTGGCGACTGGCTCGGGCTCTTGAACCGGTACAGGTTCCTCTTTAACTTCCTGCTCGTCAACCACTTTTTCCGCCGATTTCACATAGCCGTTTTCGACGTAATAAGGGATCATCGGCAACAGCACGTTGACCGCCCCAGGCTTGTTCGGGTCCGGCAGTTCGATTACATCGGCCATTCCAGCGAAACGGCTCTTGGACACGTTTCCGGCGCGCGGCTCGGTCACCAGTTCGCGGGTCCCATCGGAGAACGCCTTGCCGGCCTTTTCGGCGGTATTTTTGGTGCCTTCGCGGGCGCCCTTCACGTAACGCTGAAGCTGGACATAGCCAACAAGGTCAACGTCATCCACCCATGGCGCCATCGAATGCTTGCCCAGGCGCAGCGTGTGGCGGGTGTAGTTGTCACCGTCTGGCGGCTCTACGGTCTCGGTCGAGCTGTGGGCGATGACGATTACCGCCATGTCGCCTTTTTCGTTGAGATAGCCGAGCAGCTTGCGGAACTTTGCATGCGTGGCGCCCAACGCCTTCGGGCCAGCACCGAACCCGCCGCACGCCTGATTGATCGACAGCGGTCGGTTAGGGTCGTTGGCGACAATCTCCCGCTCGAACATCGTTTCCAGGCGGGTCACGCTGTCCAGGATGAGGGTTTTGCAGCCGTGGCTCTCGCGGTTGGCGAACACCCAGCGGATTTGCTGCTCCAGTTCCTGGGAGGTCTCCACCATCGGCATGAGCTTTGGCTTGAAGGCCTCGGGGACCGCTTCAATACCATCCTCGACGCGGATGATAATGGCATTAGGGAACATACAGGCCAGCGTGGTCTTGCCCAGGCCAGGCTCCCCAAGGATGGTCATGAACGGCGGGCGACGCTTGGGATTCTCGATAATCATGGTGCTGGTTTTCTCCAGTGGTTTTGCTGTGACGGGGCGAACTGTAGAGGGTAAAGTTAACCCGGTCAACTCTTTTTTTAAGGAATTAGATAGTTGCCAGATTAGATAGTGCTATCTATAGTGGGCGCCAATTCAAACGGGAGCAGTACCAGACATGAGCAACACGCTAGGCAACGCAATGGACTTCATGGATGCAGGCTACCGCGTGTTCGGCCTTTATGGCGCGAACGCCGATGGTTCCTGCGGCTGCGGGTACGCAGAATGCAAAGCCGCCTTTAAGCATCCGGTCGCCAGCAACTGGCAGATTACCCCCGAGTGGTCGGACGAGCAGCTTGAGGGCATGGAAGCCATGGGGCACTTTGACACCGGATATGGCGTCCTGGTCAAGGGTCTGCTGGTAGTGGATATCGACGCGCGCAACGGCGGCGTCGGGTCGTATGCGCGCCTCGTTGCAGACCTTGGCATTGATCTTGCTATGAAATCCGGTCTCACCGTGCAAACCGGGTCTGGCCAGGGCTCCATGCACATCTACTACCGCGCCCCCGAGGGGGTTTCGCTCATCCAGAACCACAAGAACTACAAAGGGATTGACTTCAAGTCGTCGGGTTTCTGCGTGGGCCCTGGCAGCCTCCACGCCAGCGGCAACCGCTATGAGGCGTTCGTGGGCAGCCCGTCCGAAATCAATGACGCGCCGCCCGAGCTTATCGCCCTACTGACCCGCCCCGACGCCTACCGCGCAGACCGTGACGGGACCACGGTGGACGTCACTGACGCCGACCTGCGCAATATGCTGTCGTTCATCTCCCCGAGCTGCGACCGAGGGACCTGGATTTCGATTGGCATGGCGCTGCATCACGCTACCCACGGCGCAGGCTTCGACCTGTGGGATGGCTGGAGTTCGGCCGGCGACACCTACCCAGGCCCTGGCAACCTGCGCAACCAGTGGGACCGCTTCGGCAAGGCCGCCAACCCCGTAACCCTGGGTACGGTCTTCTACCATGCCGAGCAGAACGGCTGGAAACCCGAGGAGGAGCCAGACCCCGAGTTTGCCCCCGGTTCCTGGGTGGCCCAACTGGCGGCGGGCGATGCTGTCAAGCAGGTTGACGAAGTGGTGGAAACCATCATTGACAAGGATAACAAGGTCCGGGAGGTGGCCACGCGCCATCCCTTTCACATCGACGGGGTTGACCTCCTCCGCCCGCCAGGGTTTGCGGGTGACCTGTGCAAGTGGATCAATGCTCAAAGCCGTTTCCCGCGCGAAAACCTTGCGGTCGGTGCGGCACTGCAATCGCTAGCCAACGTCGGCGGCCTGCGTTATACGGACGACATGGACGGGGTAACCACAAACCTGTTCATGATGTGCGTGGCCGGCTCCGCAACGGGTAAGGAAGCCGTCCTCCAGGCCATCGGTGAAATCCATCAGGCGGCCGGCCTGTCCAGGGCGACCGTGGGTTCTATCAAGTCGGAGCAAGAAATCATCCGAAACCTGATAGACAATCAGGCCGCGTTCTACTGCATCGACGAATTTGGCATCTTGCTGAAGACCATCACCAGCTCGAAAGAAGCCTACCACGCAGGCGTCATCGGGGCGATGATGAGCGCCTATTCCAAGGCAAACAGCTTCATGCCCCTCAACGGTGACACGAAGCGCGAAGTGCGCAAGCTCATCATGAACGAACTGAAGTCGGTGCGCATGATGCTGGACGAAAACGAGGGCGACCCCGACCGCCTGAATCGCCGGCTAAACCAGCTTGAGCGCTCGCTAAAGTCGATTGATAATGGCCTGGAGAAACCATTCTTGTCGATGGTCGGTTTCACCACGCCCGTAACGTTCGACTCGCTGGTCACCTATGAGCAGGCAACAAACGGCTTTATCGGTCGCTCGGTCATCATCCAGGAACGCGACAGCAACCCAAAGGCCAAGCGCGGCTTCAAGCGGGAGCGCATGAACGACCGTATGGTCATGACCCTTATGGGCATGTACGACGGCGGCAACTACGACGCGGAGAATTACCGAATCGAGCACTACGGCGACCGCGACGTCATCCCGACCACGCCCGAGGCGTGCGACATGCTGGACGCTGTAGCCGACTGGGCATGGACGAAGGCAGAGCACCACCGCAACACCACAGGCCTCGAATCCATCCCTCGCCGGGCCCGTGAAATGGTCTCCAAGCTGTCCTTGATCCTGGCCATCCCTGGTCGCCTGCGCACCGCCGAGCATGTCCGCTGGGCCTATGCCTTCATCGAGCGCGACATTCGGGATAAGTGCAACCTTGCGCACTCTAACCGCCTGGAGCAGATGGCGGCCGCGAAGGATGGCGAGAGCCTGAAGCACGAGGCCATGAAGGCTAAGATTCTGGCGCGCCTGGACCTGGAGACCTGGGACACCGTGGGCGCCCTGCGTAACCGTCTGGCGCGGGGCCAGGAACAGGCCTTCATGACCGCCTTGGAGGACCTATATCTTAAGGGTCTTGTCCTGATGGAGGAATACAAGGCCAGCCACAACAACAAGACGGTCACGCGGGTTAAGCTCGCAGAACAGAAGTAATCAAGGGCCCTTCGGGGCCCTTTTGCGCTTATAGCCAGGGGTCATAACGGATAGCACGAAACGGTCCTTTGCATCCGTCTGGGTGGGTCTATAGTGAAGTTAAGGGCAACATCGCCCGCAACCGGAGCCGCAATCATGACCACCAAGAAAACCGCCAGCAAAGCCGCCGCAGCCGCCAAGGAAGCCGCCAACGCCCCGCACGTTGACCTTGCCACCGTGTTCAACCAGATCGAAAAGGCCGCAGGGGCCATGGATACCCTGGCCGGCAGCGTGCTGGACGCGGCCCGAGCTGCCGACGCCAAGACCGTCGAGTCGTTCGACGTCATGGTTTACGAGGCCTACGACAAGTGCGGCTGGAGCCACCGCCAGGGCCGGCCGATGGATGGCGACGTACCCGCGCCCAAGGCCATCAAGGTCTACGTGTCCACCATTCGCGGGGCGTACCGGGCCGGCGTCAAGGTGCTTGACATGCACAGCATCGACGAAGTTCGCAAGGCGCTGGCCAAGGCAAAGGAGCACGCCCGCGAGCTGGAGCGGGCCAAGCATCCGCACACAGAACCCGAGCCGGTGGCGCCGGAGCTGGAGGGGGTCCAGCTAGAAAAAGGCGACAAGCTGATCGGCGCGATGTTCCACGACGCGGCCGTACTGTGGGAGAACCTGCCCGAGGCGGAAAAGGAGGCGTTCGGGCAGAAGCTGCAAAAGCTGCTGGAGCAGTACACAAAGAAGGCGCCGCCAGCGCTGCGGCTGGTCGTGTGATCGAAGGGGCCGAAAGGCCCTTTCTTTTTGTCTAGTGAAAATAATCGCTTGACAGGCAGTGTCACTTTGTTAAGATGTGCCCATTCCAAGCAAACACCACGGGACGCACGAAATGACCACTATGGCCGAAACCCTGAAAACCTCAGCAATCACCGCCAACGGCTGCACCCTGGAAATCGTCGGCTCCCGCTATGTAATGACCGGCCCGACCGGAAAGCACTCCCTGGAAGTTGACTGCACCTGCGAGCGCCGCCTTGCAGCCCACTGGCTCGGTTTCGCCGGCCCTGTAGTCGAGGCGCCAGCACCGGCAGTAAAGAAGGCCCGCGTCCTGCGCACCTATGCTGTAACCATTGCATACACCGACTTCGTGGCCGGCATGTCTATGGAGCCAAGCCACGCAGGCAACGTGTCCGCCCTTGACCGCAATGAGGCTATGCGCAAGGCCCGCGACCTAGGGCGCGACCTGATCGGGCCGCACGGGCCCGGCTACAAGGTATCGGTGCGGCTGGCGTAAAGCCACTTGACGGGAGGTCGCCGGGCCTCCCGCAAATTATTTTCTGTAAAGTGAAAATAATAGCTTGACGCTGCATGTCAGAATGTTAAGATATGCCCATACCAAGCAAACAACCCCGGAGAAACAAAATGACCATCACCTCCAAGACCTTTGCAACCAAAGCTGAAGCCGACGCCTTCTTCAACGACGAGGCCAACAACGCCACCGCGCTGACCATCTACAAGGGTGTTATCACCGTCCACTATGTAGAGAAAGACGCTACCGTTGAAACCGTAGTCCAGTCGGGCAAGTTCGACAGCAAGGGCCGCAGCATTGATTACATCCTGGGCACCAATGTCGCGGATGGCATTGCCTACGGATGGGTCCAGAACGCCCGCGACGGGAAAGAGTTCGGAACCTTCCAGCGCTCCAAGGCCTACAACAGCATTGACCACGCCAACATCGCAAACAAGCGCATCGTGGCCGAACGCATCGCCAAACTGAAGTAACCACCCATGGGGCCGCAAGGCCCCGCACAGGAGAAACCAGCATGAATGAACAGGTATGGATTCACAACCAGGGCCAGGAGTTCGCGGCCGGGTTCGACAGCTACTGCGCTTGCGAGGGCTTCGACCGGGGAGCCTCCAGCGATTGGCAAGCCGGCTGGCTGTACGCTGCCGAGAAGCTGGAAGCCTAACCACCCACGGGGCCGCAAGGCCCCACAACAACCTGGAGTAAGTGCAATGGCAACAGCAAAAACCGTATGGGTAAGCGACACCGGTATGCAGTTCGACACCGAGGAGGAGGCCGTCTACCACGAGGCGCATAACGCCATGGTGGCCCAGCTCAATGCCTTCTTTACCGAGGCCACCGGCGAGCAGGAGTTTGACGTAAACGCGGCCGCAGCCTGGGTCCTTGAGCACTTCGAGGCGAAGGTTCCGGAATGACCACCATCTACCGCAAGAAAGGCGCCGTGCACGGGTTCTCCATCGAGTTCTATCGGGTCATCGATGGACTCGTGGAGTACTGCAACCAGGGCGGGAACTGGGTCCCGTCCTCCATCAGTATCCACGAGCTTTCCGAGCACACGCGCGAACAGTACTTCGAGCGGGTCGAGTGGGTGCGCTACCGTGACGAAATGCTTGGCAACCTGTACCGCGTCGCTGGCCCATTCGTGGAGGTGTGCGAGGACGGCATGCACTGGATGCAATCCATCATAAGCCGCGAGGAGTTATCCAAGATGCTCGCAGACGGGCTCATGTTCCCGGCCGAATAACCCCAAGCCCCTACCCAGGGGCTTTTTGTTGCGCGTCGTTAAAACCTGACTTTTGGGTAAGGTAATCGTTTCAGCAAAACGGACGTCAAGCATGCTTGACAGGATTTAAGTAGCGTCCTATCTAAATTTGACACGGGTAGCCAGCTATGAGATACGGGAAGGGTCCTGGCGAGAACCGCAGTCTGGCCGGTGTAGTGGCACCGGACTTTGAAGGCACTAGGAGCTAGTTAGTTATTAATTAGGCGTTAGACGGGTGACCAGTGGGCCCCGCAGAACCTAGTAGATAGCTAGATAGCTACTTAGTAGCGGCGAGTAGTTTTGAACAACCCCCAGCTCTACGGTGATACTAGGTAACTATCTATCTATCTACCGCTTCATTCTCTGCTACACCCCGCGCCAGTCGCGACCTCCAATACATAGCGGCCATGCCCGCAACGCAACCTAGCTACCGTCCCCGGTGCTTTCTATCGCTAGAAAGTAGTCGCACAAAACCGTCCGCCTCGCGCACGCGATTAAAAGAGTTCTAATACGTTATATTCCTTATCGTGAGGCGTCTTAATTCATATTTCTTGTTTCAATTTTGACGCCATGGTACAGTGCGCGGACTCAACGGGAGGGACCATGGACAAGATTGAATTACTGACGCTGGTGCGGGACAAGCTGCATGCCATTGGCGGCAAGCAGGCGGATATCGCGGACGCCCTCGGGGTGAGCAAGTCGGACGTAACTCGCCTCATGCGTCGTGAGGTCGCAGCGGCCGGCGTGTCGCTCGAAAAGGCCATCGGCGTACTGCGCGCCATGGGCGTGTCGATCACGTTTGTAGCGGGCTCGTGTGAGCCTGAAAAGCCTACCGGTCGGTACGGGAACAAAGTAGCGGAAGGCATCGCGTCACGGCAGGCTCGGAGGGCGGATGTTCGCGCTAACAACGCCTCGGTCCTGGCGGGTATCGAATTCGATGATTCCTGCCCGCAGTAGGCGTTAACTGGTTAACCCTGTAGGGTAGGGCGTATTTTTACTGATCGGCTCAAATAGGGCCGCTGGAGGAGCTTGTGGGGCGTGTTTTGATTGTTGGTGCTGGTCCAGGAATGGCCTTAGCTGCGGCAATGGCCAGGATCGGGGTTGCGGCGGCTATGTGCGTGTCTTCTTCGGACCGCGTTAAGGCCGTTACGGCGGACGAGTTCGAGTGCGTGCAACTGGGCTCGAACGATGCGAAAAAAGTCTTGCAACGCCCATCTCGGGATTGGTATGGTTCCAAGCGTAGCCGCGCAGCCCGTGCGGCCCGGTGGAGGTAAGCATGCAAGGCTCGTTTGAGATTGAAAAAATTACCCGCAAGGGCAAGGATCGTGGCGCAGAAACCCGGGCGCCTCATGTCGTGGAAGCGCACAAGGAAAAGATGAAGCGCGTGCGCAAGACCTGCCGCATGGAGCGGCGTGTCGCTCGCATGCGTGGAACCGCAGCCCGTCGTGGTGAAGGGGCAGGCAAGTAATGCACAAATCGACGTCTATTCGCATCTGGCCGGAGGTTCGCCTTCGGATGGAGGCAAGGGCGCGCGAGGAGGGCCTTTCCCGGTCGCTGCTGATCGAAAAGGCCCTTATCCAGTACCTGGATATGCCCAGGTGCCTCGGGCGCAACGCAGAAGGCCTGGACGCCCACTATTTCAAAAAGAAATTGATCGGGGTCCTGGAGCTGCTGGACTGCATCTCACCTGATGAGATGATTCTGATTCTCAATTCACTGGTAAAGGTGGCGGAGCGTGAAGTTAGTAATCAAGCAGGGGGAGCGGGGAGCGGGGATTTACTTCGCGGGACAGGTGCATTGGATCAAGTCGAAACGTGTGGCCAGGAAAATGATCCAGTGGTCGCATCCGGTATGGACCTGCAAGCCGAAAACTCGTCGTGATTACCACGTTGTAAAGCTGGTTGACGCGCAGTGGTGCTATAGCGACCTCTTTATCAAGGAGCGCGAGGACTCGATTGATATGGTCGTGGCGGTCCTATCTCGCCATTACCTCAAGGAGCTGGAATGCAGGACTCGGGCGGACTTAGCAAAAGCTGGATCGTGACAATCGCGGGGCGTCGTCCGTTCACCATGGGCGGCGACCCGATGACTTATGCAGAGGCCCTAGCGGCCGTGAGGTGTGTATGGGCAACAACCAAGCCGGGACTGATACAGGTTCGACCGGCGCAATCAAAGTGAGCAAGGTTCAATACCTGGGTCGGGTGTGTGACAAGCACCCGGAGCTGAAGGGCCTGCGCTACAAAAAGAACAGCACCTGCATGGGCTGTACCTGGGCGCATACAGCGGAGCGGCGGCGGATTGAGGAGTATCCGGCGTTGGTGGAGGAGGTGGAAATTTTGCGGGCGATGGTGGCCGGCAATCCGGCGCTGGAAACCATCACCCACTACCGTGACCGCGCTGTCGCCCTGGCCCTGGAGCTGGGCGAGGCCAAGCGGGAGCTGGAGGAAAAGCGCGGGGCCCTGCACCGACTGCAAATCCTCGGGAATCTCGTGCTGAAGATCGGGCGGCGGGTCGTGAAGGATGACCACTACGTCGGGGCGCATCCAGGGCACTGCCATGTCAAACCTGGGCACTGGGACCGCGACGGGTCGGTGTGCCAGGAATGCGCGGACTGGGCGCGGATGATGAAGCTGGCGAGGGCGAAATAATCCTTGCACTGGTCGGGGCGCGTTGTTAAGGTGCGCCCTGGCGGGACTGGCCTATCAAGCGGTAAAGGACGGCGGCATGGCGCAGTCGTTCGCAAAGATCATTTTGGATGAGGTGAAGGGTAAATGAGCGTTGTGAATATCAAGGTATCGGGCAATCTGGAGCAATCCAAATACGTCACGCTCCGGCTGATCGGCCTGCTCCAGGCGGCGGGGTTCGCCTGCAATGCGGGCATGACCGAATTCGACGTCATCGTGAGCAGCGAAAAGGCGCGCGCCCAGGCCGAGCCTGTCAATTCGCTTGACTCGCAGATTCTGGCGGCCCTGCATGAGCAGAACGAGCATCTGCGGGCTATTGCGGCGCATACGCGACCGGTTGATATGGCCGTGGCAGTAACTGCGCCCAAAGTCGGGGAACGGCTGCCGCCTGAGCAGGTGACCCCTACCAGCAACCTTGCGCGCCTTCGTAAGCTGGCCCATATGGTGCGCCAGGATGGCCGATATCTGCGCCATGACACCATGACCCTGGCTTGCGAGCTGGGACATGCGAAGTGCTATCGGGGACTGATGGAGAACATCGCAAGCCTGGGGTGGGGCATGGTCATCGCATGCAAGGGCGGCGAGAACAGCGCGCACTTGTTCGAGCTGGCCGGCCAGCTCTTGCGCGCGACCGGAGGTGCCTACCGTGCCTAAGATGAAGAAACGCCGTGTCAAAAAGGGCCTACCCAAGGTCGCGGCCCTGCAATACTGGATTCACGAATCCGGGCGGGTCGGCATCAGTCGCGGGCCCGAGAACGCTAAGGCCAAGCGGGAGGCCGGATTCGTGGAGACCGGCCCCAAGAAATTCAAGCGCTATGTGATGGAGCGCCAAAACGGCGCCCACGTGCCGACAGGGCCTGACAATGCGTAAGGCCTGGGAGAACTACAAGCGCATGATCCGCGACTACCCTGTCGTGGTTCGTTACACCCTGGAGGCCCTTGGCGAGGTGCTGGCGGGCCTGTTCTACATGACGCTGCCGGTGACGTTCATTGTCGCCTATCCGATCTATCTGGCTGCAAGGAAGCTCCGCAATGCTTAGCGGCGATAACAAGTCCTACCTATGGCGCCAGGGCGTGCGCCACGCCATTGACCTTGTGGATCACCTGGATGGTGACGCACTTACAGCCGAGTGCGTCAAGCTGCTTGGCGGCATGGACAAGCGCCAGGACCCGCCCGAGTTCTCCAGGGGCATGCGTGACGCCCTGGAA
>Ga0247820_10002484_pt1 | contig 10350 bp, 17 predicted proteins | sample 13C_Glucose_Day1_2_FD_192480 | JGI IMG/M metagenome (GOLD analysis project Ga0247820, IMG submission 192480) | Soil microbial communities from agricultural site in Penn Yan, New York, United States - 13C_Glucose_Day14 | ecosystem: Environmental > Terrestrial > Soil > Agricultural land | place...
GCGCTGGTCACCGCCGGGGGTCCGGACCAGACCGGACCCTTTCTTGTCGGCCGGCTCGGCATCGAGGGCGCGGAGCAGCAGGCGCAGGCCCTCGCGAGGGGCCACGCGGATGGCGACGTCGAGGGCGCTCGGTTCGGCGGGCAGGGTGGTGTTGTCCACAGCTGTGGACATGGAAAGATCGGCCATAGCCGGATCTCCTCCTGGTCTAGTCAGGAAGGTGTTCTCGGTCAGGCCCTTGGCTGGGACGGCAATCCCGGCCTTGGGCCGTCTTCAGTTATGGGGTGCGGCTACCGCCGCTTCTTCTTCAGTGCGTTGATCGCTCGGCTGATGCCGGCTCGGGTAACCCCGAGTTCCCTGGCCACTGCGGATTGGCTACCGAGTTCGGTTTCGCCGTCGATCAGGGCTTGAGCCCGTTCGTCGGTGGCTTCCTGGTAGGCCCGCTGAGCGGCTTCCTGTTTCCGGACGGCAGCGTCATGGCGCTCTCTCCACGTAGTCACATCCCTCCTAGTACCGGAAGCGGTGACTGTCCGACAACTGTAGCCAGGGGTGGCGACAGACGTCAACACCCCTGGCGACATCATGCCGTCCCCTTGTGCCGCGCCCGCTGGAATGCCTGATGGATGAGGCGCTGAGCCTCGGCCAGGTGACGGGCGCAGATCTTCAGCTCGGCGCCCGGGTCGACCGCCTCGCCCGTGCACTGGACGCCGCGCCCTGACAGGACCCGACAGGTCACGATCCGCCCGCTCACGCCGTCGCCTCCGGCTGGTGGTGGAGCAGCAGAAGCCAGTCCTGCTCGCTGCTGTAGACGCAGTGGCACCACTCGCACACGAGCCTGGACTGTCCGGGCTGGTGGCGGATCGGGGCGCCGCACAGCACGCCGGACTGGTCGGAGTTCACGCACTGCCCGAGCAGCCGGCCACGCTCGGGCAGCGCGCCGACGATCGACAGCGCGGCACGCTCCATCTCGCGGACCTCGCGGGCCAGATCACCGGCGGCCGGGTAGGCGGCAGCGATCCACTCCAGTTCCATGCCGAGCCAGCGGGCGGCCCGCTTCACGCGCTCCTCGACGTCGCCAACGATGGCCGGCTCGCCCCAGCCGCGAACCCGCTGGACGTCGGACCGCCAGCCCTCCAGGACCAGGGCGATGCCGCCGTAGCGCAGGTCGAGGACCGTCTCGTCGACGGGCAGGGTGGAGCCGGCGTGACCGCGGGAGACCCGCTCGGCGCCGCCGCGGGCGGCCGGGGTGATGAACCCGGCCAGCGCCGCGTACAGCTTCGGCATGCGATCGAGGCGTTCGGCCAGGGCGAGCGTGTCACCCGGACACAGGTAGCCGTGCTCGATCTGCCGCTCACAGAGCCCACAGGCCGCGGTCACCGGCGCGCCTCCATCCGGTGCTGGAGTCGGTAGAGGCGGAGGCTGTTCAGGTAGTGGTCGCCAGCGGCGCTCTTCAGCGCGGCCTCGGCCGCGGTCCGGCTGCGGCGCGCGGACCGCATGTCGCACACCATGCCGAACACGGCCATGCCCTGCGCGCCGATGCCGATGCCGCAGATCAGCATCTGGATCTCGTTCGGGGTCACGTCGGCTCCTAGAAGGGGGGCTCGTCAGTAGCGACACCCTGGGCGGCGGGCTGCTGCTGGGCGGGCGGGTTGCCCCAGCCGCCGCCCTGCTGCTGGCCGTTGGCGGGCCGGGCGTTCGCCCACGGGTCACCAGTTCCGTTCGCTGGTACGGAACTGGCTCCGTTCGCCGGTACGGACCCAGTGCCCGCCGGGTTCTTCGTGACCTTGGCGGTGGCGCGGGCGAGGGTCGGTCCGACCTCGTCGACGTCGAGCTCGTACACGGTGCGCTTCACGCCCTGCCCGTCCTCATAGGACCGCTGCTTGAGGCGGCCCTGGACAATGACGCGCATGCCCTTGGTGAGGGACTCGGCGACGTTCTCGGCGGCCTGCCGCCAGACGGAGCAGGTGAGGAACAGGGCGTCGCCGTCTTCCCAAGCGTTCGTGGTCTTGTTGAAGACCCTGGGCGTCGACGCCACCCGGAACTTCGCTACCGCGACACCGGACGGAGCGAACCTCAGCTCGGGGTCATCCACGAGATTCCCCACGACGGTGATGACGGTTTCGTTGGCCATGGTCAGGCCGCCTTTCGTGCGCGCCGGCCGAGCTGGCCAGGCTGTCGGATAGGTCCGCCGACGTGCGCCCACGAGCGCCCGTTGACGATGGAGCTGATGGAGGACACGGACAGGGCGTGATCGGTAGCGAGGCGGACGATCAGCTCGCCACGGGCGAAGCGTTCTCGGATGCTGACCACTTGCAGGGCGGTGAGCTTCGCGTGACGGTTCTGCTCGCCAACGGGGCCGACTCGGGCCGCGCGCCCCTTGGCGTGCATGTCTGCGGTGTTCTCCCGTGGAGTGCCGAGTCTCAGATGGGTGGGACGTATGCAAGCCGGGTTGTCGCAGCGGTGCAGCACGAACTTGCCTGCGGGGATAGCACCTTTGGCCAGCTCGAAGGACCAGCGGTGCGCGGCGCGCCACTGGCCGCCGACGGTGAGACGTCCGTAACCGTGGGCATCCTGGGCGCCGGTCCATTCCCAGCAGCGCCCGACTTCCGGCGCGTGCTCGGGCACGGATCCAGCCTTGTTGACCTTGGCCCAGAACCGGGCCATCACGGCCTCGCCTGCCATGGCGGGCTCCTTCGGGTTGGACTGGGTGACGTGCTGTCACCCAGTCGGGGCGACTTGCTTCCTGCGAGGAAGCAAGTCGCGGGATGCTGGGTGGGAGGCCGGGCCCGATATCCGCGGGCCCGGCCGCTGTCGTCAGGTCCAGTTCAGGTACTGACCGGGCAGGTCGAACGCGCGGATCCCGTCCGGTCGGGTTCGGCCGGTCAGCACGTAGTACAGGTCGTGGCTGGCCTCGCATCGGTGCGCGTCGCAGGTTGGGATGCGGACGATGTCGCCGTTGACGTCCCGCGCGAAGCGAAGGCCGACGGCGTCGTCGCCCTCGTCGGTGACCTCGGCGAGGGCGACGGTTACGAGGGTTGTGGGCCGGGCGCATCCGTCCGGCTCGGCGCACAGGGTGCTGCGGTAGCCGACGGGGACGCGTTCGATGCGGGTCTGCACGATGGCGTATCCGTGGTCGCGGATGTCGTCGGTGGCGGCGGTGAGTGGGCCGGGGGTGAGGGTGCGGTCGGTCACTGGTTCTCCTCGGCGGCGGGTTCGGCAACCGTGGGCGTATCCCCACGGCTGGCCTGGTTGCGGAGCTTCTGGGCGTGGCGGGCGGCGAGGCCGCGTTGCCGGGCGGCGGCGAGGGCTGCGCGCCGGCGCTTGGCGGCCTCGGCGCGGGCGCGGGCGGCGGCGATCTTCTCCGCCACGACGTCGTCGACGTTCACGAGGACCTACTCGAGTCGGGTGGTCGGCTCACGCTCGTCCCCTCCTACACACAAAATTGATTGATGAGATTGATGAGATTGGGGCTGACCTGCTGTTTTGCGGTGACGAGATTGGTGACGAGAATGCGATTCCGGGTGACGAGATTGGTGAGGATGGCCGTCCCAATCTCGTCACCAACCTCGTCAATCTCGTCAGCCACACCCTGTGAAGAAGTCGCAGGTCACGGCCAATCTCGTCATGCACGTCATGTACGTCAGGCTGTACGGGGGAGGTCGTCGGCCATGGCCTTCGACCATGCTTCGGGCAGGTACCAGTGCGACGTCCGGTCTCGCCCGAACCCCTGCTGCTTCGAACGGATGCCGAGCTTCTTCTTCGCGCGGTCGACGGCGGACTCGCTGTAGCCCTCCTTGCGCGCCGCCTTCTTGATCTCGCGGGCTTCGTCCGATCCGCCGAGGTCGGTGAGCCAGCCCTGCAGCCACTCGACGACCTCGTTCGATCCGGCACCCTCACCGTTCGTCTCGGCGCGCATCACCTCGCGGACGCTGGTCGTCGACTCCGGTCCCAGCGCGAACCGCGAGACGTAGGACGGTCCTTCCTCGGTGTCCACCGTGATCGGCTGGATGGTGTACGTGAATGACGGCAGCCCGAGCCGGCCGAGGTTGTTCTTCTCCAGGCTCATGACGAACTCCTCCTCGCCTTCCTCGCTCTCCTGTTTGGCGAAGGCGATGAGCGAGCGGATGAGCTGGCCGAAGGCGCCGGAGCCCGCGATCCTGCTGAGGGGATCGGCGCCGCCCGCCTTCGTGAAGTGGGCGAGGCCGAGGATCGTGAACCCGTGCTTGTCGGCGGCCGCGACGAGCGGCTCCAGGGCGGAGCGGACTTCGGCGGCCCGGTAGTCGTTGATGCTGCTGTCGATCATCGACAGCAGGGGATCGGCGACCAGTAGTCCAACGCCGTACTCCTCGGCCGCCTTGCCGACCAACGAGATGTCCTTCGGCAGAGTGAGCCGGGCGTGCAGCTCGTCGTCGTCCTGAACGTCGATACGGAAGACGCGGTCCAGGTCCGCGCCAGCGGCAACGAGCCGAGGCGCGATGGTGTACGTCCACGAGTCCTCGGTGGCCGCGTAGATGACACTGCGGGGCTTGCCCCATAGTTCGCCCGGCAGGCTCCCGGTGGTAATGCGCGCCGTGAACCAGCAGGCGCACTGGGACTTGCCGAGGCCCGGCCCGCCCGCCGCGATTGCCAGGGAGTTCAGCGGGATGCGGCCGTGCGATGTGGGCGGCGCGTCCGGGGGCGTGGTGTCCCACAGCCAGCGCACCGGGCGGATCCGGATACTGCTCGCTGGCGTGAGGACCAGGCGCCGGGCGACGGGTTCTTCCACGGCGTCTACGTTCGGCTGCCAGTCGGGCTTCTCGGTCACCCCTGCACCACCGGGGTTCCGGGGCAGGGAACCGGGGCCCACACCTCGTGGAACTCGGAGTCGACGTGGCCGGCGGCGAAGTGGTCGGCGGCGTCCTTCCCGGTCTTGGCCTGCACGACGTACACGGAGTGCGCCAGGCCGCGCAGGGTCTCCACAACATGGAGGGCGTGCTCGCGTCCCTTGTCGTCGCGGTCGGCGACGATGGTGACGTCGGCGCCTTCGAGGTAGCGGGCGTGGTCGGCGGTCCACTTTCCGGCGCCGCCCGCGTTGCAGGTGGCGGCCAGGCCGTGGTCGACGAGGGCGTTCACGTCCTTCTCGCCCTCGGCGATCCAGATGACGCGGTCGGCTTCTCGCGCCGCCAGCAGCTCGGGCAGCCGGTACGGCACGAGGGGGACGAGCCGGTTGCCGCGCTCGTCGTTCAGGGACCAGCGGCGGCCGGACTTGGTCCTCGGCTCTGGCCGCCACTGGGCGAAGCACTTGTGGTCGCAGCGGGTGACGCCGTGGACGACGGTGCCGTTCTCGTCGCGGTAGACGTACTGTGCGACGCGCTTGTGCCCGCGCTCGCGGCAGGGAATCCACGTATCGTCGGCGGGCCGGTCGTGCTGCCGCTCTAGCGGCTCGTCGAACAGGTCGGCCTCGGTCCAGCCGATGGCGGCGAGGAACTCGGCGTTGCCGTCGCACTTGTGACAGTGGATGACCACGCCGCCGTTGTTACCGCGCCTGATCGCGACGGTGTTGGGGGAGTCGCCGCCATGGCAGATGCCCCGGGTACGGAGCGCCCCGCCCTGGTAGCGGGTGGGCTCGCCCATGCCGCCGAGGAGATCGGCGAGCCTATTGAAGGCGATGGTGTCGGTCACGAACGTGCTCTCTTCTGCGAGCTGGATCAGTGGTTCGTGTGGCGGGCGGGCACCGTCATCCCCGACGGTGCCCGCCCGCGGTCAGCCGGTGCTGCGCCGCTTGGTCTTGGCGACCTCGTCGCCCACGGCGATGACCTCGTTGGTCCACCGGCGGACGGCGGCGAGCACCGCGACCGGGGTGGGCTGCTCTTCGAGGTGGGCGCGGATCGAGCCGAGGACGATCTCGTGGCGGCCGCGCTCGGCGGCCCGCTGGAGGTAGAGGTCGTCGGGGATGAGATCGACGGGTTCGTCGACGGGCCAGCGGCCGGGGCGGTGCTCGGTCATCGGGCACCTGCCACGGTCTGGGCGACGGCGGCCACGATGTCGGCGGTGTGCCGCTCGCAGGCGGGGAAGTCGTAGCGGAGGGCCGGGCCGGCGAAGGTGCTGACGACGCTCTTGGCCGTGTGGGTGCAGCCCCCGCAGCGGTAGTCGCGCCGGTTGTGAGGGGAGTCCGGGCCGAGCGGGCAGTCGCACCAGGTGCACTGTTCGCCGTTGGCCGCGGTGATGGCGACTGGTACGAGGGTCGGGTCGGTGGCCGCGTCCCGCGCGGCGGCGAGCGCCTGGTCGGACAGGAACGTGTCCTGTGGAGTACGGGTCATGACGTGCGCTCCCGCTGGTCGTCGGTGTCGTCGTAGCCGAACTCCAGCCAGCCGCCCGGATGCGGACGAGGCTGGACGACGACCGGGGCCACACCCTCGGTGGTTACGAGGACCAGACCGCCGGGCCCGGCCTCCAGAACCGCGGTCTCGGCTTGTGCCTTCAGCCGCATGACGCGCTCGTGCTCGTGCTCCTTGCGCGTCTCCTCGCCGTCGTCGTCGAGATCCGTGTCGGTGGGCCAGGCCGTGACCGGGTTGGTCCCGATGATCGGCTCGATCCAGGAAGCGCAGGTCTCGCAGACGGGCAGGCACCGACAGGGCAGGGCTCGGGTCCCGGCCGGCTTCCAGTTCCCGGGCTTCACGTCTGGGTAGAGCGGGTCGTGGCAGCGGGGGCACCGGCCCTTGCTGACGTCGGTGGTGATGACCTCGGCGACCTTGACGGCCAGCTCGGGGATCGCGACGTGCAGGCTCTTCTCGAAGACCTTCTCGAAGACCTCCCGGGCCGCGGTGACAACGCACTGGGGCCGGTACGGGTGGGCTCCGGAGAACGTGGTGATCGGGTCGGTCATGCCGCCGCCTCCCGAGCGTTGGTTGTGACGGTGGAGAACGCCGTCCTGATCACGGCTCGCTGCTCGGCGTCCAAGGGCGGCGCGGAGTCCACACAGGCGACGATCCGCGCCCAGTAGGCGTCGTTGCGGGCGTCGTCCTCGAAGCGCCGGGGGCGGTCGGGTTGGGCCGGGCGGCCGGGGGTGTCCACGAGCTGCACACCCCCGGCCAGCACGGTGTTCTGCGAGGCGGTCACGAGGCCGCCTCTGCGAGTTCACGGATCCGCCGGGGCACGTCGAGGGCGGTCTTCCTCATGACGTGCGGGTCCGCGCCCTTCTTCAGCGCTTCTACTAGCAGGTCGAAGACGTAGCCGTAGCCCTCGCCCGCCTCAGCGCGGGCGTGCTCGACGGCGGTGTACGCCCAGAGGCGGTCGGTGACGTCGTCGGTCAGCAGCTTGGTCAGTTCCGGGGTGGTCCTGAGGATGCCGATCACCTGCGGCAGGACCTCAGGCAGGACGTCGCAGATGTTGTCGAGGGTCGCGGCCGGGTTGGGCATCGTGAGGGCCTCGGCGTACACGGCGTTGGCCACGCACAGGGCGCCAGCCACGGTCGTGATGCGCTGCTCGGTGTCGACGGCGGTCGTCATGCCGTCACCCCCGGGTGAGCGAGGAGGGCGCGGACGGCGTGGAGCCGGACGGCGGGGTCCTGGCCGACAGGGACGACGAGGAGGCGGGTGCCGTCCTTGCGCTCCAGGTAGAAGGCTACGAACTTGTCGCGGAGGTTCTCGTCGAGGGAGGCGGTGTCCCACTCCTCGACATGCAGGCCGGCGGTGAGCGCCTGGAAAGCGGCGATGGGGTCGGTGATGGCGGCCATGATGCGGTCGACGTCCCGCTCGATGCGGGCCTGCATCTCAGGGCTCTCGCTGATGGTCGATCTGGCCGACGGCGCCGTTGCCGTGGTTTGCTTGTTCATAGAGCTGTTCCGATCTCTACTTGCTGGTAGGTGCGGATTGCTCGACTGGAGAGGCCGCCTCGCACGCGGCCTCTTCGTCGTTTCCGGCAGACGGTCCCGCCTCGCACGCGGGACCGGCGCCGTCATGGGTAGCCCGTGGCCTTGCCACAGCTACGCCGTTTCCCTCTCGTCGGGTGACGAGGATTGCTGACGAAGGGACTCGAGCAGCTCGCCATAGGCGAGAGCTGCATCGCCGCGGGGCTTGCGCACTCCGCGCTCCCAGCGCCACACGGTGGATTGATCCACGCCGCAGGCCTGGGCAACTTCGCTGATCGAGAGCTGTGCTGCTACTCGCAGGCGCTCGGCTTCCCCACTTCTCAGGGCCGAGCGCACGCTAGCGAGGCGCAGCGCTTGCACTTTTGCCATGGCTCACACCCTAGCCACAGCCTTGCCATTAAGTCCACCAGTGGGGAGGGAGTGGCTAGGGTAAGGGTGCCCTTGCTCTTGCCAATGTCTTGCCGATGCGGGCAGGATGAGGGCGTGGACGATTACCTGAACCCCCCATCGGGATGGCACTACTCGGTGCACCCGTGGTTCTCCCCAGATGACATCGATGAACTGCCTGACCTCGTGCAAGTCGGAACGGTTCTGCTCCCGGAGTTCTTTCACCTGGCGGTGGGAACGATCGGCATGTGGAGTGCCGAGTGGCCGGGCGACGATGACTTCGCGCTGTTTCTCCACTTCCAGGTCTTCGAGGGTGAGCTGACGCTCACAGAGGCGCGCAGTGCTGGAGTAGACCTGCCGGTCGCCTACGAGAAGTTCCGAAAGGTTGTGCCTGCAAGGCGGTGGAAGCAGATGGGCGTGGCGCTCATGACTCGGTACCTTGCCGCCTTTATGGAGGAGGAGCGCAGGCCTGACGAGGACATGGAGCCCGCTCACGGCGTCCGATCGGTGGTTGCCTACGAGACTCGACCTAGTGCCGCAATGCGGTGGGTGGAGAAACTGCGGGATCACACGGCCGAGGCTTACGCCGTGCGCGATCAGCATGCTGCCCCGTCGCCCAAGCGCAAGCGAAACCGGATCACCGACGACTTCTTGCGCCAGGTGGCCGTCGTCTACCTCGCCGCCGACAAGCTTGGGTCGCCACCTACCCGGGAGGTGGCTAACCATTTCAGCGCACCGCACTCAACAGCAGCCAAGTGGGTAGCCAGTGCGAGGCGGAAGAACTTTCTTCCGCCTCCAGGGCAGGAAAGCCAGCTAGAGGATCAGATCAACCGTGAGACGGATCCGGACCAGAAGGCCAGTCTCCAGAGGGTCCTTCAGACGTACAAGGATCTTGATGAGTTTGAGAAGCAGACAGTGAGCGAGCCGTAGAGAATCAGGTCACTTGCCTCGCACCCACTTGAAAACCACGGCGTCGTAGTCGAAGTATCCGCCGTCCGGCATGCGGCCCGGGCGCGGGGTCTTCAGGGTCACCTCGACCAGTGACCGCAGCACCACCCGCTGCCGGTCCAGATCCATCCCGCGCCACGCCTTCCGTACATCCGGCGCCCCCACCAGGCTGACAAGCGGATCCACCGTCGCCGCCCGAGCCAGCTGCGCCATCACGCCCTCCAGCTGCGCGCGCGCCGTGTCCGTGCCTTCGGTGAACGCGACCATGTCGATCTGCCCGGCGCCGAACAGGCCGCCCAGGTCCCGCATCCGGCCGCGGATCCCCTCGGCTTCCGCCTGGAGCGCGGCCACGTCGACGCCGTCCGGCACAGGCTCCAGCAGCTCGTGCGCGTCGTCCCGCTCCAGCCGCTCGATGATCGTGTCCTCGACGTACTGGTCCGTGGTCTCCGCGCGCCGGCCGCCACCGTGCCCGCTCTGGCACCGGTAGGACGGGTAGCTTCGGCCGCCGGACTGGGTGACGTACACGAAGTGCGGGCACTCGCCGCGGCCGCACCGGTACAGCAGCGAGCCCAGCCACTTCGGCGTGGCCCCGGGTGTCGTCGTTCGTGACGGGTCCCTCAGGATCGCCACGACGGCCCTGTACTTCGTTTCCTCGACGATCTGGTCCCACCTGCCCCGGCCGACCTCCTCGCCCCTGTAGACGGCGATTCCGGCGTTCCTCGGGCGCAGCAGCATGTCGCGCATGTCGGTGTGGGTGACCGGGTTCCCGCGCGTCGTGGTGATCCCCTTGTCCGCGCACCAGCGCACGAGTGACCGGATCGATCCGCCGGACAGGATCTCGTCGGTCCAGTACCGCAGTGCCTCGGCCTCTTCGGGCACGGCTTTCAGCATGTCCAGCTCCGGCTCCTCGACCTCCTCGCCCGTCTTGCGGTCGACCCGCTTCTTCGTCTCGCCGGTGGGTAGGCCCCAGCCGAACGGGCGGATGCCGCCCATCCAGTCACCGTTGAGGGCCTTCTGCCGGCGCGCCCGGGCGACGCGCTCACCCTTGTGCTCGGACTCCTGGCGGGCGACGGCGCCGAGGATCCGGGCGGTCATCCGGCCGGACGGTGTGGCGAGGTCGACGGTCCCGGCCTGCACCGTGTGCGTCGAGATGCCGCGCCGGTCGGACA
>Ga0247820_10002486_pt1 | contig 10348 bp, 8 predicted proteins | sample 13C_Glucose_Day1_2_FD_192480 | JGI IMG/M metagenome (GOLD analysis project Ga0247820, IMG submission 192480) | Soil microbial communities from agricultural site in Penn Yan, New York, United States - 13C_Glucose_Day14 | ecosystem: Environmental > Terrestrial > Soil > Agricultural land | place...
GCGCGGCTGGTGGGCGAGCAGGACATCATCGTGGTGCCGGCCGCCTCCGAGCTGCAGACGATGGCGGACCTGGTCGAGAAGCTGAAGGCGGACCCGGGGGCGGTCAGCTGGGGGGGCGGCTCGATCGGCGGCTTCGACCACGTGCTGGTCGGGCAGATCGCCAAGGCGGCGGGCGTCGATCCGGCGAAGGCCAACTACGTCGTGCATGCGGGCGGCGGCGAGGTGCTCGCCTCGACGCTGGGCGGCCACGTCACCGTCGGGGTCAGCGGCTACAACGAGTTCTCCGAGCAGGTGAAGGCCGGGCAGCTGCGGGCGCTGGCGGTCTCGGGCGGCGATCGCATCGAGGGCTTCGACGTGCCGACGCTGCAGGAGCAGGGCGTCGACGTCGCCATGGTGAACTGGCGGGGGCTGGTCGCACCCGCGAACGCCTCGGAGGACGACGTCGCGGCCCTGTCGGAGGCCGTCGGCAAGATGGTGCAGTCGGCGGCCTGGAAGGACGCGCTGGCGACCCGCGGGTGGCTCGATCTCTACCAGCCCGCCGACGAGTTCGGACCGTTCCTGAAGGAGCAGCAGGACCAGATCGGCACGGCGCTGAAGGCGGTCGGCCTGACCAAGTGATCCGCCCGGCCGGCGCCGCGCCTCGGTCGGCCGGCGGCGAGGGCGAGCGAGGGGCGGCGTGCCCCGGGATTCCGGCGAACCTCCGGCTCGTCGGCTCGGGCGCCGCGGGCCATATCGCATGCGATACAACATCAAGACGCTGATCTGACTGGCTGATTTCGGCCAGGTAAGCATCAGGAAAGCTTGGTTAAGGCAAGCTTTGCCCATTCTGACCGGTCGGCGATCGCGTCGGCCGGTTCCCGCGGACCAGGGGAGGGGACCATGAAGCTCGCGTTTGTCGGCCTCGGTCAGATGGGCCGCCACATGGCGGCGAACCTGGCGGACGGGCAGGACGACCTGATCGCCGTCGACCGGAACCTCGACCGGTTCCCCGCTCTGCAGGCGCGCGGCGCGAGGACCAGCACCGCGGTCGGCGACGTGGTCGGGGCGGAGGTGATCTTCCTCTGCCTGCCGAGCGCCGAGGCGGTCGCCGGGGTGCTGCTCGGCCAGGGCGGCATCGCCGACCGCCTCGAGCCCGGGCAGGTCGTGGTGGACACCAGCACGATCGCCTACGGCGCGACGGTGGAGATCGCCAGGGCGCTGGAGGCCCGCGGGGTCCGCTTCGTCGACGCGCCGGTGTCTGGAATGGAGGCGCGGGCGCGCGACGCCACACTGACGGTCATGTGCGGCGGCGCGGAGCCGACCTTCAGGCTCGTCGAGCCCTTCCTGGCCCGCATGGGCAACAACGTCCTGTTCATGGGGCCGGTCGGCAGCGGCCAGCTCACCAAGCTGATCAACCAGCTGCTCTTCGACATCAACGCCGCGGCGCTGGCGGAGATCCTGCCGATGGCGGTGAAGATGGGCCTCGACCCGGAGAAGGTCGGCGCGGTGGTCAACAGCGGCACCGGGCGGAGCTACGCCTCGGAGTTCTTCATCCCGCGGGTGCTCGAGGGCAACTTCGCCGAGGGCTATGCGATGCGCAACGCCTACAAGGACCTGGTCGGCGCGGCGGAGCTCGGCGGCAGGGCCTGCATCCCGATGCCGGTGCTCGCCGCTGCGACCGCCACCTACCAGCTGGCGCTGCTGCAGGGCCACGGCGACAAGGACAAGGGCGGCATGATCCGCGTCTTCGAGGACGCGCTCGGCGTCGCCTTCCGGAAGCAGGGCGCGAGCGTCGCCGCAACGGCAAGGTCCTGAGCCATGAGCCAAGCCAAGGGTCTCGACAACGGCCTCACCGACTACGGCGACCGCGACTTCGCCCGCTTCCTGCGGCGCTCGTTCGCGCGGTCGATGGGGATCTCGCGCGAGCTGCTGGACCGGCCGGTGGTCGGCATCGCCATGACGCCGTCGGGGTTCAACAACTGCCACCGCTACATGCCGGACCTGGTGGAGGCGGTGTCGCGCGGCGTGCTGGCGGCGGGCGCCCTGCCGCGGCCGTTCCCGACGGTGTCGCTGGGCGAGGTGTTCCTCAATCCGACGAGCATGATGTACCGCAACCTGATGGCGATGGACACCGAGGAGATGATCGGCGCGCAGCCGATGGACGCGGTGGTGCTGATCGGCGGCTGCGACAAGACCGTGCCGGCGCAGCTGATGGGCGCCGCGTCGGCCGGGCTGCCGGCGATCCAGGTGGTGACCGGGCCGATGTCGACTGGGCGCCACAAGGGCCAGCGCCTCGGCGCCTGCACCGACTGCCGCGGCTACTGGGCGAGGTACCGTGCCGGGTCGGTCGACTCCGACGAGATCGAGACCGTGGAGGGGCGGCTCTCGGTGACCGCCGGCACCTGCGCGGTGATGGGCACGGCGTCGACGATGGCCTGCATCGCCGAGGCGCTGGGCATGTCGCTGCCGGGCACCGCGGCGATCCCGGCGGTGCATTCCGACCGGCTGGTCGCCGCCGAGGAGAGCGGCAAGGCGGCGGTCGGGCTGATCGCGTCGGGGATCACCCCGCGGCAGGTCATCACCGCGAAGTCGGTCGAGAACGCGATCCGGGTGCTGATGGCGGTCGGCGGCTCGACCAACGCCATCGTCCACCTGACCGCGGTCGCCGGGCGGCTCGGCATCAGGGTTTCGCTGAGGCGGTTCAACGAGCTGTCCGACGAGACGCCGGTGCTGGTCGACCTGAAGCCGGTCGGCGAGGGCTACATGGAGGACTTCCACGCCGCGGGCGGCATGGGGGCGCTGCTGCGCGAGCTGAAGCCGCTGCTGCACCTCGACACCGTCGACGTCGAGGGGCGGACGCTCGGGGAGCGGCTCGCGGAGCCGCTGCCCTGGGTCGACCGCGCGGTGATCCGATCCTTCGACGATCCGGTGTCGCCGCTGGGCGGGCTGGTGGCGCTCTCGGGGTCGCTGGCGCCGGATGGCGCGATCTTCAAGCGCGCCGCCGCGACGCCGGCGCTGTTCGAGTCGGAGGGGCGGGCGGTGGTGTTCGCCAGCCTCGAGGATCTCGCGGCCCGGGTCGACGACCCGGACCTCGACGTCCGGGAGGGCGACGTCCTCGTGCTGCAGAACGCCGGTCCCAAGGCCGCCGGGATGCCGGAGGCGGGGTACCTGCCGATCCCGAAGAAGCTGGCGCAGGCCGGGGTCAAGGACCTGGTCCGGGTCTCGGACGCCCGGATGTCCGGCACCGCCTTCGGCTCGATCGTGCTGCACGTATCGCCGGAGGCCGCGGTCGGCGGGCCGCTGGCGGCGGTGCGCGACGGCGACCGGATCCGGCTTTCGATCGCGGACAAGCGCATCGACCTGCTGGTCGAGCCGGAGGAGATCGCGCGCCGCCTGGAAGGCCACCGGCCGCCGCCGGCGCCGGCGCGGGGCTACAAGGCGCTCTACGCCCGCACCGTCACGCAGGCGCCCGAGGGCTGCGACTTCGACTTCCTGGCGGAAGCGGACCGGTAGCGGGCGCGGGGAGCCGCAGGCGGTGGGTTCAACGGCGGCGGTCCCTCATCGGGCCGCAACGCAGAGAGGGATGCCATGAGGTTCGTGGTTCTGCCCGGAGACGGGATCGGCCCGGAGATCTCCGAGGCGACGATCCGGGTGCTCGAGGTGCTCAACGGCAAGCTCGGGCTCGGGATCGCCTTCGAGACGCACGAGATCGGTCTCTCCCGGCTGGCGAAGGACGGCTCGACGTTCCCGGAGGAGGTGCTGGAGGCGGCGCGGGCCGCCGACGGGATCATCCTCGGGCCGGTGTCGCACTCGGACTATCCGTCGCGCGACAAGGGCGGCGTCAACGGCTCGGCACACCTGCGGGTCCAGCTCGACCTTTATGCCAACATCCGGCCGTGCCGCTCGCGCGAGGGGCTGGCGCACTACGGGCGGACGCCGCTCGACCTCGTCATCGTGCGCGAGAACACCGAGGGCTTCTACGCCGACCGGACGATGTTCATGGGGACCGGGGAATACATGCCGACGCCCGACGTCGCGATCGCGATGCGCAAGGTGACGGCGAAGGGCTCGGCGCGCATCGCCCGGGCGGGCTTCGAGATCGCGCGGACCCGGCCGCGGCGCCGGCTCACCTACGTGCACAAGGTCAACGTGCTGAAGATGTCGGACGCGCTGTTCCTCAGGGAGTGCCGCGCGGTGGCGGGCGACTATCCGGACATCGCCACCGACGACCAGCTGATCGACTCGATGACCGCGATGCTGGTGCGCGACGCGCAGCGCTTCGACGTGGTCGTGACCACCAACATGTTCGGCGACATCCTGTCCGATCTCGCCTCGGAGCTCTCGGGAAGCCTCGGGCTCGGCGGGGCGATCAACGCCGGAGACGCCCATTGCATGGCGCAGGCGCAGCACGGCTCGGCGCCCGACATCCAGGGGCAGGACAAGGCGAACCCCTGCTCGCTGGTGCTCTCGGCCGCGATGCTGCTCGACTGGATCGCCGACCGGCGCGACCTTCCGGATTTCCGGCGCGGCGCCGCGGCGATCAACCGGGCAGTGGACGAGCTGGTCCGGCGGCCCGAGACCCGGACCGGCGACCTCGGCGGCGCGCTCGGGACCCGCGCCTTCACCGCCCGGCTCTGCGACGCGATCGAGGGAAGCCTCTGAATGCTGCCGCGGCTCTGCGCCAACCTGGACTTCCTTTTCACCGAGCTGCCGCTGCTCGACCGGTTCGATGCCGCCGCCGAGGCGGGGTTCGGCGGCGTCGAGCTGCTCGCGCCCTACGAGGCGCCGGCGGCGGCGCTTCGCGCCCGGCTAAACGCGGCGGGCCTCGCCGCGGTGCTGATCAACTCCTTCGCCGGCGACCGCGAGAAGGGCGAGCGGGGCATGGCCTGCCTGCCGGGGCGGGAGCAGGACTTCCGCGACTCGATCGAGCTGACGCTCGACTACGCCTCGGCGCTCGGCTGCGGCATGGTGCACTTCATGGGCGGCGTCAGGCCGGACGACGTGCCGCTCGACCTGGCGGCGGCGCTCTACGCCACCCGGCTCGCCTGGGCGGCGGAGCGGGCGCGCGCCGCGGGGTGCGGCTGATGGTCGAGGCGATCAACCAGCGCGACATCCCCGGCTACGTCGTGCGGACCCAGGAGCAGGCGGCGGCGCTGGTCGCGGCGGCCGGCACCGACGTGGCGGGGCTGCAGTTCGACATCTATCACTGCCAGACCGCCCAGGGCGACGTGGCCCGGCGGCTCGAGGCGCTGATGCCGCTGATCGGACACATGCAGGTCGCCGACGTTCCCGGCCGGAACGAGCCGGGGACCGGCGAGGTGGGGTGGAGCTTCCTGTTCGGCCGCATCGAGGCGCTCGGATACCGCGGCTGGATCGGCTGCGAGTACCGGCCGGCGGGCTCGACGACCGCCGGGCTCGGCTGGCGGGAGCGCTTCGGCTTCGGGGAGGGAACGGGATGAACGCATTGCCGACGATCGATCCGCAGAGGCTCCTGGCCTTCGCCACCGCCGTCTACCAGCAGGCCGGCCTGCCGGCGGACGACGCGCGGCTCGCGGCCGACACCCTCGTCCAGGCCGATCTCTGGGGGCACCAGTCGCACGGGGTGCTGCGCCTCTCCTGGTACGTGGCGCGGCTGCGCACCGGGGTCATGCAGGCGGTCACCCGGCCGGAGATCGTGGTCGACGCGGGGGCGCTCGCCGTGATGGACGGCCATGACGGCGTCGGACAGGTGATCACGGCGCGCGCCGCCGAGGAGGCGATCCGCCGCGCCAAGGCGCACGGGATCGGGGCGGTGGCGGTGCGCAACTCGAACCACTTCGGCACGGCGATGTACTACACGCTGATGGCGGCGAGGGCCGGCTGCGTGGCGTTCCTGTCGACCAACGCGAGCCCGGCCATGGCGCCCTGGGGCGGGCGCCGGAAGACCGTCGGGACCAACCCCTGGTCGATCGCGGCCCCGGCCGGGCGGCATGCGCCGATGGTGCTCGACATCGCCAACACCGGCGTCGCGCGCGGCAAGATCTACCTGGCCCGCCAGAAGGGGATGCCGATCCCGCTCGGCTGGGCGATCAACGCGGACGGGGAGGCGACCACCGATCCGTCGGAGGCGATCGCCGGGATCATCCTGCCGATGGCCGAGCACAAGGGTTACGCGATCGCGACGATGATGGACGTCCTCTCCGGGGTGCTGACCGGAAGCAAGTTCGGCCCGGACGTCGGCGGCCCGTACCAGACGGAGAAGGTCAGCGGAGCCGGGCACCTGATGATCGCCGTCGACATCCAGGCGATCCAGCCGCTGGACGCGTTCCAGGCCCGGATGGAGCGACTGGTCGACGAGCTCAAGTCGGTTCCGCTCGCCAAGGGATACGACGAGATCCTCTATCCGGGCGAGCACGAGGCCCGGAACGACGTGCGCAACCGCGAGGCGGGGATCGTGCTGCCGGAGGACACGCTCGCGGACCTCGGAAAGCTGGCGGAAGAATGCGGTCTCGAAGGCGAGCTTCCCTTCGCTTCGGCGCGAGGCCGCGAACACTGACAGACGTGCGGGGAAAAGCATGATACCAAGAACGACGCTTCGCCTCAGCCAGGAAAGGGACTAGCCATGGCCGTGCACGCGACGATAGGCCGGCTCGCACGCCGGGTTCTGGCCACCGCGGCCGTCAGCGCCGCGCTGGGGACTGCCGCCCAGGCCGAAATCGAGGCGATCGAGATCATCGCGCCGGCGGGGCCCGGGGGCGGCTACGACCAGCTCGCCCGCGCCACCCAGGAGGTGCTGGAGGGCGCCGGGCTCGCCTCCAGCGTTCAGGTGATCAACGTGCCGGGCGCCGGCGGCACCATCGGCCTCGCCCAGTTCGTGACCGGCCGAGGCGCCGACAACAAGCTGCTGGTCACCGGGCTCGGCATGATCGGAGCGATCAAGGTCAACAACTCGCCAGTGACGCTCGAGCAGGTGACGCCGCTCGCCCGGCTGACCGGCGAGTATCAGCCGCTGGTCGTGGCCGCGGACAGCCCGATCAAGACGCTCGACGATCTCGCCGCCATGTACAAGGCCGATCCCGGCTCGGTGAGCTGGGGCGGCTTCGCGCTCGGCAGTCCCGATCACCTGATCTCGGCGATGACCGTCAAGGCGATGGGCGGCGACGTGTCGCAGATGAACTACATCGTGGCGGGCGCCGGCGGCGAGATGATGTCGCAGGTGCTCGGCGGCCACATCACGGTGGCGACCGGGGGACTGAACGAGTTCGCCGGCCTGATCGAGACCGGCAAGCTGCGTGCGCTGGCCATCTCCTCGCCCGAGCGGCTGCCCGGCGTCGACATCCCGACCTTCAAGGAGCAGGGCTACGAGGTGGAGCTCGTCAACTGGCGCGGCCTGATGGCGAAGGCCGACGCCGGCGAGGAAGAGCTGAAGGCGCTCGATGCGGCGATCTCGGAGATGGTCGCCAGCGATGCCTGGCAGGCGATCGCGATGGAGCGTGGCTGGGTGGACATGCACCTGTCGTCCGCGGATTTCGCGGCGTTTCTCGAGACGGAGCAGCCGCACGTGGAAGCCATCCTTTCGGATCTCGGCCTGGCGAACTGACGATCGGGCCGGGCGGCCGCGGCCGCAGCGACGAACCACGACTCAGGAACCGGGGGGACCGGCGTGATACAAGGAACTTCACTTCGCCTAGGCGAATCCATCCTCGGGGCATTCGTGCTCGCGATCGGGTTGTTCGTGGCCCTGGAGACCTATGAGCTCGAGGCGACGGCGACGGCCGCGGTCGTCGGACCGCGGCTCTTCCCGTTCATCGTGGCGGCCGGGCTGATCGGGGTCGGCGTGGCGCTGCTGAAGGAGGCGGTCTCCGGGCACGTCGCCCACGAGGGCGGCTTCGAGCTGGACTGGCGGGCGGTGGCCTTCGTCTCGGGCGGGCTGCTGCTGCAGATCTTCATGCTCGAGCGGATCGGCTGGATCCTGGCGACCACGCTGATGTTCGTCGCCGCGACCCTGGCGTTCCGCGAGCGCCGGGTGGTCGCCAGCATCCTGATCGGGCTGGCGCTGACCGTCGCGACCTTCGGGGTGTTCAACTATGGCCTCGGCCTCGGCCTGCCGTCCGGCTCGGTGATCGAGAACCTGCTGGCCGGTCCGGAAGAAGGCGAGTAGCGCATGGAAACCCTCGCAGCCCTGGGTGCCGGCTTCCTCGTCGCCCTGACCCCGATGAACCTGCTCTGGTCGGCGCTCGGCGTCACCGTCGGCACCGCGATCGGCGTGCTGCCCGGCATCGGGCCGGCGCTGACCGTCGCGCTGCTGCTGCCGGTCACCGCCAACCTCGACCCGACCGCCGCCTTCATCATGTTCGGCGGCATCTACTACGGGGCGATGTACGGCGGCTCGACCACCTCGATCCTGCTCAACACGCCGGGCGAGTCGGGCTCGATCGTCACCGCCATCGACGGCAACATGATGGCGAGGAAGGGGCGCGGGGCGCAGGCGCTCGCCACCGCGGCGATCGGCTCGTTCATCGCCGGCACCATCGCGACACTGGCGCTGACCTTCGTCGCGCCCTGGATGGTGAAGCTCGCGCTGATGTTCGGCCCGGCCGAGTATTTCGCGCTGATGGTGCTGGCGCTGACCACCGTCACCGCGGTGCTCGGGGATTCGCTGGCCCGCGGGCTCGCCAGCCTGTTCATCGGCCTGGCGCTCGGGCTGGTCGGCATCGACCTGCAGACCGGGCAGGCGCGGTTCACCCTCGGGGTGCCGGAGCTGCTCGACGGCATCGACACGGTGATCGTCGCGGTCGGGCTGTTCGCGATCGGCGAGACGCTCTATTCGGCGGCCCGCTACAAGTTCGAGCGGGAGGAGTTCTTCGCGGTCAAGGGCTCGAAGTGGATGAGCCGCGAGGACTGGGCCCGCTCGTGGAAGCCCTGGCTGCGCGGCACCGCCATCGGCTTCCCGATCGGCGCGCTCCCCGCGGGCGGCTCGGAGATCCCGACGTTCCTGTCGTATCTGGTCGAGAAGAAGCTGTCGAAGCACCCGGAGGAGTTCGGGCAGGGGGCGATCGAGGCCGTCGCCGGGCCCGAGGCGGCGAACAACGCCTCTGCCGCCGGGGTGCTGGCGCCGCTGCTGGCCCTCGGGCTGCCGACCTCGGCGACCGCGGCGATCATGCTCGCCGCCTTCCAGCAGTACGGCCTGCAGCCGGGGCCGCTGCTGTTCGACACCAACCCGGCGCTGGTCTGGGGGATGATCGCGAGCCTCTACGTCGGCAACGTGCTGCTCCTGGTGCTGAACCTGCCGATGGCCGGGGTCTGGGTGAAGCTGCTGCAGGTGCCGCGGCCGTGGCTCTATGCCGGGATCCTGGTGTTCGCGACGATGGGCGCCTACACGCTCAACAACAACGTCGTCGATCTCGTGGTGCTCTGGATCATCGGCATCATGGGGTTCGGGATGCGGGTGCTCGACGTGCCGGTGGCGCCCTGCGTCGTCGGCCTGATCCTCGGGCCGCTCGCCGAGCAACAGTTCCGGCGGGCGCTGACCATCAGCCAGGGCGATGTCAGCGTGTTCTTCACCCACCCGCTGTCGCTGGCGCTGCTGGTCATCGCCGCGCTGCTGGTGATCCTGCCGGTGGTCATGAAGCGCCGCGCCCTGTCGAGGGGCGAGCCGCTCTGATGGCCGGGGCCGGGAGGCCGGCGCGCTGATGCCGTGGCGCGCCGATCCGCGGCTGGCGGGCTGGACCCTGCTCACCGCGGGGATCGCGGCGGCGGGCGGCGCGCTGTTCGCCGCGCTCGGCTGGCCGGCGGCCTGGCTGATGGGGGCGACCTTCGCGACCGCGGCCGCCGCCCTCGCCGGCCTCCGGGTCGGCCTGCCGCCGGGCCTGCGCGACGTCGCCTTCCTGCTCCTCGGCATCTCGATCGGATCGAGCGTCACGCCGGAGGGCATCGCCACGATGCGCGCCTGGCCCGGCAGCATCGCGCTGCTCGTCGTCTCGGTCGCCGCGACCCTGGTGGCGGCGGCGGCCTACCTCGAGCGCGTGCATGGCTGGGACCGCACCACCGCCCGCTTCGCCGCGATGCCTGGCGCCTTCTCGTCGGTCGTCGTCATCGCCGCGACCAGCAGCGCCGACCTGCCGCGCGTCGTGCTCGCCCAGGGTCTCAGGGTGTTCACCCTCGTCGTGCTGATGCCGCCGTTCCTCGCCTTCGCCAGCGCCGATCCGGCGGTCCCGGCCGCGGCGGTGGCGCCCGAGACCAACTCCCTGGCCGAGGTCGTGCTGACCCTGGCGGTGAGCGGCGGGCTCGCCGCGGCGATGCGCTGGCTCGGGGTACCGGCGGGGACGCTGCTCGGCGCGATGATGGCGAGCGCCATCCTGCATGCGACCGGCGGGAAGCGGCCATGCAC
>Ga0247820_10002487_pt1 | contig 10347 bp, 9 predicted proteins | sample 13C_Glucose_Day1_2_FD_192480 | JGI IMG/M metagenome (GOLD analysis project Ga0247820, IMG submission 192480) | Soil microbial communities from agricultural site in Penn Yan, New York, United States - 13C_Glucose_Day14 | ecosystem: Environmental > Terrestrial > Soil > Agricultural land | place...
GTCGACGTCCGAGGCGTCGACCACGTCCTTGCTGTCGCCGGCGGGATGTACGCCGCCGACCTCGGCCCGGACGACCTCGGCGCAGCCCTCGAGCGGGTGCTGGCCACCGGAGCCGTGCCCACGGCCTACGACGCCTCCCGAAGCGACCTCGCGGCGCTCAAGGACATGACCTCGCGGCTCATCGGGCGGTTCGTGCTCGCCGTCGAGGTCGCCACCCGGGAGCGGCACGGCGACGGGGACCTCACACGCTACGCCGCAGCGCTCGTCGTTCCGGACGCCACCCGGGCGGAGTGCGCGGTCCTCAAGGCCGTCGCCGCCCACTTCGTCATGCACGCCGAGGAGCGCGTGGAGGTCATGGCGGGCCAGCGCATGGTCATCCGGGACCTCGTCGATGCCTACCAGTACGCGCCCGAGGAGCGGCTCGACGCCGGGCTCCTCGCCGACTGGAAGGCGGCAGGGTCGGACGCCGAGGCGTTGCGCGTCATCGTCGACCAGGTCGCGTCACTGACCGACGTTCGGGCCCTGGCCCTCCACGGCCGGTGGTGCTGAGGGCGGCGGGGACGGGTTCCCGCCGGTGACGGCGAGCAGCCCCTTCACCGCGGCCACCGTGGCCAGGAACGCCACAGCCAGCCACGGCAGGCCCTGGGCCACGAGCGCGACGCCAGCAACGCCGAACCACGCCGACATGAACGCCGCCAGGGCCCAGCCGCTCAGCCGGCGCGGAGCCCGCGGGGCCGCAAACTGCCCCCAGAGGGCAGCCATCACTGCCAGCGCCGCCACACCGAGGAGCGCTCTCGCCAGGCCGCCGCTGCCGTAGCCCCACCGGAGCACCGCGAAGAGCGCGAGGAGCTCGAGCGCGAACAGCAGGGACAGCAGGGCCCCGCGCAGTGACTGCACGCGGACTCCTCTCTCGTGGGCGGTCCCGATGTGGGCATGCTCCCAGACGCCGCCGGTCGGCACCGCCTAGACTCACCGCGACAAGGAGGGCATGTGGCGGGTCGGATCAAGGCCGACGACATTGCGCTGGTGAAGGAGCGCTCGTCGATCGAGGACGTCGTGCGCGAGCACGTCACGCTCCGGCCCGCGGGCCCGGGGTCGCTCAAGGGGCTGTGCCCGTTCCACGACGAGAAGACGCCCTCCTTCAACATCCGCCCGGCCGTCGGCGCCTGGCACTGCTTCGGGTGTGGCGAGGGCGGTGACGTCATCTCCTTCGTGCAGAAGGTCGAGCACCTCACCTTCGCCGAGGCGGTCGAGCGGCTGGCCCAGAAGCTCGGGATGGAGCTGCAGTACGACGAGGGCGGGCGACCGCGCGACGGCGAGTCCCTCGGCCGCCGCTCCAGGCTGATCGAGGCACACCGGGCGGCCCAGGAGTACTACCACCGTGCGCTGCTGGAGAGTCCCGAGGCGCGGATCGGCAGGGACTTCCTGCGCGAGCGCGGCTTCGACGGCGAGGCTGCCAAGCGTTTCGGGGTGGGGTTCGCGCCCCGCGGCGGCGAGGAGGTCTCCCGCTACCTGAGGTCGAAGGGCTTCAGCGACGACGAGCTCACGGTCGGCGGCCTGTCGGGGCGGGGGAGCCGTGGGCTCTACGACCGCTTCCGCGGCCGGCTCGTGTGGCCCATCCGCGACATCACCGGCGACACCGTCGGCTTCGGCGCCCGCCGGCTCTTCGACGACGACCGGATCGCCGCCAAGTACCTCAACACCTCCGAGACGCCGATCTACAAGAAGTCGACCGTCCTCTACGGCCTCGACGCCGCCAAGAAGGCGATCGCGTCCGAGCGCAAGGCCGTCGTCGTCGAGGGCTACACCGACGTGATGGCCTGTCACCTGGCCGGCATCGAGGGCGCTGTCGCCACATGCGGCACGGCCTTCGGCATCGACCACATCAAGGTGCTCCGCCGGATCATGCGCGACGAGGCCGACCTCGCGCCCGCGCGTGTGGTCTTCACCTTCGACGGGGACGCAGCGGGACAGAAGGCCGCGATGCGCGCCTTCGGGGAGGACCAGCGCTGGGCGTCGCAGTCCTTCGTGGCCGTGGCCGAGCAGGGGATGGACCCGTGTGACCTGCGGCTCGCCAAGGGCGATGACGCCGTGCGGCACCTCGTCGAGGACGCCGTGCCCCTGTTCGAGTTCGCCGTGCGGACCACCATCGCCCGCTTCGACCTGTCGACCGCCGAGGGCCGGGTGCAGGGCATGCGGGCGGCCGCGCCCATCGTCGCCTCGATCCGTGACACCTCGATGCGGCCCGAGTACACCCGGACGGTGGCGGGCTGGATCGGCGTCGAGGTCGAGCAGGTCCAGGCGGAGGTCGCCCGCGCCGGGCGGATGGCGGCCCGCGAGGCCAAGGGTGAGGCCGCCTCAGGGCCCGGCACCCCCGGGCACCGCATCGATGCCGAGGCCGTTCCCGAGCCGTCGCTGGAAGAGGCCCGCGCAGCCCTGCCCGCCCCTGACCTGCGCGATCCGATCGTCTTCGCCGAGCGGCAGCTGCTGCAGAGCCTGCTGCAGTTCCCCTCGTGCTTCGAGCCCGCGGACATCAACGCCCTCGCCCCCGAGTCCTTCGGTGCTCCAGCGCACCGGGCGATCTTCGACGGCATCCGTGCGGCGGGGGGACTCCAGCCGGGCTTGTCCGAACGGGCCTGGGCCGACAAGGTCGCGGAGGCCGCGCCGCTGGCGGTCCGCAGCCTGGTCTCCGAGCTGGCGGTGGCCCCGCTGCCCACCCGGTTCGACAAGGCCACCGGCCTGCCGGAGCGCCGCTACACGAACGCGCTGCTGCTGCGGGTCCAGGAGGTGGCGCTCACTCGCCGCATCGCCGACGCCATGTCGGCCATGCGGCGCATGGCCGCGGACCCGCACAGCGACCCTGCGCAGTCCCGGGCCCTCAGCGCCACGCTGCAGGATTTCCAGCGCGAGCTCGCCTCGCTCCGCGAGCGGGTCAGCTGATGGCGTGGTCGCTGCGCCGGAACCGCCCTGAGCGGGTACCGGAGACAGCCCGCTCCGCCATCGAGCTCGGCCCGGGGGAGCGGCTGCTCTCGTGGGCGAACGACGACTCCTCGGGAGCCACGGTGGTGGCGAGCAACCACCGCCTGTATGCCGTGTCCGCGGCCGGCGACATCGTGCTCTCCCGCCCATGGCACCTGGTCGACGCCGGCTCGTGGTCGCACGACGCCTTCCTCCTCACGGTCTCGTGGGTGGACCGGCAGCGTCCGGCCCAGTGGGTCTTCAGGGAGCCCACCCTGCTGCCGGAGACCCTGCGCGAGCGCGTGCAGGCCTCCGTGGTGCTCGCCCAGCGCGTCGATCTCGGGGAGCGGCGCAGCGCGCGGGCGGTCATCCGCCAGGACCTTGCCAGCGGTGAGCTGGTCGAGCAGGTCGTGCTGGGGAAGGGGGTTCGCCCCGAGGACCCGGGCGTGCAGCAGCAGACAGGTGCCGCACTCGCGTACCTCAAGGAGCAGGTCGGCCTCGCCTGACCCGTTTTCTGAACCCGCCCGGTCTTTTGCTATGGTTGCGCAGCGCGATCGCGGCACACCCGCGAGGAGCATTCCCCTGTAGCTCAATTGGCAGAGCAGCCGGCTGTTAACCGGCAGGTTGTTGGTTCGAGTCCAACCGGGGGAGCCACACACCAAAGGCCCCGGATCCGTGCGGATCCGGGGCCTTTCGTCACGTCCCAGCGTGCTGCCTTCTCGTCAGCTGCCGGCCCGCCCGCGGGCCGGTGCCCCCGCAGCGGGAGTGGCGTTCTCGAGTCCGCCGACGTTGCCCGCCTCACCGCCCGTCGGGTCTGCCGGCACGGCGTGGAGGGTGGTCCTGCCGCGGCGGGCCAGGCGCCTCTCGACCCGGCTGGCGACCACCGTGAGGACATAGTTCATGACGATGAACAGGAGGGCCGCCACGATGTAGGCGGGCACCGTGTTGGCGTACGCCGATCCCAGGGTCTTCGACCAGTTGAGCAGCTCGAGGTACGTGATGGCGGAGCCGAGGGCGGAGTCCTTGAGCACGACGACCATCTGACCGATCAGCGCCGGGAGCATGGCCGTCAGCGCCTGCGGCAGCTGGATCGACCGGAGCACCTGGCCGGGGCTGAGCCCGATGGACAGGCCCGCCTCCGACTGTCCCCTGGGCAGCGAGTAGACGCCGGAGCGCACGAGTTCCGCGACGACCGAGCCGTTGTAGAGCGTCAGCCCGGTGACCACTGCCGCAAGCGGGTTGACCTCGCTGCTGAAGACGTTGTTCTGGGCGTACACGCCGAAGAAGAAGATCATCATGATCAGCACCGGCACAGCGCGGAAGAACTCGACCACGACGCCGCAGACCCAGCGGACGGCGGCGATGTGTGACAGCCGTCCGATGCCGAAGAGAAGCCCGAAGATGCCCGCGAGAACCATCGAGATGGCTGCCGCCTTGAGCGTGCCAGACAGGCCTGGGATGAGGTACTGCTCCCAGACCTCCGCCGTGAAGAAGGGGGTCCACAGGTCCGCGGTGAGCTGCCCGGCATCGGCCATCTTGCTCAGCACGACGTAGACGCCTGCCAGCGCGATCAGGACGCCGAGGACCGCCAGCAGCGTGTAGCGGCGCCGGGCCCTGGGGCCGGGGGCGTCGAAGAGGACCGAGGCGCCGCTCATCGCTTCACCGCCAGGCGTCGCGACATACTCGTGAAGAGCACGCCGAGGGGAAGCGTCAGGATGACGAACCCGAGGGCGAAGATGAGGAAGATCCCGATGGAGCTGCCCTCGTTCTCGATGATCTCGCTCATCTGCCCAGCGGCCTCCGCGACGCCGATGACGGCGGCCACGGTGGTGTTCTTGATCAGGGCGATGAGGGTCGAGCCCAGTGGGGCGATCGAGCCCCGGAACGCCTGCGGCAGGATCACGTGGCTCATGGTCTGCCCGAAGGTCATGCCGACCGAGCGGGCGGCCTCGGCCTGTCCCGCCGGGACGGTGTTGACTCCGCTGCGCAGCGCCTCGCACACGAAGGCGGCGTGGTAGACCGACAGCATCACGATGGCCCACCGCTTGACGTTGTCGTCGATGGAGTCGGGGGCGAGGTTGATCCCGAGGATGAACGTCGCGCCGAGGATGCTGAAGACCATGAGCAGCGTCAGCGGCGTGTTGCGGAAGATGTTGACGTACCACGTGCCCATCAGCTGCAGCACGTGTACGGGGGAGACGCGCATGACGGCGACGATGGTCCCGATGACCAGGGACCCGATGGCCGAGAAGAACGCCAGGTAGATCGTCAGCCCGAACGCGCCGAGGACGTCGTACTGGCTCAGGATGTCACCCATTGAATGCCCTTCTGTGGGTGGGGCTCTGTGCGGACGGTATGCCGCCCCGCAGGCTCAGCGGGGCGGCATACGCATCGTGCTGCTCAGGTCAGGAGCAGGGGTCCGCCTTCGGCGGGTTGGTCGCGGTGTCGACCTTGAACCCGGCAGGGCCCAGGTTGGCGTCGACGGCCTTCTGCCACGAGCCGTCGTCGATCATCTTCTGGATCGCGGTGTTGATCTTCTCGCAGGTGGCGGTGTCGCCCTTCTTGAGACCGATGCCGTAGCGCTCCTCGGAGAAGGTCTTGCCGACGACCTTGAGCTTGCCCTTGTACTGCTCCTGCGCGGCGTAGCCGGCGAGGATCGTGTTGTCGGTGGTCAGGGCGTCGACGCCCTTGGACACCAGGGCCGCCACGCACTCGGAGTAGGTGCCGAACTCCTGCAGCTGGACGCCCGGGTACTTGTCCTTGACCTTCTGGGCCGAGGTGGAGCCCTTGACCGAGCACAGCTTCTTGCCGGTCAGCGTCTCGGGCCCGGTGATGGCGGTCTCGTCTGAGCGGACCAGGAGGTCCTGGCCGGCGATGAAGTAGGGACCGGCGAAGGAGACCTTCTCCTTGCGGGCGTCGGTGATGGAGTAGGTCGCGACCACCATGTTGACCTGGCCGGTCTCGATGAGGGTCTCCCGCTGGGCGCTGGGAGCCTGCACGAACTGGATGTCCCCCTCGGCGTGGCCGAGCTCCTTGGCGACGTACTTCGCCACGTCGACGTCGAGACCCGTGTAGTCCGAGCCCTCCTTCAGGCCGAGGCCGGGCTGGTCGAACTTGATGCCGACCTTGAACCCGCCGCCGCCGGAGCCGGACTCGCCGCCGCCGCTGTCGCCGCAAGCCGCGAGGCCCAGCGCGACGACCGCGGCGGCCGCGGCGGCGCTGAAACGACGTACCTTCATGGTGTTTCCTCCCTGTTGGGTGTGGCCGGGGCACGGTCTGCGTCCCGGTCAGGTCAAGACAGTCAGTTCACGACGGTCGTGTGGTCAGTGGGTGAGGATCTTGCCGAGGAAGTCCTTGGCCCGGTCCGACTTCGGCTGGGTGAAGAACGTCTCCGGCTCAGCCTCTTCGACGATCTTCCCGTCGGCCATGAAGACCACGCGGTTGGCGGCGCGCCGGGCGAAGCCCATCTCGTGGGTGACGACGACCATGGTCATGCCCGACCTGGCCAGCTGGACCATGACGTCGAGGACCTCGTTGATCATCTCGGGGTCCAGGGCGGACGTCGGCTCGTCGAAGAGCATCACCTTCGGCTCCATCGCCAGCGACCTGGCGATGGCCACGCGCTGCTGCTGGCCCCCGGAGAGCTGGGCCGGGTACTTCTGCGCCTGCTCGGCGACGCCGACGCGCTCGAGCAGCTCCATCCCCCGCTTCTCGGCGTCGGCCTTCTTCATCTTCCGGGCCTTCATCGGGCCGAGGGTGACGTTCTGGAGGATCGTCTTGTGCGCGAACAGGTTGAAGGACTGGAAGACCATGCCGACGTCGGCGCGGAGCTCGGCCAGGGCCTTGCCCTCGTCGGGCAGCGGTCTGCCGTCGATCTCGATGGTGCCGGACTCGAAGGTCTCGAGCCGGTTGATCGTGCGGCACAGTGTCGACTTGCCCGAGCCGGACGGCCCGATCACGACGACGACCTCGCCCTTGCCGATCGTCAGGTTGATGTCCTGCAGGACGTGCAGGTCCCCGAAGTGCTTGTTGACGCCCTTGAGGACAACGAGAGGCTCCGTCATGGCAGGCAACCTACTCGCAAGGGGCTGCAGGGGACAGGACGCCTCCCGAATGTCGCCGAAAAGCAACGCGTGGCTGCGGTTCGGGCCCCCCTCTCGACGGCGACAGCGGGCCCTGCGGAGGGCTACCGTGGTGTGGTCAAGCCCGCGTTGGACCGCACCTGCGCCGCGCGGGCTTGACCACACCCACCCGCGAACGGCCCCGCCCCGAGACCTCCCCGACCTCACCCAGGAGAGCAGAGATGCGCTATCGGAACCTTGGCCGGAGTGGAGCAGCCGTCTCCACCCAGGCCCTCGGCACCATGACCTTCGGCGCTGAGGCCGACGAGGCCACGTCCTTCGACCTCCTCGACTCGTTCGTCGAGCGCGGAGGGACGCTCGTCGACACGGCCGATGTGTACAGCACCGGTGTCTCGGAGGAGATCATCGGCCGCTGGCTGGCCAAGCACCCGACCGAGGCAGCGCAGGTCGTCATCGCCACGAAGGGCAGGTTCCCGATGGGGGAGGGGCCCAACGACCTGGGGCTGTCACGTCGGCACCTGCGCACGGCGCTCGAGGGTTCGCTGCGCCGGCTGGGCGTGGACCACGTCGACCTGTACCAGATGCACGCCTGGGACGGGCTCACGCCGTTGGAGGAGACGCTGCGCTTCCTTGACGACGCGGTCGCGGCCGGAAAGATCTCCTACTACGGGTTCTCCAACTACCTCGGCTGGCAGCTGACCAAGGCGGTTCATGTCGCGCGGGCGCACGGCTGGACACCCCCCGTGACCCTGCAGCCGCAGTACAACCTGCTGGTGCGCGACATCGAGCACGAGGTGGTGCCCGCCGCCCTCGACGCCGGGGTCGGCCTGCTGCCCTGGTCGCCGCTCGCCGGCGGGTGGCTGACAGGGAAGTACGAGCGGGACGTTGCTCCGACCGGGCCCACGCGTCTGGGCGACAACCCGGAGCGAGGCATGGAGGCATGGGAGGCGCGCAACGCCGACGATCGCACCTGGCGCGTTGTCGACGCCTTGCGCCAGGTCGCCGACGAGAGCGGGGCGCCGGCCTCGCAGGTTGCGCTCGCCTGGCTCGCCGCGCAGCCTGCGGTGACGTCCGTGATCCTCGGTGCACGTTCGGTCGAGCAGCTCCTCGACAACATGGGAGCCGCCGAACTCGACCTCGGCGAGGACGCGCTCACCCGACTCACCGAGGCCAGCACGCCCCGCGTCGACGACTACCCGTATGGACCTGCGGGTCGGGAACAGCGCCGCCGCGCCGTCGGTGGAGGGCGCTGAGCCCGGAGTCTGCGCCCCGTCAGGGAGTCTTCAGCACCAGGTGGGTGGGTGCCACGTCCATCGGCGGCGGCAGCAGCAGGGGCGCGCGACCCGGCGTGAGGGTGCCGAGGATGCTGGCGTGCCGGGCACCGGTGGCGCTCGGCAGTGTCGCCGAGAGACCATTCCAGGTCAGGAAACCCAAGACTGCGAAGGCGATTGCCTCCTTGTGCCCGGAGGGCAGGCCGAGGCTGTCGGCCGTGACGAGGGGGACGTCGGCCAGTGCCGCGGCCAGCATCGCCATCATCGTCGGGTTGCTGGTGCCCCCACCTGCCGCGACAACGGCGGTCGGCGCGTGGGATAGGGCGGCATCGGCCACCGTGCGGGCGGTGAGGGCCGTGAGGGTGGCCACGAGGTCGTCGTCCTTGACCGGCCTTCGGCGCAGCAGCGCCCTCTCGAGGTATGCCGCACTGAAGAGCTCCTTGCCTGTCGACTTGGGGGCCGGCAGGGCGTAGTAGGGCTCGGCGAGCAGGTGCTCGAGCAGCGCGTCGTCGACCCGCCCCCGGGCGGCCACGGCGCCACCCTCGTCGAAGGTGAGCTCACCTCTGGAGATGCGGGTGACTGCTGCGTCGATCAGGGCGTTGGCGGGACCGGTGTCGTACGCGAGGGGCCGCTCGCCGTGGACGTCCGCCGTGAGGTTGGCGATGCCCCCGAGGTTCAGCGCCACGGGGTTGCCCAGGCGGCCGCGCAGCCACAGCACGTCGAAGATGCTCACCAGGGGCGCACCCTGGCCGCCGGCCGCGACGTCCCGCGCACGCAGGTCGGAGACGACGGGCATCCCGGTGGCCTCCGCGATCCAGGCAGGCTGGCCGGCCTGCAGCGTCCCACGGACCCGGCCCGCCTCGACCCAGTGGAAGACCGTCTGGCCGTGCGAGACCACCAGCTGCGCCGACGGCCTGAGCGGAGTCGCGAACTCCAGCGCGGCGGCGGCGAAGGCCTGGCCGACGCGGGTGTCGAGCTCGCACCAGTCCTGCGCCGTGACCTCTTGGGGAGGAAGAGCGCGGCCGAGGAGGTCACGGAGCTCGGCAGGGTACGGCGTCGTGCCGGTGGCGACCGGCGTGACCTCCAGGGCGCTGTCCCGCTGCACGACGTCGATCGCGGCCGCGTCGATGCCGTCCAGGCTGGTCCCCGCCATGAGGCCTATGACGCGCATCAGCGTGGCAGGGGGTGTTTGTGGTCGTCGCGGCGCAGGCTGGCCAGCGCGAGGGCGCTCAGGACGCAGGTCGCGATGACGTAGTAGGCCGGGATGTCCTTGTTGCCCGTGCTCTTGATCAGCTCGGTGATGATGAGCCCGGCGCTGCCGGCGAAGACCGCGTTGGCGAGCGAGTAGCTCAGGCCCAGGCCGGTGTAGCGCACCCTCGTGTGAAACATCTCCGAGAGCATCGCGGGTCCGGGGCCGGCCATGAGTCCGACGATAGCGCCCGCGACGAAGACGACCGCGAAACGGACAGCCGTGCTGGTGTCGTTGTCCTGCAGCAGGTTGAGCATGGGGAGCGCGAGCACGGCAATGCTCAGCGCGCCGGCCAGCATGAGGGGCTTGCGTCCCACGCGGTCGCTCAATGCCCCTGCGGGCAGGATCGAAGCCGCGAAGCCGAGGTTCGCCACGACACCGGCGACCAGTGACTCACGGAACGAGGCGCCGAGCGCGACCTGAAGGTATGAGGGCATGACCACGAGGAAGGTGTAGCCCGCGGCAGCCCAGCCCATCAGCCGGGCGATGCCGAGGATGATCGCCATGCCGGTGGTGGTTTCCGTCGGGCGGACGTCGTCGGCTGGCGACCGGCCCTGGGAGACCTCGCGGAAGACGGGTGTCTCCTCGACCTTGAGGCGGACCCACAGGGCGACGAGGCCGAGGGGGAGGGCCAGCAGGAAGGGGATTCGCCAGCCCCACGATGTCAGCGCGTCCTCGCTGAGGACGGTGGCAAGGACCGCAGCGGTCCCTGCACCGCCCAGCAGGCCGAGGGCCACCGTGAAGGACTGCCACGCGCCGTACCGGCCGCGCCCTGGCTCCTCACAAT
>Ga0247820_10002488_pt1 | contig 10346 bp, 9 predicted proteins | sample 13C_Glucose_Day1_2_FD_192480 | JGI IMG/M metagenome (GOLD analysis project Ga0247820, IMG submission 192480) | Soil microbial communities from agricultural site in Penn Yan, New York, United States - 13C_Glucose_Day14 | ecosystem: Environmental > Terrestrial > Soil > Agricultural land | place...
TGGTGCGTTCCTTTCCTTGTTCGAGGGTTCAGACGTACGACGAACGAGGCTCGGCCATTTCGACACGCAATCAAGCACAGTGCACGGGACTTTGCCTCGCCGCCCGGTTCGTGCGATAAAACGCCATGAACGACCACGTCCTCTACGGCCACCAGGGCAGCGGCTCGGCCGCCATCGAGATCGCGCTGGCCATCGCCGGCGTCCCGCATCGCATCGTCACCGCGGCGTCGTGGGACGACAAGTCCGCCATCCAGGAACTCACCAAGGTCAACCCGCTCGCGCAGATCCCCGCGCTCGTGTGGCCCGACGGCAGCGTGATGACCGAAAGCGCCGCCATCCTCATCGAGCTCGGCCTGCGCCACCCCAAGAGCGGCCTGCTCCCCACCGATCCGAAAGATCGTGCGCAGGCCATCCGCGGCCTGGTGTACATCGCGGCCAACTGCTACGCCGCGATCGGCATCATCGACTACCCCGAGCGCTACTGCACTCCATCCGACGACGACACCGGCAAGCGCATCCGCGCCGGCACCAAGGCGCGCCTGCACGAACTGTGGGAGCGCTTCGCCGACCAGTTCGATGACGCCCCCTGGCTCGGCGGCACGCAACTCGGCGCGCTCGACGTGCTGGCCGCGATGGTGTCGAAGTGGTCGGGCTCGCGCACCCACCTGGAAAAGCAGCGGCCGGAGTTCTTCCGGCTGCTGCAGCGCATCGACGCGCATCCGCACGTGGCGCCCGTCTTCGCGCGCCACTGGCCCTGAGGAAGGTCAGCGCACGGGCGGGCGGCGCCGCCGCGACGACACAGCGATCCCGGCCACGGTGAGCGCGAACGCGATCGCGTGGTAGGGCTTGGGGGCCTCGCCGAGCAACGCCGCCGACAGCAGCGCCGCGAACACCGGCGTGAGGTTGGCGAAGAAGGCGGCGATGGCCGGGCCGACCGCCGCCACGCCGACCGCCCAGCAGCGGTAGGCGATCAGCGACGGGCCGATGGCCACGTAGACGAGCGCCGCGGCCACCCACCCCGACCAGCGGATCGGCTGCGGCGCCACCGTCGCCTCGAGGCCGGCGAGGGCCCCGGCCCACGCCACGCCGAACAGGGTCTGAACGAGCAGGAAGGCGGCCCAGTCCCATTCGGGAGGCCGCTCCTGGCCGATCGACGCGGGCGGCCGCGCGAGCAGCCAGCTGTACAGGGCCCACGAGGCGATCGCGAGCAGCATCAGCAGGTCGCCGGGCACGAAGCGCACCCGGGCGAGCTGCGCCATGTCGCCGCGCGCCAGCACGATGGCCACGCCCAGCAGCGACAGCGCGGCGCCGGCCATGGCCTGCCGCGTCGGCCGCTCCTTGAAGAACAGCGCGCCGATCGCGAGCATCCACACCGGTGAGCTGGAAGCGATGAGCGTCACGTTCAGCGGGGTGGACGTGGTGAGCGCCAGGTACTGCAGCGCGTTGTAGGCGCAGATGCCGAAGAGGCCGAGCGCCAGCAGCGGGCGCCAGCGCTGCACGATGCGCCGCTGCGCCGCGCTCGTCGCCACGGCCGGCCACGCCAGCGGCAGCAGCAGCGCGAGCGCGATCGACCAGCGCAGGAGGTTCAGCATCAGCGGCGGCACGCTGCCCACCAGCAGCCGGCCGACCACGGCGTTGCCTGCCCACAGCAGCGGCGGCAGCAGCAACAGGCCGGCGACCCGCGGGGTGAGCGCCAGGGCCGTCATGCGGGCATCGCCGCGCCGCAGTTCCAGCACTGCTCGAACGGCCCGTCGACGCGCTCCCGGCAATTGGGACAGACCCAGTGCCGCATGGGCGGGCTGCGCAGCTCGGCGAGGAGCCGGCGCGCTTCCTCCAGGCGCGCATCGTCCAGCACCCACACCTCCGGCAGCGCCTGGTCGGGCGGGATCTCGCCGGCAATGCTGCTGGAGTACATGCGCTGCACGCTGGCGTCGATGCCGCCTTGCGTGAGCATGTCGGCCCAGAGGGTGGCCAGCGCGAGGTTGGGGGCCTGGGTGAGGCGTTTCATCGGCAGGGGCCGGCGCCGATGCCGGATGCGTCGCATTCTCGCCTGCCGGCAAGGCCTCGCCGGCCGGCGTAAGCTTTGCCGCTCAATCGAGGAGCGACTCCGATGCCCAAGGCGATCCTGATCCGCCGCTTCGGCGGCCCCGAAGTGCTGGAGCTGGCCGACGTGGAGGTCGGCGAGCCGGGCCCCGGCCAGGTGCGTGTGCGCCACGAGGCGTGCGGGCTCAATTTCATCGACGTCTACCAGCGCACCGGCCTCTACAACAACCCGCTGCCGCTGGTGCCGGGCATGGAAGGCGCCGGCATCGTCGAGGCGGTGGGCGAGGGCGTGACGCAACTGGACGCGGGCGACCGCGTGGCCTACGCCAGCCAGCCGCCGGGGGCCTACTGCGAGCGGCGCGTGATGCCGGCCAAGACCGTGGTGCGGCTGCCCGACGCCATTCCGTTCGACGTCGGCGCGGCCATGATGCTCAAGGGCATGACCGTGCAGTACCTGCTCAAGAAGACGCTGCCGCAGGGCGGCCTGGAGACGGGAGACGCCGTGCTCTTCCATGCCGCCGCCGGCGGCGTGGGCCTGATCGCCTGCCAGTGGGCGAGGGCGATGAACCTGAACCTCATCGCCACCGCCGGCAGCGACGCGAAGTGCGCGTTGGCGCTCGAGAATGGCGCGATGGCGGCCATCAACTACCACACCGAGGACATCGTCGCGCGGGTGAAACAGATCACCGGCGGCGCCGGCGTGAAGGTGGTGTACGACTCCGTGGGCAAGGACACCTTCGATCGCTCGCTCGACTGCCTGCGCCCGTTCGGCCTGATGGTGTCGTTCGGCAACGCCTCCGGGCCGGTGCCGCCGATCGACGTGCTGCGGCTGTCGGCCAAGGGCTCGCTGTACCTCACCCGGCCCACGGTGTTCTCGCACCTGGCAACGCGCGAGTCGGCGCAGGGGATGGCCGACGACCTCTTCGAGGTGGTGCAGAGCGGCGCGGTGAAGATACGCATCGACCAGCGCTATCCGCTGGCAGAGGCCGCGCAGGCGCACCGCGATCTGGAAGCGCGCAAGACAACGGGGTCGTCGGTGTTGATGCCGTGACACGGCGCCGCATTACCTAATCTCACTATTACGCGCACCATGCGCGCTAGCCGGCCCTGCATCGGCCGCTAGACTTTGCGCCAAGAACAAGGCAGGGAGTCGCCGTATCTCTAGAGCCCGGGCCCGCAGGCCCGTTCGGCTCGTCCGTTCCCGCTCGCGAGCGCGGACGACTCCCGTTCTCCTGATCACACGACTGGACGGGAATGGCGTGAGTACCTTCATCAATATGGGCGGCGAACTTGACCCCGCCATGCTGAAACGGCGAACGGTCGAAATGTGGTGCTGGACAGCCGCCGGTGCAGCGGCATGCACTTCGATGCTTTACGTGTTCCACCGCATCCTGGGAATTGGCATCGACAACCCGAAGCTGACGATATGGGCTTTATCCGTGCTCATGCCGATTGCGACCGTTGTCAAGCCTTTCACCGGTAAGGCGAATAAGGCCCTCAACGGTTTGCTGAAGACTGAGGGACTCGAACGCTATTGCAACAGGTACCCACACACCTACGAGGCGGGTCTGCTGTTGAAGAGCCCGGCGGCAATCAAGCTTGCGCGCAGATATCGCATCCTGCAACTGATCACGGCCGCCTTCGGTGGCTATGTTCTCGTGGGTGCGGTAGTCGTCTTCTGGACATTCTTTACTTCACCAACAGGGAGATCACTTTGGCTTTGACGGTAGATCAGATCAACGCACTGATCGATGGCGGCAATCAGTTGGTCGGCTTCACGCAAGGAGTAGCTGACTTGTCCAGAGATCCCTCGAGCGCAGACCAATTGGGCGCGCTGCTTAACCTGACGGGAGCAATTTCCGGCGTTGTGGGCAATTTTCAAAGCCCTTTCCTGCAGGCTTTGGGTGCAGGCGTGGGAATTCAAGCAGGTGCGCTCGGCGTCTCAGTGGGGGTCGCGCAACTGACAAACGCGTACCAAGCGTTTACGCAGGCCATGCAGACCGGTGATGAGGCTGCAAGAGGGGCGGCTCAGAAGGAATTGGCGGACAAAGCCATTGGGTTGTTTGCGGCGGTGGGTGGGTCGCTGGCCGCCGTCCCGGCGCCCCAGGTCAAGGCAATCGGCTTGGCCATGTGGCTCGGCGGCACCGCCGCCCAGCAACTGATGAACGGCAACGCCAAGAGCGTGATCGACATGCTCGGCCCGCAGATCACTGAAGCGATCGCCGAACTGACGGGCGGCGCCAACGCCGTGGTTCGCCAGTACGACGTGGGGTCGGGGGAGATCGTCACCGTCGAATACCGGGATCGCTACGGCATTTCGGAAGGCGAGCGTGGGCTTTTCACGGGCACGGCCCGCGTCTCCCTCCTGACGTCCGAAGGCCGGCTCGTCACCGAATACCGCGACGGGTCGGACACGTCGACCGGCCAGTGGTTCGAGGAGCACTCCACCAAGGTGTCCGAGACGACCATCAACCTGCCGGGCGCCGCACCCGGCTGGTCGAACCTCCCGGGCGGCCCGGTGGACGCCGCGGCGTTCGCCGGCAACACCGTGGACTTCGCCCTCGAGCTGCTGGCGCCGCTCGAGTTCGACTATGCCGACCTCGCTGGGCTGCTCGACCCGGACAGTCTGTCGGCCGTCTATGCGAACGGCATGGAGTGGTTCTCCCACGACAGCCAGTGGTACGCGGACGGTTATGGCGAGTGGGCAGACGCGATGGGCGACGCGGAACTGCTTCGCTTGCAACAGACCGAGAAGGAACTCGACCCTGGCAAGGACGCCGACGAACGCGAAAGCCGGGTCGCCGGCGGCATCTCGTCGCCCATCGCCATCGACCTGAACGGCGATGGCGTCCGCACGGTGAGCTTCGTCCACCACGACGTGGCCTTCGACATCACAGGCGATGGCGTGGCCGACCGCACGGCGTGGCTCTCGCCGGACGACGCCTTCGTGGTGCATGACGCCGACCAGGACGGCGTCGTCGGCGGTGCGGCGGAGTTGTTCGGCGGAGCCGAGCGCGGCGTGGGCTATCGGGAACTGGCAGCCTTCGACAGCAACAGGGATGGCACCGTGTCGTCCCGGGATGACGCGTTCGCGTCGCTGTCGCTTTGGCAGGATCGCGACTCGGACGGCCGAACCGACCCGGGAGAACTGCAGTCGCTGAGCAATGCGGGGGTGGACGACCTCGCGCTCAGCTACGTCAACCGCGACCATTGGGAAGGCGGCAACCTGATCGGAGAGGCCTCCCAGGCCATGGTGCATGGGCTCCGGCGCGAGCTGGCCGACGTCTACTTCCTGCATACGGCGTCATCGGCGCGGCCCACGACCCCTTCGCCGCTGGACGCCTCGGTGGAGCAGTTGGTGAACGCGATGGCGTCGTTCGGTGCCGACGCCGGAGTGCCGGGCCCCACCTTCCGGCCGCAAGAGCGATACGAGCTTTTCCCGTCGCTGGCCGCGGGCACGTGAGAGTCTTGTCGGCACCATCGCAGCCAGGCCGCGCGCGGGCTAGCCAGGAAAGTGCCAGTTCCGGCGTCAGTGACCGTAGAACGCACCAAGCGAGTTGCCGATACTTCCCTGCTGGGAGGTGGGTGTCATAGAGGCGGCGGTTTCAGTCGACGTCGGCTCTCCGCAGCGTCGCACGGGCGACCAGAGTCCGGGCGCGCAACAACAAGACAGCATCGCTGCATGGCGAGCATTAGCCGTTGTCGCGCGGCTGCATGGCATTGCCATCGAGCCTGAAGCACTGCGGCATGAGCTGGGCGTGCCGGCAAGCCGAACACCTTCCATCGAAGAGTTGCTGTCCGGCGCGAAGCACGTCGGCCTCAAGGCGAAGCTTGGCACCACAGGCACCGATCGTCTCGCACTGACGCCGCTGCCGGCACTGGCGCTCATGCGCAACGGCGAGGTCGTCGTACTCGCCCAGTGCGATGGCGCACGCGTGCTGATCCAGTCGTCCGCGCACGGGCAGGGTCGCACGCTGATCGAGCCGCTGGACGCCTTTGCCGAGGCCTGGACCGGCCGGCTCATCCTCGTGGCCAGTCGCGCCAGCCTGGCCGCCGAGCTGGCCCGCTTCGACTTCACTTGGTTCATTCCGTCCGTCGTCCGGCACCGGAAGCTGTTGCGCGAAGTGCTGCTGGTCTCGTTGTTCCTGCAACTCTTCGCCCTCGTCACACCGCTGTTTTTCCAGGTCGTGATGGACAAGGTACTGGTTCACAAGGGCACCAGCACGTTGGACGTCTTGGTCGTCGGCCTGGTGGCGATCGTGTGCTTCGAAAGCGTCCTGAGTGCGCTGCGGACGTACGTGTTCAGCCACACCACCAGCCGCATCGACGTCGAGCTCGGCAGCCGGCTGTACCGCCACCTGATGAGCCTGCCGCTCGCGTACTTCCAGGCCCGCCGCGTAGGCGACTCGGTGGCGCGCGTGCGTGAGCTGGAGTCCATCCGCAGCTTCCTCACCGGCAATGCGCTCACGCTCCTGCTCGATGTGCTCTTCTCGGTGGTCTTCATCGCCGTGATGTTCGCGTACAGCGTGCCGCTGACGCTGATCGTGCTGGCCAGCCTGCCGCTGTACGTGCTGGTCAGCGCGATGGTGTTCCCGGTGCTGCGCGCGCGCCTGAACGAGAAGTTCGCACGCGGCGCCGAGAACCAGGCGATGCTGGTCGAGTCGATCACCGGCGTGCTAACCGTCAAGGCCGGCGCCCTGGAGCCTGCCTTCGCGCGCCGGTGGGACGAGCAGCTCGCCGGCTACGTCTCGGCCAGCTTCAGGACGCAGACGCTGGCCAGCCTGGCGCATGAAGGCGTGGGCCTGATCGGCAAGCTCGTGAACGCCGCCACGCTGTGGTATGGCGCGCACCTCGTGATGGGCAGCGGCTCGGGCGGTCCGGTGTTCACCGTCGGCATGTTCGTCGCCTTCAACATGTTCGCGGGGCGCGTCGCGCAGCCGATCATGCGCATCGCGCAGATGTGGGCCGACTTCCAGCAGGCGGGGCTGTCGGTGCAGCGCCTGGGCGACATCCTGAACACGCGCACCGAGGTGGCGCCCCGCACCGCAGCCCCGTTGCCGCGCCTTCAGGGCCGCATCGAATTCGACAAGGTCAGCTTCCGATACCGGCCGGAGGCGACCTGCGTCATCCGGGAACTGAGCCTGGACATCAAGCAAGGCGAGATCGTCGGCATCGTCGGCCGCTCCGGGTCCGGCAAAAGCACGTTGACCAAGCTGATGCAGCGACTGCACAGCCCGGAGCAGGGGCGCGTGCTGGTGGATGGCGTCGACATCGGTTTGATCGACGCGGCGCAGTTGCGGCGCCAGGTGGGCGTGGTGCTGCAGGAGAACTTCCTCTTCAACCGCAGCGTTCGCGAGAACATCGCGATCACCGACCCGGCAGCGCCTCTCGACGCCGTGATGTTGGCCGCGCGGCTCGCCGGCGCGGACGAGTTCATCCGGGAGCTGCCGGAAGGGTACGACACCATCGTCGGCGAGCAGGGCGCGAGCCTGTCTGGCGGGCAGCGGCAGCGCGTCGCCATTGCGCGGGCGCTGTTCACCGACCCCCGCATCCTCATCCTGGACGAGGCCACCAGCGCGCTCGACTACGAGAGCGAGGCCGTCCTCCAGCGCAACATGGGGGCGATCTGCCGGGGCCGCACCGTGATCATCATCGCGCACCGGTTGAGCGCCGTGCGCCAGGCGCACCGCATCGTCGCGATGGACCGTGGCTGCATCGCAGAAGCCGGCACCCACGACGCGCTCATCCGGCAGAACGGCCTGTACGCGCACCTGTGGCGATTGCAAGCCGGCTTGCAGTCGGAGCAAGCGGCGATGCAACCCGCGGCGCAGCCGTCGGGCTCCCTGGAGGGGGCGGCATGAAGGCAGAGGCCGTGCGGCGTCACCTGGCGAACGAACTGCTGGCTCGATACCGGGCGGTTCTGAGGGCCGCATGGGCGGCCCGCCACGAGCTGGCCGGGCCGAGGCGCCTGGCCGACGAAGCCGCCTTCCTCCCCGCCGCATTGAGCCTGCAGGAGACGCCCGTGCACCCGTCGCCGCGGCGCGCGATGGGGGTGATCATGGCGCTGTTCACGATCGCCATCGTGTGGAGTGTCGTCGGCCGAGTGGATGTCGTCGCCGTGGCACCTGGGCGCATCGTCGTCAGCGACAACACCAAGGTGATCCAGCCGCTGGACATCGGCGTTGTGAAGGAAGTCAAGGTCCGGGACGGAGATCGCGTCAGAGCCGGCCAAGTGCTGGTCGAACTCGATTCGACGGTCTCCGGCGCTGATCGCAAGGCGGTGGAAGGTCGGCTCGAAGCGGAAGTTGCCGAAGTGAGGAGGGCGAGTGCCTTGCTGCATGCCCTCGCAGACGCGACCGATGGCGCGGCGCGCACCCCGCCCGTGGCCAACGCCGACCACCTTCTCGCGGCCGAATGGACCGACATCACCGCCAAGCTTGGAAGGCTTGCCGCCGACGTGACACGCAGGCAGGCCGAACTGGCAACCGGATCAGAGGTGCTTCGGAAGCTGCAGGAAACGCTGCCACTCGTGCGACAGCGTGAGTCGGACTACAAGTCTCTCATCGCGCAAGGCTTCGTTGCGGGCCACGCGCAGCAGGACAGAACGCGCGAGCGCATCGAGGTCGAGCGCGACCTCACGACCCAGCAAGCCCGCGTCAAGGAACTGGAGGCGGCGCTCGCCGAAGGCCGGCAATCGAGGGCGGCGTATAGCGCCGAGACGCGCCGAGTCCTGAACGAGCGCCTGTCGCAGGCAACGTTGAAGTCTGCCCAGTTGACGCAAGAGAGCCGGAAGCTCGAGCACAAGGACAGCCAGACGGAACTGCGTGCCCCGGTGGATGGCGTGGTGCAGCAACTGCAGGTCCACACGACCGGGGGCGTCGTCACGTCGGCTCAGCCATTGATGGTGATCGTGCCCGACCGGGCGGATGTCATCGCGGAGGTCAAGATCGACAACAAGGACGTCGGCTTCGTTCGCGAAGGCCAAGCCGTCGAGATCAAGGTCGAAGCCTTCACGTTCACGCGCTATGGAACCGTGCCGGGAATCGTGACCTGGGTGGCCCGCGATGCAGTCGTGGACGAAAGGACCGCACTCGCTCACTTCCCGGCCAACGTGCGACTGTCCACGCGCGACATCACGGTGGACGGTAAGCGCGTCAACCTCAGTCCGGGACTCAACATGACGGCCGAGATCATGACGGGCCGGCGACGGTTGATTCAGTTCCTCGTGTCGCCCATCCAAAAGCAGGTGTCTGAAGGCTTGAGAGAGAGATGAACGCTCGACAGACGGCCACCCGCCCGAGGAGCCAGAGGACACGGACGGCCGCCCAATGGGGACCCGGCCGCGGGCCTTCAATTGACCGCGCTAAGTCACGCTTCGCGCGTGTGCCGCACTCGCAATAACTCGTCGACGATCAGCAGCACGGCGCCGGCCGTGATCGCGCTGTCGGCCACGTTGAACGACGGGAAGTACCAGCCCGCCCAGTGCACCTGGATGAAGTCGATCACGTGGCCGTGGACGAGCCGGTCCACCACGTTGCCGAGCGCGCCCCCGAGGATCAGCGAGACGGCCAGGCAGAACAGCGTCTGCGCGGGGTGGCGCAGGATCATCCACACGATCAGCCCCGACGCCGCCAGGCCGAGCACGACGAAGAACCAGCGCTGCCAGCCGTCCGCGCCGGCCAGGAACGAGAACGCCGCGCCCGGGTTGTGCGCCCGCACGATGTTGAAGAAGGGCGCCACGTAACGGCTGTCGCCGAGCGCGAACCGGTGGACGATGATGTCCTTGGAGACCTGGTCGAGCACGATCACGAGCAGCGCGACCAGCAGCCACTGCACCAGCCCTCGCGCTGCCGTCCTCATGCCACCCGGCGGCTTTCGCCGGCACCGAAGAGGTTGCTGGTGCAGCGGCCGCAGAGTGCGGGGTGGGCGGCATCGGCGCCGACGTCGTCGCGCCAGTGCCAGCAACGCTCGCACTTGGCAGCCGCCGAGGCGCTCACCTGCACCGCGAGCGCGTCCGCGCGGTCGACGGCCGCGGCCGAGGTGATGAGCACGAACTTCAGGTCGTCGCCGAGCGACGCCAGCACATCGTGCTCTTCCGCCGGGGCGCCGATGCGCACCTCGGCCTGCAGCGAAGAGCCCACCTTCCCTTGCACGCGCAGCGCCTCGATCTCCTTGTTCACGGCCTCGCGCACCGCGCGGATGCGCTGCCACTTCGCGAGCAGCGCCTCGTCGGGCGCGTCGAAGCTCCAGTAGGTTTGCGTGAACACCGACACGCCGCCGTCGAACACCTTCCAGGCCTCCTC
>Ga0247820_10002489_pt1 | contig 10344 bp, 11 predicted proteins | sample 13C_Glucose_Day1_2_FD_192480 | JGI IMG/M metagenome (GOLD analysis project Ga0247820, IMG submission 192480) | Soil microbial communities from agricultural site in Penn Yan, New York, United States - 13C_Glucose_Day14 | ecosystem: Environmental > Terrestrial > Soil > Agricultural land | place...
GGCCGGGAGTCCGCCAGGTCCGGGGGCCGGGGATCCGCCGGGCCGGCGGGGCCCGCCCGGGCCCTGATCTCCACCGTGAACGGTCCCCGGCCCGACTCCACCGACACGTCCGACACCTCACCGGTGAGGACGCACCGCACGAGCCGCGCGTTCTGCGCCCGGGCGACCCGGTCCGCCCGCGCGCAGGCCGCCGTGCCGCCCTCCGGCCAGTGTTCCGCCGCCGCGAGCGCCGCCAGATCCGCGCCCCCGGCGGCCCGGTGCCGGACCACCACGGCGTGCCCGAGGGCGAGGACCACGCCGAACACGACACACAGCACGGCGATCGCGCCGACGCTCCAGACCGTCGCCGACCCCCGGTCCGCACACCGACCGGAAGCACGGCCCGCCACCCTCACCCGGCGCCATGCGCGGAGCACGCCCCTCACGTCCCCTCGGCCCGGGTCGGCGCCCCCGCCGTCTCCTCCACGGCCGCCACGGCCTCCTCCCTCAGCTCGAAGGGCAGTCCGCGCAGGACCGGAGGTCTGGCCACGACGACCACCCGGACCTGCTCGGCCTCCCTGCTCACCGTGACCGTCGCGCCGGACGGCGCCGTCTCCCGCGCGAGTGCGACGACCGCGTCGGGGGGATCCTGCCGGGCCGCCGCGCGGGCTCCCGCGCGGGCCGCGTCCACGCACTGGATCTGCGCCGCCACCACCAGGAGGCCCCAGATCAGCGCCGTCGCGACCATCACCAGCACCGGGAGGACCAGGGCCGACTCCGCCGTCACGAAACCCCGGTCCGTGCGCCGCTCACATCCGGCCATCGAGGGCCTGCTGCACGATGTTGCGCAGCGCCGCGCTGACCGGCCCGCTGGTGACCACCTTGTAGAGCACGACGGAGAACGCCACCGCCGCCACGATTCCCATCGCGTACTCCGACGTCACCATTCCGGAGTCCCGCCGCGCCGTCCGCACCTTGCACACCAGGGCACGCAGTCGCGCCCGTACCGCCTGATACATCTCAACCCCCGTGAGGAGTAGCCGTTCCGATCGTCTGGTCCTTGCCGCGCACATCGCTCGTCTCCCGTTACACGCCGCCTCCTCCTCCCAGCACCCCGCCCGCGAGGCCGATCACCACGGGCACCACGCCGACCGTGATGAACGCGGGCAGGAAGCACAGCCCCACCGGCGCGCTGACCATGACGGCCGCCCGCCGGGCCCGTGCCGTCGCCGCGCGGGCCCACTCAGCGCGGGCCTCCGCGGCGAGCCGGCCCACGGGCGCGGCCAGGGGAAGTCCGGACACATCGGCCCGCTCCAGCAGCCGGGCCAGGGCCGCGGCGCCCGGCACCGACGCCAGCCGGTGCCACGCGGCGGCGGGTTCGCCGCCGAGCCGTACCTCCGCCGCACCCCGGGCCAGCGCCTCCCCGACCGGTCCGCCCAAGGTCTCCCCGACCGCCTGCGCGGCCAGTACCGGGCCGGCGCCCGCCGCGATGCAGGCCGACAGCAGATCGGCGGCGAGCGGCAGTTGCCGTGCGGCGACGGCGGGGTCCGGCACGCCCGCGGGCGGAGCTGCCGCCCCGCGGCGGAGTCGCCACCACCGCAGTCCGGCCGCGGCGACCGGTCCCGCCGCCATTCCGGCGAGACCTCCGACAAGCACCCATCCGGCACACGCCACGCCCGCGTACGGCAGCCAGCTCCGCGCGGCGTGCGGCAGCGTGAGGCGTGCGGCGGTCGTCCGCCGCTCCAGGGCCAGTACTCCGGCCAGCCGCCGCCGGACTCTCCGCTCGCGGCGCGTCCGACTCCACCAGCCCGCCAGTGAGGCGAGCGCGGTCACCGTCCCCAGCACTGCCCCCAGCCTGTGGAAAAGTTCCCCGCTCACGCCGTCGCCTCCTCGGCTCCGCGCATGATCCGCAGCGCCCACCACAGCCCCAGTCCCTCCAACACCCCGCCGGCCACCAGACAGACCAGGCCCGACGGCGTGTGCAGCAGGATGTGCAGCGGGTCGGCGCCGAGTGCCGCGCCGAGCGCCAGGCCGACCACCGGGAGCCCGGCGAGCAGCACCGCTGTCGCGCGGGCGCCGGCCAGCTGGGCGCGCAGATCGGCCCGCTGGTCCCGTTCCGCCCGCAGCGCCGCCTCCAGCCGGTCGAGTCCGTCCGCGAGCCCGGCGCCCTGGTCCACCGCCACCCGCCAGCACGCGGCGAGTCCCCGTAGTCCCCCGGCGCCCGGCCGGCGAGCCGCGTCCGCGAGGGCCTCCGGGACGTCTCCGCCGAACCGCGCCGCCGCCAGCACCGCCGCCTGCATGTCACCGAGCCCGCCGGAGTCCCGCGCGGCCGGCAGCAGCCCCTCACCCGGCTGGCGCCCGGCACGCACCTCCCCGGCGAGCGCCCCGCACAACGCGATCACCGCGTTCCCGCGGTGCTCCCGCGCCCGGCGTTCCCCGGCGGCCCGCCGCACCCTCCGCAGCAGTGGCACTCCGGCTGCTCCCACGACGACCGGCAGCACGGACGCGCCGAGCACCGCCAGCACCGCTCCGGCGGCCAGCGACCACCACTCGGCGCGCAGCCGCCCGCGGACGCGTCCCCACGCGCGGTTCACCCGGGGCAGCCCCCGTGGCCCGCCGTCCGGCGTGTCCCCGCCGGCCAGCAGCAGCCGCGCCCGTCCGGCCCCGGCGTGCCCGCCGCCCAGCAGCCAGGCCGCGGTCCCCAGGCACGCCACGGCCGCGCCGGTCGACACCTCCGTCGTCCCGTTCACCCCTCGGTCCCCCCGTCCTGTCCGCCGCGGTCCGGGGCTCCGAGCAGTTCCCGCAGGCGCTGCCACCCCGGCTCGCAGGTGAAGGCCCGCGGCCCCCACCTCAGCGCCGGCACCGTCCGCACCAGCCCCGACGGGTCCCGTTCCAGTACGTGCACCTCCGCGATCCGCCGCCGTCCGCCCCGGTCGCGCACGAGGTGCAGCACCACCGAGAGGGCCGCCGCCAGTTGGCTGTGCAGTGCGAACCGGTCGAGTCCGGCCGCCGTGCCGAGCGCCTCGAGCCGGGCCGGCACATCAGCCGCGGCGTTGGCGTGGACCGTGCAGGAGCCGCCTTCATGACCCGTGTTGAGGGCGGCCAGCAGATGGACCACCTCGGGGCCGCGCACCTCGCCCACGACCAGCCGGTCCGGCCTCATGCGCAGCGCCTGCCGCACCAGGTCCTCGAGGGTGACGAGGCCGGCGCCCTCCTGGTTGGCGGGTCTGGTCTCCAGGCGCACGACGTGCGGATGGTCGGGACGCAGTTCGGCCGAGTCCTCGGCCAGCACGATCCGCTCTTCCGGCCCGGCCAGCCCGAGCAGCGCGCTCAGCAGCGTCGTCTTCCCGCTGCCGGTGCCGCCGCTGACGAGGAACGACAGGCGCGCGTCCAGCAGCGCCCGCAGCACCCGGTCCCCGCCCGGCGGCACCGTCCCCGCGGCGACCAGTTCGTCGAGGGTGAAGGCGCGCGGCCGTACGACCCGGAGCGACAAACAGGTGGAGCCCACGGCGACCGGCGGCAGCACCGCGTGCAGCCGGGTCCCGTTGGGCAGCCGGGCGTCGACCCAGGGCCGGGCGTCGTCCAGGCGCCGGCCGGCCACGGCGGCGAGCCGCTGGGCGAGCCGGCGGACGGCCGTCGCATCCGGGAAGCGGATCCCGGTGAGCTCCAGCCCACCGCCCCGGTCCACCCAGACCCGGTCCGGCGCCGACACCAGCACGTCGGTCACCGCCGGGTCGGACAGGAGCCGTTCCAGCGGCCCGCTGCCGACCAGCTCGGACCGCAACTGCTCCGCCGCTCCCAGCACTTCGGCGTCCCCGAGGACCCGCCCCTGGTCCCGCAGCGCCTGCGCCACCCGCGCGGGGGTCGGCTCGGCCCCGCTCTCGGCCAGCCACCGCCGCACCCCGTCGAGCAGCCCGGGAGGCATCCCCGCTCCGGTCACCGGACTCCTCATGCCGTCCTCGCCTCCACCAGCGCCCGCTCCCAGAACTCCCTGCAGAACCGGGCCAGCGGGCCACGGCCCGACCCCCCGGGCGGGCGCCCCGTGTCGTACGGGCGCTCCAGCGCGGGATCGACGGGCACGTCACCCGCGAGGGGCAGTCCGAGCAGCCTGGCCACCTCGCGGTCGTCCAGGCCGGGCGCGTACGGCCCGCGCACCGCCAGCCGCAGGTCGCGCAGGACCATGCCCACGGCGGAGGCGACACGGCCCGCCGCCGCGACGGCACGCAGTTCCGCGGGGACCACGAGAAGCCCGAGGTCCAGCTGGGCGAGGACCTCGGCGACTCCGTCGTCGACGCGGCGCGGCAGGTCGACCACGACGGTGCCGCCCCCGCGCCGCGCCGCGGCGAGCACCGCGCGGACGGCCCGGGGCGGCACCGCGAGGCAGTCCCCGCGGTCCCAGCTGAGCACCCGCAGCGAGTGCAGTTCCGGCAGCGACTCCTCCAGGGCCCCGCCGCCGACGCGGCCGTGCGAGGCGGCGAACGCCGGCCAGCGCAGCCCCTTCGCCGTCTCGCCGCCGAGCGCCACGTCGAGGCCGCCGCCCAGCGGATCGGCGTCCACCAGAAGTGTGCGCAGTCCTTCCCGCGCGGAGGTGACGGCGAGCGCGCACGCCAGCGTGGACGCTCCCGCGCCGCCCCGGCCGCCGATGACGCCGACGGTCAGGGCGGGCCGGCCGACGCCCTCGGCCACGTCGGCGATGCGGTCGACCAGCCACTGTTCGCCGTCGGGCAGCATCAGCACGTGGTCGGCGCCGATCTCGACGGCCCGCCGCCAGACACCGGAATCGTCCTGGTCGCGGCCGACCAGCACCACTCCCGGCCGGCGCGCCGCCCCGCGCACCCGTCGCGCGGCGTCGTCCCCGACCAGCACGAGCGGCGCGGCCTCCCAGCTGCCCCGCGACTCCGGCACCGCGTGATGGACCTCCGGTGTGGCGCCGGCCGCCGCGCACAGGCGCAGCAGGTCGTCGAGGAGCCCGGCGTCCTCGGTGAGGATCAGCGGTGCGCCCGGCCTGCCTCCTCCGGTGGCCGGAGGCGGGTCGTGGGTGATGGTTCCGGACACGTTCGTCCCCCTTTGCTGCGTCTGTCGCGGAGCCCCTGCGGCCCCGCCATTCCCAGGCATGGGAAGAGCCGGTAACGCCCTCGTTCGGCGGTCGGCGTAAATCGGCCATACGCGACCCGGCAAACGGCAGCGGATGTGAACTCGCGGCGAGCGGGGCGCGCTGGAATCACGGTGCAGCGATCCGGAAAAACATGTGGATCTTGGTCGAAAACTGTGGACGCGTCAGAGGCTGTGAATATCGCCGCCACCCTTACGGGCGAGTCCCGCACAGCTCCTGTGCGACCCCCGTAGAGCAGTGCGATGGCTACCTTGAGTAACAAGTCGTGAGCATGACAACAGCTCGCCCCATCGGCGCCGACGCGGTGTGCCTACCGCCGAAAGAGGGAAGAAAACCCACCCGGACATGCGACGACCCCCGCCGGGGGGGAGAGCGGGGGTCGTCCCCACGGCCGACTCGGGGGGGGAGGAGTCGGGCCGGGTTAGACACGGTCGCGAACGATCCGTGACTTCCATGGTGTACCCGAGAGCCTTCTCAGGCAAACCCACACGCCCCACCTTACGCCGAATGGGCTGCGCCTATGCTCAGCACCGTGGAAAACCACTCGATGCCCCGCACAGCCGCCTTCTTTGACCTGGACAAGACGGTCATTGCGAAGTCGAGCACGCTCACGTTCAGCAAGTCGTTCTACCAAGGCGGCCTGATCAACCGCAGGGCGGTGCTGCGCACCGCGTACTCCCAGTTCGTGTTCCTGGCCGGTGGCGCCGATCACGACCAGATGGAGCGGATGCGCAAGTACCTGTCCGCGCTGTGCCGCGGCTGGAACGTCCAGCAGGTCAAGGAGATCGTCGCCGAGACCCTGCACGACCTGATCGACCCGATCATCTACGACGAGGCCGCCACCCTCATCGAGCGGCACCACACCGCGGGACGCGACGTCGTGATCGTGTCCACGTCGGGCGCCGAGGTGGTCGAGCCGATCGGCGAACTGCTCGGCGCGGACCGGGTCGTGGCCACCAGGATGGTCGTGGGCGACGACGGATGCTTCACCGGCGAGGTGGAGTACTACGCGTACGGCCCGACCAAGGCCGAGGCGATCAGGGAGCTCGCCGAGTCCGAGGGCTACGACCTGGCACGCTGCTACGCCTACAGCGACTCGGTGACCGACGTGCCGATGCTGGAGTCCGTGGGCCACCCGCACGCCGTGAACCCGGACCGCGCGCTGCGCCGGGAGGCCCTCGCGCGGGAGTGGCCGATCCTCGACTTCCACCGGCCGGTCCGGCTCAAGCAGCGCTTCCCCGCGTTCTCCGTGCCGCCGCGTCCCGCCCTGGTCGCGGCGGCCGCCATAGGCGCCGCGGCGGCCACCGCGGGCCTCGTCTGGTACGCGAGCCGGCGCCGCGCGGTGGTGGCCTGACCGCCCCACGCGTGGACGGCTGAGCCGTCCGCCGGCCCGGCACATCGCAGCGGCGCCCGTTTCACACCTCATTGAGCGTAAAAGTAAAGAAGCGGGGTCTGGGCTTCCCCTCGCTCCGGACCCGGAGTACAAAGGACGTAACGGCCCGCGAGACCGAGGACATCCGAGAGGATCACCTTCAACCAACGCATCAGTGGCCCCACGGACCGAGCATGAACACCGCGAACCCACGCGACGTCGACCCGTCGATTACGGGCCAGCCGCACCAGGTGACGGGCAAAGTTCCCCGCCTGATGGGCATATATCGAGGACGCTTGGTACCGCGGTGGACGTGCCAGCGGCGGTACGAGTATTCGTACCGCCGCATTTCCGTCCGCTGCCTCCGCCCAGCCTTTGGCTACGCGGCTCCGCGCTGGAGCGCCTCGCACACCGCCGTCGACTCGCGCGCCCCCAGTCCGACCGCCCGCCCGCAGTGGGCGATCCAGGCGGCGACACCCTCGGGAGTGCCGGAGACGTAACCCTCCAGCGCCTCCAGGTAGGCCTCCCGGCCCAGTTCGGCGTGGCCCACCTCGGCGGGGCACACCGACTTGGGGTCGAGACCGCTGCCGACCAGGACGATGCGCTCGGCCGTGCGCGCGATCAGGCCGTTGTGGGAGGTGAAGGGGCGCAGCGCGAGGAGCTCGCCGTGCACCACGGCGGCCGTCACCAGCGCCGGGGCGGAACCGCCCGCGATGATCAGTTCGGACAGCCCCTCCAGCCGCCCGTGCGCCTCCGCGGCGCTCGGCAGCGCCAGCCCGATCAGGGGCTCGTCGACCGGCTCGCCCTCCTGGCGGGGCCGTCCGACCCGCTCCTCCCCCTCGGCCGCCGCGACCAGGTGCAGCCTGGCCAGCACCCGCAGGGGTGACTGCCGCCAGATGGACAGCAGCTGGCCGGCCTCCGCGGTCAGGCGCAGGGCCGCGCCCATGGTGCGCGCCTCGCCGTCGCCGCTGAAGTCGCTGCGCCGGCGCACCTCCTCCAGGGCCCAGTCCGCGCCCGACAGCGCCGCCGTGCCGCGGGCGCCGCGCAGCGCCGCCTCCGAGGTGATCTCGTTGCTGCGCCGCCGCATGACCCGGTGCCCGTAGACACGGTCCACGGACTTGCGCACGGACTCCACGGAGTCGGCCACGCCGGGCAGGGAGCCCAAAGCTGCGAGCGGATCGGCGGACGCGCCTGTCGTACTCATGAGTACGACCCTACGCACCCCGGGCGCCCGCCCCACGAAGGAGTGGTCTTCTTCACGTCCGGCTGCCACCCAAAGCAATCACTCCATTACGCTTGGTGAACATGAAAATTGCTTTCGTGGGGAAGGGCGGCAGCGGGAAGACGACCCTGTCGTCCTTGTTCGTCCGTCATCTCGCGGCCGCCGGCGCTCCGGTCGTCGCGGTCGACGCCGACATCAACCAGCATCTCGGGGCCGCGCTGGGCCTGGACGAGGCGGAGGCGGCAGCCCTGCCCGCGATGGGCGAGCAGCTGCCGCTGATCAAGGACTATCTGCGCGGCACCAATCCGCGCATCGCGTCCGCCGAGACGATGATCAAGACGACGCCGCCGGGCGAGGGCTCCAGGCTGCTGCGGGTCCGCGAGGACAACCCGGTCTACGACGCCTGCGCGCGGCCGGTGGAGCTCGACGGCGGGGCCGTCCGCCTGATGGTCACCGGCCCCTTCACCGACGCCGACCTGGGTGTCGCCTGCTACCACTCCAAGACCGGAGCGGTGGAGCTGTGCCTGAACCACCTGGTGGACGGCCCCGGCGAGTACGTCGTGGTCGACATGACGGCCGGCTCGGACTCCTTCGCCTCCGGGATGTTCACCCGCTTCGACCTCACGTTCCTCGTGGCCGAGCCGACCCGGAAGGGCGTCTCCGTCTACCGCCAGTACAAGGAGTACGCCCGTGACTTCGGGGTCGCCCTGAAGGTCGTCGGCAACAAGGTGCAGGGCCCGGACGACCTGGACTTCCTGCGCGCGGAGGCCGGGGAGGACCTGCTGGTGACGGTGGGCCACTCGGACTGGGTCCGGGCCATGGAGAAGGGCCGGCCGCCCCGGTTCGACCTCCTGGAGGAGCCCAACCGGCAGGCCCTGCGCGTGCTGCACTCGGCCGCCGACGCGCGGTACGAGGCGCGGGACCGGGAGCGCTACACCCGCCAGATGGCGCACTTCCACGTGAAGAACGCCCTGTCGTGGGGGAACGAGCGCACCGGGGCCGATCTGGTGGCCCAGATCGACCCCGGTTTCGTGCTCGGCGAGGACGTCACGGCGTCCGCCTGACACTCACCGCTTCGCCGCCGGCGCTCCGGGCACCCCCTTGGGAGCCGGCGCGGGGCCGGCGGCCAGGAAGGACTTCCAGCCGTCCTTCGGGGCCTCGCCGACCTTCAGCGTGCGCAGTCTCTCGAGGGTCTCCGGGTCCTGGGCGTCCAGCCAGTCCGCCAACTGCCGGAAGGAGACGCAGCGCACGTCGGACTTGGTGCACACCTCTTCGACGACCTCCTCGACGGCGCGCATGTAGGTGCCGCCGTTCCAGGACTCGAAGTGGTTGCCGATGATCAGCGGCGCCCTGTTGCCCCGGTAGGCCCGATCGAAGCCCTGGAGGAGGCCGTCCCGCATCTGGTCGCCCCACATCTCGTGCTTGGCGGGGTCGCCCTGGGTGGTGCCGGACTGGTTGACCATGAAGTTGTAGTCCATGGTCAGTTGTTCGAAGGAGTGCCCGGGGAAGGGCACGAGCTGCATCGACAGGTCCCACAGCCCCTGCTTCTTCTTCGGCCACACCTGGTTCTCGACCCCGCTGGTGTCGTAGCGGAAGCCCAGGTCGCGGGCGGCCTTCATGAAGTTCTTCTGGCCCTCCAGGCAGGGGGTGCGGGCGCCGATCAGCTCCTTGTCGTAGTCGAAGGGCAGCGGAGCCGACTCGTCCATCCCGGTGGTGGTCTTCCACGTCTTCACGAAGCGCTTGGCCTGGGCGATCTCGTCCTTCCACTCCGCCACCGACCACTCGCCGACGCCACCGCCGCTGCCGCAGAAGTGCCCGTTGAAGTGCGTTCCGATCTCGTTGCCCTCGAGCCAGGCCAGGCGCAGCTGCTTCAGGGTGTCGGCGATGCCCTCCCGGTCGTTGAAGCCGATGTCCGAGCGGCCCGGCGAGTGCTGCGGCGGGCGGTACAGATCGCGCTTCTCCTCCGGAAGCAGGTACACGCCGCTCAGGAAGTAGGTCATGGTCGCGTCGTTCTCCCTGGCGACCTTGCGGAAGTGCGAGAAGAGCTTCTGGCCGTCCTCGCCCGCGCCGTCCCAGGAGAAGACCACGAACTGCGGGGGCTTCTCGCCCGGCTTCAGCCTCTCGGGCCGGGGCAGATGCGGCTGCGCCCCGGTGTATGCGGTGGAGCCGTCGCCGATCAGGCGGACGACGTTCTTCGGTGCGGGGGCCGGTTCGGCCTTCTCCTGGTCCCGCGCCCGCTCGCCGGTGCTGTCGTCACCGGCTCCGCAGCCGGCTAGCGAGGTGACGCAGACCGCGGCGATCACGGTGCCCGTGACGATCCTCCGGGTGGCGGTCATCCGCCCACCTTCTTCCTTCTCTCGGGCCGAGTTCGGTGAGTGCGTTGCCTGTGCTGTGCCGGTCCGTACCGACAGCGCCGTCAAACTCGCACGGAATGAAGAAGGAATTAATACGACAAGCCGATGAAATGGCTGCATCACTCGCCAGAGCGACTGATTCATCCATTTGCCCGGAAAGTCTATGCCACGCCTTTACTCTCAATTACGATCTGTTTACTCATAGTTGCCATCCGGAAGTGAGAGCCCATGTCAGCCTGCGTCCCGGCCCGCGCCGCCGACTCCGATCGGACCGAGCGCGCCCACCCGCCGCACAGCCCCCCGC
>Ga0247820_10002491_pt1 | contig 10342 bp, 8 predicted proteins | sample 13C_Glucose_Day1_2_FD_192480 | JGI IMG/M metagenome (GOLD analysis project Ga0247820, IMG submission 192480) | Soil microbial communities from agricultural site in Penn Yan, New York, United States - 13C_Glucose_Day14 | ecosystem: Environmental > Terrestrial > Soil > Agricultural land | place...
TCTGGGACGCGTGGAACTCCTCGCGCATCAGCGACATCATCCTGGCGCTCGTGTACGTGGGCCTCATCGGCTTCGCGCTCGACCGCCTCGTCGCCTTCATCGGCCGCAAGGTCACCCGCGGCACCGCGGCCAGCTGACAAAGGAGCTGCGCACATGAGCCAACCCTATCTCTCCATCTCCCGGGTCGACATGAGCTTCCCGGGCGCGAGCGGCCCCAACCCGGTGCTCAAGGGCATCGACCTGCAGGTGGCGCGCGGCGAGTTCATCTCGCTCATCGGCCACTCGGGCTGCGGCAAGAGCACGGTGCTGAACATCGTGGCCGGCCTGCTCAAGGCCACTTCCGGCGGCGTGATCGTCGACGGCCGCGAGGTCAACGCGCCGGGCCCGGACCGCGCCGTGGTGTTCCAGAACCACTCGCTGCTGCCCTGGCTGACCGTCTACCAGAACGTGGAGATCGCGGTCGACAAGATCTTCCGAGGCACGCGCTCCGCGGCCGAGCGGCGCGAGTGGGTGCTCCACAACCTCGCGATGGTGAACATGTCGCACGCCCTCGATCGCCTGCCTTCCGAGATCTCCGGCGGCATGAAGCAGCGGGTGGGCATCGCCCGCGCGCTGGCGATGGAGCCCAAGGTGCTGCTGCTGGACGAGCCCTTCGGCGCGCTGGACGCGCTGACCCGCGCGCATCTGCAGGACGAGGTGATCCGCATCCAGTCCGAGCTGGGCAACACGGTGATGATGATCACGCACGACGTCGACGAGGCGGTGCTGATGTCCGACCGCGTCGTGATGATGACCAACGGGCCGGCCGCCGGCATCGGCCAGGTCATGCCGGTGCCGCTGGAGCGGCCGCGCAACCGCATCCAGCTGGCCGAGGACAAGGTCTACAACCACTGCCGGCAGGAGATCCTGACCTTCCTGTACGAGAAGCAGCGCAAGGTCGAGTCGATCGCGCCGGCGCGTGGCACCAAGGCCGCCGCCCGTCCCGAAGCGGCGCTGCGCGCCTGACCGCCCCTTTCCAACGGAGAACCGCTTGGCCGCCGTCCTGTCCCTCGATCCCCGCGCCGCCGCGCCAGCCGCGGGCGCGGCATCCGCCCGCGCCCGCTCGCGCAGCTTCAGCTTCGGCAAGTACCGCGAGATCATCATCGCGGTCGCTTTCTTCCTGCTGTTCGACCTGGGCGTGCTGGTCCTGAACTTCTACACCTCGTTCAAGATCGACCAGGACACCGTGGCCATCAACCTGGCCGGCCGCCAGCGCTATGTGTCGCAGCGCATCGCGCGGACCCTGCTGGAGCTGGACGCGGCCCGCGCCGCCGGCCAGGCCTACAAGGCCGATACGCTGGCCGAGCTGCGCGGCGGCACGAAGCTGTGGGACGCCTCGCATCGGGCGTTCCGCGAGGGCGGCACCATCCCGGGCGGCGACGGCAAGCCGGTGTACCTGGCGCCGGTGACGTCCGCCCAGGGCCGCATGCTGGAGGACGCGATGTCGGCGATCTGGACGCCCTACTTCCAGCGCCTGCAGCCGCTGCTGGCCGACGGCTTCACCGAGCAGCAGCTGGCCGAGGCGCTGGCCTTCAGCCAGGCCAACAACATCCGGCTGCTCACCACCGCCAACGACTTCGTCACCGAGACGCAGAACCTCGGCGCGTCGCGCGCCAGCACGCTTCGCCTGGTGCAGACCGGCGGCATCGTGCTGGCCTTGCTGAACTTCGCGTTCATCCTGTTCAAGTTCCTGCGCCGGCTGCGCACCTCCGACGCGGCCATCGAGGCAGCCAACGACGAGAACCGCGAAATCCTGACCGCCGTGCGCGAAGGCCTGTTCCTGCTCACGCCGGACCACCGGCTGGGCTCGCAGCTGTCGGCCTCGGCCTCCGCCCTCTTCGGCCGCCCCCTGAAGCCGGGCGACAACTTCTTCACCGTGCTGCAGCCGCTGGTGTCGGAGAAGGCGCTGAACGACGCCCGCGACTATGTGGAGCTGCTGTTCGCGCCGCACGTCAAGGAAGGCCTGGTGCAGGACATCAACCCGCTGTCCGAGGTGGAGCTGCTGGTGCGCAACCGCCTGGGCAAGGAGACCCGCCGCTACCTGTCGTTCCACTTCAACCGCGTGCAGGAAGCCGGCGGGGTGCGCCACCTGCTGGTGACGGTGCAGGACATCTCGGACCGCATGGAACTGCAGCACCGGCTGGCCAGCGAGCGCCAGCAGTCGCAGCGCGAGTTCGGCACCCTGCTCAGGGCCATGGACGCCGACCCCGCCCTGCTGCGCCAGTTCGTCGCGCGCGCCGAGTCCACGCTGCTGGAGGTCAACGACCTGCTGCGCGGCACCTCGGCCACCCAGGGCGAAGCGGCCCTCTTCAAGCGCCTGGACGAGGCCGCGCGCCGCATCCACGCCATCAAGGGCGACGCCGGCGCGCTGGGGCTGGACACCATCGCCGGCCTGGCCCACCAGTTCGAGAGCGAGCTGGCCCGGGTCCGCGAAGCGGGCGGTGGCGACGTCGGCGCCGCCCTGCTCGCCCTGCCCCTGCCGCTGGAGGACCTGCTGACCAAGGTGGGCGCGCTCAAGAGCATCACCGGCCTGCAGCGCCCCGCGGCCGCCGCGACGCCCGACGCGGCCAACGCCGCGCTCGCCAGGCTGGCCGTCGACGTCGCGACAGACTGCGGCAAGAAGGTCGCCCCCGTGGTGCGCATGGGCGCGCTGTCCGACCTGGAGGAGCAGACCGGCACGCTGGTGCGCGAGATCGCGGTGCAACTGCTTCGCAACGCGGTCACGCACGGCATCGAGTCGCCAATGTCGCGCCGCGCGGCCGGCAAGGACGCCGACGGCAAGGTGGAAGTGCAGCTGATGCGTACCGAAGGCGAATGGACCCTGCTGGTGCGCGACGACGGCGGCGGCCTCTCGGCGGCCCGCGTGCGCCAGCGCCTGCTGGAGCTGGGCTGGTACACGGCCGGGCAGCTGGAGAGCTTCGACGACCGTCAGATCGTCTCGCACATCTTCCGGCCCGGGTTCTCCACCGCGGGCGACGTGTCGATGCATGCGGGGCGTGGCGTCGGCCTCGACCTGGTGCACGCCAACGTCAACCGGCTGGGCGGCCGCGTGCTGCTGTCATCCACGCCCGGCCGGCACACCGAGTTCCGCGTGAAGTTCGCCGCATGAGCGCCGCAACCTCCTACGTTCGGCTGATGGTGGTCGACGACTCCAACATGATCCGCTCACGCATCTCGCAGGTGGTGCAGGGCGGCGGCCTCGGACCGATCCACCTGGTCGGCCTGGCGCGCAACGGCGCCGAGGCGGTGCGGATGGCACGCGCCACCCAGCCCGAGCTGGTCACCATGGACCTCACCATGCCGGAGATGGACGGCATCGAGTGCATCGGCCAGCTGCTCAAGATGAACCCCAGGCTCAACATCCTGGTGGTCAGCGCGCTGTCGGACAAGAGCACCGCGATCGCGGCGCTCAAGCGCGGCGCCCGCGGTTTCCTGGCCAAGCCCTTCTCGGACGACGAGCTGCGCATGGCCCTTCTCGAAGTGATGGAGGCACGCTGATGGCCGACAACGCGCTGCACGAAGCCGAGCTCAAGCTGTTCGTGGACTCGGTGCGCCGGTACTTCAAGGCGACCACGCTGCAGGAGCCGCAGATCACCTCGGCCTTCCTGGGCACGGGGGACATCGAGGGCCACGACTTCAACGGCATCGTCACCTTCTCCGGCAGCCACAACGGCCATGTGATCGTGTCCATGCCGGGCGCGCTGCTGCGCGAGCTGCTCCTGCTGCAGAAGGAGACCGACCTCTCGGAGAGCAACCTGCTGGACGCCGTGGGCGAGATCGCCAACACGCTCGCGGGCAACGCCCGCAGCGTGCTGGGCGCGGACCTGAACATCAGCGTGCCCGTCAAGCTGCACGGCAGCTCGGGCATCAGGGCGCGGGTGCGCAAGCACCCGTGCGTGATCACGCTGCGCTGGGGGCGCCAGCCGGCGCTGGTGTGCGTCGATATGGAGCGGCGGGCCTAGGGCCCTCGCCCCTGGGGCCCGATCAGCACCTGGATGCTGTGCTGGTACGCCCCGGTCAGGCCGTCGAACGTTTCCAGCAGCTCCTCGCTGGCGGCGGCCAGCTGCACGCGGCCGGCCGCCTGGCCGACCCTGGGCGTCGCGGCGCGCAGCTGGTTCCAGGCGCCATCGCCGCGATCCAGGATCTCGCGGATCTCGGGCGTGGACAGCGGGGCCTTGCGAAGCTGGGCCAGTCCTTCCTCGAACGCCGCCGCCGTGTCGGCGAGCGCGCCCTCGCCCGCCTGCAGCAGGGCCTGCTTGGCCATGCGCTGCGACAACATGCGCTGGCGGCCGGCGGTGTTGATGACGCCCACCCGCGCCGCCAGGCCCGAGGACTCCAGCGCCAGCACCAGGGCATCGGCCTGGGCCAGCACCGCCTCGGCCAGCGTGTCCAGCCGCGCCAGCTCCGCCGCGCGGGGTTCGGCCTGCAGCAGCGGCCGCAGCGCCTGCCAGCCGGCGCGCGCCGCCGCGATCAGGTCGCCGTAGGTCGCGCCCGAGAGGCTGGATTCCAGCGACGCGAGGTTGTCCTCGACCCGCGCCACCGATTCGCGCATCAGCACCGCGACCGCCGCCGCCTCCGTGCGGCTGCAGGCCAGCGCGTACAGCTTCACCAGCCGCTGCGACAGCATGCGCTGCTGGCCGGCACGGTTGATCGCCTCGGCGATGCGCGCCGCATCGATCACCTGCCGCGACAGCTGGCCCACCCGCTGGTTGCCCTGCATCGACTGCGTGCGAAGGAGCTGGAAGGCCTCCTCCTCGCTCAGGCTGCGGGCGCGCATCAGGATGCCCTTGGCCTTGTCGACCCACTTGCGCTCCTCGAGCTTCTCGTGGGCGTCGGCGAGTTGCGCGCGCAGCTGCTCCTCGTGCGCCGCGCGCGCCTGGGCCAGGTGCACCAGCGGTCGCAGCCGCTGCGGCGCGTAGCCCTGCACCACCCAGGCGTGCACGCCCGCTTCCAGTGCATCGCGCAGCGACTCGACGGCGGCGTCCTGCGTGAACACCAGCACCGGCACCGCCTGCTGGGCCTGCAAGGTGGTCACCGACTGCAACAGCTCGGGGGCGGGACGCGGCGCCCAGCAGACGAGCACGTCGGGTGCGGCGCGCAGGGTCTCGCGCACCAGATGCGCGCAATCGGCCGGACCGAGCACGTCGAAACCCGCCGCGCGGAAGTCGGCGGCGAGCGCGGGTGCACCCGGATCGGGCATCTGGAGGATCAGGACGGAGGTCAAAGGGAAGAAGCGAACGATGGACTGCACCGATTGTGCAAGCGGCGCGCCACGTCGCTGGCACGGTCCCTGCATCAAGGCGTGCGTCGGGTGTGATGCCGCACCCGGGCCGTGCACCGTACCGCCGGCCGTGCGCACAACGTCGTGTGCTGTCCTGTACCTCCCTTCTTGGGGCGAGGCCCGCCGGCCGCGCCCCGGTCCAGACACACGATGAGCACCTTCAAGACTTTTCTTTCGTCCGGCCACCCGCCCACGCTGTTCGCGGCGTTCCTCTACTTCACCTTCTCCTGCGCGATCTGGGTGCTCAACGGCGCGATGGCGCCGTTCATCAAGGAGACCTATCGCCTCGACGCCGCGCAGATGGGCCTGATGCTCTCCGTGCCCATCGTCGCCGGCGCGCTGATGCGCTTCCCGCTCGGCCTCTTGGCGCAGTACATCGGCCGCAAGTCCGCCACGCTGGTGGAGATGGGGATGATCTGCGTGGCCATGGGCTTCGGCCTGTTCTTCGTGGACAGCTTCGGCGACCTGCTGGCCATGGGCGTGCTGCTGGGCATCGCGGGCGCGAGCTTCGGCGTGGCGCTGTCGCTCGGCTCCGGCTCGTTCCCGCCCCAGCACAAGGGCCTGGCCATGGGCCTGGTGGGCGCGGGCAACGTGGGCACGGCGGTCTCGGTGCTGGTGGCGCCGCCGCTCGCGCAATGGCTGGGCTGGCAGGCGGTGTACGGCGTGGCGGCGGTCGCCATCCTGGTGCCCGCGCTGGTGATGGTCTTCATGGCCCGCGAGCCGGCCGACGTCAACCCCAAGGCCGGCCTGCGCGAGCACGTGGCCTGCCTGGTCGAGAAGGACGGCTGGGTGTTCAGCGTGATCTACGCGATCACCTTCGGCGGCTTCATCGGCCTGACCAGCTTCCTGCCTTCCTACTACTTCGAGCAGTTCGGCGTGAGCAAGGTGCAGGCGGGGCAGCTGACCATGCTGGCCGCGTTCATGGGCGCCGCGCTGCGCGTGTGCGGCGGCTGGCTGGCCGACCGCTGGGGCGGCATCAACACGCTGACGCTGGTGCTCGCGGTGGTGGCCGGCTCGCTGGTGCTGATCGGCTTCGCCGGCACCTCGCTGGTCCTCACCACGCTGCTGATGATGCTGTGCTTCGCCGCGCTGGGCGCGGGCAACGGCGCCCTCTTCCAGCTGGTGCCGCTGCGCTGGCCGGCATCCACCGCGGTGGCCGGTTCCATGATCGGCGAGATCGGTGCCCTGGGCGGCGGCCTCGTGCCCAGCGCCATGGGCTTCTCCAGGCAATACCTCGGCACCTTCGGCTGGGGCTTCCTGTTCTTCGCGGCGCTGGCCCTCCTGGTGCTGGTGCTGCTGCGCGTGATGCAGGGCGGCTGGACCCGCCGCTGGGTGGCCGCCGGCGGCCGCGCCCGCCGCCCCGCCGCCGCTTCCGGCGCGACCGCCTGGCCTTCCGGGCGCCCGCATCCGCAACCCCTTTCCCATGTTTCGCAGGAGTAAGCAGCGATGAAGAAGATGAAACTGGTGATGGTCGGCAACGGCATGGCCGGCGTCCGCACGATCGAGGAGCTCCTCAAGATCTCTCCGGAGCTGTACGACGTCACCGTGTTCGGCGCCGAGCCGCATCCGAACTACAACCGCATCCTGCTGTCGCCGGTGCTGGCGGGAGAGCAGACGCTCGACGAGATCGTGCTGAACTCCTGGGAGTGGTACGAGCAGAACGGCATCCGCCTGCATGCCGGAAAGAAGGTGGTGGAGATCGACCGCGTGCGGCGCGTGGTGCGCGCCGATGACGGCACCGAGGAGCCGTACGACCGGCTGCTGCTGTGCACCGGCTCCAATCCCTTCATCCTGCCCGTGCCCGGCAAGGAGCTGGGCGGCGTCATCGCCTACCGCGACATCGCCGACACCAACACGATGATCGAGACGGCCGCGAAGTACAAAAAGGCGGTCGTCATCGGCGGCGGCCTGCTCGGCCTGGAAGCCGCCAACGGCCTGATGAAGCGCGGCATGGACGTGACCGTCGTGCACGTGATGCCCTGGCTGATGGAGCGCCAGCTGGACGACGTGGCCGGCAAGCTGCTGCAGAAGTCGCTGGAGGAGCGCGGCCTCAAGTTCATGATCGGCGCCCACACGCAGGAGCTGGTGGGCGGCGACGACGGCCGCGTGAAGTCGGTGAAGTTCAAGGACGGCACCGTGGTCGACGCCGACCTGGTGGTGATGGCCGTCGGCATCCGCCCCAACACCGAGCTGGCCGAGAAGGCCCGCCTGCACTGCAACCGCGGCATCGTGGTCAGCGACACCATGCAGACCGTCACCGACGCGCGCATCTACTCGGTGGGCGAATGCGCGGCGCACCGCGGCATCGCCTACGGCCTGGTGGCGCCCCTCTTCGAACAGGCCAAGGTGGCGGCCAACCACCTGGCGCAGTTCGGCATCGGCCGCTACACAGGCTCGCTCACCTCCACCAAGCTGAAGGTGACCGGCATCGACCTGTTCTCGGCCGGCGAGTTCATGGGCGGCGAAGGCACCGAGCAGATCGTGATGAGCGACCCGTTCGGCGGCGTCTACAAGAAGCTGGTGATCAAGGACGACAAGCTGGTGGGCGCCTGCCTGTACGGCGACACGGTGGACGGCAGCTGGTACTTCAAGCTGCTGCGCGAGGGCCGCACCATCGCCGACCTGCGCGACAAGCTGATGTTCGGCGAGTCCAACCTGGGCGACGCCGGCCACCAGGGGCAGAACAAGGCGGCCGCGATGGCCGACGCCGACGAGGTGTGCGGCTGCAACGGCGTGAACAAGGGATCGATCTGCAAGGCGATCAAGGAGAAGGGCCTGTTCACGCTGGACGAGGTGCGCAAGCACACCAAGGCCAGCGCCTCGTGCGGCTCCTGCACCGGGCTGGTGGAGCAGATCATCATGTTCACGGCCGGCGGCGACTACTCCGCCACGCCGAAGAAGAAGGCGATGTGCGGCTGCACCGACCACAGCCACCAGGAAGTGCGCGACGCCATCCGGGCCAACAAGCTCGTCACCATCGCCGGCACCATGGCGTTCATGGAATGGCGCACGCCCAACGGCTGCGCCACCTGCCGGCCGGCCATCAACTACTACCTGATCTCCACCTGGCCCAAGGAAGCCCGGGACGATCCGCAGTCGCGCTACATCAACGAGCGCAGCCACGCCAACATCCAGAAGGACGGCACCTACTCGGTGATCCCGCGCATGTGGGGCGGCGAGACCACGGCGGCCGAACTGCGGCGCATCGCCGACGTGGTGGACAAGTACAAGATCCCCACCGTCAAGGTCACCGGCGGCCAGCGCATCGACCTGCTGGGCGTGAAGAAGGAGGACCTGCAGGACGTCTGGAAGGACATCGGCATGCCGTGCGGCCATGCGTACGCCAAGGCGCTGCGCACGGTGAAGACCTGCGTGGGCAGCGAGTGGTGCCGCTTCGGCACCCAGGACTCGACCCAGATGGGCAAGGACCTGGAGAAGGCGCTGTGGCGCATGTATGCGCCGCACAAGGTCAAGCTGGCCGTGTCCGGGTGCCCGCGCAACTGCGCCGAGTCGGGCATCAAGGACGTGGGCGTGATCGGCGTGGACTCCGGGTGGGAGCTCTACGTGGCCGGCAACGGCGGCATCAAGACCGAGGCCGGGCAGTTCTTCTGCAAGGTGAAGACCCGCGAGGAAGTGCTGGAGTACAGCGGCGCCTTCCTCCAGCTGTACCGAGAGGAAGGCTGGTACCTGGAACGCACCGTGCACTACGTGAACCGGGTCGGCCTCGACTACGTGAAGAAGAAGGTGCTGGACGACCACGAGGGCCGCAAGGCGCTGTGGGAGCGGCTGCAGTTCGCGCTGGACGGCGAGCCCGATCCCTGGTTCGAGCACGACAAGGCGCAGGTCGACACGCGCCAGTTCACGAAGCTGCAGGCGGAGGGGCAGGAAGCATGAAGATGAACGACTGGAAGGTGATCTGCCGGGTGGAAGACATCCCGGTGCTGGGCTCGCGCCGCGTGGCGCGTCCGCGCGGGATGGACGTGGCGGTGTTCCGCAACGACCAGGACCAGGTGTTCGCCCTGCTCGACCGGTGCCCGCACAAGGGCGGCCCGCTGTCGCAAGGCATCGTGTTCGGCACCAGCGTGGCCTGCCCGCTGCACAACTGGACGATCGGACTGGACGACGGCTGCGCGAAGGCGCCCGACGAGGGCTGCACGCAGCGGTTCTCCTGCCGCGTCGAGGGAGGCCACGTGCTGCTCGACCCGGTGGAGTTGGCCACGCTGGCGCTGGACGTCCAGCCGCCGCGCGCCGGTCCCTGCGGGGAATGACGGGGATGACGGTCCAGGAAACGCGTTCCACCTGTCCCTACTGCGGCGTCGGCTGCGGCGTGATCATCGAATCGCGCGGCGCCGAAGTCGTGGGCGTGCGCGGCGACCCGGCGCACCCCGCCAACTTCGGCCGCCTGTGCACCAAGGGCTCGACCCTGCACTACACGGCCGCGCCGGCGATCGCGCGGCAGGCCCGCCTGCTGCAGCCGATGCGGCGCGCGCAGCGCGGCCAGGAGCCGCAACCCGTGACCTGGGACGCGGCCCTGGACTTCGCCGCCGACACCTTCACCCGCGTGGTCCGCGAGCACGGCCCCGACGCCGTCGGCTTCTACGTCTCCGGCCAGCTGCTCACCGAGGACTACTACGTCTTCAACAAGCTGGCCAAGGGCCTGATCGCCACCAACAACATCGACACCAACTCGCGCCTGTGCATGAGCAGCGCGGTGGCCGGCTACAAGGCCACGCTGGGCGCCGACGCGCCGCCGGCCTGCTACGAGGACGTGGACCACGCCGACTGCCTGTTCATCGCCGGCAGCAACGCGGCCTGGGCGCATCCGGTGCTGTTCCGCCGCATCGAGGAGGCCCGGGCGCGCCGGCCCGGCATGAAGGTGATCGTCTGCGACCCGCGCCGCACCGACACCTGCGAGCTGGCCGACCTGGTGCTGCCGCTGCAGCCCGGCACCGACGTGATGCTGTTCAACGGCCTGCTGCACATCATGCTGTGGGAAGGCTGGACGAAGGCCGACTGGATCGC
>Ga0247820_10002492_pt1 | contig 10342 bp, 8 predicted proteins | sample 13C_Glucose_Day1_2_FD_192480 | JGI IMG/M metagenome (GOLD analysis project Ga0247820, IMG submission 192480) | Soil microbial communities from agricultural site in Penn Yan, New York, United States - 13C_Glucose_Day14 | ecosystem: Environmental > Terrestrial > Soil > Agricultural land | place...
AATTGATCGGGCTTCTGCATGAGCAGACCGCAACCGTCACCGGTCTTGCCGTCGGCGTTGATGCCGCCGCGGTGGGTCATGCAGGTCAGCGCCTGCATGGCGGTTTGCAGAAGGTGGTGACTCGGCTCGCCCGTCATATGGGCGATCAGGCCGAAACCACAGTTGTCCTTGAATTCTTCGGGATGGTACAGACCTGTTTTCATAGACACTTTCTCACCAGGTTTACCTCTCAACCGGAGGCAAATCTCTTTTTTAACAACCACTTACCATCCACGCCGATCAAACGCCAGCTTTTTTGCGGTGGCCATGGAAAACCATTGTTGCACAGCGACAGCGACGCCCACAAATTTTCATGTCTCACCATTGAAAATTTATGTCGCAATTTTGAATGTTTTTAAGTCGTTCGCCGTGATAGCGGCTTGACTGGAGTCTGAAGCGTTTCAGCCAGGACTGCAAGAAAGGGCTTGTGGCCGGCAGTCTGGGACAGAAAAGCCTGCCGCGCTTAGGCGCAGCAGGCTAGTTGAAAGCTAGAAGTCGCTCAGCAACTGGGCGGCGGGGTGATGCCGCCCGGAAGGTATCAGCGGGCCGTGGCCAGCTCTTGTTGGACGCTGCCCACGGTACGTGGCCAAGGTTTACCAGCCTGGACCTTGGCTGGCAAGTTCTTGATTGCCGCAGCGGCGGCATCGCGGTTGGCGAAGTTGCCGTAGGTCACCACGTACAGCGGCTTGCCCTGCAGGTTTTTCCTGAAGTAGCGATAGTCGCCACCCTGCGCCTTGACGAACGACTGCGCCGACGCCTCGGAACTGGTGCCGAAGATCTGCACCACATAATTGCCGGGCTTCTGGCCCGCGTACCAGCTGCTGTTGCCGGCGCCGCCGGCAGCCGGTTTCTCGACGGGTTTGGCTGCAGGCTTGGCGCTCGCGACCTGGGTCGGGGCCGGGGCTGGCTTGGCAGGCGCAACCGGTTTTGCCGGTTGGGTTGCTACAGGTTTTGTCGCAGGCGCAACCGGCTGTACCGGGGCGCTGGTCACCGGCTGGGCCGGGGCCGGCGCAGGACTGGCGGTGGCACCTTGCGGCGGCGCGATGGTGGTCACGGTCGGCGGCACGGCAGCCGATGGCGTGGCTGGTTGCAGTGCAGTGTTGTCGGCCGGCCCGCCGTCTTCACCTTCACCCATGCCAGCGGCCTGGGCCAGCGGTTCGCGCATTACCGGCTGCGACTGGCCGACCAGCGGCAACGGCATGGGCTGCGAGGAGCCGGAGAACTCGATGGCGGGCGCGCCGCCGTTGCCGCCCTGACCCAGGGGCAGTTGGGCCTGGGCAGCGGGGGGCGCGTCGGCCGGGGCCTTGTCGCCTTTCTTGGGCATCAGGACCGCCGCGCCAACGGCAACCACGACCACTGCGGACAACGCGAGCACGTGTTTCTTAGGCATTTTGAACCCCATGGATGGTCGCTTGACCGTGGTACGGCTGGCGATCATGGCTTCGATCAAGGTATCGCGGGCGACCTGGTTGATGTTCCCAGGCCAGCCGTCGGCGTTTTCGTGGATGTCGACGATCTGCTCGGCGGTGAACACCTCGATGCCCCGGCCAGCACCCTCCAGGCGCTGCTCCAGGTACTCGCGGGTTTCTTCCTCGCTGTACGGGGCCAGTTCAATGACGTGGAATCGCTCGCCATCGGCATTGAGCTCGTCCAACCCGGCGATCAGCGAAGGCTCGCCGAACAGGAACACGTGCGGACGCCCTTCAGCTACGCCTGCCGCCAACTCCAGCAACGCTTGGAGTGCCGACTCGTCAAGTTGTTCCGCATCGTCCACCAGCAGATAGACTTCCTGGCCGGTCAGCGCCAGTTGCACCACCTGCGACAGGATCGCCTGCACTTCCGGCTGCGCCACGCCCAGGGACTGCGCCACCTGGCCGAGCACGCTGGCCGCGTCGCTGGCGCCACGGGCGGATACCACCACGCTTTGCACCGACTGCTTGTTGGTGCTGGCCACCAGCGCCTGGCGCAGCAAAGTCTTGCCGCTGCCCACAGGGCCGGTGACCGCCAGCATCAGCTGGCTGTAGCGCGCCAGGTGGTGCAGCTGGCCAAGCACTGGCTTGCGCTGGGCGGGAAAGAACTTGAAACCGGGCACCCGGGGTGCGAACGGATCGTGGCTCAGCTGGTAATGATCGAGAAACGCCTCATCGGCATGCAGACTGGTCATTGCGTTGTCACAACCTCAAAGCTGGGCCACGATCGCGCGGTAATCCGCCGCCAGCGTGGCCTGAAGAATCTCTGTCGAATAGTCGTCGGTGACGACGGCCTCGCCCAGCTGGCGCAGCAGCACCAGGCGCAGGCGCCCGTCGAGCACTTTCTTGTCGACCGCCATGTGCTCCATGAAATGCGCCGGGGTCATTTCCTGTGGTGGCACCACCGGCAATCCTGCGTCCTGCAGCAGGCGAATTCCGCGATCACGCGCCGGCTGGTCGATCCAGCCCAGGCGCATGGACATTTCCAGGGCCATGACCGTACCCGCCGCCACGGCTTCGCCGTGCAGCCAGACGCCATAGCCCATGTGTGTTTCGATGGCATGGCCGAAGGTATGGCCAAGGTTGAGCGTGGCACGCACGCCCGATTCGCGCTCGTCGGCGCCGACCACGGCGGCCTTGGCCGCGCAGGAGCGGCGGATGGCCTCGGTCAGGGCGACGCAATCCAGGGCGCGCAGCGCCCGCATATTGTCTTCGAGCCAGGCGAGGAACGGCTTGTCGCAGATCAGGCCGTACTTGATGACTTCGGCCAGGCCCGCGGACAGCTCGCGTCCGGGCAGGGTCTTCAGGCTGGTGGTGTCGATCAGCACCGCGTTGGGCTGATAGAAGGCACCCACCATGTTCTTGCCCAGCGGGTGGTTGATGCCGGTCTTGCCGCCCACCGACGAGTCCACCTGGGACAGCAGCGTGGTCGGCACCTGGATGAAGTCGACGCCGCGCTGGTAGCAGGCCGCGGCAAAGCCGGCCATGTCGCCGATCACGCCGCCCCCCAGGGCGACCACGGTGGTGCGACGGTCATGGCGGGCGGTGAGCAGCGCATCGAAGATCAGCTGCAGGGTTTCCCAGTTCTTGTGGGCCTCGCCGTCCGGCAACACCACGGGCAGCACCGAGTAGGCACCCAGGGTCTTGCTCAGGCGTTCGAGGTACAGCGGCGCGACGGTCTCGTTGGAGACGATGGCGACCTGCCGTCCGGCAATGTGCGGCGCCAGCAGCTCGGGCTGGTCCAGCAGGCCTTCGCCAATGTAGATCGGGTAGCTACGTTCGCCCAGGTCGACCTTTAGTGTCTGCATGTATCCCCACAATGTGCTTGGACGCGCGGCGGTGCGGCCCCGCGCGGTGACGTTCAACCCCGTCTCGGCGTTGGTCGCCGAGGATAGACCCCGCTCAGCGGGGCGGCAACTTCTGCAGGCGCTCGAGAATGTCGAGCACCACCATGCGTGGTGGCCGTTCGTCGGTTTCCACCACCAGGTCAGCGATTTCGCGATAAAGCGGGTCGCGTGTCTCCAGCAGGGCGCGCAACGTGGCTTCCGGGTTGGCGGTGCGCAACAGCGGCCGGTTGCGATCACGTGAGGTACGCCCCACCTGCTGCTCCACCGAGGCGTGCAGGTAGACCACCCGCCCGCCGGCACGCAGCGCCGCACGGTTGGCGTCGCGCATCACCGCGCCGCCGCCGGTGGCCAGGACCACGCCATCGAGCGCGCTGAGCTCGGCGATCATCGCCTGCTCGCGGTCACGAAAGCCCGGTTCGCCTTCCTTGTCGAAGATCCACGGGATGTTGGCGCCGGTTCGCAGTTCGATTTCCTTGTCGGAATCCTTGAACAGCAGGCGCAGCTCTTTGGCCAACAGGCGCCCGATGGTGCTTTTACCAGCGCCCATGGGCCCCACAAGTATCAAATTTCGCACAGAATCAACGACTCACAGCAATCGCCTGGTCACTCATGATACGCGGAGTCAGGAAGACCAGCAGCTCGGATTTTTTCTCTTGTAATGCATCGCGTCGAAACAGCCGTCCAACATACGGCAGATCGCCGAAAAATGGCACCTTGTCGACCACTTTGTTCTGCGACGTCGAGTACACGCCACCAATCACAATGGTCTGCCCATCGGTTACCCGCACCTTGGCATTGACCTCGTTCTTGCGAATCGGCGGCACATCGTTGAGGGCATTGATGAAGTCCGGCTCGTCCTTGGTCACCCGCACCGCCATGATCACCTTGTCGTCCGGCGTGATCTGCGGGGTCACCTCCAGCGACAGGGACGCCTCGCGGAAGGAGACCGACGTGGCGCCGCTGCGGGTGGTTTCCTGGTAGGGCACTTCGGTGCCCTTGAGGATACGCGCGGTTTCCTTGTCGGCCGTGACCACCTTGGGCTGGGAGATGATCTCGCCATTGCCGCTTTTTTCCATGGCGCTGAGCTCCAGGTCGAGCAGGATATCGCTGCGCAGCAGCCCCACCCCGAGCCCGGCACCAGCCCGCTCGACCCCGAGGTCGACGAACAGGTTGCTGCCCAGCCGGCGCTCCGCGCCATACAGCGGTCCACCCCAGCGCACGCCCAAGGCCTTATCGTAATCGACATTGGCCTCGACGATCCGTGCCTCGATCATGACCTGGCGCACCGGCACATCCAGCTGTGTGACCAGCCTGCGCAGTTCGGCGAGCCGGGCGGCAGGCTGGGTGGCTACCAGTGTATTGGTGCGTACATCCACACTGAGGCTGCCACGCCCGGCCAGGGCACCGTCGTCAGCCAGGCTCGCCAGCAACAGCTCCGCCAACTCGCCGGCCTTGGCATGGAACACAGGGATCAACTCACGCTGCAGGGGCTCCAGCAATACCTCCTGACGCATGTCCTGGGCTTGCCCGGCGAGCTCGGCCAGGGGAGCGACCAGCAGCACATTCCCCTCCTGGCGCCTGCCCAGCCCCTTGCTGCGCAACACCAGGTCAAGCGCCTGGCCCCAGGGCACATCCTCCAGACGCAGGGTTATCCGCCCCTGCACCGAATCGCCGGCCACCAGGTTGATGCCCGCGTGGTCGGCCATGACCTGGAGCACCGAACGCAGTTCGACATCCTGGAAGTTGAGCGACATCGGCTCACCCTGAAACGTCTCGGCCTGCGCCATCTGCAGCCCCAGCATCAATAGCGCGCCGCTCCACCCTCTCGTCGGTCTCATCCCTGACCTCTCCTTGCTCACGCGTTCCAAGAACCAGATACCTGGGGCGCGCCTGCCAGCGCCCATCGATGTAGAACCGCTCGTGGACCTCCACCCGGTCGAATTCGATGGCTACCACGACACCCCCTTCGAGCCCCAACCGCTCGCCCTGCGCAATCCGATACAGGCGACCTCCCGAGCGCAGCAAGGCCTGTCGCCACCCTGCCCGCGATAGGCTGCCGACCATCTCAAGTCGTGCCAAAGGAACATGCGCCAGGTCACCGCCCTCTCTGGGAGGCGACCAGGCCCGGAACGGATCGAATGCCGTCTTCTTCGACAAGATTGCCTGGGCCGGCTCATCCGCCAATGACGCCGGGACCGGCAGCTCTTCTCCGGGGTGGTAGGCATGTAGTCGTAGCTGAGCATCAACTCGCCCAATCCCCTCATCCTTCAGGGCCAGCCTGAGCCGCTCCACGCTCAACAGACGCAATTGCCGCAGCCATTGCTCCAGCCACAGGCGCAGCGCCGGATACTGTCCCGACACCGCGATTTCCAGCGGTTGCACCCGATACACTGAAGCCTGCTGTGCCTCCTGCACTTCGACTCGCTCGAATACCAGGCCATGCTCATGCCCCGATAACGCCAGCTGGTCGAGCAGCTCGCTCATGCCCTCTCCCGCGGCCAGCCGCCATCGTGCCGCCTGCAAAAGCACCCGTGCGTGCTCGAGCGCCTGCTGCTCGACACCCAGTTCGACGAGGCGCGCCCCGCGCTCCTCCAGTTCGTCCTGTAGCTGGAGCTGCAGTCGGACAGACTCGACATGCCCCTGAACCGGATCACGCAGACGAACCAGGTAGCCCACGCAAGCAACCATGAGCACGAGCGCCAGGCACACCATGGCCCTCACCACTCCCGACCGGCCAGCCAACGCCTGCCAGTCAAGGGGCCAGAGGCGGTTCACGACTCGCCCGCCAGCAATCGCGCCGCCAGCAGGAACTCGTCCCCCTGGACATGGCGCCTGATGTGAACGAGCTCGAGGTTCCGCACCATGCCCACTTGCTCCAGATCGCGCATGAACCGGGCGACCACCGACGCGGAGGCCGCCAGGCCGCCCAGGCGCAGGCGCCCCGCCTCAACATCCACCTCCGTCAAGCGAGCGCCTTCTGGCAGGGCCTGCTCAAGGGCGAGGAACAGGCCGGGCATCTGCGATCGCCCGGCGTCCAGTGCGGACACTGCGGCATGCTCGGCCTGCAACGCCGCCCGCCTGCCGCGCAGCTGATCGACCTGCCTCAAGGTGGCATCGAGCCGCTCAAGCTCCGCCTGATGCGAGGCGACGACCAGTGATTGCCTGGCCAGACGCGACCGCGCCATCTGATCGAGCCATATGACCCCGCACAGTGCCACTACCAGGGCGACAACCAGCATGATCTGAAATCGTCGCACAACCCTGGCCCTACGCTGCTCGCGCCAAGGCATCAGGTTCAGTCTCGCCATCATGCCCGGCCTCCCATGGCCAGCCCGCAGGCCAGGACCATCGAAGCTGCGCGCAGGCCATCCCTCTCCAGCAGGCCGGCCAGAGGGAGTGGGCAACCCACCTGGCATTTCACACCCAAGTGCTCTCGCAAATACGCCGCCCGGTCCTCATCAGCAGCGCAGCCGAACAGGACAACTTCCTCTACGGGCGCCCGTTCACCCAACCGCCAGAGATCATCGACAGCCTCACTCCATTGCGCCGGCGAGCCCAGGGCGAGCCGCTGTCGTTGCGGCGCGGGGCTGCCGTGCCAGCGGTGCATGACCACTTCGCCCGGCTCCAATTGCAGCAGTACCGCTCCACGAGCCGGCACCTCAGGCAGCAATGCTCGCCGTAGCGCGAAGCTGTCTACCTCCACGGCCTCAAGCTGCAATCCGGCCCTGGCGAACACCCGCTCCAGCGGATCGAGCTGGCTTTGCCGGCAGGCCACTACCAGTACCTCGAACTGTCCGGGATCGTCAGCGCATGCACCCTGCACCCAGAAGTCCAGGGCGAGATCCTCCAGCGGAAAAGGGAACAGCTGTTCGGCCTGAACCAGCACGGCGGCCTCGACATCAAGGTCGGTCAGCCCGGCAGCTACCCGGCACACCTTGCAGATCACCTGGGAGGCGGGCAATGCCAGGGCGATCCGGAACTGCCTCGTCCGACATTGATCATGGGCCCGCCGCAATCCCATGACCAACCCCTCTGCCTCGTCGGATGCGGCGCTGTCAGGCAGCGCAGGCTCGAAGCGCTCCTGCGCCCAGCCCTGCACACGCCAACCGCCGCGCTGGCGGTGCAGATGCAGCATTCGTATGGAGTCGGAGGCAATTTCCACCCCCAGCAGCGAACCGGTGTCCCTACCAAAGCGTCCAAGCATGGCTGTTTCTTCCTGGTCATCGGCAGCCCGCGCCGTTGCGGCGCGAGCGCTCGTCCCGCGTCCCCGGCGGTCACCCGGCGGGACGAAAAATGCTTATAATGGCCAGCGTTTTTCTGTCCGCCGGCCCCGCGCGCAATCCACTCCTCAACCTGGACACCCAAAAGCCTTGATACGTCTGCTGAAGTTCTTCTGGTGGTCTCTCGTCGCCGTCATCTGCGCGCTCGTGCTCGGTGTGAGCGGTGCGTTTCTGTATCTTAGCCCCAGCCTGCCCTCGGTCGACTCGCTCAGAAGCGTCCAGTTGCAAATCCCCCTGAGGGTGTACAGCAGCGACGGCAAGCTGATTGCCGAGTTCGGCGAAATGCGGCGCTCGCCGATCAAGTTCCAGGAAATTCCCCCACAGTTCATCCAGGCGCTTCTGTCCGCCGAAGACGACAATTTCCTCAACCATTACGGGGTCGATCCGAGCAGCCTGATGCGCGCGGCATCGCAGTTGCTCAAGTCCGGGCATATCCAGACCGGCGGCAGCACCATCACCATGCAGGTGGCGAAGAACTTCTTCCTCAGCAGCGAGCGCAGCTTCTCGCGCAAGACCAACGAGATCCTTCTGGCCCTGCAGATCGAACGCGAGCTGACCAAGGACGAGATCCTCGAGCTCTACGTCAACAAGATCTACCTCGGCAACCGCGCCTATGGCATCGATGCCGCAGCGCAGGTGTACTACGGCAAGTCGATCCGCGACGTGAGCCTGGCGCAAATGGCGATGATCGCCGGCCTGCCCAAGGCGCCATCGCGCTTCAACCCGCTGGCCAACCCGGTACGCGCCAAGGAGCGCCGCGACTGGATCCTCGGGCGCATGTACAAGCTCGGCAAGATCGACGAAGCCAGCTACCAGGCGGCCCTGGCCGAACCGCTGAACGCCAGCTACCACGTGCCGACTCCGGAGGTGAACGCCCCCTACGTCGCCGAGATGGCCCGCGCCGAGATGGTCGGCCGCTACGGCAGCGACGCCTATACCGAAGGCTTCCGCGTCACCACCACGGTCCCGAGCGACATGCAGCAGATGGCCAACAGCGCGGTGCTCAACGGCCTCAGCGAGTACGACGAGCGCCACGGTTACCGCGGCCCCGAGGCACGCTTCCCGGGCAAGACGCGCGCGGCCTGGTTGCAGGAGCTGGGCAAGCAGCGCACCCTCGGCGGCCTGGAGCCGGCCATCGTCACCCAGGTCGAGAAGACCGGCCTGAAGGTGATGAGTCGCGGCGGCCTGGAAGAGAATGTGGCCTGGGACACCATGAAATGGGCGCGCCCGTACCTCAACAGCAACTCGCAGGGGCGCTCGCCGCAGTCGCCGGCCGACGTGGCTCAGGTCGGCGACCTGGTACGCCTGCAGCGCCTGGAGGATGGCAAGCTCAAGTTCAGCCAGGTGCCCGGCGCCCAGAGTGCCCTGGTCACCCTCGACCCGTACAACGGCGCCATCCGCGCCCTGGTCGGTGGTTTCTCCTTCGAACAGAGCAACTACAACCGCGCCATGCAGGCCAAGCGCCAGCCGGGTTCGAGCTTCAAGCCCTTCGTCTACAGCGCCGCGCTGGACAACGGCTACACCGCCGCCAGCCTGGTCAACGACGCGCCGATCGTGTTCGTCGACGAGTACCTGGACAAGGTCTGGCGCCCAAAGAACGACACCAATACCTTCCTTGGCCCGATCCGCATGCGCGAGGCGCTGTACAAGTCGCGCAACCTGGTCTCGATCCGCCTGCTGCAGGCCATGGGCGTGGACCGCACCATCGACTACATCGCCAAGTTCGGCTTCAACAAGCAGGACCTGCCGCGCAACCTGTCGCTGGCACTGGGCACCGCGACCCTGACGCCGATGGAGATCGCCACCGGCTGGAGCACCTTCGCCAACGGCGGCTACAAGATCAGCCCCTACCTGATCGAGCGCGTCGAAAGCCGCAACGGCGAAACCCTGTTCACCGCCAACCCGGCACGGGTGCCCCAGGGCAGCCAGGACCAGGCCGGCCTCGCCGCCCCCGAGCAGGCGATCAGCGTCGCGCCGATGCCGGGCGAAGCACCGTCGACCCTTGGCCAGGTCGCCCCGGCACCACAGGTACCCGCCGTGGCCGAGCAGATCATCGACGGCCGCACCTCGTACATTCTCACCAGCATGCTGCAGGATGTGATCAAGCGCGGCACCGGCCGTCGCGCCCTGGCCCTCGGCCGTGCGGACCTGGCGGGCAAGACCGGTACCACCAACGAGTCCAAGGACGCCTGGTTCTCCGGCTACAACGCCGACTACGTCACCACCGTCTGGGTCGGCTTCGACCAGCCGGAAACCCTGGGCCGACGCGAGTACGGTGGCACCGTGGCGCTGCCGATCTGGATGAGCTTCATGGGTGCGGCGCTGAAGGACAAGCCTGAGCACGCCCCGGCCGAACCTGAAGGCATTCTCAGCCTGCGCGTCGACCCGGTCAGCGGCCGCGCCGCCACGCCGGGCACGCCGAATGCCTACTTCGAACTGTTCAAGGCCGAGGACTCGCCACCGTCCGTGGACGAGCTGGGTAATGGCGCGGCACCTGGCAGCCCGCTGCCGGCGGACGAAGCGGCACCGATGGACCTGTTCTGACCAGGTAAACGACAAACCTCAAAGGCAACTTCGATCCTGTGGGAGCGGGTTTACCCGCGAAGGCTTCAGCGAAGCCAACGATGCTTTCGCGGGTAAACCCGCTCCCACAATGGCTTCGGTGAATCCAAAAGCAAACAAAAAGCCCCGACTCTCACGAGCCGGG
>Ga0247820_10002493_pt1 | contig 10334 bp, 11 predicted proteins | sample 13C_Glucose_Day1_2_FD_192480 | JGI IMG/M metagenome (GOLD analysis project Ga0247820, IMG submission 192480) | Soil microbial communities from agricultural site in Penn Yan, New York, United States - 13C_Glucose_Day14 | ecosystem: Environmental > Terrestrial > Soil > Agricultural land | place...
GTTCGGGGTTGGTGGGGGGTTGGTGGCGGGCGGCTCGGCGGAGGCGTAGCACCTCCCGGGCCAGGCGGTCCTGTTCGGCGCGGCGGACGAGGTCGTCGTGGCGGAGCCGGTGGAGTGCGTACTCGAACATGGTGCGGTCCCCCTGGAGGAGTCGGTGTCGGTCACCGCTTTCTGCGATGCCTCCACCTTCGTCTCCCAGGGGGATCCGCCACATCGGGAGGGTTCCGTATCTTGTCGCCGGCCCGGGGCCTTAGAAGGTACTTAGACCGGGCTCAGCCGGTGGCGGGCAGGCCCAGGAGTACGTCGGTGTACTTGAGGACCGCCAGCAGCAGTCCGATCACACCGAGCGAGACGCCGGCCCAGGCGACCGACTTGATCCAGGGCGCCTGCACCGTCCGCCCGGGCGTCCCGAACGCGGGCCTCGCCAGCACCGCCACGCCCACGATCAGCGCGGTCAGCGCGAACATGCCGCCCCACACCGCGCTGGTGTTCCAGGCGTCGCCGTAGATCTCCTTGACCTGGGTGGCGACACCGGCGTCCGCGGCCGTCTCCAGCTGGCCCACGAGGGTCTCCCGCGCGGCGGCGACCGTGCCCAGCCAGCTGCCGGTGAGCGAGACGAGGCCGAGCGCCGCGGAGACGACGGCGGCGGCGCCCTGTCCGACACCGGACGGGCCCCGCTCCTCGTCCTCGACGGCCGCGGACCCGTCGGCCGCGGACGCGTCGTCGTCGGTCCCGGGTGCGTCCTGGTCCTGCGCCTCGTCCGTGGCGCCCTCCGGCTCAGTGGCGTCCACTGCCGTCTCGTCGTGCTCGGTCCCGGCTCCGGTCTCGTCCACTGTCTTGGTTCCCATGCCCCGCACCGTACGGACGCTGTCTGAGAGTCCGCTTAATGATCGTTGTGCGCCGCCCGCCACTCCGGGGCCAGCACCGACCACACCTCCAGGTCGTGCCGCACGCCGTGGTGGAGGTGGGCGGCGCGGCGGACGCCGTCCCGGGTCATGCCGAGCCGGCGGGCGGTGTTGACGCTCGGCACGTTGCCCGCCGCAGCGACCCATTCGACCCGGTGGATGCCGCGCTGCTCGACCGCCCAGTCGATGAGCACCCGCATCGCGCGGGTGACGAGCCCCCGCCCGGTCGCGGCGGGCTCCAGCCAGCAGCCGACCTCGCAGGTGCCGTTGCCGGCGTCGAAGTGGAGGGTGAGCACACCGCCGACGAGCGTGCCGTCCAGCCACAGCCCGTGCAGCGAGGCGGTGTCCTCGGCGCGCCAGCCCGCGTACCGCTGGAGCACCTCACGGGCGCCGGCGAGGTCGGTGGCCTTGGAGCCGAAGGGAATGTACTGGTTGATGAACTCCCGGCCCCGGTCCAGATGCGCGAGGAACTCCTCGGCGTGCCATGGCTCCAGGGGGCGCAGCTCGGCTCCGTCGTCACCCAGTCGTATCGCGTACATCCCGCTGTCGTTCCTCCTCGGCCAGCATGTCCGCCACTCCGGCGTCCGTGGCGGCGGCCAGCCTCTCATGGGTGGCCCGGGCCTCGGGCGGTTCGATGCTGATCCGGGGCAGGATCCGGTCCAGCGAGCGGGGCAGCCACCAGTTGGCGCCGCCGAGGAGGTGCATGAGGGCGGGGACCAGCAGGGTGCGCAGCACGAAGGCGTCGAGGGCGACGGCCGCGGCGAGCGCGATGCCGAACATGGCGATCACCCGGTCGCCGCTGAGGACGAAGGCCAGGAAGACCGAGATCATGATCACGGCGGCGGAGTTGATCACCCGGCCGGTCTCCGCGAGGCCGACGCGGACGGCCCGCCGGTTGTCGCCGGTCTCCAGCCACTCCTCGTACATCCGGCTCACCAGGAAGACCTGGTAGTCCATGGAGAGGCCGAAGAGGACCGACACCATGATCACGGGCAGGAAGGGTTCGATGGGGCCCGCGCTGCCGAGCCCGAGCAGTTCGCTGCCCCAGCCCCACTGGAAGATCGCGACGACGACGCCGAAGGCGGCGGCGACGGCGGCCACGTTCATCGCGGCGGCCTTGAGGGGGATGGCGATCGAGCGGAAGGCGAGCAGGAGCAGCAGACAGCCGAGGCCGATCACCACGCCGACGAAGAGGGGCAGCTTGTCGACGATGACGTCGGCGAAGTCGTCGTAGCCGGCCGTCACGCCGCCGACCTGCAGATCGAGCGCGGTGCCCGACTCGGCCCGCGGCAGCACGTCGTCGCGGAGCCGGTCGACCAGGTCGCTGGTCTGCTTCGACTGCGGGGACGACTCGGGTATGACGGTGAGGTACGCGGTGTCGCCGCCCTGGCCGTAGGTCACCGGGGAGACGGACGCGACGCCCTCCGTCTGGCGCAGCGTGGTGTCGAGGTTGTCCAGGGCGAGCCGGTCCTCGGCGCCGTCGACGCCGGTGACGAGGGTGAGCGGGCCGTTCACGCCGGGGCCGAAGCCGTCGGCGAGGAGGTCGTAGGCCTGGCGGGTGGTGGAGCCCTTGGGGTCGTTGCCCTGGTCGGAGGTGCCCAGGTGCAGCGAGAGGGTGGGCAGCGCGAGCACGGCCATGACGACGAGCGCGACGGCGCCGAGCAGCTTGGGGTGGCGCTCCACGAACGCCGACCAGCGGGCGGCGAACCCGGTCGGCACCTCGGGCTCGGGCCCGTGCTCCGCCAGCCGGCGCCGCTCCCGGCGGCTCAGCGCGCGCATGCCGATGAACGACAGCAGGGCCGGCAGCAGGGTGACGGAGGCGGCGACGGTCAGTACGACGGTGAGCGAGGCGGCGATGGCGACGCCGTTGAGGAAGTTCAGCCGGAGGATCAGCATGCCCAGCAGGGCTATGCACACGGTCGCACCCGCGAAGACGACGGCCCGACCGGTGGTGGCGACGGCGTTGGTGGCGGCCTCGGTGACGGTGAGCCCGCGTTTCAGTCCGCGCCGGTGCCGGGTCACGATGAACAGCGCGTAGTCGATGCCGACGCCGAGCCCGATCAGCATGCCGAGCATGGGAGCGAAGTCGGCGACGGTCATGACGTGCCCGAGCAGCACGATCCCGGCGTAGGCGGTGCCGACGCTGACCAGGGCGGTGGCGATGGGCAGCAGGGAGGCGGCGAGGGAGCCGAAGGCGAGGAACAGCACGAGGGCGGCGACCAGCACACCGACGATCTCGGCCGTGTGCCCGCCGGCGGACTCGCTGAGTTCGACGGCGCTGCCGCTCAGCTCGACGCCCAGTCCGTCGGTCTCCGCGGCCTTGGCCGTCTCCACCACGGTGGCGGCCTCGCCCGCGTCGATGTCCTTGGACTGGTCGGCGAAGGTGACGGTGGCGTACGCGGTGTGGCCGTCCGCGCTGATCCGGCCGGCGCCCTGGCCGTCGTACGGGCCGCTCACGGCGGTCACGCCGGGCAGTTCGTCGATCCGGTCCAGGGTGCGGGTCATGGTCTGCTCGACGCCGGGGTCCCGCACGCTGCCGGACGTGGTGTGCCAGACCACGGTGTCGCTGTCGCCGCCGAGATCCGGGAAGCCCTCCTTCAGCAGCTGGGTGGCCCGCCCCGACTCGGTGCCGGGCACCTTGTAGTCGTTGGAGTAGGCGGAGCCGGCGGCGAAGGCGCCCGCGGAGACCCCGCCGAGGGCGAGGAGCCAGAGCAGGACGGTGATCAGACGGCGTTGGACACACCAGCGTGCGAGGGCTGCCACGAATGTGCTCCCGTGATGACTCGGTGTGGATCTTTGACCGGGAACAGTCGAGCGTGAACCGAACAGCCCGCAAAGAACGCATGAGCAATGCACCGCCCACTCTTGCAGGCAAGAATGATCGTTTGTCGCTTTCGTGTGCTTATTCACATCGCCGCGGACGGCGGCGCCGCTCAGTCGAAGTGGTCCCCCAGCGCCATGACCATGAGCCCCGCGATCAGCAGCCACAGCGCCCTGCGGGTCCGTCCGCGGGAGCCCAGGACCGCGGCGAGGGCGCAGACGGCGGCACCGCACGCGTAGGCGACCGGGACGAGGGCCGGAGCGGAATCGGCGAGCCGGAGCAGCGCGGCGGCCAGACCCGTGAGGGCGAGCACGGTTCCGGCGCCGGCGGAGGTCCAGCGGGCCCGCCGCGCCGGCGGCGCGGCCTCGTCATCCGCTTCGGCGTCGTCCGCCCGGACCTCCGGGGGCGGCTCGTCGGAATCGGTGCGTCCACTCATGGCGCGGGAGCGTAGCGCGCCGGTCCGGGAAATCCGGATGCCGGGGGTGGAGGCGGGCTGCTAACGTCCATCGGTCCGACGTCCCGCGGCAGCCCGCCGCCGTCCGAAGCAGGTGCTTTGATGCTTGTCCGTCCGGTCTCCGACGCGACCCCTTCTTCCCTCTTCACGGCCTCAAGGAGCCCGTTCACCGATGTCGGACATCACACCGAACACCCCGCATGACGACCTGACCGGCCGCATCACCCTGCCCCGCTACCCCCGCAGCGCCGCCTACGACGCCCGCTGGGCCGTCGACAACCAGATGGGCCCGCACGCGCTGTGGCTGCTGGAGTGGCTCGCCCCCGCCCTCGGCCTCGACACCCTGCGCCCCGGCGCCCGGGTGCTCGACCTGGGCTGCGGACGCGCCATGACGTCGGTCTTCCTGGCCAAGGAGTACGACGTCCAGGTCACCGCGGCCGACCTGTGGATCAGGCCGGACGACAACGCGCGCCGCGTCGCCGAGGCGGGCGTCGCCGACCGGGTGCTGCCGGTCCACGCGGAGGCGCACGACCTGCCCTTCGGGGAGGAGAGCTTCGACGCGATCGTCTCCGTCGACGCGTACCAGTACTTCGGCACCGACGATCTGTACCTGCCGACGCTGACGCGGCTGCTGAAGCCCGGCGGACGGATCGGCGTCGTCGTCCCCTCGCTGACCGAGGAGATCGAGGGCAGCGAGCCGCCGGAGCATCTGAAGCCCTACTGGGACCCCGCGTTCTGGTGCTTCCACACCCCCGGCTGGTGGCGCCGCCACTGGACCCGCAGCGGGGCCGTCGAGGTCGGGACGGCCGACTGGCTGGAGGACGGCTGGCGGGAGTGGCTGCTCTGGTGCGACGTCGTCGCCGAGCACAGCACGGAGGAGCTCCATGTGCGGATGAGCGGGGAGAGCGCGAAGATGCTCCGCGCCGACCGCGGCCGCACGCTGGGCTTCGCACGCGTGGTGGGCCGCCGCCCCTGACCGCGTGACCGCAGGAAAGAGGGGGCGCGCCGGACCCGGCGCGCCCCCTCTCACGGTCGGTGACGGTCAGCCCTCGACGCCCAGCCGCTCCAGGATCAGTTCCTTCACCCGGGCCGCGTCCGCCTGCCCGCGCGTGGCCTTCATGACGGCGCCGACCAGGGCGCCGGCCGCGGCCACCTTGCCACCGCGGATCTTGTCCGCGATGCCCGGGTTGCCGGCGATGGCCTCGTCGACGGCGGTGCCCAGGGCGCCCTCGTCGGAGACGACCTTCAGGCCGCGCTTGTCGACCACCTCGTCGGGGGTGCCCTCACCGGCGAGGACGCCCTCGATGACCTGGCGGGCCAGCTTGTCGTTCAGGTCTCCGGCGTTCACCAGCTCGGTGAGCCGGGCGACCTGGACCGGCGTGATCGCCAGCTCGTCGAGCGCCTTGCCGGACTCGTTGGCGCTGCGGGCCAGCTCGCCCATCCACCACTTGCGGGCGGAGGCCGCGTCGGCCCCGGCGTCGATGGTGGCGACGATCGGGTCCAGCGCGCCGGCGTTGAGGATGGCCTGCATGTCGGTGCCGGAGATCCCCCACTCCTCGCGGAGCCGGCTGCGGCGCACCAGCGGCAGCTCGGGCAGCGTGCCGCGGATCTCCTCCACCCACTCGCGGGCCGGGGCGACGGGCACCAGGTCGGGCTCCGGGAAGTACCGGTAGTCCTCGGCCTCCTCCTTCACGCGGCCCGAGGTCGTGGAACCGGTGTCCTCGTGGAAGTGCCGGGTCTCCTGGACGATCGTGCCGCCGCCGCCGAGGACGGCCGCGTGCCGCTGGATCTCGAAGCGCGCCGCCCGCTCGACGGACCGCAGCGAGTTCACGTTCTTCGTCTCGGAGCGGGTGCCGAACTTGTCGGCGCCCTTCGGCATCAGCGACAGGTTGACGTCGCAGCGCATCTGGCCCATCTCCATGCGGGCCTCGGACACGCCGAGCGCCCGGATGAGCTCACGCAGCTCACGGACGTACGCCCGCGCGACCTCGGGAGCACGCTCACCGGCGCCCACGATGGGCTTGGTGACGATCTCGATGAGCGGGATGCCGGCGCGGTTGTAGTCCAGCAGGGAGTGGGACGCGCCGTGGATACGGCCGGTGGCGCCGCCCACGTGCGTGGACTTGCCGGTGTCCTCCTCCATGTGGGCGCGCTCGATCTCCACGCGGAAGGTCTCGCCGTCCTCCAGCTGCACGTCGAGGTAGCCGTCGAAGGCGATCGGCTCGTCGTACTGGGAGGTCTGGAAGTTCTTCGGCATGTCCGGATAGAAGTAGTTCTTCCGGGCGAAGCGGCACCACTCGGCGATCTCGCAGTTCAGCGCGAGGCCGATCCTGATGGCGGACTCGACGCCGGTCGCGTTGACGACCGGGAGCGCGCCGGGCATGCCGAGGCAGACGGGACAGGTCTGGGTGTTGGGGTCGGCGCCCAGTGCGGTCGAACAGCCGCAGAACATCTTGGTCCGGGTGCCGAGTTCGACATGGACCTCGAGGCCCATGACGGGGTCGTACGACGCCAGCGCGTCCTCGTACGACACCAGGTCGGTCGTGATGGTCACGGTGTAACTTCCCTCTCAGCCCAGCAGGACGTCGTCGTCGCCGAGGCGCTTCAGCTCGCGGTAGAGGATGGCGAGGTTGGTGACGACCGCGGCTCCGGTCACGACGGCGTCGAGCAGCCGCAGCGTGTCGTTGTCGCCACGCGCCTTCTTGATCTGCTTGTAGACCCCGACGGCGCCGAACGCCGAGGTGGCCATGGAGACGTACAGACCGGACTTGGACTTCTTGAAGCCCTTGGCCTTGGACAGTGCGCTCACAGTGACGGTGCCTCCTCGATCAGCGGGTGGCCCCACTTTTCCACGAAGGCGGCCTCGACGGCCGCTCCGACCTTGTAGAGCCGGTCGTCCTTCATGGCGGGGGCGATGATCTGCAGACCCACCGGCAGGTTGTCCTCGGGGGCGAGGCCGCAGGGCAGCGACATGGCCGCGTTGCCCGCCAGGTTGGTGGGGATGGTGCACAGGTCGGCCAGGTACATCGCCATCGGGTCGTCGGCGCGCTCGCCGATCGGGAAGGCGGTGGTCGGGGTCGTCGGGGAGACGATCACGTCGACCTGTTCGAAGGCCCGCTCGAACTCCTGCTTGATGAGGGTGCGGACCTTCTGGGCGCTGCCGTAGTACGCGTCGTAGTAACCGCTCGACAGGGCGTACGTGCCGAGCATGATGCGCCGCTTGACCTCGGGGCCGAAGCCGGCCTCACGGGTCAGCGAGGTGACCTCCTCGGCGGAGTGCGAGCCGTCGTCGCCGGTCCGCAGCCCGTAGCGCAGGCCGTCGAAGCGGGCGAGGTTGGAGGAGCACTCGGACGGCGCGATCAGGTAGTACGCCGACAGCGCGAGGTCGAAGGACGGGCAGTCCAGCTCGACGATCTCGGCGCCCAGCTCCTTCAGCAGCGCGACGGACTCGTCGAACCGCTGGATGACGCCGGACTGGTAGCCCTCGCCGCGGAACTGCTTGACGACACCGACGCGCATGCCGGTCACCGAGCCGTTGCGGGCGGCCTCGACGACCGCGGGGACCGGGGCGTCGATGGAGGTGGAGTCCATCGGGTCGTGCCCGGCGATCACCTCGTGCAGCAGGGCCGCGTCCAGGACCGTACGGGCGCAGGGGCCGCCCTGGTCGAGGGAGGAGGAGAACGCCACCATGCCGTAGCGCGACACCGAGCCGTACGTCGGCTTCACGCCGACGGTGCCGGTGACGGCGGCCGGCTGGCGGATGGAGCCGCCGGTGTCGGTGCCGATGGCGAGCGGCGCCTGGAAGGAGGCGAGCGCGGCGGACGAACCGCCGCCCGAGCCGCCGGGGATCCTGGTCAGGTCCCAGGGGTTGCCGGTCGGGCCGTAGGCGCTGTTCTCGGTGCTGGACCCCATGGCGAACTCGTCCATGTTGGTCTTGCCGAGGATGACGACGTCGGCGGCCTTGAGCCGCTTGGTGAGCGTCGCGTCGTACGGCGGGATCCAGCCCTCGAGGATCTTGGAACCGACGGTGGTCGGGATGCCCTCGGTGGTGAAGATGTCCTTCAGCGCCAGCGGCACGCCGGCCAGCGGGCCGAGCTTCTCGCCCCGGGCCCGCTTCTCGTCGACGGCGCGCGCCTGCGCCAGGGCGCCCTCGCGGTCGACGTGCAGGAAGGCGTGGACCTTCTCGTCGACGGCCTCGATCCGGGCCAGGTGCGCCTCGGTGACCTCGACGGCGGTGAGCTCGCCGGAGGCGATCTTCGCCGCGGTCTCGGCGGCGGTGAGCTTGATGATCTGATCGCTCATGGCGGTTACTCCTCCCCCAGGATCTGCGGCACCTTGAAACGCTGCTGCTCCTGGGCCGGGGCGCCGGAGAGCGCCTGCTCGGGGGTGAGCGAGGGACGGACCTCGTCCGGCCGCATGACGTTCGTCAGCGGCAGCGGGTGCGAGGTCGGCGGTACGTCTTGGTCGGCGACCTCGCTGACGCGGGCTACCGCGCCGATGATGTCGTCGAGCTGGCCTGCGAAGTGGTCGAGCTCTTCGGGCTTCAGCTCCAGACGCGCCAGCCGGGCGAGGTGGGCGACCTCCTCGCGCGTGATGCCAGGCATGCAGCGATCCTCTGGGGTGAGTTGCGGTTGGGGTGAATCGGCTTGGGCAAGTCGGTTTGACCCAATCCTATGGGGCCGGACCCCGTGGCCGTTAAACGGTTTCCCCCGGGCCGCCGGCGGAGCCGCCGGGAACGGCGGAACCGCGCTCAGACCGCGAAGAGCAGGCCGGCGCAGATCAGCACGACGGCCGCGGTGGCGAAGTGGATGCCGAAGGCCACGGCCTTCGCGCCGCCGTGGCGCAGCACGATGAGCGTGTCGCCGAGCGGCACGAGGGCGACGCACAGCATGTACCACGCCTCGGCGCCGGCGCCCGCGAAGACCAGCAGCGCCAGCCCCACCACGCCGAGCGTGCCGTCCCGGAGGCCCTTGACCGTGAGGTAGGCGCCGGCGTCGCCGGACGGGTCGGCGGGGACGCCGTAGCCGGTGGCGGAGGCGGCCGGCCGGAACAGGAAGCGGTAGCCGAGGAACAGGCAGAAGAGGTTGAGCACGACGGCCAGGGTGTAGGCGGTGACGGTCACGGCTTCTCCTTGCTAGCAGCGCTAGATGTGAGAGCGAAGCTAGCAGAGCGGCGACAGGTTGGCTAGCGCTGCTAGAATCCCGGCCATGACGATCCGGACGCGCCGGGAGCGCGAACGAGCGGAACGCGAGCGGCTGATCGTGACGGCGGCGCAGGAACTGGCCGAGGCGGAGGGCTGGGACGCGGTCACCACCCGTCGGCTGGCCGCCGCCGTCGAGTACAGCCAGCCGGTGCTGTACAGCCACTTCAAGGGCAAGGACGCGATCATGGCGGCGGTCGCGGTGCGGGGCTGCGAGGAGTTCGCCGCCGAACTGCGGGCGGCGACCGCGACGGCCGAGGGCACACGGGCGAGGCTGGCGGCGGTGGGGCGGGCCTACACGGACTTCGCGCGCCGGCGGCCCGCGCTGTACGACGTGATGTTCACGCACCGGGTGGACCTGCCGTTCGCCACCCCGGAGGCTCCGGCGGCCCTCCAGGAGGCGTTCGGGGAACTGCTGAGGGCGGTCGAGCCCGTCGCGGCGGAGGGCGAGGACCCGGCACTGCTCACGGAGACGTACTGGGCGGCCCTGCACGGGCTGGTGACCCTGATGCGCAGCGGCAGGCTGCCGGAGGAGGCCCACGACCGGCGACTGGCCCTGCTCCTGAGCCACTTCGCACCGCCCACCACCACCTGAGCGACACGACCCGCGGCACCACCGCACCCCTTCCAGCGGCACACCTCTCACCCACGTCACGGCGCGACCAGCGCCCGGACGCCGCGCACGGCACGAGCCGAGTCGTCAGCCGACGGGCACCCCGCCCGGAGCGGCACACCTCTCGGCCACGCCGCCTGCCAGGAAGCGAGCAACACCGGCCGGGAACACCCGCATCCGGCAGACACCCGGCGCGGAATGGCACACCCACAGCCGCGCCACAGCCCCACCGGCACGCCCGCCCACCGCCACACACCAGGGGGCGAGCAACACCGGCCGGGAACACCCGCATCCGGCAGACACCCGGCGCGGAATGGCACACCCACAGCCGCGCCACAGCC
>Ga0247820_10002497_pt1 | contig 10318 bp, 10 predicted proteins | sample 13C_Glucose_Day1_2_FD_192480 | JGI IMG/M metagenome (GOLD analysis project Ga0247820, IMG submission 192480) | Soil microbial communities from agricultural site in Penn Yan, New York, United States - 13C_Glucose_Day14 | ecosystem: Environmental > Terrestrial > Soil > Agricultural land | place...
TCCGCTGCTGCCCCCTGTCCCGTATCTTTATCAACAGAATCACTGCCCGGACATCAGTCCACGGCGACGCGCCCTAGGCGGGCGGTCGCGGCCAGCCATCCAACAGGATCCGCCAGGCCCCCGGGCGACGTACCTCCACAAGAGCGTATGAGGTGAGCCGGCGCCACAAGTGCCGAGCACGGACGACAATTCTCAAAGGGAGGCCTCAAGGCCTCCCTTTTTTCATGGCCGCGATTTCATCTGTTTGTCCGTTACAGGCACGGTAGACTGGCAGGGTGCCGTTATCTTGACCGTGAGGAACAACATGAAGTCGCGCATCTGGCAGTTGGCAGGTGTTGGTTTGCTTGGCGTGAGCATCTGCCTGGGGGCGATGGCCCAAGGCCCTGACGACGGGCATGGTGGCAATGGCCGGCAGGATCCCAACGGTAGCTACGAAGGCCGTTCGCCGCTCAACTCGCGCGATGAAGTGCAACAGACCCAGCCAGCCCGCCAGGGCTACTACCAGGATATTCCCCGGCGCAATGCCGATTACCGGCACTGGGAGGCTGGCGGCCCTGGTCAACGGCCTGGTGGCGACTGGCAGGGGCGGCCGGATGGCCATGGCAATGGTTGGGGGCCGGGGCCGCAGTATCGTCCCGGGCACAGCATCGACCATTTCCCGGACCGCTACTGGAAAGTGCCGTACCGTGGGCAGGACTATTTCTACTCAGGGGGTTACTGGTACCGGCCGCAGGGCGGCAGCTACATCGTGGTAGCCCCGCCTTACGGGGTGCGGGTCGGCTACCTGCCATCCTATGCACGTGAAGTGTGGGTGGGGGGTGCCCTGCTTTTCCTGGTTGCCGATACGTATTACCAGTACCTGGCAGACAGCCGCGAGTACGTGGTGGTCAGCCCACCTGCGGTTGCACCGGCCCCGGTGGCGCAAGCCCCTTCGGGCAATGCATATGATGTGGTGGCGTACCCGATGCACGGGCAAGGCCAGGAGCAACAGGACCAAGACCGCTACCAGTGCCATCGGTGGGCGGTGAGCGAGTCCAACTTCGACCCCGCCACCGCACCCAGCGCACCGCCGGCCAATGTTGCAGACAACTACCGGCGGGCGCTGGGGGCCTGTTTCAGTGGCCGGGGCTACAGTATCAATTGAGCCTCAGACGGGGTCGGCATGCACCATCACATCCGCCTGTGGATAACGCTGGCGGATGACTTCAGAGGCCTGGACGCACAGGGCATGTGCTTCGTGCAACGGCAACTGCCCCGGCAGCTCCAGATGCAGTTGCACGAACCACTGATTGCCCGACACCCTGGTGCGCAGGTCATGCACACCTTTGACCCCGGCGATGCCCAGCACCAGTTCGACCATGCCCTCGCCGATGTCGCCGGGCAGTTCCTTGTCCATCAGGATTGCCGTGCTTTCCCGGGCGATCTGCAGTGCACTCCACAGGATGTACAGCGCGATACCCAGGCCAAACAGCGCATCCAGCTGCGGCCAGCCGTAGCGTGCCAGCAGCAAGGCCAGCAGGATGCTGCCATTTAGCAGCAGGTCAGAGCGATAATGCAGCGAGTCGGCACGCACCGCTGTTGAGCCTGTTACGCGCACCACCTTGCGTTGCAGTGCCAGCAAGGCGAGCGTCAGGACCAGCGACAGCAGCATCACGCCGATACCGATTGCAGTGTCCCCCAGGGGCTGTGGTGATTGCAGGCGCTCGGCGGCCTGAACCCCGATCAGTACCGCACTCACGCCGATGAACACCGCCTGGGCCATGCCTGCCAAGGCTTCTGCCTTGCCGTGGCCGAAGCGATGGTCATCATCAGCCGGGCGTAGCGCATAGTGCACTGCGAGCAGGTTGAGGAACGAGGCGACCGCGTCCAGCGCCGAATCGGTCAGCCCGGCCAGCAGGCTGACCGAGCCACTCAGCCACCAGGCCACAGCCTTGCTCAGTACTAGGATGCTGGCCACTGCGAGCGACGCGCGGGTGGCCAGGCGTAGCAGGCGCTGGTGTTCAGCCGAGGTGATCATGCCGAGGGTGGCTTCCTTGCAGGTTTCAGGCTGTCGGCACCAGGCCGAACGCTGCCAGTTGCTCGACGCTGCCGCGATGCTGGATCAACCGCGGGTCGTCCAGTGGCAGGCGCTGGCCCAGTTCGCTTTCGAGAATGGCCTGCAGCTTGAGGTTGTCGACCTTGCCATCGGGCTTGATGGCTTCGCGCAGTTTCTCTGGCGCTACTTGTGCCGTGGTGCCCCCAGGGTAGTAGATGGCACCTGTGGCGAAGTCGACGCCAAAGGCAATCAGGCCAGGGATCACGTAGAACAGAATACCGATGGCATCGAGGGCGACGATTACCGGGTCGACCTTGCCCTCGATCTGCCCGCGGCGTTCCGGGTAGAACAGCGTGCCGCAGGCCGTCAGCTGGGTCAGCAAGGTGGCGATGAGGGCGCCACCGATGACGCGGGATGGGATGCGCATTTGAATCTCCGAAGAAAGTTGCCACAAGGTGGGGCGATACGCCGGCACCTGTTGCTAAGACCATGATAGAGCAGGCTGGGTTCGCCGTTATACTCGCCAGACTGTTCGAGGACCACCATGATTTCCTTACCAATCGATGCTGCCCTGCCGGCTTTGCGCCATGCCTTGGAAAACCGTCACGAAGCGGTGCTCGAGGCGCCGCCCGGCGCAGGCAAGACTACCCGTGTACCGCTGGCACTGTTGAATGAACCCTGGCTGGCCGGGCAAACCATCGTGATGCTGGAGCCGCGCAGGTTGGCGGCGCGTGCGGCGGCAGAACGGCTGGCCAGCGAGCTGGGCGAGAAAGTCGGTGAAACCGTGGGTTACCGCATTCGCCTGGACAGCAAGGTCGGGCCCAATACCCGTATCGAAGTGGTCACCGAAGGTATCCTGACCCGTCGGTTGCAGGCAGACCCTGCGCTGGAGGGGGTAGGGCTGCTGATCTTCGATGAGTTTCACGAGCGTAGCCTGGATGCCGACCTGGCCTTGGCGCTGAGTCTCAATGGCCGGGAGCTGCTGCGCGACGATCCGCCGCTGAAAATTCTGCTGATGTCCGCAACCCTGGAGGGCGAGCGCCTGTCCCGCCTGCTCGACGACGCGCCGGTGATCAGCAGCGAAGGCCGCATGTACCCGGTTGATATTCGTTGGGGCCGGCCGTTCCAGCCTGGGGAATTCATCGAGCCACGGGTGGTGGACAGCGTGCTGCAGGCCTTGGCCGATCAACCCGGCAGTGTGCTGGTGTTCCTCCCAGGCCAGGCCGAGATCCGCAGGGTTCACCAACGTTTGCAGGAATCATTGGCCGAGCGCCCGGACATTCTGCTTTGCCCCTTGCATGGCGAACTCGACCTCAATGCCCAGCGTGCCGCCATCGATCCGGCGCCCCAGGGCCTGCGCAAGGTCGTTCTGGCCACAAACATCGCCGAGACCAGCCTGACCATCGACGGTGTGCGCGTGGTCATCGATGCCGGCCTTGCCCGGGTACCGCGTTTCGACCCCGGCAGCGGCATGACGCGCCTGGACACCCAGCGTATCTCCCGTGCCAGCGCCACCCAGCGGGCTGGCCGTGCGGGGCGCCTGGAACCGGGCGTTTGCTACCGCCTGTGGTCAGAGGCCCAGCACGACCAGCTGGCAGCATATGGCAGTGCCGAAATCCTCCAGGCAGACCTGGCGGGCCTGGCGTTGCAGCTTGGTCGATGGGGTGTTGCGCCTGACCAGTTGCGCTGGCTGGACCAGCCTCCAGCGGCGGCATTTTCCCAGGCGCAGGACCTGCTGGCGCGGCTTGGCGCTTTCAAGCTGGGCAGCCGCGATAACCTCAGTGAACACGGCCAGGCCATGGCCGAGCTTCCGGCTCACCCGCGTATCGCTCACCTGCTGCTGCGCGGCCAGGATCTGGGCTTGGCCGCGATGGCCTGCGATGTTGCCGCCTTGTTGGGCGAGCGCGATATCCAGCGCGCAGGTGGCGCCGACCTGCATAGCCGGCTGGCACTGATCAGCGGCGACAGCAAGGTCAGCCGTGACGCCCAGGGAGGTGTGCAGCGTGCCCGGCAGTTGGCCCGCCAGTACCGGGGGCTGCTGCGCGGCAAGGCCAGGGCGGGGGTTGCCGATCCCGAGCATCCACGCTGGCTCGGCGCCCTGCTGGCGTTGGCCTATCCCGACCGGGTTGCCCAGCAGCGTCGCGAAGGCGGGGCCGAGTACCGCCTGGCCAACGGCCGTGCTGCTTTGTTCGCCGAGGCCGATGCGCTGATGAAATGCCCGTGGTTGGTCATCGCCGACCTGGGCAGCCGCCAGGGGCAGCGGGAGGAGCGGATTTACCTGGCTGCCGAATTCGACCCGGCGCTGCTCGACGATGTGCTGGCCGAACAGGTCGAGCGCGTCGACATTCTCGACTGGGACGAGCGCGAGCAGGTGTTGCGTGCCGAGCGTCAGACCAAGGTCGGCGAACTGGTGCTCAGCCGTGAACCGTTGCCTGGGCTGGATGACGACGCCCGCGCCAGGGCACTGCTAGGCTTGGTGCGGCGCAAAGGCCTGAACCTGCTGAGCTGGACGCCAGAGCTACGCCAGTGGCAGGCGCGCATAGCGCTATTACGCCAGCTAGACCTGGAAAAAGACGGCCATAGCGAGTGGCCCGACCTAAGCGACGAGGCGCTACTGGCCAGCCTGGAGCACTGGCTGCAGCCTTATCTGGGCAAAGTGTCCCGGCTGAGCCATTTCGCCGCCCTGGACCTGCCTTCGATCTTGCGTAATCTGTTGCCCTGGCCGCTGCCCCAGCGCCTGGACGAATGGGCGCCAGCGCACCTGGCTGTGCCGTCGGGCTCCAGTATCCGCCTCGACTACAGTGAAAACCCGCCGATCCTCGCCGTGCGCCTGCAAGAGCTGTTCGGCCTGGCTGACACACCGCGCATCGCCCAAGGTCGCCAGCAGGTCAAGCTGCATCTGCTGTCGCCAGCGCGGCGGCCAGTGCAGGTGACGCAGGACTTGGCCAACTTCTGGCGCACCACCTATGCAGAGGTGAAGAAGGACCTCAAGGGTAGATACCCCAAGCATTACTGGCCGGACGACCCGCTGGTGGCCGAGGCCACCGCGCGGGCAAAACCGCGTGGCACCTGACGGTCAGGGTTCAGACGGCCTGCTGGAGGAGGAAGGTGAGCGTTTCGCCTTCTTTCGTGTTGATCAGGTACATGGAATGCCCGCTGTGATGGGGGGTGTCCCTGATCGCGCCTGCCCGATAGCCCTGATGATCACGCAGGTGGCAGATCAGGCCATGTTCCGTCAGCTCCAGCGGTTCGATCTTCCAGTAATCAGTTACCTCTGCTCGCTGGTAGAAGCCCAGATACCCGTTGAAACTCAGGCCAAGCTTCTTGTGGGGCCGCGCCGGGCCGCTGAGACTGATGTGATAATGCAGACGGTCTTGCGTCTTTGAGTCGAAGGTAAAGTCCAGGCGTATGGAACCCTGGTCGCCCCCAGCCATGAGCCAGTCGTCCTGCGGCGTGATCCCCCAGTGCCATTTATCGTGGCTGGTGCTCAAGCGAAGGGGGACATACTTGTCGGTGGCCATCGCGTAAAGATGGCCACTGAACGACCTGCCGTACCTGTTCTGAATTTCCGGGTTCATGTGCGAATCTCCAAGGTGGGTGGGATCGGCACCTTAATCTCCCGGGCAGGCCACGCTGGAGTCTGAACTCTTTCCTTCAGGCGTCGTTCTTGCTCTCCAGCAGCATGAACAGGCGATACAGCACCACGGTACTGAACAACTGCAGGAAGCCGAGCAGGCTGGCCATGGCCAGCTCCAGGGCGGGGGCAGGCTCGGGGAAGGCGATCAGCAGCAGCCCGTCGATCAGCCAGATCGGTGCGAGCACGGCAAGTACGCAGAGCATGATGCGCATGAAGTGCCCGGTGGTCATGCGTGCGCTTTCGCGCATCGACTGCACCACCGGCAGGCCGCGCAGCACCAGCAGATACTCGGCGAACACCAGGTTGATCATGATCCATACCCCCGGGAAGACCAGCAGCGCCAGCCCCGCCATGATCAGTAGCGAGCTGATCATGATCAGCAGCGCCAGCTGCGGCCATAGCTGCATGGCGCGGGCGAACAGGTTGCGTTTGGGGATGTCCTGGCCGTTGCTGCGGGTGTCGAGGTAAAGAATCAGCGCTGCACTGTAAAGCGGGTAGAACAGCAGGCTCACCAGCATGCTGTAGGCCGGTGATGCCTGGTCGCCCAACTGCTGGTACAACAGTTGGGTTACCAGGGCTTCGAGTACGACCAGCGGCAAGCACAGCGGGATGATGTTTGCCAGGTGGCGGCGGAAGAAGTAGAGGGAGTCGCGCAAAACGCTCAGCGGATTCATCGGTCAACATCGCATGGCAGTAAAAGCAGGGGCCTAACTTTAGCCCAGAGCAGTCAATTGCTGAAAAAAGTTTCACCAGGCCAGTGATTGAATCCGCCGCCTGCGCGCCCCATCTTTGACACGTCCGATGTCCCGCTTCCCACGAGGTAGCCCATGAACACTGAAGAACAAGCCCTGATCGATGGCCTGTTTGGCCGCATCAAACAAGCCGAAGACCCCAGCCAGCCGCGTGATGCACAGGCCCAGGCGCGCATCGAGGAACACCTGCGCGAGCAGCCGGCGGCGCCTTACTACATGGCCCAGGCAATCCTGGTACAGGAGGCTGCGCTCAAGCGCCTGGACGAACAGAACAAGCAACTGGAAGCAGAGCTCAAACAGGCTCGTGCCCAGGTCGAGGCTTCCCGCACCAGCAGCACCAGCAGCACCAGCAGTGGTGGCTTCCTCTCCAGCATCTTTGGCGCCAGTGGGCGTAATCCGCAGCCTGCCCAACCATCACAGCAGCCCCAGCGGCCTGCCACGCCGGTCGCTTCGCCAGGCGGTTGGCGGGAGCCGAGTGCCCCGGGCTTCTCCCAGCCGCAGGCGGCGCAACCTGGTTTCGGCGCCGCGCCGGCTCGGGGTGGTGCCAGCAGCTTCCTGGGCGGCGCAATGCAGACCGCTGCCGGTGTGGCCGGTGGTGTGTTGCTGGCACAAGGCATCAGCAGCCTGTTCAACCACCACTCGCAGCCTGAAGAGGTGGTCGAGGTGATCAAGGAAGAACCGGCCCCGGCCAGTGATACCGCGGGTTGGAACGACGAGGGCGCGCAGTCGCAGGTGGCCGACAATGGTGGCTGGGGCGCTGATCAGGGTGGTTTCGCTGACAGCGATTATGGCAGCGATGATGGCGGCTTCTTCTCGGACGACGACACCTTCGTCTGATCGGTCTGGCATACTGCTGGCATTGTCGGGGGCGCATTGCGCCCCCTTCAGCCGAGGGTATGTAGTGAAGAAAATCGCACTGTTCGCCGATGTGCAGAACCTCTACTACACCGTGCGCCAGGCCCACGGCTGTCACTTCAACTACACCGCGCTGTGGTCTGAAGTCAGCCGCGAGGGTGAGATCGTCGAGGCCGTGGCGTATGCCATCGACCGTGGGGACAGCAAACAGCAGCAGTTCCAGCAGATCCTGCGCAACCTTGGTTTCGATGTGCGCCTCAAGCCGTTCATCCAGCGCAGCGATGGTTCGGCCAAAGGTGACTGGGATGTGGGGATAACCCTGGATGTGATCGATGCAGCCAGCCGTGTCGATCAGGTCGTACTGGCTTCGGGCGATGGTGATTTCGACCTGCTGCTGGAGCGGGTGATACAGCGTCATGGCGCCGAGGCGGTGGTTTACGGTGTGCCGGGGTTGACCGCCATGTCGCTGATACGGGCGGCCAGCCGCTATGTGCCGATCGAAGGGCGTCTGTTGTTGAAGCATTGAAGCTCGGCGGCGCTTGACCGCCATTGCGCCGTATACCCCAGCCATTACGCAAAATTGTGCCGCCCAATTAATCCGGTTTTGTAACTTAATCTTGGCGGCGAGGCTCCCTAAACTCATTTCCCCGTAAACGGATTTCGAGTTTTGCCATGCCTGCCTCCCGCCGCTTCCCGTTATTGCTGATTGGTGCCTTTCTGGCTTTGTATCTGGTCTGGGGCTCCACCTACCTGTTCATTCGCATTGGTGTGGAGTCCTGGCCGCCGATGCTGATGGCCGGGGTGCGATTCCTTATCGCCGGGGGCCTGCTCTATGGGTTTTTGCGCTGGCGCGGGGTGCCGGCGCCGACCTGGCCGCAATGGCGTGCGGCAGGGGCCATCGGTTTTCTGCTGCTCAGTTGCGGCAATGGTGGCGTGACGGTTGCAGAGCATGCTGGCGTTGCCTCCGGCGTCGCTGCGCTGGCGGTGGCTACTGTGCCGCTGTTTACCTTGGTGTTTGGCCTGCTGTTTGGCCATCGCAATTCGCGCCTGGAGTGGGCGGGCATCGTCCTTGGGCTGGTTGGCATCGGCCTGCTCAACCTCGGCTCTAACCTGCAGGCCAGCCCCATCGGTGCGGCGCTGATCCTGTTTGCGGCTGCCGCCTGGGCGTTCGGATCGGTCTGGAGCAAGAGCCTGCCGTTACCCCAAGGCCCCATGGCCAGTGCGGCCCAGATGCTGGTCGGTGGTGCTGTATTGCTGTTGGGCAGCGCCCTGTCGGGTGAGCGCATGACTCAGATGCCCACTGCGGCAGGCTGGGGCGCATTGGCTTATCTGGTCTTGTTCGGCTCGATCCTGGCATTCAGCGCCTACATGTACCTGCTCAAGCATGTGCGCCCGGCGGCGGCCACCAGCTACGCCTATGTCAACCCGGCGGTTGCAGTGTTGCTTGGGATCGTCTTTGCCGGCGAGCAGATCGGCGCAGAGGAATGCCTGGCGATGGCGGTAATCATCAGTGCCGTGGTGCTGATCGGCCTGCCGCAGTGGCGCAGGCCGGCGCAGCCCACTGCATCGCTTGAGGGCGAAACCTGCAAGTAGGCCGGGGTGTTGCGGTAAACTTGCCGCCTTCGCTGAACCCCCTGACGGTATTGCCATGAATTTCGCCAAACTCGGCCTGATCGAACCGTTGCTGCGCACCCTGCAGCAACTGGACTACACCACCCCGACCCCGGTCCAGGCCCAGGCCATCCCCGCCGTGCTGGCCGGCCGCGACCTGATGGCCGCAGCCCAGACCGGCACCGGCAAGACTGCCGGTTTTGCGCTGCCTGTGCTGCAGCGCCTGGCCCTGGAAGGGGAAAAGGTCGCCAGCAACTCGATCCGTGCGCTGGTGTTGGTACCGACCCGTGAATTGGCCGAGCAGGTGCACAACAACGTGCGCGAATACGCCGAAAACCTGCCGCTCAGCACTTACGCGGTGTATGGCGGGGTCAGCATCAACCCGCAAATGATGCGCCTGCGTCGTGGCGTCGACCTGCTGGTGGCTACCCCGGGGCGCTTGCTCGACCTGTTCCGCCAGAACGCGGTGAAGTTCAACCAGGTGCAGACCCTGGTGCTCGACGAAGCCGACCGCATGCTCGACCTGGGTTTTTCCGAAGAGCTGCAGTCGGTATACGCGGCACTGCCGCGCAAGCGCCAGACGCTGCTGTTCTCCGCTACCTTCTCTGACCAGATCCGCATGCTGGCAGGGCTGGCGCTCAATGACCCGCTGAGCATCGAGGTCAGCCCGCGCAACGCGGCTGCCACCACGGTCAAGCAGTGGCTGGTGCCGGTGGACAAGAAGCGCAAGGTCGACCTGTTCTGCCACCTGCTGCGCAAGCAGCGCTGGAAGCAGGTACTGGTGTTTGCCAAGACTCGCAATGGCGTAGATCAGTTGGTCGAGCGGCTGCTGGGCGAGGGAGTGAACGCCGATGGCATTCACGGTGACCGCCCGCAAGCCACGCGCCAGCGCGCGCTGGACAGCTTCAAGGCCCGTGAGATCCAGGTACTGGTCGCCACCGACGTTGCCGCCCGTGGCCTGGACATCGACGACCTGCCGTTGGTGGTCAACCTCGACCTGCCGATCGTGGCCGAGGATTATGTGCACCGTATTGGTCGCACGGGCCGTGCCGGCAATAAAGGCGAGGCGATCTCGCTGGTATGCGCCGATGAAGTGCAGCAGTTGGCCACGATCGAGACGCTGATTCGCCAGACCTTGCCGCGCCACGAGGAACCGGACTTCATTCCCGATCACCGGGTGCCGATGACCGATGCCAGTGGCCAGGTGATCAAGAAGCCGAAAAAGCCCAAGAAGCCGAAAGAGAACAGTGCCAAGCGCGGGCTGGGGCGCTGGATGGACAGTGGCGACGAGGCTCCGGTCAAGTCGGTGCGCAAAGTGCCCAGCTTCAATACCGGGCCGAAGAAGCGCAAGCCTTGAGGTTTTGGGGCTGCTTTGCAGCCCTTTCGCGACACAAGGCCGCTACGGGCGGTCGCGAAAGGGTCGCAAAG
>Ga0247820_10002501_pt1 | contig 10308 bp, 8 predicted proteins | sample 13C_Glucose_Day1_2_FD_192480 | JGI IMG/M metagenome (GOLD analysis project Ga0247820, IMG submission 192480) | Soil microbial communities from agricultural site in Penn Yan, New York, United States - 13C_Glucose_Day14 | ecosystem: Environmental > Terrestrial > Soil > Agricultural land | place...
CGCCGGCGCGCGGCACCCGGCGATCCTCGGCCGGCTGGGCGGCGAAGAGTTCGTCGCCGTGCTGCCCGATGCCAACGCCAGCGAGGCGCTCCAGTTCGGTGAACGCCTGCGCGAGGCGGTGGCCACGCTGGACGTCGCGCAATGGGTGCCGGGCCGGGCGATCACGATCAGCGTGGGAGCCACCGCCTCGACGCCCGGCGACGACGCAGGCCGCATGCTGCAGCGGGCCGACGACGCCCTCTACGCCGCCAAGGCCGCCGGCCGCGACCGCACCGTCGTGGCGCTCGCCGACGACGAGCCCGCCCTCAAGGCCGCCTGAGCGCCGCGTCATGACGCGCAGGTGACTGTGCGCCGCGCAGGCGAACGTACGATCATCCCTTCGCAGACGCGCCAGGAGCCGCCATGACCCGCAACCGCCAGATCCGCCTCGCTTCGCGACCCGTCGGCCTGCCGACCCGCCAGAACTGGCAGGTGACCGACGAAGACCTCGGGCAACCGGCCGAAGGCGGCGTGCTCGTGAAAGTGCTGTCCCTCTCGCTCGACCCGGCCATGCGCGGCTGGATGGACGATGCGAAGTCGTACATCCCGCCGGTGGAGATCGGCGCGGTGATGCGCGCCGTCGGGGTCGGGCGCGTGGTGGCGTCCAGGCACCCGGCGTTCCAGGTCGGCGACGCGGTGAGCGGCACCTTCGGCGTCCAGGAGTACGCGCTCGTGGCGCCCGATCAGGTCAAGCGCAGCGGCCTCGCGACGATCGACCTCGCCGCGGGCAGCTGGACCCAATGGCTCAACGTGCTCGGCATGCCGGGCATGACGGGCTACTTCGGGCTGCTCGAGGTCGGCCAGGCGAAGGCGGGCGAGACGCTGGTCGTGAGCGGCGCCGCGGGGGCCGTGGGCCAGACGGTGGGCCAGCTCGGCAAGATCAAGGGCCTGCGCGTGGTCGGCATCGCCGGCGGCCCGGCGAAGTGCCGCTTCGTGATCGAGGAGCTCGGCTTCGACGCTTGCATCGACTACAAGGCAGGCCCCGTCCGGGACGGCCTCAAGCAGCACTGCCCGAAAGGCGTCGACGTGTACTTCGACAACGTCGGCGGCGAGATCCTCGATGCGGTGCTGGCGCGCCTGGCACGCGGCGCGCGGATCGTGATCTGCGGCGCGATCAGCCAGTACAACAACACCACGCCCATGCAGGGGCCGAAGAACTACATGTCGCTGCTCGTGAACCGCGCCCGCATGCAGGGCATGGTGGTGTTCGACTACGCGGACCGGTACGGCGTGGCGGTGGCCGAGATGGCGCAATACCTGCGCGACGGCCGCATGAAGTCGAAGGAAGACGTCGTCGCCGGGCTCGACACGTTCCCCGAGGCCCTGCTGAAGCTCTTCAGCGGCGAGAATTTCGGCAAGCTCGTCCTCGAGGTGGCGCCCGACAAGGGCTGACGTGCGGCCGCCGGAGGGCACGGGCTAGACTTGTGCTGACCGCTTCTCGGCCGCAGCGCCCATGTCCTCGGACCCGTCCACACACCCCTCTCTCCGCCTTCGTCCCGCGCCAGCGCCCGCTCCCGCCGAGCAGGAGGCGCGCCGCCTGGCCGAACTCCTCCACATGGCGCAGGAGTTCGGCCGCGTGGGCGTGTGGGAGCGCGACATCGCGTCCGGCACCGGCCGCTGGGACCACCATGTGTTCCGCTTCTTCGACATGGACCCGCACGATGGCACGCCCAGCTTCGAGGAGGCTGCCGAGCGCGTGCATCCCGAGGACCGCGCCGGCGTCGGCTACGCGGAGACGACCGAGCGTCCGGGCAGCTACGAGCGGCGCTACCGCGTGGTCGCACGCGACGGCAGCGTGCGGGTGCTGCACTCGCACTGGCGCGTGGTGGCAGACGCCGACGGCGTGCCGCAGCGCGCGATCGGCATCATGGTGGACGACACCGAGACGCACGAGCTCGCGCGCTCGCTCGGCGACGCGCACGCGCGGCTGGCCTTGGTGGCGGACGTCGCCGCGGTCGGGGCCTGGCGCCACGACCTGAAGACCGGCCTGATGCACTACGACGAGCACGCGTGGCGCATCCTCGGAATGCTGCCCAGGCCCGCAGGCTGGCCGATCGAGGAAGTGCGCAAGCTCATCCATCCGGACGACCTGCCCGCGGTCGTGGCTTCGGCGCGCAGCACGCTGGCCGATGGGCGGCCGACCGACGTCGAGGCGCGCTACCGCCATGCCGACGGCAGCTGGCGCTACATCATGACGCGCCGGTCGCTGCAGCGCGACGCGCACGGCGCCCCGCTGGCCTTCGTCGGCGTCGGCCTCGACGTGACCGACCGCAAGCGCACCGAGGCGGCGCTGCAGGTGGCGAACGCGCGCATCGCGCTCGCCGCGCGGGGCGCGGGCATCGGCACCTGGGAACGCGACCTCGTCACCGGCGAGACCTTCTGGGATGCCCAGATGTTCGTGCTGCGCGGGCTCGAGCCGAGCGGCCAGCCGCCGTCGGACGAGGAATGGCTCGCCATCTGCCATCCCGACGACCGCGACAGCGTGCTGTCGATCCTGTCGCGCGCCGTGGTCACCGGCGAGCCGGCCACCTACGAATTCCGCATCCAGCGGCCCGACGGCCAATGGCGCTGGCTCGCGTCGCGCATGCAGCCGGTGCGCGACGCCGCCGGCCGCGTCGTGCGCCAGACCGGCGTCAACTGGGACGTGACCGAGGCGCGGGTGAACGAGCTGGAGCGCCAGGAGCGCATCGCCGCGCAGCGCGAGAACCGCGCCAAGAACCAGTTTCTCGCGCGCATGAGCCACGAGCTGCGCACGCCGCTGAACGCCATGCTCGGCTTCACGCAGCTGATGCAGCTCGAAGCCGGCCTGCCGGCCGGGCAGCGCGAGCGCCTGCGCCACGTGAGCGACGCCGGCGAGCACCTGCTGTCACTCATCAACGACGTGCTCGACCTGTCGCGGCTCGAGAGCGGCGAGATCCGCTTGCGGCTGGAGCCGGTCGCGCTCGATGCAGCCGTGCGCGAGACGCTGCCGCTGGTGGAGCGCGAGGCCCAGGCGCGCGGCGTGGCGGTGACCTGCGGCGGGCTGGATGCCGTCGTCCGCGCCGACCCGACGCGCCTGCGCCAGGTGCTGCTGAACCTGCTGTCCAACGGCATCAAGTACAACCGCGACGGCGGCCGGGTGCACCTGGAGGCCACGAAGGAAGGCGATAGGGTGCGCCTGGTCGTGCGCGACAGCGGACGCGGCCTGGAGGCCGCGCAGCTCGCCCACCTGTTCGAGCCGTTCAACCGCCTGGGCATCGAGCGCGAGGGCATCGACGGCACCGGCGTGGGCCTGGCCATCGTGAAGTCGCTCGTCGAGGCGATGGGCGGGCGCGTCGACGCGAGCAGCGAGCCGGGCGTGGGCAGCGAGTTCATCGTGCAGCTCGAAGACGCGCACCTCCCGGCGCCGCACGCAGCGCCGCCGAGCCCGGCGCCCGCCGCGCCGGCGCCGACCTCGTACCAGGGCAAGATCGTCTACATCGAGGACAACCCGGTCAACGTGCTGATCGTCGAGGAACTCGTCGCCCGCTGCCCCGGACTGGCCATCGAGAGCGCCATCGACGGCACGCGCGGCGTGCAGCGCACGCTCGAGCTCGCGCCGGATCTGGTGCTCGTCGACATGCAGCTGCCCGACTTCGACGGCCACGAAGTGCTGCGTCGCTTGCGCGCCGACAAGAAGACGGCGCACATCCCCTGCATCGCCCTGTCGGCCAACGCGATGCCCGAGGACATCGAGCGAGCGCTGGCCGCCGGGTTTGCAGACTACTGGACGAAGCCGATCGACCTGAAAGCGTTCATGGTGTCGATGGGGACGCTGTTCGGACTCAAGCCGGCTGGTCGATGAGGCCCCGCTCGGCCAGCATCGGCTCGACCCGCGGCGCGCGGCCGCGGAAGGCCTCGAACGTGGCGCCGGGCTCGACGCTGTCGCCCGCCGAATAGATGTGCTCGAGCAGCGCTCGTGCCGTGGCGCCGTCGAACGGGTTGCCGGCCTCCCGGAAGGCGTCGTAGGCATCGCAGTCGAGCACCTCGGCCCACAAGTACACGTAGTAGCCCGCCGCATACCCGGCGCTGGCGAAAAGATGCTGGAAATGCGGAAGGCGATGGTTCAGGCCGACGCCGGGCGGCAGCCCCTCGCGCGCCAGCACCGCGGCCTCGAAGGCCACGATGTCGGCCGGCGCCTCGGGCAGCGCATGCACGGCCATGTCGACGAGCGCGCTGGCCGCATAGCGCACGGTCTCGTAGCCCTGCCCGAAGCGGCGCGCCGCGCGCAGCCGATCGACCAGCGCCTGCGGGATCGGCTCGCCGGTGGCCACGTGGCGGGCGTGGCGCGCCAGAACATCGGGCTCCTCGGCCCAGTGCTCGAAGAGCTGGGACGGCAGCTCGACGAAGTCGCGCAGCACGTTGGTGCCGGACAACCGCTCGTAGCGCACGTTCGACAGCAGCCCGTGCAGGCCGTGGCCGAACTCGTGGAACAGCGTGCGCACGTCGTCGAAGCCCAGCAGCGTCGGTTCCCCGGGCGCCGCCTTCGAGAAGTTGTTGTTGTTGACGATGATCGGGATCACGCCGCCTTCGTCGATGGCGGACTGCCACCGGTAGGCGTTCATCCAGGCTCCGCTGCGCTTGCTCTGCCGGGCGTGGTTGTCGTGCAGGAAGACGCCGACGACACGGTCGCCCGAGCGCACTTCGTACGCTTTCACGTCGGGGTGGTAGACGGGCAGGTCCGGCCGTTCGACGAATCGGATGCCGAACAGGCGCTCGGCGCAGTCGAACGCCGCCGCCACCATGCGGTCGAGCGCGAAATACGGCTTCACCTGCGCATCGTCGATCGCATACGTGCGCTGGCGGACCTTCTCGGCCCAGTAGCGCCAGTCCCAGGGCTCGATCGGGCCCTGCACGCCCTCGGCGCGCCGCAGCGCGTCGAGTTGCGCGCGCTCGCGCTCCAGCGCCACCTTGGCGCGCTCCCACACGTCCGACAGCAGACCGCCCACCGCGGCCTGGTCGCGCGCCATGGTGTCCTGCAGCGCGTAGTCGGCATAGCAGGCGTGGCCGTGCAGGCGCGCCTGCTCGGCGCGCAGCGTGAGGATCTCGCGCGCTAGCGCGCGGTTGTCGGTGTCCCCGGGGCGCTCGCCGCGGCCCGTCCAGGCGCGCCAGGCGCGCTCGCGCAGGTCGCGCCGCTCGCCGAAGGCCAGGAACGGCACCACCAGCGAGCGCGACAGTGTCACGACGTGGCCGTCGAGGCCGCGCTCGACGGCGGCCTGCCGCGTCGCGGCGCGCACGAACTCGGGCAGGCCGGCCAGGTCGGCCTCGCCCTTCAGCTCGAGCCGGAACGCCGCCTCGTCGGCCAGCACGTTCTGCCCGAAGCGGGTGGTGAGCTCGGCCAGGCGCTCCATCACGTGCGCATAGCGGGCCTGCGCCGCCGGCGCGAGGCGCGCGCCGGCGCGCACGAAGTCGAGGTGCAGGCGCTCGAGCAGGCGCCGCTGCTCGCCGTCCAGCGGCAGCTCGGCGCGCCGCTCGTGCAGCACCTCGATGCGCGCGAAGAGCGCCGCATTCATGTAGACGGCGTTCTCGTGCGCGGCCAGCGGCTGGGCCATCGCGCTCTGCACGGCCTGCAGCGCGGGCGACGTTTCGGAAGCGCACAGGTTGTGGAAGACCCCGCCGACGCGGGCCAGCAGGCGGCCGCTGCGGTCGAACGCAGCCGCCGTGTTGTCGAAGCTCGGCGCCTCGGGCGAGCGCGCGATGGCATCGAGCTCGGCGCGATGCTCCTGCATCGCTTGCTCCAGCGCAGGCACGAAGTGCTCGGGGCGCACCTGGGCGAACGGCGGCATGCCGTGCGGCGCATCCCACGGGGCGAGCAGGGGATTGGTGTCGGGTGTCCGGAACATCCTCACCTCCCCTGCTTGATGGCGATCTCGTCGAGCTCGTCGTAGCGACGGTCGGCGCACTGGCTGGCCCAGCGGTCGTCGGAAGTGCGGTGCTCCTCGATGCGAGCGGTGAGCGCGTCGTTGCGCTCGTTCCACGAGCGCACCTTCTGCTCGTGCTCGGCGATGCGCGCGTTCATGGCGCTCGTGGCATCGGCGTTCGCCTTGTTCAGCGCCTCCATCTCGACGCGAAGCGCCTCCTCGTTCTTCTTCAGTTCGGCCTGGTCGGCTTCGAGCTGGGTGCGCAGCTTCTCCGACTTGCCGCGGCTGCCCTGCTTGTCCAGTTCGGCCAGCTCGGCCATCTGCTTGTTGAACACCTCGATGCGCTGCCCGTGCGCATCGGCCTTGGCCTGGAACGGCGCCACCGTGGCCTGGCGGTTGCGCTCCAGGGCTTCGCGGTCGGTCTTCAGCGTGTCGGCTTGCTGTGCCAGCGCCACCTTCTCCTGCTGCAGCGGCGCCTTCTGGCCCTCCAGGTCCGAGGCGCGAGTCTGCATCTGCTTTTGCAGTGTCATGCAGGTGCGCAACTCGTCGCGCGTGAGCAGCTTGCCGCCGGGCTTGCCGCCGCCGAACGACTTGGTGGCCCCGGGGGCGGGTGGCTTGGAAGGAGCCTGCGATTGCGCGTGCGCCAATGGCCACGCCAGGGCCAGCGCGACGAGCGCGGCCGCGCGAACGGTGTACTTCATCGACAAATCCTGTTGTTGCCCGACGATGCGGGACGAAAGCGCAATGATGCCATCGGGGCGCTGCGCGGCCGGCACAATGGGGCGATGGCCCTCAAATCGACCATCTACAAGGCGCAGCTGCAGATCGCCGACATGGACCGCAGCCTCTACGCGGACCACGCGCTCACGCTGGCGCTGCATCCGTCCGAGACCGAGGAGCGCCTCATGGCGCGGCTGCTCGCCTTCGCGCTGTGCGTGCCGGCCGACGACCGGCAGGGCGCCCTGGAGTTCGCGAAGGGCTTGTCCGACGCCGACGAGCCGGACCTGTGGCAACGCGATCTCACCGGGCGCCTCGTGCAGTGGATCGAGGTCGGCCAGCCGGACGAGCGGCGGCTGCTGCGCGCGGCCGGAAGGGCCGACCGGGTGAGCGTGTTCGCCTACGGCACGTCCACGCAGATCTGGTGGCAGGGCCTGGCGACGCGCGTGGCGCGCGCGGCCAACCTGGCCGTCTGGCAGATTCCGGCGACGGAGAGCCGCGCGCTGGCCGCACTGGCCGTCCGCTCGATGCAGCTCCAGTTCACCGTGCAGGACGGCCAGGTGTGGGTGGGCGGGCGCGACGAATCGGTGGAAGTGACGCCGGTGGCGCTGAAGCCGGCAGGCAACTACTGACGTATGACGACATCGCATGCTGCAAGCCGACGACACCCTGGACTTCTGGTTCGGCCCCCTCCCCGTCGAGCGGCCGGAGTGGTTCCGCGCCGACCCCGCGTTCGATCGCGAGATCGCCGAGCGCTTCGGCCCGCTGATCGAATCGGCGCTGGCCGGCGGGCTCGACGGTTGGGCGGACACCCCGCGCGGCGCGCTCGCGCGCCTGCTCGTGCTCGACCAGTTCACCCGCAATGCCTTTCGCGGCACGCCGCGCGCCTTCGCGGGCGATCCGCTGGCGCTGGCCGGCGCGCGCCGCATGGTGCGGCAGGGGCAGGACGAGGCGCTGCCAACGCTGCAGCGCATGTTCGTCTACCTGCCGTTCGAGCACGCCGAAGACATCGAGGCGCAACGCGAGGCGCTGCGGCTCTTCGCCCGTGATGCCGACCTCGGCGACCAGGCGCAGTGGGCGCGCAAGCACCACGACGTGATCGAGCGCTTCGGCCGGTTTCCGCACCGCAACGCCATCCTCGGGCGCGCGTCGACGCCCGAGGAAATCGAGTTCCTGAAGCAGCCCGGGTCGCGCTTCTGAGCGCTACCGCTCAGCGTTCTCGCGTTCCTGCAGGGCGCGCCACATCACCTTGCCCGAGCCGGACTTCGGCAGCGCGTCGACGAATTCGACAATGCGCGGCACCTTGTAGGCGGCCATGTGCTCGCGCGCCCAGGCCACGATGTCTTCCGGCATCGTGCGGTCGCGGGCTTCCTGGCGCAACACGATCACGGCCTTGACCGTCTCGCCGCGGTAGGCGTCGCGCGCAGCGATGATGCAAGCCTCCTGCACCAGCGGGCACTTGTACAGCAGCAGTTCCACCTCCGAAGGCCACACCTTGTAGCCGCTCGCGTTGATCATCCGCTTGAGGCGGTCGGTGATGAAGAAGTAGCCTTCATCGTCCATGCGGCCCAGGTCGCCGGTGCGGAAGAAGCGCTTGCCGTCCATCTCGATGAAGGCAGCCGCGGTGGCCTCCGGGTGGCCCCAATAGCCGTCGAACACCATCGGGCCGGCGGTGACGATCTCGCCCACTTCGCCCACGGGCAGCGCCTCGAACGTGACCGGATCGACGATGCGGGAGTCGGTGCCGAAGAGCGGGATGCCCAGGCACTGCAGCTTGGCGTGCTCCGGAGGGTTGGCGTGGCTCGGCGCCGCGGTTTCGGTGAGGCCATAGCCTTCGGCGAAGGTGAGGTCGAACTCGTCGCGCAGGCGCTCCGCCACCGCGTGCGGCATCGCCGCCCCGCCGCCGGAGAGGTAGGTGAGGCTGGACAGGTCGAAGCGCTTGTAGTTGGGGCTCGCGAAGAGGTCGATGATCATCGTCGGGATGCAGGTCCAGTGCGTCACGCGGTGCTGCGAGATCAGCCGCCCGGCGAGCTCGCGGTCCCAGCGCGGCATGATGATGACGGTGGAGCCGGAGTAGGCTGGGGCGACAACGCCGTACATCAGCCCGGTGATGTGGAACATCGGCACCACGCCCAGGCTCACCGTCTCCGCGCTGCCGTGGCTCCAGAGGCCGCCGGCCACCGCGTTGTGCATCAGCGTGCGGTGCGGGTGCATGCAGCCCTTGGGCATGCCCGTGGTGCCCGATGTGTAGGGCAGCAGCGCGAGGTCGTCCGCCTGCGCCGTGTGCGGACCGGGCGCATGGCCGGCGGCGATCGCATCCGTCCAGCGGGCGGCACCGGCGGGCAGCGGCGGGTCGGCCAGCAGCCAGTCGCGCCAGGCCGCGGGCCAGGGCTCTTCCTGCGTCGCGCCCGGCTCGGGCAGCGCGTCGGCATACCGCGCGACCACCACGTGGGCCAGGCGCTGATCCGGGGGCAGCGCCTCGTCGGCCGCCGCCACGATGCCCGCCAAGTCGGCACTCACGATGGCGGCGCGCGCCCGCGGATCCCGGATGTAGTGCCCGAACTCCTCGGCGCGGTTCATCGGGTTCACCGGCACAGCCACCGCATTCGCGCGCATGACGGCATAGAACGCGACCACATACTGCGGGCAGTTCTGCATGTACAGCAGCACGCGGTCGCCGGCCCCGACCCCGTGCCGCTGCAGCCAGCCGGCCAGGGCCTGCGCCTGCTCGTGCACCTGCCCCCAGGTGAGCGTGCGGCCGAAGAAGACGAAGGCCGCCTTGTCGGGATGGCGGCGCGCCGTGACCTCGAGGTTGAACCACAGCGACGTGCGCGGCACGTGCAGCTCGTGCGGCAGCCGCCGCGGCCAGAACGATTCGTGGGGCGTCATGCCGCTGGTGTAGCCGAGCGCGGGCACGCGCTCCATCGGCGTTTCCCGCAGGAGTCCGCTGCGCGGACGCCTGGACTACGGCTGTGGCTGCGGGGTCTCGAGCGTGGCCAGGCGCTGGCACTCCGCGTGCTGTGCCAGCTCCGGCCGCCCGCATTCGCGCTTCATGCAGGCCACGAGCGCAATGATCATGCGGTCGCCGCAGAGCTCGCGCGGCCCGGGCGGGAGCGTGGCCGCCGAACGCTGGACCGCTGCACGGCGTGGCTGGGTCACCCCCGGGGCCGGGGCGGCGGCCAGCCGCGCCGCGGGCAGCGGCGAGGCGTGCGGCCGCGGAACGTCGACGGCCGGACGGGCCCGCGGCGAGTCCGCCTCGGTCGCGGCCAGTGGGCCTGCCGCCTCGGCGGCGGTCGGGCGCGGCAGCTGCGCCCACCAGAGCGCGGCCGCCAGCAGCGTCGCGCCGGCGGTGGTGGCAAAGAGCGGCACGCGAGCGCGGCGCGAGGCCGCGACGCGCAGCGCCGGGGCCGGGACGGTGGCCGGCTCGCCGGCGACGCGTCGTACCGGGAGGGGCCGCCGGACCTCGGCTCGATCGACGGGCACCGCATCGTCGAGCGGCGCAGGCTCGGTGGGCACGTCCACGGACGGCGGCAGCGTGACGGTGGGGGCGATGGACTGCGCGCTCCAGCCGCCCACGCTGCGCGCCGTGACGCCGGGCTGCGTGGTGTCGCGCCGCACGGTGCTCGGCACGCCCATGCGGCCGTCGAGCACGTCGCGCAGCATCACGACGCTC
>Ga0247820_10002503_pt1 | contig 10300 bp, 11 predicted proteins | sample 13C_Glucose_Day1_2_FD_192480 | JGI IMG/M metagenome (GOLD analysis project Ga0247820, IMG submission 192480) | Soil microbial communities from agricultural site in Penn Yan, New York, United States - 13C_Glucose_Day14 | ecosystem: Environmental > Terrestrial > Soil > Agricultural land | place...
CGGTCAGAGTGCGGACGGCCGGACCACGCGCACGAGGAGTGCGTGGGGGCGCTGGCTGGTCCGGCTGCGGCGGCACTAGGGCGGGCGTCGCCCAATCCCCCACCTGCCGCCGTCGCTACCTGCCATGCGACAGGCTCCGGTAGTAGCCCATCTGGGCGGGGAAGTAGTCGTCGAACGACGGCCGGGGGCCGCCGGTGCGCGAGGCCACCAGCATGTCGAGGTAGTACTCCCAGCCGGGGCCGATCATGCCCGGGTCGGCGTCTGCGTCGAGGTGGTGCACCAGGGTCAGCGTGGTGGCCCCGTCCTCGTGGTCGAGCCTGGCCTCCAGGTGCCAGCCCCCGCTCTCGTCAGAAGTGCTGACCGCCAGGTGCCGCGGCGGCTCGCAGGCGTCGATGGTCGCCTCGGTCTCGGCGTCGCCCTCCTCGAAGACGAGGCGGCAGCGGATCACCGCACCCGGTCTGGCATCGCCGGTCCACGAGGCGAACCACTGGGCGGTGCGTTCGGGCTCCGTGATGCTCGCCCAGACGTCCTCGATGGGTGCGGAGAAGGTCCGGGTGAGCGTCAGGTCGCGGCCGCGTGCCGTGGGCTCGATCCATCCGCGGGGCGTCGGGCTCATGTCGGGTCCTCTCCGTCGAGCGGCAGGTACATCACGTGGAGCCCGACCCGGCCGTGCGCCCTGGAGTCGAAGGCTCGTGGGACGGTGGCCAGAACCGTGAAGCCGAGCTCCTGCCAGAGCCGGACGGCTGTGGTGTTGGTCTCCACGACCGCGTTGAACTGGATGCCGTCGTAGCCCTGAGCCCGATGCCAGGTGATCATGTCCTCGGCGAGCGCCCGGCCCACCCCACGGCCTCGGGCGTCGGCCCCGACCATGAAGCTCGCCGTGCCGACGTGCGACCCCCGGCCCGGCCGGTTGGGCCCCATCTTGGCACTGCCGAGCAGCGCCCCCGCCTCGTCGACCGCCACGGTCGTGCGCCCCGGGGGGCGCTCGAACCACAGGCCTCGGATCTCCTCCTCCGACAGGCCCTCGGGGTAGGCGTAGGTCTCGCCGGCCTCCACGATCGAGTGGAAGAGGGGAACGAACTCCTCCAGGTCGGACTCGACAGCCTCGCGGATCAGCACACCTCGACGCTAGGGCGAAAGGGGTCGTCGGACAACGGCATGTGCCGCGGCGTCCGCAAGGGGGCGGCCCTCGGGCAGCCTGCCCGTGCCTGAACCGGTCGGTCCGCTGTCCGAACAGCCGGTCCGGCGTCGTCCCTTCGGGCTGTTGTGCCCGCGTGGGGGGAGGTCGTGGCGGCAGGGCTCCTACGGTGGCCCGATGCGCTTCCCCCGTGCCCTGTCCTCCCTCGTGCTCGCACCCGCTCTCGCCGGAGCGGCGGTCGTGGCCGCCCCCTCCGCCAGCTCCGCGGCCACGCCGCCGGTGAAGATCACCTACATCAGGTACGACTCCGTCGGCTCCGACACCGGCAGCAGCTCCAGCCTCAATGGCGAGTACGTCGTCATCAAGAACGTGACGACGTCGAACCGCTCCCTCACCGGCTGGACCCTGAAGGACAGGACGGGCTACACCTACCGCTTCCCGACCTTCACCCTGCGTGCGGGCGCCAGCGTCACGGTCCACACCGGCAAGGGCTCGGCCACGACCGCCCACCGGTACTACAACCGCACCTGGTACGTCTGGAACAACACCGGCGACACGGCCTACCTCCGCGACGCCGCCGGGGCGCTGCGCCACTCGTGCGCCTGGACCTCGCTCGGCCACGGCTACCGGTCCTGCTGACCGCGCACCGGCCAGACCAGGGGGAGGTGGCAGCAGGTGAGGTGCCCGAGCCGACGATCAGTCCGATCTCGGTCGGTCGTTCGGTGGAGAGCAGCCGCGTCTGGTCAGGGGCATCGGCGGTGTGTGCGCATCATGGAGTCATGCACCCCCGCAAGACGCTCTCCACCGCCCTCCTGGTCCCGGTCGACACCGGGCGCTGAGGGCTACGCCTCCGGAGGCAGGACGTCCTGCTGGGCCGGAAGCTCGTCCTGTCTGACGAGCCCCACCGGGCACGTCATGCCGTTGGGCCCGTGGTTGCAGTACCCGCCGGGGTTCTTGTGGAGGTACTGCTGGTGGTAGTCCTCGGCGTAGTAGAACGTGCCGGCGTCGTCAGCTGAGCGCAGCTCGGTGGTGATGGTGCCGAACCCGTTGTCGGTCAGCACCTTCTGGAACGCCTCGCGGGTGGCGGTCGTGGCCCGCTCCTGCTCGGCGGTCGTCCAGTAGATCGCCGAGCGGTAGGCCGTGCCGATGTCGTTCCCCTGGCGGTTCCCCTGCGTGGGGTCGTGGTTCTCCCAGAACTCCTTGAGCAGCAGCTCGGGCGTCGTCCGCGCGGGGTCGTAGGCGACGAGCACGGTCTCCGCGTGACCGGTCAGGCCGGTGCAGGTCTCCTCGTACGTCGGGTTGGGGGTGAGCCCGCCCATGTAGCCGGCCGCGGTGGTGACGACCCCCGGCAGCCTCCAGAAGATCCGCTCGGCTCCCCAGAAGCAGCCCATCGCGATGTAGAGGACCTCGGTGCCCTCGGGCCAGGGCCCCTCGAGCGGGGTGCCCAGGACCTCGTGCCGCGCCGGCACGGCATACGGCCTCAGGGACCGCCCGGGCAGGGCGGTGTCGGCGGTGGGAAGGGTGGTCTTGGCCCGCGATCCGAACAACACGTCCTCAGTGAAACACGGACGGCTAGCGTGCGCCCATGCCCCGCCCCACGAGCGCCGCCACCCGGCACCTCACCCGCCGAGTGATCCAGCTGTATGCCGGGCTGGTCGTCTTCGCGTTCGGCGAGGCCCTGATCGTGCGGGCCGCTCTCGGCGTCATCCCGTGGGACGTGCTGCACCAGGGGTTGGTCCACCAGTTCGGGCTCACGATCGGCCAGTGGTCGATCATCGTCGGCGCGGTGGTGCTGCTGGCGTGGATTCCGCTGCGCGAGCGCCCCGGGCTCGGCACGGTCAGCAACGTGCTGGTCATCGGCGCCGCCCTCGACCTGTTCCTCGCGCTGCTCGCGGCGCCGGAGGCGCTGTGGCTGCGGATGCTGTACCTGGCCCTCGGGATCCTCATCAACGGCGTGGCCACCGCCGCCTACATCGGCGCCCGGCTCGGGCCAGGGCCCCGCGACGGGCTGATGACGGGCCTGGTCCGGCGGACCGGGGGCTCGGTGCGCGTGGTCCGGACGGGCATCGAGGTGGCGGTCGTCGTCATCGGCTGGCTCCTCGGCGGCAACCTCGGGCTGGGCACGGTGCTGTTCGCCCTCGCGATCGGGCCGGTCGTCCATGCGGCCCTCCCGCGGCTCACCGTCCCGGAGGTGCCCACACCCCCCGAGGAGGAGCTGCCGGACTCCCCGCTGTAGTGGTGCAGGATGCGGCCCATGATCTCCCTCGTGCCCGTCAGCGGCCTCGACGACGCCCAGCGCGACCTCTTCGAGCGATGGGCGGAGGTGTATGCCGCGTCGGGCCGCGCGCTGTTCGGCGAGGACCACACGGCGTGGGGCGCCGACGAGCTGCGGGAGGTGGAGCGCAGCCCCCACCGGCGGACGCTCGCCGCTGCCGCGGTGATGCCGGACGGCGCCGTGGTCGGGGCCGCGCTGGTCGTGCTGCGCCTCCGCGAGAACCCCCGCGTCGCCTTCCTCTCGCTCGCGGTGCACCCCGGGCACCGCCGCCGCGGGATCGGCACCGAGCTGCTCCGGTGGGCCGAGGCCCGCGGCGTCGAGCAGGGGCGCAGCGTCTTCATCGCCGAGACCGAGTGGCCCGCCGACCACGCCGACCACTCCGGCGAGGCCTTCGCCCGCGGGCGCGGCTACAGCCCGGCGCAGCTGGTGCTGCGCAGCACGCTGCGCCTGCCGTTCGACGAGGTGGCCCTCTCCGCCATCGTCGCCGACGATGGCGACTACCTGCTCGAGACGAGCGTGGACGGCATACCGGAGTCCTGGCTCGAGGACCGCGCCGAGCTCCAGCGACGCATGAGCACCGACGCGCCGCTCGGCGACCTCCAGCTCGAGGAGGAGGACTGGGACGCCGAGCGGGTGCGGGGTGAGTACGACGTGGTGCTCGCCATGGGCCGCCGGGTGGTGGAGACCGTCGCCCGGCACCTCCCCACCGGCCGGCTGGTCGGCTACACCCAGGTGCAGGTCTCGACCGAGACACCCGCCCTGGGCTACCAGCAGGACACCCTCGTCGTGCGCGAGCACCGCGGGCACGCGCTCGGGCTCCGGCTCAAGGCGGCCAACACGCTCGCGGTGATGGAGCACCTCCCCATGCTCACCGCGATCCGCACGTGGAACGCCGACGACAACCTCCACATGCTCGCCGTGAACCGGCGGCTCGGCTACGCGGTCGACGCCCACCGGCGCGAGTGGCAGAAGGTGCTGGACCGTGGCCCGGGGGACGGCGGCTAGCCTTGCCCGCATGAGCGAGCAGCAGAGCGGGCAGGGCGGTTTCTCCACCAGGGCGATCCATGCCGGGCAGGATCCGGACGCCAGCACCGGCGCCGTCATCACGCCGATCTACCAGGTCTCGACCTACAAGCAGGACGGCATCGGCGGCTTCCGCGGCGGCTACGAGTACAGCCGCTCGGCGAACCCCACCCGCACCGCGCTCGAGGAGTGCTTCGCCGCGCTCGAGGGCGGTGCCCGCGGGTTCGCGTTCGCGTCCGGGCTCGCCGGCCAGGACACCCTGTTGCGCGCCCTGCTGGCGCCGGGCGACCACGTGGTCGTCCCGTCAGACGCCTACGGCGGCACCTACCGCCTGTTCAACAAGGTCCTCGTGCCCTGGGGTGTCGAGCACACGATCGCCCGCATCGCCGACATCGAGTCGGTGCGCGCGGCCATCCGCCCCGGCCAGACGAAGATGGTCTGGGTCGAGACGCCGACCAACCCGCTGCTCGGCATCGCCGACATCGCCGCCCTCGCCGACCTCGCCCACGAGGCCGGGGCGCTGCTCGTGGTCGACAACACCTTCGCCTCGCCCTACCTGCAGCAGCCCCTCGCGCTCGGCGCCGACGTCGTCACCCACTCCACGACGAAGTACTGCGGCGGCCACAGCGACGTCGTCGGAGGCGCCGTGGTCGTGGGCCACGACATCTCCGTCCCCGGGTTCGAGGACGCCGCCGACCGGGTCGCCTTCCACCAGAACTCGATGGGCGCGGTGGCCGGGCCGTTCGACGCCTGGCTCGTGCTGCGCGGCCTGAAGACGCTCGCGATCCGCATGGAGAAGCACAGCGACAACGCCGAGAGGGTCGTCGAGTTCCTCCAGAGCCACCCCGCGGTGAGCGCGGTCCACTACCCGGGCCTGCCGAGCCACCCGAACCACGAGGTCGCCCAGCGGCAGATGAAGCGTTTCGGCGGCATGATCTCCTTCCAGCTCAAGGCCGGCGAGGACGTCGCGGTCAAGGTGTGCGCGGAGACACAGGTCTGGACCCTCGGCGAGTCCCTCGGCGGCGTCGAGTCCCTCATCGAGCACCCGGCCCGAATGACCCACGCCTCGGTGCGCGGCACCGAGCTGGAGGTCCCTGCCGACCTCATCCGGCTCTCCGTCGGCATCGAGGACGTCGAGGACCTCATCGAGGACCTGCGCCAGGCGCTCGACCGGCTCGGCTGAGCCGGGCCGGCCCCCTTCGATGCCCCGGGTCCTCTGCGTCGACTTCGGCTCGACGTTCACCAAGGCAGCCCTCGTCGACACCGACGCGGGGGCGCTGCTGGCTTCCCACGAGGTCCCCACGACCATCGCGACCGACGTGCTCGACGGCTTCCGGTCGGTCCTGGCCTCGCTGGCCGCCGACGGTGTCGACGCGCCGGAGGAGGTGCTCGCCTGCTCCAGCGCCGGGGGAGGGCTGCGCCTGGCGGTCGTCGGCTACGAGCGGGACGTCACCGCCGAGGCCGGCTACCGGGTCGGGCTGAGCGCAGGGGCCAAGGTCGTCCACGTCGCCGCCGGGCCGATGTCCGGCACCGACGTCGCGGCGCTGCGGTCGGCACGGCCCGACATCATCCTGCTCGTCGGGGGCACCGACGGCGGCAATGCCGACGTGCTCCTGCACAACGCTGGCCGGCTCGCCCGCGCCCGGGTGCACGCGCCGGTCGTGGCGGCGGGCAACGCCGACGCGGCCGCGGAGGTGTCCGCCCTCCTGGCCGCCACCGGGCGTCGCTTCACGGTCACCGACAACGTCCTGCCCCAGATCGGCGTGATCGCCCCGGAACCGGCCCGAGCGGCCATCCGGGCGGCGTTCCTGCACCACGTCATCGGCGGCAAGGGCCTCTCGCGGGGGCCCGCGTTCGCCGAGATGGTGCAGGCGGCCACCCCGGACGCCGTGCTGGCCGGGGTGGAGGTGCTGGCCGACGCCGTGGGCAGCGACGTCCTCGTGGTCGACGTCGGCGGGGCGACCACCGACGTCTACTCGGCCCTGCACCCCCAGGGGGAAGACGCTGGGCTCGCCAAGGACGTCGTGGCCCCGCTGTGGCACGCGCGCACCGTGGAGGCCGACCTCGGGGTGCGGTGGAACGCCGAGGGCGTCGTCGAGGCGGCGTGGCGCGAGCACGTCCCCGTGCCCCAGGAGCTGCTCAGGTATGCCGCGGCGCTGGCGGCCGACCCCGCCCACCTCCCCGAGGACGAGGCCGAGGAGGTTCTCGACCTCGCGCTCGCCCGCGCCGCCGCGGTCGTCGCGGTCCGTCGGCACGCCAGGCCGCCCTCTCCCGGCAGCAGCCCGCGACCACTGGCCGACGTCGCGTTCGTCGTCGGGTCCGGCGGGGTGCTGCGCCACGCCCCGACCGCCGGGCGGGAGGCGGTGCTCTCGGCCGTCGCCGGTGACCACGCGGGTGGGTGGCGGGTGCCGCGCGACCCCGCCCAGGTGACGGACACGGCATACCTGCTGTGCGCGGTGGGCCTGCTGGCGGGCAACCACCCGGAGGCAGCGCGCGCCCTGGCCGGGCGCATTGTCGGCGTCCGCTCCTAGATTGGCCGCATGAGCCAGTCACACGCAGCCCTGGGAATGCCCCGCCTCGACCTCGTCGTGCTCGACTGCCCGGATCCCCGGGCCCTCGGCGCCTTCTACGCCCGCATCCTCGGGTGGGAGATCGAGTCTGCCGACGATGACTGGGTGGACGTCCGCGGTCCGGGCGGTGGCATCGGACTGTCCTTCCAGAAGGTGGACGGCTACCAGGCGCCGACCTGGCCGGAGGGTCCGCGGCCGCAGCACTTCCACCTCGACTTCGACGTGGCCGACATCGACGCGGCGGAGCCGGCGGTGCTCGAGGCCGGGGCCACGGTGCACGACCACCAGCCCTCCGAGAGCGGCAGCTTCCGGGTCTACCTCGACCCAGCGGGCCACCCGTTCTGCCTCTGCCGGAGCTGACGGGCGAAAACTCGCTAGGGCTTGTCGGACCCCCGACCTACGCTGGAGCCCATGACCTCACCCCTGGCCATCGAGGCCGACAACCTGGTCAAGCACTTCGGCGACACGGTCGCAGTGGAGGGTGTGAGCTTCTCGGTCCCGAGAGGCTCCGTTCTCGGACTCCTGGGCCCCAACGGCGCGGGCAAGACGACGACCGTGCGCATGATGACCACCCTGACCAGGCCCACGAGCGGGACCGCCCGGGTCAACGGCCACGACGTGCTGCGCGAGCCCGACGCGGTGCGCCGCAGCATGGGCCTGACCGGCCAGGCAGCCACGGTCGACGAGCTGCTGACCGGCCGGGAGAACATCCACCTCATCGGCTCCCTCTACGGACTGGCCCCTTCCTACGTCCGCAAGGCCGCCGTGGACCTCCTCGAGAAGTTCTCGCTGACCGACGCGGCGGACCGCGTTGTCAAGACGTACTCCGGGGGCATGCGCCGGCGGCTCGACCTCGCGGTCAGCCTGGTCGCGACGCCGCCCGTGCTGTTCCTCGACGAGCCCACGACCGGGCTCGACCCGCGCAGCCGGGTCGAGCTCTGGGAGGTGCTGCGCGGCCTGGTCCGGGACGGCACGACTCTGCTGCTGACGACGCAGTACCTCGAGGAGGCCGACCACCTGGCCGACCGCATCGTGGTGATCGACCACGGCAAGATCATCGCCGAGGGCACGGCCCTCGAGCTCAAGGACCAGAGCGGCCAGGCGAGCATCGTCCTCACGGTGTCCAAGCCCGAGGACCTCCCCACGGCGGAGGAGATGCTGCGCCACCACGTGCCGACGGTCCACGTCGACGAGGCCGCGCGGCAGCTCACCGCGCCGGCCGAGGGGCTGCGCGACATGACCCGGATCGCGGCCGTCTTCGAGCACAGCGAGATCGAGCTCGACGACCTGGGCCTCAAGCGGCCGAGCCTCGACGACGTCTTCCTGCACCTGACCGGCCACAAGGCCGAGGACCCCACCGAGCAGACCACCGAGGAGCGGGCGTCATGACCACCGAGACGACCACACAGGTCACGGCCGGCGAGCTGAGCCGTCCCGAGCTCAAGCAGACCGGTCTGCTGCACCAGTCGATGGCGATCGTCCGTCGCAACCTGCGCCACATCAAGCGCCAGCCGGAGGCGCTCACCGACGTGACGATCCAGCCGGTGATGTTCGTCGTGCTGTTCGCCTTCGTGTTCGGTGGGTCGATCCAGACCGAGGGCAGCGACTACCGCGAGTGGCTGCTGCCGGGGATCATGGCCCAGACGATGGCGTTCGCGTCGTTCGTCGTCGCCATCGGGCTCAACACCGACATCGACAAGGGCATCGTCGACCGGTTCCGCTCGCTGCCGATCTCGCGGTCGTCGGTGCTGATCGGCCGCAGCGTGTCGAGCCTGATCCACTCCAGCATCGGCATCGTCGTCATGTCCGTCACGGGCCTGGCCATCGGGTGGCGGATCAACGACGGCCTGTTCGCGGGGCTCCTCGCGTATGGCCTGCTGCTGCTGTTCGGCTTCGCGATGATCTGGATCGGCATTCTCGTGGGGTCGGCGATGCGGTCCATCGAGGCGGTCAACGGGCTGATGTTCACGACGATCTTCCCGATCACGTTCCTGGCCAACACCTTCGCGCCGACCGAGCAGATGACGCCCGTGCTGCGGACGATCGCCGAGTGGAACCCGATCTCGTCGCTGGTCCAGGCGATGCGCGAGCTGTGGGGCAACACGCCACCGGCCCCGCCCGACGCCGCGTTGCCGCTGCACTACCCGGTCTTGTTCGCGATCGGGTGGTCGGTGCTGATCGCCGCGGTGACGGCGCCGCTGGCCGTGCGCGCCTTCAACCGGCGCACGAGCGACTAGCCCGGTCAGCCGTCGCGCGGGCTGCCGGTAGCCTGCGCGCATGGCATCACCGTCGCTGTCCGTCACCCTGGACGACGTCCGCGCTGCGCAAGACCTGCTCAGCGGCGTCGTCCGCCCCACGCCCCTCGAGTACAGCCGCGCCCTCGCCGACCGCGTCGGCGCCGAGGTCTACCTCAAGTGCGAGAACCTCCAGCGCGCCGGCTCCTTCAAGATCCGGGGCGCCTACACCCGCATGGCGCGCCTGTCCGACGAGGAGAAGTCCCGCGGGGTCGTCGCGGCCAGTGCCGGCAACCACGCCCAGGGCGTGGCCCTGGCGGCGCAGATGCTCGGCATCAAGGCCAAGGTCTACATGCCGCACGGCGCGCCGATGCCCAAGCTGGTGGCGACCCGGGCCTACGGTGCGGACATCGAGCAGGTCGGCACGACCATCGACGAGTGTCTGGTCAAGGCCCGGGAGTGGGAGGCGAGCACCGGCGCGGTGCTGATCCACCCCTTCGACCACCACGACATCGTCGCCGGCCAGGGCACCTGCGGCCTCGAGATCCTGCAGGAGTGCCCGGACGTGCGCACGATCGTGGTGAGCGCGGGCGGCGGCGGGCTCCTCGCCGGGATCTCCACCGCCGTCAAGGCGCTCAAGCCCGATGTCCGGATCATCGGTGTGCAGGCAGAGCAGGCCGCCGCGTACCCGCTCTCGCTCGCCGCCGGCAAGCCGGTGGCCTACGAGAACATGCAGACCATGGCTGATGGCATCGCCGTCGGCATGCCGGGAGACGTCCCCTACGCGCTGGTGCGCGACCTCGTCGACGGCATCGAGACGGTCAGCGAGGAGGCGCTCTCGAGGGCCCTGCTGTTCCTCCTCGAGCGGGCCAAGCTGGTGGTCGAGCCGGCGGGGGCCGCCGCGGTCGCGCACCTGATGTCGACTGCCGGCCGCCACGTCGACGGCCCGGTCGTCGCCGTGCTCTCCGGCGGCAACATCGACCCGCTGTTGCTGTTGCGGATCATCCGGCACGGCATGGCCGCCGCCGGGCGCTACCTGCAGTTCCGGGTGAGGGTGCCG
>Ga0247820_10002505_pt1 | contig 10296 bp, 6 predicted proteins | sample 13C_Glucose_Day1_2_FD_192480 | JGI IMG/M metagenome (GOLD analysis project Ga0247820, IMG submission 192480) | Soil microbial communities from agricultural site in Penn Yan, New York, United States - 13C_Glucose_Day14 | ecosystem: Environmental > Terrestrial > Soil > Agricultural land | place...
CTGCTGCGCTGGATGATCGGCGAAGGCTACGGCGATGCCCGCACCCTGGAGCGTCGCGCCCAGGCCATGGAAGCCTGGCTGGCCAAGCCTGAGCTGCTGTCGGCTGACGCCGATGCCGAATACGCCGAAATCATCGAAATCGACCTGGCCGACGTCAAGGAGCCTGTGCTCTGCGCGCCGAACGACCCGGACGACGCCCGCCTGCTGTCGTCGGTACAGGGCGAGAAGATCGACGAAGTATTCATCGGTTCGTGCATGACCAACATCGGCCACTTCCGCGCTGCCGGCAAGCTGCTGGAGAAGGTCAAGGGCGGTATTCCGACCCGTCTGTGGCTGGCTCCGCCAACCAAGATGGACGCCCACCAGCTGACCGAAGAAGGCTACTACGGCATCTACGGCAAGGCCGGTGCGCGCATGGAAATGCCAGGCTGCTCGCTGTGCATGGGTAACCAGGCACGCGTGCAGACCGGTTCGACCGTGGTCTCCACCTCGACCCGTAACTTCCCGAACCGCCTGGGCGACGCCACCAACGTCTACCTGGCATCGGCCGAGCTGGCGGCTGTCGCATCGATCATCGGCAAGCTGCCGACCGTCGAGGAGTACATGCAGTACGCGAAAGACATCGACAGCATGGCTGCCGACGTTTACCGCTACCTGAGCTTCGACCAGATCGCTGAGTTCCGCGAAGCTGCGGCCAACGCCAAGATCCCGGTTGTCCAAGCGTAATCAGCAGTACGCTTCAAGAAAAACCCCGGCATGAATGCCGGGGTTTTTTATTGCTCTTGCTCGCCTCAGGTCACGAACAAATCCACAAACCGGTGTACCGCCGTACCCTCCAGCCGCTGTTGATCCTCGCACAGCTCGAAAATCTCCAGGCAACGCTGGGGCGCAAACCGCGTCGCCAGGTTGTCCCTGAACTTGGCCTCCAGCAAGGGGATGCCCTCCCCGCGCCGGCGCCGGTGCCCGACCGGGTATTCCACCACCACCTGTTCGGTACTGCTGCCATCCTTGAAGAACACCTGCAAGCCATTGGCGATCGAGCGCTTGTCCGGCTCCAGGTATTCGCGGCTGAAACGAGGGTCCTCGACCACCTCCATCTTTTCGCGCAGACGGTCGATGCTCGGGTGGGCGGCGTGGAAGGCATCTTCGTAATGCTCGGCCACCAGATGGCCGAATATAAGCGGCACCGCCACCATGTACTGCAGGCAGTGGTCGCGGTCAGCAGCATTGGCCAGCGGGCCGACCTTGGAAATGATGCGAATGGCTGATTCCTGGGTCGTGATGACGATACGGTCGACTTCGTGCAGACGGTTGCGCACTTGCGGGTGCAGGCTGACAGCGGCTTCGCAGGCGGTCTGGGCGTGGAACTCGGCCGGGAAACTGACCTTGAACAACACGTTCTCCATCACGTAGCTGGTCAACGCCTGCGGTATGCGCAGCGCCTGCTGGGCAGAAGGCTTGAGCGCCAGGTCCTTGTTGGTATGGCTGAACGACACATCATAAAAGCCCCACTGCGGCGCGGTCAGCACCCCGGGCACACCCATCTCGCCACGCAGCGCGATATCGGCCAGGCGTACGCCCCGGCTGGAAGCATCACCGGCAGCCCACGACTTGCGTGAGCCGGCGTTGGGTGCATGACGGTAGGTGCGCAGCGCCTGGCCATCGACAAAGGCGTGGGACAAGGCCGAGAGCAGTTGTTCACGATTGGCACCCATCAACTTGGCGCACACGGCTGTGGAGGCCACCTTGACCAGCAGCACGTGGTCCAGGCCGACGCGATTGAAGGCGTTTTCCAGCGCCAGCACACCCTGTATCTCATGGGCCATGACCATGGCCTCGAGCACTTCGCGCATGAACAGCGGGCCTTCACCCTTGGCCACCCGTTTTTGCGACAAGTGATCAGCTACCGCAAGGATCCCCCCTAGGTTATCGGAAGGGTGGGCCCACTCTGCGGCAAGCCAGGTGTCGTTGTAATCCAGCCAACGCACGGTGCAGCCGATATCCCAGGCGGCCTTGACCGGATCGAGCCGGTAACTGGTGCCGGGCACCCGGGCGCCGTTGGGTACCACTGTGCCCTCCACCAGCGGGCCGAGGTGCTTGGTGCACTCTGGAAAGCGCAGGGCCAGCAGGCCGCAGCCCAAGGTGTCCATCAGGCAATTGCGCGCGGTGTCCAACGCCTCGGGGGACTCGACGCGGTAGGTGAGAACGTAATCGGCAAGGGTTTGCAGCACCACGTCATAGTCAGGGCGCTCGTTCAGGTCTACGTTGGCGCTCATTTGCAGCTCCTTTGATTGGGGCTGCTACGCAGCCCATCGCCGGCAAGCCGGCGCCCACAAGACCACTGCAGGCACCGGCTTGCCGGCGATGGGCCGCGCAGCGGCCTTGCTGATTCAAAGCCAAGCGCCAATGGTGCGTCAGAAGCTGTCGCCAGGCACCCTTACCCAGCCTTCCATCAACACCCGGGCACTACGACTCATGATTGCCTTGGTGACCGTCCACTCGCCATCCACCTGGCTGGCCTTGGCCCCGACCCGCAAGGTGCCGGAGGGATGGCCGAAGCGCACGGCACTGCGCTCGCCCCCGCCAGCAGCGAGGTTGACCAGCGTACCTGGAATGGCAGCAGCGGTACCGATGGCCACCGCAGCAGTACCCATCATCGCGTGGTGCAACTTGCCCATGGAAAGTGCACGCACCAGCAGGTCGATGTCAGCCGCCTCGACAGCCTTGCCACTGGACGCAGTGTAGGTGCTTGGCGGCGCAACGAAAGCCACCTTCGGCGTGTGCTGACGCCCGGCCGCTTGGTCGACATGTTCGATCAGCCCCATGCGCACGGCGCCATGGGCACGGATCGCCTCGAAACGCGTCAGTGCTTGGGCATCGCCGTTGATCGCATCCTGAAGCTCGGTACCGGCATAGCCGACATCGTCGGCATTGACGAAAATGGTCGGGATACCCGCGTTGATCAAAGTGGCTTTGAAAGTCCCGATACCGGGCACCTCCAGGTCATCCACCAGGTTGCCGGTAGGGAACATCGCCCCGCCGCCTTCGCCCTCATCGGCCGCCGGATCAAGGAATTCCAGTTGCACCTCTGCCGCCGGGAACGTCACACCGTCGAGCTCGAAGTCGCCGGTTTCCTGCACTTGGCCCTCGGTGATCGGCACATGAGCGATGATGGTCTTGCCTATATTGGCCTGCCAGATACGCACGGTGGCAACGCCATTGCGCGGGATGCGCGACGGCTCGACCAAGCCACTGCTGATGGCGAACGAGCCGACAGCAGCAGACAGGTTGCCGCAGTTGCCGCTCCAGTCGACGAAGGCCTTGTCGATGGCTACCTGGCCGAACAGGTAGTCGACGTCGTGGTCGGGCCTGGTGCTTTGCGACAGGATCACGGTTTTGCTGGTGCTTGAAGTGGCGCCACCCATGCCGTCGATCTGCTTGGCATAGGGGTCAGGGCTGCCGATGACCCGCAGTAGCAGTGCGTCACGGGCCGGCCCTGGGGCTTGAGCTGGTTCAGGGAGGTCTTGCAGGCGGAAGAACACGCCTTTGCTGGTGCCGCCGCGGATGTAGGTGGCGGGGATCTTGATTTGTGGTGCGTGTGCCATGGTTGTGCTGTCCTGATAGTCCGGCGAAATACCCTGTGGCTGCTCTGCAGCCCTTTCGCGACGCAAGGCCGCTCCTACAGCTCCGGTAGGAGCGGCCTTGCGTCGCGAAAGGGCCGCAACGCGGCCCCGCTTTTCAAGCTCAGGCGGTGGCTTCGAGGAAATCCTGGGCGAAGCGCTGCAGTACCCCGCCCGCCTCGTAGATCGACACCTCTTCGGCGGTATCGAGCCGGCAGGTCACCGGCACCTCGACCCGTTCGCCATTGCGGCGCGTAACCAACAGCGTCAGGGTTGCACGCGGCTTGCGCTCACCTGCCACGTCATAGGTCTCGCTGCCATCCAGGCCCAGGGTCTTGCGGTCGGTCCCCGGCAGGAATTCCAGCGGCAGGACGCCCATGCCCACCAGGTTGGTGCGGTGAATGCGCTCGAAGCCTTCGGCCACGATCGCCTCGACGCCCGCCAGCCGCACGCCCTTGGCCGCCCAGTCGCGGGACGAGCCTTGCCCATAGTCGGCACCGGCAACGATGATCAGCGGCTGCTTGCGCTGCATGTAGGTTTCGATGGCTTCCCACATCCGGGTCACCTTGCCCTCCGGCTCCAGGCGCGCCAGCGAACCCTGCTGCACGCTGCCATCGGGTTTGCGCACCATCTCGTTGAACAGCTTAGGGTTGGCGAAGGTGGCACGCTGTGCCGTCAGGTGGTCGCCGCGGTGCGTGGCGTAGGAGTTGAAGTCCTCCTCCGGCAAGCCCATCTTGGCCAGGTATTCACCCGCCGCGCTGTCGAGCAGGATGGCATTGGAAGGTGACAGGTGGTCGGTGGTGATGTTGTCCGGCAGCACCGCCAACGGACGCATGCCGCGCAACGTGCGCTCACCGGCCAGGGCGCCTTCCCAGTAGGGCGGGCGGCGGATATAGGTACTCATCGGACGCCACTCGTAAAGCGGCGCCACTTTCGGCCCACGGTCTTCCTCGATAGCGAACATCGGGATGTAGACCTTGCGGAACTGCTCCGGTTTGACCGCCGCGCGCACCACCGCGTCGATCTCTTCGTCGCTTGGCCAGATGTCCTTGAGGCGGATCTCCTGACCATCGACTACGCCCAGTACATCCTTCTCGATGTCGAAGCGGATAGTGCCGGCAATGGCATAGGCCACCACCAGCGGCGGCGAAGCGAGGAATGCCTGCTTGGCGTACGGGTGGATGCGCCCATCGAAGTTGCGGTTGCCCGAGAGCACCGCCGTCGCGTAGAGGTCACGGTCGATGATTTCCTGCTGAATCACCGGGTCCAAAGCACCGGACATGCCGTTGCAGGTGGTGCAGGCGAAAGCGACGATACCGAAGCCCAGCTGCTCCAGCTCCTTCTCCAGCCCCGCTTCCTCCAGGTACAGCTGCACGGCCTTGGAGCCGGGCGCGAGCGACGACTTGACCCACGGCTTGCGCGCCAGGCCGAGCTTGTTGGCATTGCGTGCCAGCAGGCCAGCTGCGATCACGTTGCGCGGGTTGCTGGTGTTGGTGCAACTGGTAATCGCAGCGATGATCACTGCGCCGTCAGGCATCTGCCCCGGTATCTCGTCCCAGGCACCAGCGATGCCCTTGGCTGCCAGCTCACTGGTGGCAACACGGGCATGCGGGTTGGACGGCCCGGCCATGTTGCGCACCACGCTCGACAGGTCGAAGTTCAGCACGCGTTCGTATTCGGCCTTCACCAACGCGTCAGCCCACAAACCCGTGGCCTTGGCGTAGGTCTCCACCAGTTTAACCTGCTGATCTTCACGGCCGGTCAGTTTCAGGTAGTCGATGGTTTGCTGGTCGATGGCGAACATTGCAGCGGTTGCACCGTATTCCGGTGCCATGTTGGAGATGGTCGCACGGTCGCCGAGGGTCAGGGCGCGTGCACCTTCGCCGTAGAACTCAAGGTAGGCGCCAACCACCTTCTGCTTGCGCAGGAACTCGGTCAAGGCCAGCACCAGGTCGGTGGCGGTGATGTTGGGCGCCAGCTTGCCGCTGAGCTCCACGCCGACAATTTCCGGCAGGCGCATCCAGGAGGCGCGGCCCAGCATGACATTTTCAGCTTCGAGGCCGCCGACGCCGATGGCGATCACGCCCAGGGCGTCGACATGTGGAGTATGGCTGTCGGTGCCCACGCAGGTGTCCGGGTAGGCAACACCGCGATCGCTGTGAATCACCGGCGACATTTTCTCCAGATTGATCTGGTGCATGATGCCGTTACCGGGCTGGATCACATCGACGTTCTTGAACGCCTTCTTGGTCCAGTTGATGAAATGGAAGCGGTCTTCGTTGCGACGGTCTTCGATGGCGCGGTTCTTGTCAAAGGCCTGCGGGTCGAAGCCACCGCACTCGACGGCCAGCGAGTGATCGACGATCAGTTGCACCGGCACGACAGGGTTGACCGCCGCCGGGTCGCCGCCTTTTTCGGCGATGGCGTCACGCAGGCCGGCGAGGTCGACCAGCGCGGTCTGGCCGAGGATGTCGTGGCACACCACGCGGGCCGGGAACCACGGGAAGTCAAGATCACGCTTGCGTTCGATCAGCTGGCCGAGCGAGGCGCTCAGGGTTGCAGGGTCGCAGCGGCGCACCAGGTTTTCGGCGAGCACGCGCGAGGTGTAAGGCAGGCTGTCGTAGGCACCGGGCTTGATGGCCTCGACCGCAGCACGGGCGTCGAAATAGTCCAGGTCAGTGCCTGGCAGGGCTTTGCGGTATGCAGTGTTCATAGAATTATCGGGCTCGGTCACGGTACGGTCGTGGATAAACGCACAGACGCTTCAATCACTACGGGAGCCGGCTTGCCAGCGATCTGGCCGGATCAGGCGGCGCCTTCATCGCCGGCAAGCCGGCTCCCACAAGTTCGCTACAGCGCCTGCTGTTTCAGCGCTGCTCGATCGGCACGAACTGGCGCTGCTCGACGCCGACATACTCGGCGCTGGGGCGGATGATGCGGTTGTTGGCGCGCTGTTCGAACACGTGCGCTGCCCAGCCGGTCAGGCGCGAGCAGACAAAGATCGGGGTGAACAGCTTGGTCGGGATGCCCATGAAGTGATACGCCGAGGCATGGTAGAAATCGGCGTTGGGGAACAGACGCTTCTGCTCCCACATGGTCTTGTCGATGGCTTCGGAAACCGGGAACAGCACCTTGTCACCGACTGCGTCGGCCAGCTGCTTCGACCAACCCTTGATCACCTCGTTGCGCGGGTCGGACTCTTTATAGATGGCATGACCGAAGCCCATGATCTTGTCCTTGCGCTCGAGCATGCGCAGCAATTCTGCGGTGGCTTCCTGCGGGCTCTGGAAGCGCTCGATCAGCTCCATCGCCGCCTCGTTGGCGCCGCCGTGCAGTGGGCCGCGCAGCGAGCCGATGGCCGCTGTGATGCAGGAGTACAGGTCCGACAGCGTCGAGGCGCAGACTCGGGCGGTGAAGGTCGATGCGTTGAACTCGTGCTCTGCATACAGGATCAGCGAAACGTTCATTACCTTGACATGTAACTCGCTCGGCTTCTTGCCGTGCAGCAGGTGCAGGAAATGGCCGCCCAGGGTGTCTTCGTCGCTGGTGCAGTCGATACGTACGCCATGGTGGGTGAAGCGGTACCAATAGCACATCACCGCCGGGAACAGCGCCAGCAGGCGATCGGTCTTGTCGTGCTGCGCGTCGAAGGTCAACTCTGGTTCCAGCGTACCCAGCACCGAGCAGCCGGTGCGCATGACGTCCATCGGGTGCGCATCGCGCGGAATGCGCTCGAGCACTTCCTTCAGCGCCTGCGGCAGGTCGCGCAGGCCCTTGAGCCTGTGTTTGTAATCGGCAAGTTCTGCCTTGCTGGGCAACTCGCCGTACAGCAGCAGGTACGCCACTTCTTCAAATTCGGCGCCTGCCGCCAGGTCGCGCACATCATAGCCCCGGTAAGTCAGGCCGGCACCGGCCTGGCCGACGGTCGACAGTGCAGTCTGGCCGGCCACCTGGCCACGCAGGCCCGCGCCACTGAGTACTTTTGCTTCGGCCATGGTGTTTCTCCTTTTTTGAATTTGTTATGGATATCGTTCTGGCTAATTCAGGGTGCCTGTACCGGCCCTATCGCCGGCAAGCCGGCTCCCACAGGCTCAAGCTTGGCGCTGTACCTGTGGTAGCCGGCTTGCCGGCGATGAGGCCAGCATTGGCTCAACCTTTTTTCTGCGCAAACAGCGCATCGAGGCTCTGCTCGAAGGCGTGGTAGCCGATGGCATCGTAGAGCTCCATGCGGGTCTGCATGGTGTCGATCACATTCTTCTGCGTGCCGTCGCGACGCAGCGCGGTGTAGACATTCTCGGCCGCCTTGTTCATGGCACGGAACGCCGACAGCGGGTACAGCACCAACGACACGTCCACACCAGCCAGCTCTTGGGTGGTGAACAGCGGAGTCGCACCGAATTCGGTAATGTTGGCCAGGATCGGCGCCTTCACCCGGTCGGCGAAGGTCTTGTACATCTGCAGCTCGGTGATGGCTTCAGGGAAAATCATGTCAGCGCCGGCCTCGATGCAGGCGGCGGCGCGATCCAGCGCTGCGTTCAGGCCTTCCACGGCCAGGGCATCGGTACGCGCCATGATCACGAAGCTGTCATCGGTACGCGCATCGACCGCAGCCTTGATGCGGTCGACCATCTCCTGCTGGGAGACGATCTCCTTGTTCGGACGGTGGCCGCAGCGCTTGGCGCCTACCTGGTCTTCGATATGGATGGCGGCAGCACCGAACTTGCTCATCGAACGCACAGTGCGCGCAACGTTGAATGCCGAGGCCCCGAAGCCGGTGTCGACATCTACCAGCAAGGGCAGATCGCAGACGTCAGTGATGCGCCGCACATCGGTCAGCACGTCATCAAGACCGGTGATGCCCAGGTCCGGCAAGCCCAGCGAACCGGCGGCGACACCACCACCGGACAGGTAGATGGCCTTGAAGCCGGCGCGCTTGGCCAGCAGCGCATGGTTGGCGTTGATGGCGCCGACCACCTGCAGGGGATGTTCGGCGGCAACGGCATCGCGAAAACGCTGACCAGGGGTGCTCTTCACAGTCATTTCTCACCTCAAAGGCTATTGTTGTTGGCGTCCAGGTAGTGACGCTCGATGTTGCGTTTGGACGCGCCGATGTGGCGGCGCATCAGGAGTTCGGCAAGCTCGCCGTCACGATCGGCGATGGCATCGAGAATGCGGTGGTGTTCGGCAAAGGCCTGGCGCGGACGGTTGGGCGTGGCGGAAAACTGGATGCGGTACATGCGCACCAGCTGGTACAGCTCGCCGCAGAGCATCTTGACCAGGGTCTGGTTGCCGCTGCCCTGGATGATCCGGTAATGGAAGTCGTAATCGCCTTCCTGCTGGTAGTAGCCCACCCCCGCCTGGAACGCTGCGTCGCGCTCGTGGGTGTCCAGCACCCGACGCAGCTCGTCGATATCAACCTGGCTCATCCGCTCGGCGGCCAGTCGGCACGCCATGCCTTCCAGCGACTCACGGATTTCATACAGCTCGATCAGTTCAGCATGGCTGAGCGACACCACGCGCGCGCCTACATGGGGCACCCGCACCAGCAGGCGCTGACCCTCCAGGCGATGGATGGCCTCACGCAGCGGACCCCGGCTGATGCCGTAGGTGCGCGCAAGCTCCGGCTCGGAGATTTTGCTGCCTGGGGCTATTTCCCCCTTGACGATCGCGGCCTGAATGCGCCGGAAGACATTCTCGGACAAGGTTTCCGTTTCATCCGACGCTGAGGGGCTGGGGGTAATGAGGTCCAGCATATTGTTGACACCTTGATAAGCTCTTGAGAAGAAACTAGCGAAACAAGCTCATTCAGTCAAAGATAAAATGAACATTGTCGACAATCGTCTAAGCGCGAACTTAGTGAGTGATGGCGTTGTCAGATCGCGACGCGCTGGCGCCAAGGCATCGGCGTGATAGAATGCCGCGCCTCCAACGGAGTATGGATAGCGTTTCTGTCATCCATTCATGTTGTTGACAGATGAACCGAGGAAGCTTGCGCAGTACCTGCCAGTCGCCTTGCCCCGAACCTTGCACAGCACCGCGCCAGGACTATGAGACTTACACCCGTTTTATTGCTGTCATGCCTCACCCTGCTGCCGGCCCTTGGCCAGGCGGCGGGCAAGACCGTGTACGGTCTTAACGAATACGCTCGCCTTGGCGACCTCGACCTGGAAGTGGCCGCCAAGCTCGACACCGGCGCCAAAACCGCATCCCTGAGCGCCCGCGACATCAAGCGCTTCAAGCGCAATTGCGAGAGCTGGGTGCGTTTCTACCTGGCCATTGACGCAGCCCATTCGCACCCCATCGAACGCCCGTTGGCGCGGGTCAGCAAGATCAAGCGCCGCGCAGGCGACTATGATGCCGAATCAGGCAAGGCCTATACCGCCCGCCCGGTCATCGAACTCGAAATCTGCATGGGCCAGGCTCTGCGCACCATCGAAGTCAACCTCACCGACCGCAGCGCATTCCAGTTTCCGCTGCTGATCGGTTCCGAGGCGCTCAAGCACTTCGACGCGCTGGTCGACCCAAGCCTTAAATACGCGGCCGGCAAACCTGCCTGTGCCACCGACGCTCCCAAAGCAGAGTAATCCCGATGCGCTCTCTTACCCTACATCTGAAAGTCCTGATCACCGTACTGGTGCTGCTGGGCGTGGCGGTCACGGCTTATCAGATCTTCTTC
>Ga0247820_10002506_pt1 | contig 10291 bp, 7 predicted proteins | sample 13C_Glucose_Day1_2_FD_192480 | JGI IMG/M metagenome (GOLD analysis project Ga0247820, IMG submission 192480) | Soil microbial communities from agricultural site in Penn Yan, New York, United States - 13C_Glucose_Day14 | ecosystem: Environmental > Terrestrial > Soil > Agricultural land | place...
CGAACGGCGCACCGTCCAGGGCCAGTCCGTGCCAGTGGCACACCAGCGTGCCGCACACCACCCGGCTGTCCCGCAGCGGAGCACCCAGATGCGGGCACATGCCCGCACCCGCGTGCAGCCCGCCGTCCGCGGAGCGCCACAGCACGACCTCCACGCCCCCGACCGTCCGGCCGTACGGACGGTCCGGGGCGCGCATGGTGCGGGAGGCACCCGCCACGAACCAGTTGCCGGAAGGGCGGGCGGACGCGCGCTTCAGCGCGTCGGCGATGAGCGCCGGACGCGCCCGGCGCCAGGTCGGCGGCTGCGTGGCCCAGCCCGGGCCGCGGCTCCGGCGCCGCAACGGCGGCGTCCAGCGTGCCCTGTTCCCTCGTCCGCTCACCGCACCGGTTCCTTCCACCGTGTCACCCCGCCGTCCGCCGCGGCCGTCCGCCGTGGGCCGCGGGCCGCCCACCGCGCGCGGGCCACCCCCAGCACACCGCCCGCGGCCGTGGCCGCGCGCCGCCGCCGGGACACCACCGCACGGCGGTGCAGCACGGTGTAGTCCTCCGCCGCGATCGCGTCGAGGATGCCGCCGTACAGGACGAACGCGGTGCGGATGCACGGGCGCACCCGCGGATCGAGCATGCCGATGCCCGGTTCCGCCGCCCGGTACATGCCCCGCGTCATGGCTTCCGCCGCGACGAAGGCCGCGCGGATCCGCGGGTCGGAGCGCCCGGTGCGCCGGCTCCACTCCAGCAGCGGCCGGTCCACTCCGTGCTCGGCGAGCAGGTCCCCGGGCAGATAGACGCGGCCGCGGTCCAGGTCCTCGCCCACGTCCCGCAGGAAGTTGGTGAGCTGGAACGCCACCCCGAGGGCCGCCGCGTAGGGCGCCGCCTCCTCGCGGGGCACGACCGTGCCCAGCACCGGCAGCATCTGCAGGCCGATCACCGCGGCCGAACCGTGCACATAGCCCTGCAGGTCGGCGTAGGTCGGATAGTCCGTGACCGTCAGGTCGGCACGCATCGAGGACAGGAAGTCGGCGAAGAGCGCGTGCTCGATGCCGTAGCGGGCGGCGGTGTCGGCGACGGCCCGGACCACGGGCTCGTCCCCGCCGCCGGCCGGCAGCCCGTTCGCCAGGTCGGACTCCAGACGGCTCAGCAGCCGGTCGCGTTCCCCGGGTGTCCGGTGCGGGTCGAGGTCGTCCACGATGTCGTCCGCCCAGCGGGCGAAGCCGTACAGGGCGTGCACCGCCGAGCGGTGTTCCAGCGGCAGCAGACGGGTGGCGAGGAAGTAGGTCTTGCCGTGGCGGGCGTTGAGCCGCCGGCACTGGGCGTAGTCGGCGCGCAGCACGGGATCGGTGATCCCGGCCGCGTCCAGTTCACGACGGGTCATCAGCACCTGCAGGGGTAGGAGTCGCGGTGACGGGAACGGCCGCCGGGGGAGCACCGGGGCGCACGGCCCGGCGGCCGGCCCCGCCGGTGACGCGGGCGGCGGCGAGCTTGCCGCTGATGAGCACCGTCGGCACGCCGACGCCCGGAGTGGTCCCGCAGCCAGCCAGGACCACGTTCTCCACCCCCCGCACGAGGTTGCGCGGCCGGAAGGGCCCGGTCTGGGCGAAGGTGTGGGACACCGAGAAGGGGCTGCCCGCCGCATGGCCCTGTGCCGTCCAGTCCAGCGGGGTCACCAGCAGCTCCTCCCGCACGCTGTCCCCGAAGCCGTCCAGACCCCGGCGCTCCAGCTCGGCCACCAGACTGTCCCGGTAGCGGGGGCCGAGGTCCCGCCAGGCGGCGGCGTCCGGGCCGACCGCCGTGTTGGGACACGGGGCCAGGACGTAGTGGAGGTGGCCGCCGGGAGGCGCCAGGCCGGGGTCGTGGGTGGTCGGACGGGTGATCAGCAACGACGGGTCGCTCATCAGCTCGCCGGTGCGGGTCAGCTCGTCGAAGGTGCGCTCCCAGGCGGCGCCGAAGGAGATCGTGTGATGGGCCAGCTGAGGCCAGGTCCGGTCGGTCCCGGCGTGCAGGACCACCGCGGACGGCGAGTGCCGGAGCCGTGCCGGGCGCCGGGGCCGGCGCCCCAGCAGCCGGTAGGCCGTGGGCAGTTCGCAGGTCAGCACCACCGCGTCGCACGGGATCCGCTCACCCGAGGCCAGGCGGACGGCCCGCACCCGGCCGGCCGAGCGCTCCAGCGTGCTCACCTCGGCCGACCAGCGCAGCTCGGCGCCGGCCTCCGCCGCCGCGTCGGCCATCGCCCGGGGGAGCGCGTGCATGCCGCCCTTCGGGAACCAGACGCCGGCCACGGTGTCCATGTACGCGATGACCGCGTACGCCGCGAGCGCCCGGGCCGGGGCCACACCGGCGTACAGGGCCTGGAAGGAGAAGACCCTGCGCAGACGGTCGTCGGAGAGGAAACGGCCGATCCGGCCGTCCAGCCGCCCGAAGCCGCCGAGCGCCGCCAGACGGGCCAGGTCCGGGTGGAGCAGCTGGAACGGGGAGTCGAAGTTGGTGTCGATGAACCGGCGCATCTGCGCCCGGTACAGCCGCTCCAGCCACTCCCGCAGCCCGCGGTACCCGGCCGCCTCCGCCGGTCCGGCGAAGCGCCGCACCTCCTCCTCCATCGCCTCGCCGTCGGTGTGCACGTCGAGGGAGGACCCGTCCGCGAAGCCCGCCCGGTACGCCGGATGCAGGGCCGTCAGCTCCACGCGGCGGTACAGGCTGTCGCCGACCGCCGCGAACGCCTCGTCGGCCAGGTCCGGCATGGTCAGCACCGTGGGTCCGGTGTCCACCCGGTAGCCGCCCAGATCCACCCGGCCGGCCCGGCCGCCCGGACCGCCGTCCCGTTCGACGAGCGTGACCCGGCGGCCCGCGCCCAGCAGATGCAGCGCACAGGCCAGCCCGGACAGACCGGCGCCCACCACGACCACGTGGTCGGTGCGCCCCGGAACCCCCTTCACGCGACCTCCTCGGCACGGCGCGGAGCGACGCCCGACGCGCGTTCGACGAGCGCGGCGAACTCGCGCCGCACGGCGGGCGGGGCTCCCGTGCCCTCGAAGTGCCGGAGGCTCATCGCCGTCAGCTCCACGATCTTCGCCTCCACCACCTCCCTGGCGCCGGTGCGTTCCATCGCCGTCCGCATCCGTTCGACGGCGCGGTCCGACCGGGAGTCCGCGTCCGGTGCGAGGGTGGCGGCGGCCTGGTGGTCCCCGGCCGCGTCGGCGAGCCGCAGGGCGACGGCCAGCAGGTAGGTGAGCTTGCGCGACCGCAGGTCGTCGCCGGCCGGCTTGCCGGTCAGCGCGGGGTCGCCGAAGGCCCCGAGGAGGTCGTCGCGGAGCTGGAACGCCAGACCGGCGCACCGTCCGGCCGCCCGCAGCGCGTCCAGCGTCCGGTCACCGGCTCCGGCCAGCGAGCCGCCCAGGGCGAGGGGGCGGGCGACGGTGTACAGGGCGCTCTTCAGGGTGGCGATGTCCAGCGCCTCGTCGACCCCCGACGAACGGGCGGCCTGGGCGTGCAGGTCGCGGTACTGCCCGGCGACCATCTCGGTGCGCATCGCCCGCCACTCCTCGTGCAGTCGCCCGCCGTGCGGCGTGCCGAGCGCCGTCTCCGTCAGCAGGTCGTCCGCCCACGCGAGGGCCAGGTCGCCGGCGAGCACCGCGGAGGAGGTGCCGAAGGTCTCGGCGGACCCGTGCATGCCAGCCGCCCAGTGGCCGCGCGCCAGTTCCACGTGCAGGGCCGGGCCTCCCCGGCGCCGCAGCGATCCGTCCATCACGTCGTCGTGCACGAGGGCGCACGCCTGGAGCAGTTCGAGGGCGGCACCCGTGCGCAGGACCGCGGTGGCGTCGCCCGAGCCGCCCGCCGCCCGCCAGCCGCAGAACGCGAAGGCCGCGCGCAGCCGCTTCCCGCCCCGTGAGACCAGCGCGCCCACCCGGTCGGCGAGATCACGGGCGAAGAGCGGATCGACGGCACGGGCCCGGCGCAGTCCCGCCTCCAGGACCTCCTCCAGGACGGCCTCGGCACCCCTGGCGGCGGCGGACGCCGTGAGAGGGTCGTCGGCGAGTCCCGCGGGTACGCCCGTCATCGGCGGCAGTCCAGGCATGCGCGGCCCCTTCTCACTCTCGGTCATCTGCACATCAGTGCTTCCGCCGAGTGCCCTGATACGGATGCGTTGATCTCTTTCCGCCGCGGGCGTCCCTCCCCGGCGGTTTCACTCCTGTGGCCCAGCGGCGGCCTCATGGCGGTGCGTCACCCCGTTCCCGTTCCTGCTCGCGCACCTCCGCGAGGTCGGCGAGCCGGTCGAGCTGCCGTACCGGCCGGGCGACGCGCTGATTGCCCGCCAGCCGGTCCCGGTGCCGGTCCAGGAAGGCCCAGTAGCCGGCGGTGTACGGGCAGGCGTGTGCGCCGGTCCGGTCGCCCGGCCGGTAGTCGCAGGGACCGCACAGATCGCTCATCCGGTTCACGTAGGCGCCGCCCGAGGTGTACGGCTTGGTCGTCATCCGGCCGCCGTCGGCGTACTGGGACATGCCGACGACGTTGGGGAGCATCACCCAGTCGTAGCCGTCGACGAAGCAGCGGTGGAACCAGTCCGTGACGGCGGCGGGGTCCCAGCCCCGCTGCAGCGCGTGGCTGCCGAGGATCATCAGCCGGGGGATGTGGTGGGTCCACCCCGTGTCGCGCACCTGGGCCAGGACGGTGCGCAGACAGTTGGCCCGGACGGCGTCCGCGTCCAGGTCGTTCCACCAGTCGGGCAGCGGGGCGGTGTGACCGAGCGCGTTGGAGTCCCGGTAGTCCTCGCCGAAGTACCAGTACAGCTGCCAGACGTACTCGCGCCAGCCGGCGATCTGCCGTACGAAGCCCTCCACGCTGTTCAGCGGCGCCCGGCCCGCGCGCCAGGCCTTCTCGGCCTCCCCGACGCACTCGGCGGGGTCGAGCAGGCCGAGGTTCAGCGAGGAGGAGAGCAGGCTGTGGCTCATCACCGGGTCGCCGGCGAGCATGGCGTCCTCGTACGGCCCGAACGTCGCGAGCCGGTGCGTGACGAAGCGCCGCAGGGCCCGCCGCGCCTCCGCGCGGGTCGCGGGGAACAGCCGGGGCCCGTCCCGCCCGACGAAGGAGACGTCCCCGTCCCGCTCCCAGCGGTCGAGGTCGTGCCGCACCTCGTCGTCGATGTCGTCCTCGCGCGGGCGGTAGGGACGGCCGACCTCGAGGGCGGCGGTGTCGCGGGGAGGGGGCTCGCGGTTGTCGTGGTCGAGGTTCCACCGGCCCCCGGCCGGCTCGCCGCCGTCCATGAGCAGGCCGTGTCCGCGACGGACCCAGTGGTAGAAGTCCTCCTGCCGCAGGCGCCGTCCGCCGTGTCCGTCCGCCCAGCCGGCGAAGTCGGCCATGGGCACCAGGAAGCCGCGCGCGGGGCCCACCGTCACCCCGGGCAGGCCGCGCACCAGGCGCAGGGCGCGGCGCGAGGTGGGGTGGTGGACCGTGACCGGGCGTCCCCGTGCCGCCCGCTCCAGTCCCTCCCGGTAGGTGCCGGCGCGCACATAGGTCACGCGGTCGCCGAGTTCCGCCGCGCGGTGGCGCATCGCGGACAGCACCAGATGGGCCTTGGCCCGGTGGAAGCGGCGCCGCCGGAAGACCGAGCGGGCCTCGACCATGAGCAGCGGCGCGTCGCGGGCGGGACCGTCCTCGCCCGGGCCGGCGAAGTGGGGGCCGAGCTGGTCGCCGAAGAGCCAGTGCACGACGGGTGCCTCCTCAGTCGCGGCCGCGGGCGTGCTTGAAGCGCGCGAGCCCGTCGGCGAGGTCGATGAGCGGGGCGGGGTAGCCGAGTCCGGCCCGCCGGTCCTCCGGGAGCCGCCAGGGCTCGTGGACCGCTCTGCCGTCCACTTCCGCGAGTTCGGGGACCCAGCGGCGCACGTAGGCGCCCTCGGGGTCGAACCGCTTCGCCTGGACGAGGGGGTTGAGGACGCGATGGGGGCGGGTGTCGGTGCCGGTGCCGGCGACCCACTGCCAGTTGAGCTGGTTGTTGACCACGTCGCCGTCCACCAGCAGGTCCAGGAAGTGCCGTGCGCCGATCCGCCAGTCCACGTACAGCGTCTTGGTGAGGAAGCTCGCCACCAGCAGCCGCGCGCGGTTGTGCATCCAGCCCTCGTGGCGCAGCTGGCGCATGGCCGCGTCGACGACCGGATATCCCGTACGCCCCTCCCGCCACGCGGCGATGTCGTCGGCGGCGTCCTCCTCGCCACGCCAGTGGTCGTGGCGCGTGCGGTAGTCCCCGGCCGACGCCTCGGGCCGGGCGGCCAGCACCTGGTGGTGGAAGTCCCGCCAGCACAGCTGGCGCACGAACGCGTCCCCGCCGGGCCCGCCGTGCCCCCGGGCGCGGTGCACGAGTTCGACCGGTGACAGCGCCCCGAAGTGGAGGTACGGCGACAGCCGTGACGTCGCGTCACCGGCCAGGTCGTCGTGCAGGTCCTCGTACCGGGACAGCCCGTCGCCCAGCCAGCGCGAGAACCGGTCCCGCCCGGCCTTCTCCCCTCCGGGCGGGACGCCGGGAGAGGTGCCGGACACGTCCGCGCGCTCCGGCACCGGCCGGCCGCGCACTCCGTCGGGCACCCGCACGGCGCGCGGCGCGGGCAGGGGCTTCCTCAGCCGCTCCCGGTCCCAGCGGCGGAAGTAGGGGGTGAACACGGCGAAGTGGTCGGAACCCGACGGTGTCACCGCACCCGGCGCGACGGCGGTGACCACCGTGTCGTGCACCCGCAGCGCCACACCGCCGTCGCCGAGCCGCTCGCGCAGCCGCTCCTCACGGCGGTGGGCGTACGCGGTGACGCCCGCGGCCATGTGCACCTCCGCCGCCCCGCACTCGGCGGCGACCGCGCAGACCTCCCCGGCGACCGGCCCCGCGCGGACCACGAGCCGGCCGCCGCGCCGGCGCAGCGAGGCGTCCAGGTCACGCAGGCAGTCGGCGAGGAAGGCGCGCCGGTTGGGAGCGTCGAAACCGGCCGCGTGGATCCCGGGGTCCAGCACGAACAGCGGCACGACCTCGTCCGCCGCCCGCAGCGCGGCGTGCAGCGGCGGATGGTCGTGCAGGCGCAGGTCCGAGGTGAACAGGACGACCGCGACGGTCATGGCATCACTCCTGGTGCGGTGCTGCGGGAACGGGGGCTACGGCCGGACGCCTCGCGGATCGCGGCGGCCGCGGAGGCGCCTGGCGCGCCGGTCGCTCCCGCGAGCGGTCATGCCCTTGGCGGCCGCCTGGGTGATGTTGCGGGCCATCCCGCCGAAGACGACCGCGTGGAAGGGCGAGACGGACCACCAGTAGGCGTGGCCGAACAGTCCGCGCGGGTGGAACAGGGCGCGCTGCCGGTAAAGGGTGCGGCCCTCGGCGTCCGTCTCGACGCGCATCTCCAGCCACGCCAGTCCCGGCAGCCGCATCTCCGCCCGCAGCCGCAGCAGACGCACCGGTTCGATCTCCTCGACGCGCCAGAAGTCCAGCGAGTCGCCGACGCGCAGGCGCTCCGCGTCCCGCCGTCCGCGGCGCAGGCCGACACCCCCGGCGAACCGGTCCAGCCAGCCGCGCACCGCCCAGGCCAGCGGGAAGGAGTACCAGCCGTTGTCTCCGCCGATCCCCTCGATCACCTTCCACAGGGCCTCCGGGGACGCGTCGACGGGACGCTGCCGCTCGTCCTGGTAGAGGCTGCCGCCGGCCCAGTCGGGGTCGGTGGGCAGGGGATCGCTGGGGGCACCCGGGACGGACGCGGACGACCAGCGAGTGGACACCTGGGCCTCACGGACCCTCCGCAGCGCCAGGGCAAGGGCGTCGTCGAACGGCAGGGGGTGCCCCGGCGGGTCGGGGACGTACCGGGCGATGTCGTGCTCGCGGCAGACGACCTCGTGGCGCAGGGACTCCGTCAGGGGCCGGGCGATGGAGGCCGGGACCGGGGTCACCAGGCCGACCCAGTGACTGGACAGCCTCGGGGTGAGCACCGGCACCGGCACGATGACCCGCCGCCGCAGGCCCGCCACGGTGGCGTAGCGGCGCATCATCTCCTGGTAGGTGAGGACGTCGGGGCCGCCGATGTCGAAGGGCCGGTCGACGTCGTCCGGCATGGTGGCGGAGCCGACCAGGTAGCGCAACACGTCGCGGACCCCGATGGGCTGTGTGCGGGTGTGCACCCAACTGGGTGTCACCATGACCGGCAGCCGCTCGGTCAGATAGCGCAGCATCTCGAAGGAGGCCGAGCCCGAGCCGATGACGACCGCGGCCCGCAGCACGGTCGCGGGCACCGGGGAGTCCAGGAAGATGCGGCCGACCTCCGCGCGGGAGCGCAGGTGCGGGGAGAGCTCGTGCTCGGGGACGTCGCGCGGGGTGAGGCCGCCCAGGTAGACGATCCTGCGGACGCCCGCCGCGTGCGCCTGCTCGGCGAAGACGTGCGCCGCGCGGCGGTCGGTGTCCTCGAAGTCCGCACCGGTCCCCAGGGCGTGCACCAGGTAGTAGGCGACGTCGACGCCCCGCATCGCCTCGGCGACCGAGCGCGCGTCCGTGACGTCCCCCCGTACCCGCTCGACGTCCGCCGCCCAGGGCTGGTCGCGCAGCTTGGCGGGGGTGCGGACCAGGCAGCGGACACGGTGACCGGCCTCCAGCAGCTCCGGCACCAGACGCCCGCCGATGTACCCGGACGCCCCGGTCACCAGGCAGAGCGGCCGCTCCGCGTCCCGTCGTCCGCTCGTCCCCATGGCGCTTCCCTCCGGCTCGTCCACGGCGCCGTTCCGGCCCCGACCGATCATGGCCGCCACGGCGGGGACCCGCCCGTCGGCGGGGGCCCGGGCAGGCCGGCCGCCCGCCGTGCGGGTGGACGGCACGTGTACTGCTTCACGCCCGGAGCCCCGGACGGATGCACGCCGGCGGCGCGGGCCGCCCGGTCAGCCGCGGGGGGCGGCGGAGCCGGCCGCCTGGTCGGCCCGCCCGCCGGCACCGAGCAGCCCGGTCGCGGAGAACGGCTCGCGCGCGCCGAGCCGCGGCAGCTCGCGGCGCGACAGCGCCGTGACGACCGGCGGCATCGCGGCGCGCACCAGCTGCGTCGCACGCAGCCAGCCCGGTACGTAGACGGCGGGACGGCGTCGCTCGACGGCGCCGACCAGCCGGCCCGCCACGTACGCGGCGGGGTACACCTTGCGGGCCGGCGCCGGCATGTGACCGCGCAACTCCCTCAGCACCGCGTGCTGATCGGCGTCGCGCACCATGTCCGTGTCCGTCCAGTTGATGTAGGCGATCCCCACCCCCACGTGCCGGTGGGCGACCTCGGCCTGCAGCGAGTGGGCGAACGACTCGACTCCCGCCTTCGACGCGCAGTAGGCGCTCATCATCGGCGCCGCGCCGATCGACGCCAGCGACGCCACCTGCAGATAGAAGCCGTGCGTCTCGTACAGGTCGGGCAGGAAGGTCCGCGCGGTGACCGCGCTGCCGATGAGGTTCACCTCGATGACGCGACGCCAGACGCCGGGATCCGACTCGGCGAACGGCCCGCCCTCGGCCAGCCCGGCGTTGGCCACCACCACCGAGGGCGGCCCGAGCCGCGCACGGATCTCGGAGCCTGCCAGGGCCATGCCCCGGTCGTCGGTGACGTCGACCTCCCAGCACGCGGAGCGGCCCGCCGGCAGGGAGTCCCTCACCTCGGCCAGCGTGCTCTCCTCGCGCCCCAGCAGCGCCACCGTCGCGCCCCGTTCGACCAGGATCCGGGCCATGGCCTCGCCGATGCCGCGCGCGGCTCCGGTCACCACGGCGACGCGGCCCTGCAGGGGCTTCCGGGCGAGCGGCATGAGCGGCTCCTTCCGACGGGGGCGACTTCCGTCCCACGCTAGGCGCGCGGCGGCCGTGGGGCATGCCGGGCCTCCCGGCGGTCAGGGGCGCACTTCGTGGGACAGCGTTTCCCGTCGGTACGCGGCGCACGGAGCGGGTCAATATCTGTGCTCGCGAAGTGAGGATTTGGCGGACCGCGTAGGGAGAGTTATTGCCGCAATGAGCGGAGCGAAATCGCGTAATCCGCACGGGCTGTTCCGGTGTGCTACGGTCGATCCCGGTTGCAGTTGTGGTTCCCGAATGTTCAAGCGCCGCACCCGGTTCTGCCGGTGGGAGGCGCCCTTGTATTTCCGGTCATTTCCGGCGGGGTAATCATCGCGGCGACACGGGGTCCGCGCAGTGCGGATTCCGATGTATTGCCCCAAAAGGAGATTAGACATGGCTGCTGGTACCGTGAAGTGGTTCAACGCGGAAAAGGGCTTCGGTTTCATCGAGCAGGACGGTGGCGGCGCCGACGTGTTCGCCCACTACTCGA
>Ga0247820_10002507_pt1 | contig 10291 bp, 9 predicted proteins | sample 13C_Glucose_Day1_2_FD_192480 | JGI IMG/M metagenome (GOLD analysis project Ga0247820, IMG submission 192480) | Soil microbial communities from agricultural site in Penn Yan, New York, United States - 13C_Glucose_Day14 | ecosystem: Environmental > Terrestrial > Soil > Agricultural land | place...
GCGCAGGAGGATCGGCACCGGCGCCCAGGTGCGATAGCCGCGGGGGGCGCGGCCGCCCGGCACCTCTCCGGGCTCGTGGTTTCCGAGAGCCGCCCGCACCAGCCGCTCCACCGCCGCCTCCGCGGCCGGCAGGCGCGGGCGCCGCCGGATGGCAGCGAGGTGGGCGACCATCGCGGCATGGGCATCGCGGAGGCCGGGGCAGCGGTCGAGCGCCGTGCGGCTCGCGATCGCGAGGGCGGCGAGCTCGGCGAGGTCGGCGGCGAGGGGATCCTCCTCCGGCTCGGGCAGCTCGACGCAAGCCGCGAGGACGGCGAGCCAGAGCCAGGCGGCGCGGTTGAGCGCCCGCGTCGGGAAGGCGTCGATCACCGGCGGCAGGCGCAGGCGCTCGCCGGAGAAGTCGGCGACGTGCGCCGCCTCGGGCCGCGCGCCGATCCGCTGCGGCTGCCGGTGGCCGGGGGTGCCAAGCGGTGCCGGCACGATCTCGACCGCGGGCGAGCCGCCGAGGGCGCGGAAGAGCGTGGTGACGCTCGGGCGCATCGCCTCGAAGCCGACGGCGGCCTCGCCGGGGGCGGTCGCCCCGCGGCTCGCCCAGCCATGCCAGAGATTTCCGACGGTCTCCTCCGGCTCCATCAGGTCGAGGGGATGGAGCATGGGCCTAGCCGTAGACGCTGGCGGAAAGGTCGCGGAGCGCCTGCTGCACCTCGGCCTCGTCGCTCAAGGGCGCGACGATCGCCGCCTCGAGCGCCCGCTCGACCGTCATGCCGCCGGCGATCAGCGTCCCGGCGTAGACCAGGAGCCGCGTGGAGACGCCCTCCTCGAGGTCCATTCCGGAGAGCTTGCGGATGTGCCCGGCAAGCCGCACCAGCGCCCCGGCCCGCTCGGTGTCGAGGCCGGTCTCGGCGACGAGGACGGCGGTTTCGGTGGCGGGATCGGGGAAGTCGAAGCCGATCGAGACGAAGCGCTGCCGGGTCGAGGGCTTCAGCTTCTTCAGGATCGACTGGTATCCGGGGTTGTAGCTCGCCACGAGCATGAACGACCTCGGCGCCGCCAGCTCCTCGCCGGTGCGGTCGATGACCAGCCGGCGCCGGTCGTCCGTCAGCGGGTGGAGGACGACGGTCACGTCCTTCCGCGCCTCCACCACCTCGTCGAGGTAGCAGATGCCGCCCTCGCGCACCGCGCGGGTGAGCGGCCCGTCGACCCATTCGGTCTCCCCACCCTTGAGGAGGTAGCGCCCGATCAGGTCGGCCGCCGAGAGGTCGTCGTGGCAGGCGACGGTGAAGAGCGGCAGGCCGAGCCGCGCCGCCATGTGCTCGACGAAGCGGGTCTTGCCGCAGCCGGTCGGCCCCTTGAGGAGAAGGGGCAGGCCGTGGCGGTGCGCCGCCTCGAAGACCGCGCACTCGTCGGCGACGGGCCGGTAGAACGGGACGGCGGCGAAGGGAACCTCGGCGTTCATGTCACTCTCCGGGCACGGCGACCGGGCCGGGGGTGATGACCTCGCGCCGGACGACGAGCTGGCTGTAGATGAAGACGAGCGCGCCGATCACCACCGTGAGGCCGGCGCCGAAGCGCATCAGGTAGAAGAGCCCGAGCTGGTCCTGCACCTCCATGTAGTACATGCCCATCACCCGCTGCAGGTGGGTCTGGATGACGCCGGCGAAGGTCAGCGTGAAGGTCATGAACGCCATGCCGCTCGTCATCAGCCAGAACGAGACCATGTTCAGCACCTGGTTGTAAGGCGCGCGCCCCGTCAGGACCGGCATCGCGTAGGTGATCATCGCGAGATTCAGCATCACGTAGGCGCCGAAGAACGCGAGGTGCCCGTGCGCCGCGGTGACCTGCGTGCCGTGAGTGTAGTAGTTCACCCCGTGCAGCGTGTGCAGGAACCCCCAGACGCCGGCGCCGAAGAACGCCATCACCGAGCAGCCGAGCGACCAGAGCAGCGCCGCCTTGTTCGGATGGTTCTTGCGCCCCTTCCACACCATGACGAAGGCGAAGCTCATCATGGCGAAGAACGGCGCTACCTCGAAGATCGAGAAGATCGTGCCGGTCCACTGCCAGTAGGCGGGGGTGCCGATCCAGAGATAGTGGTGGCCGGTGCCGAGGATGCCGGAGAAGAGCGCGCAGGAGACGATGACGTAGAGCCACTTCTCGATCACCTCGCGGTCGACGCCGGTGAGCTTCAGCATCAGGTAGCCGAGGATCGCCGCCATGACGAGCTCCCAGGTCGCCTCGACCCAGAGATGGACGACGAACCACCAGTAGAGCTTGTCGAGCCCGAGGTTGTCGGGGTTGATGATCGCGAAGATCCAGAGCAGCGACAGGAGCCAGAGGCCGAGCAGCAGGATGTTGGTGATCGTGGTCTTGCGCCCGCCGAGGGCGGTCAGCGAGACGTTGACGAGAAAGATCACCGCGGCGACGAAGATCCCCCACTTCACCCAGAGCGGTTGCTCGAGGAACTCGCGGCCGCCGTGGATGCCGAAGAGATAGCCGATGACCGCGGCCAGCGTGCCGAGGACGAGGATCCCGAGCTGGATGTAGGCGAGCTTTACCGAGAAGAGCTCGCGCTCGGTCTCCTCGGGCAGCAGGTAGTAGGTGCCGCCGAAGAAGCCGAGGAGCAGCCAGACGATCAGCGCGTTCGTGTGGATCATCCGGATGACGTTGAACGGCAGCGTCTCGGAGAGCGTGTTCGGCGAGACGTAGATCCAGCCGGCGAGCAGCCCGCCGAGCACCTGGATGGCGAAGAGGCCCATCGCGACGTAGAAATACGCCAGCGCGACCTTCTGGGACTGGTACTTCATGTCTTTCCCCTCAGCCCGCGTCGTTCGGCGGCCAGCTCTGCGTGTCGTTGTGGTCGGCCCAGCGCAGGAATTCCGACAATCCGCGGATCTCCTCGTCGGTCAGCGCGAAGTGCGGCATCTGCCGGCGGCCCTCGATGCCGGAGGGCTGGGCCTCGATCCAGGCCTTCATCGTCTCGAAGGCGGCATCGGGATCGTCGTAGACCGCCCAGCGCGTCGTCACGTTGCCGAGCTCGGGCGCGAAGTAGGCGCCCTCGCCGTGCAGCGTATGGCAGTTGATGCAGCTCTCGCGCTCCCAGACGTGCTTGCCGAGCACCACCTCCTCGGTGAGGGGCAGCGCCGCGGTCGATTTCGTGACGATGTAGTGGTGGCTCTGCCACGCCAGCAGCGCGAACACGCCGGCGAAGAACAGCGAGCCGCCGTAAAAGACGTTGCGCGCCCTCGCCTTGGTGAGGATTTCGGACATCGGCCCCCGTCCCTTGCAATTGTCGGGTAACTCTACTGACCTATCGCCGCCCCGGCGAGGAGAACGTTGCGCGAGCGCAAAGAACGCCCCGAAAGCCCGGGTCACCGTGGGCCGGACAGGGAAAGCTCATGACCCGCGACATCGACGATCCCGACCTTACCCTCGCCGAGCTCTTTCACGCCTGGCCGGCGGCGGTGCGGCCATTCCTGCGGCACCGGACCGGCTGCGTCGGCTGTCCGATCGCGCCCTTTCACGCGGTCCGCGACACGTGCGCGGAATACCGGCTCGACGAGGCGGGGTTTCGCGCCGAGCTTCGTGCCGCTATCGCGCCGCGGCGCCGCTCAGCACCACGAGCCGGTGCGGGGCGGTCACCGTGACGTGCCGGCGGGTGCTCGCGACGATCCCCTCGCGCTCCCAGGCGGAGAGCAGGCGGCTGACGGTGTGCAGCGTCGTGCCGGTCATCTCGGCGATGTCGTTGCGGGTGATCGGGAAGGCGATCTCGATGCCGGCCTCGGTCTTGCGCCCCGACTGGTTCGCCGTCCGCAGGAGCGCCGAGGCGACGCGCTGCTCGACCGCCTGGGTGGCGAGCTCGGTCACCCGCGCCTGGAACTCGCCGAGGCGGGCGCCGAGGGTGCGGTAGGTTTCGGTGGCGAAGCCGTCGTATTTCGCGGTGAACTCCGGCCAGAGCCTCGCCGGCCAGCCGAGGGCGAGCGATTCCGACGCGGCGATCGCCGTCGCCGGATAGGTCTCGCGATGCAGCGCCGACGCGATACCGAAGAGCTGGCCGGGCGGGATGTGGAGCGCGATCACCTGCTCGCCGTCGGCCGTCGTGCGCACCACCCGGATGAAACCGTCGAGGAGCAGGAAGAAGCGCTCGGCCGGCAGGCCCTCGCCGAAGACCGCCGTCCCCTCCGGATAGCGCGCCGGCGCCGCGCGGTCGAGGATCTCGCGGATCTGGGCGCGCGAGAGCCGGGAGAAGGGCGGCAAACCGGTGAGAAGGCTCTCGTCAAGCTTCGGCAAGGCAGGTCATCCTTCACGCAATCCGGTTCGCCGGCTCCGTCGCTCGATCGAGCTCGACGTCGATGATCCGCGGCCGTCGTGCTGCCGGTCTAGCACCCCGGTGCCGGGCAGGCCAACCGCGGTCAGGCGCCCGCCGCGGACGCCCGCCGCCGCAGGGCGCGCATCTCCTCGAAGCGGGCGGTGACGTCGCGCAGGATCGCCGCCATCCCGACGATCGCCCCGCCGTCGTCGCGGACGAGGACGATGGTGAACTCGACCGAGATCCGCCCGCCGTCGCGCGTCGTCGCCGGGACGGCGAGGAGATCGCCCTCGCCATAGCGGGTCTCGCCGGTCGCCATCACGTGGTCGAATCCCTGCCAGTGCCGGGCGCGCAGGGACTCCGGGATGACGATGTCGAGCGAGGCGCCGATCGCCTCGGGTTCAGGAAAGCCGAAGATCCGCGTGGCGCCCGGGTTCCAGAAGCGGATGGTGCCGGCGCGGTCGACGGCGAGGATCGCGTCGGCGGGCGAGGCGAGGAGCGCCTCGGCGATGGCGGCCGGGTCCGTCACCGCGCTCCGACGGCGGCGAGACCGCGGGAGAGGTCGGCGAGAAGGTCGGCCTCGGCCTCGATCCCGACCGAGACGCGCAGGTGCCCGTCGCTGATCCCCGCGGCACGGCGCGCCGCCTCGCCCATGCCGGCGTGGGTCATCGTCGCCGGATGCGCGACCAGGCTCTCGACGCCGCCGAGCGACTCGGCGAGCGTGATGACCTCGAGCGCCTCGACGAAGCGGCGGACGGCGTCGGCGCCGCCGGCGAGCTCGAAGCTCAGCATCGCCCCGAAGCCGTCCTGCTGCCGCGCGGCGAGCGCGTGGCCGGGGTCGCTCTCGAGGCCGGGATAGTGGACGCGGGCGACCGCCGCCTGACCGGCGAGGAAGGACGCCACCGCCTGGGCGTTCGCCTGCTGCTGGCGGACGCGCGGGAAGAGCGTGCGCAGGCCGCGGAGCGTCAGGTAGGAGTCGAACGGCGCCCCGCCGGTGCCGGCGATGTTCGCCCAGGCCGCCAGCGCCTCGGCGTCCTCGGCCGCGGCCGCGATGGCGGCGCCCCCGACCACGTCGGAGTGGCCGTTGATGAACTTCGTCGTCGAATGCACCACGAAATCTGCGCCGTGCTCGATCGGCCGTTGCAGCGCCGGCGAGAGGAAGGTGTTGTCGACGATCACCTTCGCCCCCACGGCATGCGCCCGGTCGGCGATGGCGCTGATGTCGTAGATCCGCATCAGCGGGTTGCTCGGCGTCTCGACGAGTACGAGCTTCGGCCGGCGCTCGAGCGCCGCGGCGAGCGCCGCCGGGTCGCCCTGGTCGACGAAGGCGACGTCGAACTGCCCGCGCTCGCACCGCGCGCCGAGGAGCCGCCAGGTCCCGCCGTAGCAGTCGTGCGGCGCAATGAGAAGGTCGCCCGGCCGGAGCAGCGACAGGACGAGGTCGATCGCCGCCATGCCGGAGCCCGTCACCACCGCCCCCGCGCCGCCTTCGAGCCGGGCGAGCGCGCCGGAGAGCAGGTCGCGCGTCGGGTTCGAGGTGCGGGTGTACTCGTGCGGCCCCGGCCGCTCGAAGCCGTCAAAGGCGTAGGTGCTCGACAGATGGATCGGGGGCGCCACCGCCCGCGTGTCGCGGTCGAGCGTGATCCCGTACGTGGCGGCGACGGTCTCGGGTCTCTTGCGCTCGGACATGGGTTCCTCCTGGTCGGGCGGCTCAGGCGACGTTCTCGCCGAGATAGGCGCTGCGGATCTTCGGGTCGGCGAGAAGCGCCTTCGCCGGCCCTTCGAGCACGATCCGGCCGGTCTGCAGCACGTAGCCGTAGTCGGCGATCCGGAGCGCCATCGAGGCGTTCTGCTCGACCATGAAGACCGAGACGCCGGTCGCGTTCACCGTCGCGATGAGCTCGAGCACCCGGTCGACGAAGAGCGGCGACAGCCCCATGGTCGGCTCGTCCATGCAGATGAGCTTCGGCCGGCCCATCAGCGCCCGGGCCATCGCCACCATCTGCTGCTCGCCGCCGGACATGGTGCCGGCCTTCTGGCGCAGCCGCTCCTTCAGCCGCGGGAAGAGCTCGAGCACCCGGTCGTGGTCGGCCTCGATCTCGCCCTTGTCGTCGCGGACATAGGCGCCCATCAGCAGGTTCTCGCGCACCGTCATCTCGCCGAAGAGACGCCGCGCCTCGGGCACGGTCGAGACGCCGGCCTTGACGATCCGCGGCGTCGGCCAGCCGGTGATGTCGATGCCGTCGAGCACGATCCGGCCCGAGCGCGGCACCTGCAGCCCGAGGATCGACTTCATCGTCGTCGACTTGCCGGAGGCGTTGCCGCCGAGCAGGCAGACGATCGCCCCCGCCGGCACCGTCATCGACACGTCGAAATGCACCTGCACCGGGCCGTAGAAGGAATTGATCTTCTCGATCTCGAGGAGCGGCTTCACTTCACCCCTCCGCCGTCTGGAGCCCGGCCTCCGGCATGAGGCTCGCCTCCGCCGGCTCGTCGCCGCCGATGGTCGAATGGCCGAGATAGGCCTCGATCACCTTCGGGTCGTTGCGCACCATGGCGGGCGTCCCCTCGGAGATCACCTTGCCGTTGTCCATCGCCATCACCCGGTCGGAGAGCCGCATCACCATGTCGAGCTTGTGCTCGATGAGGAGGATCGTCCGCCCCTCGGCCTTCAGGTCGGCGATGATCCCCTGCATCTCGGCGGTCTCGCTCTCGTTCATGCCCGCCGTCGGCTCGTCGAGGATCAGGATCCGCGGGTGCAGCGCCAGCGCCCGGGCGATCTCGACCCGGCGGCGGTTGGCGTAGGAGAGCGAATAGGTCGGCTGGTCGAGCCGTGGCGTCAGCCGGTCGCCGAAGGTGGCGAGGATCTCGCGCACCTCCGCCCGCATCGCCGCTTCCTCGGCCTTGACCGAGGCCGGCCGGATCAGCGCCCGCAGGATCTCGACGACGGGCGCGATCACCGGCATCCGCGGTCGCGCCGCCTTGAGCCGGGTGTGGCAGCCGATGAGCACGTTGTCCATCACGGACAGGTTGCCGAAGACCCGCCCGTGCTGGAAGGTGCGCGCGACGCCGATTTCCGCCATCCGCCGCGGCGCGAGGTTGGTGATGTCGCGCCCGTCGAGGGTGACGCGGCCGGCGTCCATCCGGTCCTGCCCGGAGATCAGGTTGAAGAGCGTGGTCTTGCCCGCGCCGTTCGGCCCGATCACCGAGAGGAACTCGCCCTCGCGCACCGAGAGGTCGACCCCGTCGACCGCGGTGATGCCGCCGAAGCGCCGGGTTATCCCCCTCGCGGTCAGGAGTGCGCCAGAGATCATGTCAACCACTCCCGAGCAGGCCCTGCGGGCGGAAACGGATGAGCAGCAGCAGCGCCACCCCGTAGAACAGCATCCGGTACTCGGCGAGCGCGCGGAACACCTCCGGCAGCCCGGCGACGAGGATCGCGGCGAGGATCGCGCCCGCGACGTTGCCGAGCCCGCCGAGGATCACGATGGTGAGCAGGAGGACCGAGGTGAGCAGGTTGAAGGTGTCGAAGTTGATATAGCTGAACTGGTGCGCGGTGATTGCCCCCGCGAGCCCGGCAGTGAAGCCGGCGAACCCGAAGGCGAGGCCCTTGTAGTAGTTCGACGACACGCCATAGGTCTCGGCCGCGACGGTGTCCTCGCGGATCGCCCGCCAGGTGCGGCCGAGGTGGGAGGAGAGAAGCCGCGTCTGCAGGAGCGCGAAGACCACGACGAGCCCGAGGACGAGCCAGTACGCCGGCGTCGTCGAGAAGAAGTCGATGCCGAAGATCTCGAGCGGCGGAATGCCGTAGACCCCGAGCGAGCCGTTGGTGACCGAGGTCCAGTTCAGGATGACGAGCGCGACGATCTCGCCGATCGCCAGCGTGCCGATGGCGACGTAGTGCCCGCGCAGCCGGAACGCCGGATAGGCGAGCGCGGTGCCGACGAGCGCAGTGACCGCCGCGGCCACGACGAGGCCGATCGCGACCGGCAGCCCGGCGATCGTGAGCAGCGCCGAGGCATAGGCGCCGATCGCGAGGAGCGCGGCGTGGCCGATCGAGATGAGCCCGACGGTGCCGGCGATCAGCGTCAGCGAGATGCCCGCGAGCGCGTAGAGGAGCGCGTTCGTCATCACCTGGGTGACGTAAGGCTTGCCGGCGAAAGGCACGAGCGCGGCGACGATGACGGCGAGCACCAGCAACCAGGCCGGCAGGCGGATCGGCTTCGACTGGGTGACGAAGGTGCCGGTCATCGGCTCCGCCTGCCGCTCGCGGCCGCGGGCGAAGATGCCGTTCGGCTTCACGAGCAGCATGACGAGCAGCACCGAGAACGCGAAGAGGTTGCGATAGCTCGCCCCGAAGAGCGCGATGCCGTAGCTCTCGATCAGCCCGAGGATCAGGCCGCCGCCAATCGCGCCCGGCACGTTCGCCATGCCGCCGATGACGATCGCCACCATGCCCTTCAGCATGATCTGGAACGAGGTGTTGGGGTCGATCGCGTTGTAGTAGATGCCGACCAGGAGCCCGGCGATGGCGCCGAGGGCGCTGGCGATGGCGAAGACCGCCATGTTCACCGCGTGGATGTTGACGCCCATCTGCTTCGCCGCGTCGTCGTCCTGGGCGGTGGCGCGCACCGCCATGCCGAGCTTGGTGTGGAAGAGGAAGCCATAGAGCACCGCCGCCGCGATCACCCCCGTGACGAAGATCGTGATGTCGATCGGCCCGACGCTGCCCGAGCCGATCGTCAGCCGCCATGCCGGCATCGCCACCGGCAGGGGCCGCGGGTTCGCCCCGAAGATCATGTGCACGGTCTGGTCGAGGATCAGCCCGACGCCGATGGTGGCGAGGAGCGGCGCGATCCGCGACTGCCGGTTCAGCGGCCGGATGGCGATCACCTCGATCAGCGCGCCCACCGCCGCGCCGCCGAGCGCGACGAGGACCACGCTCGCCCAGAGCGGCAGGCCGAGCGCCACCGCGCAGGTCCAGCCGATGTAGGCGCCGACGGTGAAGACCGCGCCATGGGCGAAGTTGATGAGATTGGCGACGCCGAAGATCAGCGCGAGGCCGACCGCCATCAGCGCGTAGATCGAGCCGAGGACGAGGCCCGAGACGGTGAAGTCGAACCAGGGGAGGGCGAGGATCGCGTCCATGCAGGACTCCGGTGGGCCGGCCGGGTCGCCCCGGCCGGGACGGACGTTACTGATAGAGCTGGAACTGACCGTTCTCGACGATGAGATCCGTGGGCTCGAGCCCCATGACGCGGCGGATCTCGGGATCGAACGACACCTTCGGGAAGAGCACCGAGGAAATCCCCGAGATCTGGCCGAGACCCGACTTGATGTCCTCGCGCGTGGTGCCGTACTGGCGCATCACCGCGGCGAGGATGTTCATGGTGTCATAGGCCATCGCATTGAAGTTGTTGGGCTCCTTGCCGTACGCCGTGGTGAAGTCCTTGATGAAGGTCTGCACCTCCGGCCGCGGCGAGACCGGCGTGAAATAGGCGACCGTGTGCACGCCGTTCGCCGCGTCGCCCGCGATCTTCAGGAAGTCCGGCGAATAGACCGAGCCGACCGCGACGATCGGCAGGTCGATGCCGAGCTCGCGGATCTGGCGCACCACGAGCGCACCGTCGGAATAGTAGCTCTCGAGCAGGATGCCGTCGGGATTGGCCGCCTTGATGCGGGTGAGCGTCGCGCGGAAATCCTTCTCGTCGGGCAGGTAGCCCTCGGTCGCCACCACCTCGGCGCCGCGCTGCTTCGCCTCCTCGATGAAGATGTTCTTCGCCGTGGTGCCCCAGTCGGTATTGAGATGCAGCACCGCGATCTTCTTCAGGCCGAGGCGGTTCACGGCGTAGTCCGCCATCACCTGCTGCTCCTGGCTCTGCGAGATCGAGCTCGACCACATGTAGTCGCCGGTCTTGGTGAAGTCCGGGTGCGAGTTGGTGAAGCCGAACTGCACCAGCCCGCCGCGCTGGTAGAGCGGCGGGCTGGTGC
>Ga0247820_10002509_pt1 | contig 10284 bp, 9 predicted proteins | sample 13C_Glucose_Day1_2_FD_192480 | JGI IMG/M metagenome (GOLD analysis project Ga0247820, IMG submission 192480) | Soil microbial communities from agricultural site in Penn Yan, New York, United States - 13C_Glucose_Day14 | ecosystem: Environmental > Terrestrial > Soil > Agricultural land | place...
CTCCTGCCGGGACGCTGGAGCCGATCGCGTCCCGGCAGGAGGTGATCGCCTGCCTCGACCGGATCATCGAGTTCTACGACCGGACCGAGCCGGCCAGCCCGGTGCCCTTCCTCGCGCGGCGGATGCGGCGCATGGTGCCGATGGACTTCCTCGAGCTGATGGAGGACCTCGCGCCTTCCGGACTCAAGGAGTTCCGCTCGCTGGCCGGGATCGGCGACGACCGGAAGTCAACCGCGCGCACGCAGGGTGAGAAGTCATGAGCGAAAGCAAGGCCAAGGTCATCGAGCGCAACCGCGCGCCGCGGGTGCAGATCGCCTACGATGTCGAGCACTACGGCAGCCCGACGACGATCGAGTTGCCGTTCGTGATGGGGGTGATGGCGGACCTCGCCGGGGCCTCCGACACGCCCGAGGCGTCGAAGACGGTGCCCGACCGCGCCTTCGTCGACGTCGACGCCAACCGCTTCCCGAAGTTCATGGAGGCGCTGGCGCCGCGGGTGAAGGCGCGGGTCAGGAACGCGCTGCCGCAGGCCGAGGGCGAGGAGCGCGACGAGGAGCTGGCGATCGACCTCAGCTTCCGTTCGATGGGCGACTTCGCGCCGGACAAGGTCGCCGAGCAGATCCCGCAGCTGGCCGAGCTGCTGCGGATGCGCCGGCAGCTCGAGGAGCTGCTGGGCTTCATGGACGGCCGCATCGACGCGGAGAAGCGGATCGCGCAGCTGCTGAACAACGAGCCGCTGCTGGGCCAGGTCGCCGCGCAGGCGATCGACGACAAGGCAGAGAGCTGAGATGGCCGAGCAGGAGCAGGTTGCGGCGACGGGCGCCACGGAAGCCGAGGCCATCGACCTCGGCGAGTACATGGGGCACCTGGAGAAGGACTTCCGGGTCAAGAAGGACGACAGCGAGCGGCTGCAGGCGCTGGTTAGGAACCTGGCGCTGGCGGCCCAGGCTCGGTCCGAGACGACGGCGATCTCGTCGAACGCGATCAAGTCGATCAAGTCGCTGATCTCCGGCATCGACAAGATCCTGACCCAGCAGATGAACGAGGTTCTGCACGCCCCCGAGGTTCGGGAGATCGAGGGCACCTGGCGCGGGCTCTGGCACCTGGTCAACAACACCGAGACCGACCAGAAGCTGAAGATCCGGGTGCTGAACATCTCCAAGGAGGCGCTGGCCGACACCCTCGAGGACTACGAGGGGCAGATGTGGGACCAGAGCCCGATCTTCCGCAAGGTCTACACCGACGAGTACTCGATGTTCGGCGGCGAGCCGTTCGGCTGCCTGGTCGGCGGCTACGAGTTCTCCAACCATCCGAAGGACGTCGGGCTGCTGCGCAACCTGTCGGGGATCTGCGCCTCGGCGCACACGCCGTTCATCGCGGCGGCCTCGCCGCGGATCTTCCGGATGGACAGCTGGCAGGAGCTGCCGAACCCGCAGGACCTGCAGCAGATCGTCTCGAACCCGGCCTATGCCTCGTGGCAGTCGCTGCGGGAAAGCGAGGACGCGCGCTACATCGGGCTGACGATGCCGCGGGTGCTGGCGCGGCTGCCCTACGGCGCCGAGACCGTGCCGGTGAAGGGCTTCGCCTTCGAGGAGGAGGTGGCCGGCGACCACGAGAAGTACGTCTGGATGAACGCGGCCTTCCCGATGGGCGTCAACATCAACCGCAGCCACAAGCTGTTCGGCTGGGGCACGCAAATCCGGGGCGTCGAGAACGGCGGGGCGGTGGTCAACCTGCCGGTGCACACCTTCCCGACCGACGACGGCTCGGTGGCGATGAAGTGCCCGACCGAGGTGGCGATCGACGACCGGCGCGAGGCCGAGCTCGCGAAGCTCGGGCTGATGCCGATCCTGCACCGCAAGAACACCGACATCGCCGCCTTCATCGGCGCCCATTCGCTGCAGGACGACGAGGCGCGCGCCGGGCGGCTGGTCGACCCGGACGCGCAGTCCAACGAGCGGCTGAGCGCCAACCTGCCCTACCTGTTCCCTGTGTCGCGCTTCGCGCACTACCTGAAGGCGATCGCGCGCGACAAGGTCGGCTCGTTCAAGGAGCGGGCGGACATGCAGACATGGCTGACCGAGTGGATCAACCGCTATGTGCTCGCGAACCCGGCCTTCGCCGACGACAAGGCGCGGGCGAAGCGGCCGCTGGCGGCGGCGGAGGTGCAGGTGGACAGCGTCGAGGGACGGCCCGGCTACTACGCCGCGCGCTTCTACCTGCGGCCGCACTACCAGCTCGAGGGGATCAACGCGTCGCTGCGTCTCGTGTCGGAGCTGCCATCCGTGAAGCAGTGAGCATCGGTCCGTAAGGGGGAGACGAGACAATGGCTGAGGGCACCACCATCAAGATCGACGGCTTCCTGAAGGTTCCAGACATCCCGGGGCCGAGCGAGCGCGACGGCCACGAGGAGGAGATCGAAATCCACGGCGTCAGGTTCACCATGGAGGCGCCGCACGACCCCAACAGCCTGTCGCGCCGCGGGCGGGTGTCGCTCGACATGATCGTCTTCACGAAATACTACGATATGTCATCGCCTTACCTGAAGAAGGCGCTGTTCGACAACACGCCGCTCGACGAGGTGGTGTTCTCGGCGCGGCGCACGATCGAGGGCGAGACCAGCGACTACCTGGTGGTGACGCTGACCGACGCCTCGGTGATGACCTACGAAATGCAGCAGAGCGAGGACGAGCCCGACCTGATCGAGGAGAAGGTCGGCTTCGCCTATCACGCGATCAAGTTCGTCTACGACACGGACCACGAGATCGAGATGAGCGTCCGCGTCGGCAAGTGAGCCGACCGGACCGCCGGGGATGCCGATGACGGGCGGACCACAGGGAGCGACGCGCGAGGCGGTGCAGCCGTCGCTCTGGGACCGGCTGGTCAACGACCTGCCCGGCGTGGTCTCGGAGATCGACGCGCTGCGACAGGCGTTGACCCGCGACCTCGGGCCCGAGCGCCTGGCCGAGCTGCTGGCCGGGGGGCCGCGGGCGATCGACGCCGACCCCGGGCTCGGCACCGGCGAGCGCGAGCAGGTCGCGCGGCTGACGCGGCAGGAGCGGCGGCGGGAGGCACTGGCGGCGCGCAGCGTCGTGGTGTCGCCGGAGGTGCTGCGGGAGGCGGTGCGGCGCGACATCGAGGCGCTGTTCAACACCGAGCGCTACGAATGCGTGCCGCTGCTGACCGCGCGCGAGCAGGAGGCGCAGCCGCCGCCGCCCGACCTGACCGACTTTCCCGAGGTCCGGCGCAGCGTGGCGAACTACGGGGTGCCCGCCTTCGCCGGCCACTCGTCGCGCGACTACGACCGCGAGGCGCTGGCGCGGGAGCTGAAGGCGGTGCTCGCGGTCTTCGAGCCGCGGCTGAAGCCGAGCGCGACGCGGGTCACGGTCTCGACCTCCGACCGGGCGGTCGGGCTGACGATCGAGATCGACGGGCTGCTGATCATGGCGCCGGCGCCGGAGCGGCTGCGGCTGCGGACGATGGTCGACCTCGACACCGGGCGGGCGCGGACCACGCTGCGGGACGGCTAGGGCATGGACCGGGCGTTTCTCGAGTACTACGAGGACGAGCTCGGGCACATCCGCGGGCTGGCGGCGGAGTTCGCCGACCTGCATCCGGCGGTGGCGCGCAACCTGTCGCTCGACACGGTGCCCTGCCCGGACCCTTACGTCGAGCGGCTGCTCGAGGGGGTGGCGTTCCTCGCGGCCCGCACCCGGCTGAAGCTCGACGGCGAGGCGGCGCGCTTCGCGCGGGCGGTGCTCGACGGGCTCTATCCCGACCTGGTGGCGCCGACGCCGGCGGTCGGCATGGCGGTGCTGAAGCCGGGGCAGCAGGTGCAGACGATGCTGGGCGGCCACGTCGTCGCCCGCGGCCGCCGGCTGGTGGCGGACCTGCGGCCGGGTCTCTCGACGCGGGCGACCTACACGACGGCGCAGGACGTCACGCTCTGGCCGGTCGAGATCGCGGCGCTGCGGCACCTGCAGGACCGTAGCGCGCTGGCGGCGGCCGGGATCGGCGCGATCGGCGGCGCGGGCGGCGAGTCGGCGCTCTGCCTGACGCTGCGGCGGGTCGGGCCGGGAACCCTCGGCGAGCTGGCGCTCGACGGGCTCGACGTCTTCTTCCGGTCCCGGGCGCCGGCGCTGTTCGACGCGCTGCACGGTGCCTGCGGGGCGGTCGGCGCCCGGGTGCCGCGCGGCGCCATCGTGCCGGTCGCGGGGCCGTCGCTGGTCGGGCTCGACGACGCCGAGGCGTTGATGCCGCGGACCCGCGCCGGGTTCGAGGGCTACCGGCTGCTGCGCGAGTACTTCATGATGCCCGAGCGGTTCCACTTCGCGCGGATCGGGGGGCTGCGGCCGGCGCTGGCCGCGGCAGGGGCGGAGCTCGAGGTCGTGTTCCTGCTGCGCCGGCCGACGCCCGAGCTCGCCGACGTCCGGGCGCCCGACCTGGCCCTGTTCGCGACGCCGGTGATCAATCTCTTCGAGCGCGACTGCAATCTCGTCGAGCTCGACCCGCGGCGGCCGCGGCAGGTGGTGCACGTCGACCGGACGCGGCCGCGCGACTTCGAGATCTACCGGGTGACGGCGCTCGGCGACGCCGACCGCGAGGGGGCCGAGGCGCGGCTGACGCCGGTGTTCGGCTTCGGGCAGGGCGCGGCGCCGGGGCCGTTCTGGTGGGCCGAGCGGCGGCCGCGCCGGCCGGCGGAGGACGAGCGGCGGCTCGGGCGGATGCGGACGAGCTATGCCGGCGACGACGTGTTCCTGTCGTTCTCCTGGCCCGAGGTCGCGGAGCGGCCGCTGCACCGGGTCGAGGCGCGGGCGCTCTGCACCAACCGCGACCTGCCGCTGCTCGACGACCAGCCGAAGCTGACGCTGGAGAGCGGGGACCCGGTCGAGGCGGTGACGCTGCTCGGCGCGCTGCGGCCGCCGCGGCCGTCGCTGCCGGCCGCGGCGCCGACCGGACTTCAGGGCGAGACCCGCGCCGACGAGCTGGCCTGGCGGCTGGTGGGGCAGCTGTCGCTGAACTACCTCGGCCTCGCCGTCGAGGGCGCGGCGACCGAGCCGCTGCTGGCGACGCTGGCGCTCTACGCCGACCGCGGCGACCCGGCGCTGGCGCAGCACGTCCGCTCGATCGCGGCGGTGGCGGCGCGGCCGACGGTCGAGCGGCTGCCGATCGCCGGGCCGATGTGCTTCGGCCGCGGCACCGAGGTCACGCTCGACATCGACCGGCGGATGCTTGCGGGCAGCAGCGCCTTGCTCTTGTCGGCGCTGCTGGCGCGACTGTTCGCGCGCTACGCCGCGGTCAATGCCTTCGTTCGGACCCGGTCCCGGCTGCTCGGCAGCCACGAGGAGGTGTCATGGCCGATGACAGTCGGCAACCGCAGCCTCGTGTGATCGAGGCCGGCGCGGCGCCGGAAATGGACTTCTTCGAGCTGCTGCGGCGCCTCGAAGCCTCGGGCGGCGGCGCACGCTTCGGCCGCGGCGCCCGGCCGGACGCGGAGCCGGCGCGGCTCGGGCAGTCGGTGCGACTGGCGTTCGCGGTGCGCGACGTCGCCGCGCTGAAGCCGGCGGACGCGGATGGCCCGGCACGGGTGACCGCGGTGCTGCTCGGCCTGCTCGGGCCCGAGGGCCCGATGCCGCTGCATCTGACGCGCTGGGTGCTCGACCGGCTGTCGCAGCGCTGGTTCTCCGGGGCCGCGGAGGGCGCGACCAGCGACACGACCTTCGTCGACTTCGCCAACATGGTGCAGCACCGGATGCTGGCGCTCTACTATCGCGCCTGGGCCGACCAGCGGCCGGAGGTGCAGGCCGAGCGGCCGGACGGCGGCGGCATCGGCGCGATGCTGCGGGCGCTGGCGGGCGACGCCGACGCGGCGCTCGGGCCGGTCAAGCTCGGGCAGGCCTCGGCGCTCGGGCACCAGGTGCTCGGGCCGGAGCGCCTGACCGGCCTGCTGTCGGGTGCGCTCGGGGTGCCGGTGACGGTGCGTGAGTTCGTCGGCAGCTGGACCGCCATCCCGCCGCGGCTGCAGACCCGGCTCGGTCGGGCGCACGCCGGGCTCGGCTCCTCGGCGGCGCTCGGGCCGCGCGCCTTCGGCCGCCAGACCCGCATCGTGGTGCGGGTGGGGCCGCTGCCGCTGGCGGACTATCTCGGCTTCCTGCCGGGCGGACCGCGGCTCGCGGCGCTGCGCCGGGCGTTGCTGCATGCGATCGGTGAGGCGCTCGACGTCGACGTGCAGCCGGTGCTGCGGCGCGACGCGGTTTCGCCTGCGCGGCTCGGAGCAGCCCGCCTCGGGCGCACGGGCTGGCTGGCGCCACGAGGCGACCGCGACGGCGACGACCTGCGGCTCCGGGCGGCGGTCGGCCTGGCGGCCGACGGGCCGAGGGCGGCGGCATGACGCTGCTGCTGACGCTCGAGCAGGCACCCCACCCGCAGGCCGTGCGGCAGATGCGGCTCGACGAGGGCGAGCTGGTGATCGGCCGCGGCGCCGAGGCCGACTGGCGGATCGAGGACCCGGACAGCTACGTCTCCCGCCGCCACTGCACGGTGAGCGGCCGCGCCGGCCGCTTCATCGTCACCGACACCTCGAGCGGCGGGCTCTTTGTCGGGAACGTCGGGCGACCGCTCGGCAACGGCAACTCGGCGGCGCTGCAGGACGGCGTTCTCCTCCGTCTCGGCGACTACGTGCTGCGTGCGTCGATCGCCGCCCAGGCGGAGGCCGGGCCGCCGCCGCCTGCGCGGAGCGGCGATCCCTTCGACGTCGACGGCTTCTTCTCGAGCGCGCCGGAGGCCGTGCCGCGGGCGCCGCGGCCGGCGGACCTGCCCGATCCGTTCGATGCGCCGGTACGCGCACCGCAGGCGGATGCGCGGCCGGCGCCGCCGCTCTTCGACGATCCCTTCACGCTCGACCCGGTGCCGACAGCCGGGTCCGAGCCGGCGTCTTCGCTCGGCGGCTTCGACTGGGACGCGCCGCCGATGCCGGAGCCGTCGCGGCCTGGCGCGCCCCCGCCGGCACGGATGCCGGAATGGGCGGGGCTGCCCCCCGCCAGCCCCGATGCGCCGCCGGGCGACGAGCGATCGTCGACCGGTGCCGACCTGGCGCTCGCGGCGTTCCTGAAGGGCCTGGGCGTGGGCTCCGCCGACGTGCCGGCGGGCGACCCGGTCGCGCGGCTCGAGGCGCTCGGTCGCGACTACCGGCTGATGGTCGTCGGCCTGATGCAGCTCCTGCGGATGCGGGCCAGCGAGCGGAGCAACGCCCGGGTGGCGCGGACCGTCCTCGGCCCGACCGCGAACAACCCGCTGAAGGTGATGCCGAGCGTCGAGGACGCGCTGGCGATGATGCTGGCGCCGCGCAGCGCAGGCTTCAGTGACGCCGAGGGCGCGATCACCGGCGCGATCCGCGACCTGGCCGACCACCAGGTCAGTTCCTGGCGCGGCATCCAGACGGCGCTGCGGCGGATGGTCGACCGGTTCGACCCGAAGCTGGTCGAGGCCGAGCTGGATCGGCTCGGCCTGCTCGAGACGCTGCTGGCCGGCGGACGCCGCGCCAGGCTCTGGGAGCTCTACGAGAAGCGGTTCCGCGAGATCGCCGAGAGCGCCGAGCGGCGCTTCCTCGGCGAGGTCGGATCGGACTTCCGCGAGGCCTACGAAAAGGAGGACAAGTAGCCATGCCTGACCGAGATCGCCGCGGGTTCCTGGTCCTGGCCGGCGCCGCGGGGCTGCTGGCCGCCTGCGGTGGCGGGCCGCCACCGCCGGGGACGGTGGCCGTGACCGTCAGCGGCGGGGCCGGGATGAACCCCGGGCCGGACGGCGCGGATCGCCCGGTGACGGTGTCGCTGCTACGGCTGCGCGACGCCGCGGCCTTCAACGCCGCCGATCCGTTCGCGCTTCAGGACCCGGCAGGGGCGCTCGCCGCCGACCTGGTCGGGATGGACCAGCTGGCGGTCCCGCCGGGCGGCACGGCCACGAAGGCGGTGACGATGGAGCCGGAGGCGGCCCAGCTCGGGATCCTGGCGCTGTTCCGCGATCCCGGCGGCAAGGTCTGGCGCACCGCGGTGCCGGTCGCGCCGGGAGCGGCCCTGAAGGCGACCGTTACCCTCGGGCCGGGCGGACTCGCCGTGGCCGTCGCGTGAGGCGGGCGGAGGCCGGGCGATGAGCGGGTCGGGCCGGGTGCTCTGGTCGGAGGGGCTGTTCCTCCGGCCGCAGCATTTCCAGCAGCAGGACCGCGCCACCGAGGCCTTGGTACGCGGATCGCTGCGGGCTGCCCGGCTCCAGCCGTGGGGCTTTGCCAGCCTAGCCCTGGACCCGGTGCTGCTCGAGGCCGGACGGATCGCAGTCGCCGCCGCCAGCGGGATCTTCCCCGACGGCACGCCCTTCGCCATCCCCGAGACGATGGCGCCGCCCGAGCCGGTGGCGATCGGCCGCGACACGCCGGCGGGGCCGGTGTGCCTCGCCCTGCCGCTGGAGGCGCCCGGCGGGGCGAGCTTCGACCCGGCGCACGCCGCGCCTTCGGGTGCCCGCTACCGGGGCGCCATCGAGCGGGTGCGCGATGCGGTGCACGGCGGTGCCGATCCGGAGGAGATCGAGATCGCCCGTCCGTCGGCGGTGCTGCTGCCGCCGGGCCGCGAGACCGGCGGCTACACCGCGCTGCCGGTCGCCGAGGCGGCGGGGCTGCGGGCCGACGGCGGGATCGCGCTGCGCGAGGACTTCCTGCCGCCGGCCCTGATATCCGCCGCGGTCCCGTTCTACGGGCAGCTGCTGCAGGAGCTGGTGACCGGGCTCGACCGGATCGCCGAGGCGCACGGCCGGATGGTGCTCGGCGGCGCCGGTCGCAGCGTCGAGAACCTGCTGGTGCTGGAGCTCGCCAATGCCGCGCGACCGCGCCTGGCGCACATGGCCGAGCAGAAGCTGTTCCATCCGGGCGAGCTGTTCCTCGAGCTCGCCGGGCTCGCCGGGCGGATGGCGACCTACGGCTCGGGCTCGCGGCGGCTGAGCGAGCTGCCGGCCTACGACCATCTGGCGCCAGCGCCGGCCTTCGCGGCGCTGACCGACACGCTGCGCTCGCTCGTGCTGAGCCTGCGCCATGTCGAGCCGAAGTCGCGGCCGCTGGCGGTGATGAAGCATGCCACCAACATCTGGAAGGTGAGGATCGACAACGCCGAGCTGCTGACCTCGAGCCGGATCGTGGTGCGCGTCGGCTCGGAGCTCTCCGACGACGCGCTGCGGCGGGTCTTCGTGCAGCAGGCGACGGTGGGCTCGGCCGGCGAATTCGACTCGCTATGGAAGTCGCGGCTGCCCGGGATCCCGTTGAAGCCGCTGCATTCGCAGCCGCGAGAGATTCCCTACGACGGCGACCGGCTGTGCCTGGAGCTCGACCAGAAGAGCGAGCACTGGGCGTCGCTGCGGGATGCGCCGGGCTTCGTGATCGGCGTCTCCGGCGTGCTGCCGAGCGAGCCGGAGCTCGACTGCTACGCGGTGAGCCGGTGACACCCGCCGAGGATCCGTTTGGCCTCGATGCCGACCGCGGGCGGACCCGGATCCGGCCCCCGCCAGGGGCGGCGCCGCGTGGCGCGCCGCGGGTCGCCTCCGGGCCGGCGCCGGCGCCGCGCGCCCATCCGAACCCGCTGATCGCCGCCTTCGGCGCGCTGCTCGCCTTCGCGCCGCAGCTCGAGGCCGCGACGGCGCCGGCTGACCCGGAGACGCTCCGGGCGCGGCTGCTCGACGGCCTCGTCACGGCGCGCGACGGGGCCGTCGGCCGGGGAGTGCCGCTGGCGACGTCCGAGCAGGCGACCTGGACCGTGGCGGCGCTGCTCGACGACCTGGCGCTCAACACGCCCTGGGGCGGGGCGAGCGCCTGGCCGCGGCAGCCGCTGGTCTCGACCCTCTACGGCGACGTCGACGCCGGCGCCCGCTTCTTCGACCGGCTGGAGGAGCTCGAGCGGCACCCGGCCCGCGACCGCGACCTGCTCGAGCTGTTCTCGACCTGCCTGGCGCTGGGGTTCCGCGGCAAGTACCGGGTGCCCGGGCGCGCCGGGGCCGGGTCGCTCGCGGCGGCGCGGGCCGCGGCGGCGCGGCTGGTGCGCGATCCCGAGGCCGCCGCGGCGCCGCTTTCGCCGAACTGGCAGGGCGTCGTCGCCGCCGATGCGCCGCGCCGGTTCGTCGTGCCGCTCTGGTCGCTGCTCGCCGCCGCGGTGGTGGCCGCCGCCGGCGTCTACCTGCTGCTGTCGCTGCGGCTCGGCAGCCAGACCGAGGAGCTGGCCGCCCTCGCCCGGTCAGGGCGGGGAGCAGGCC
>Ga0247820_10002511_pt1 | contig 10283 bp, 20 predicted proteins | sample 13C_Glucose_Day1_2_FD_192480 | JGI IMG/M metagenome (GOLD analysis project Ga0247820, IMG submission 192480) | Soil microbial communities from agricultural site in Penn Yan, New York, United States - 13C_Glucose_Day14 | ecosystem: Environmental > Terrestrial > Soil > Agricultural land | place...
GGTCGAGGCGGGAACGGGATTCAAAGTCGATGTGTAGGCGGTCGTCAGTCATAAAAAAGGCGTGAGTATTTGTGTAAATACTCACGCCACCTCCTTAGTTAAGAAGGTCTTCTTCTTCGTCGGTTTCAACTTCATCGAAGTCGTCTTCGGCACGGCTGCCGCCGCTCAGGTGGTCGCCGTCCCCGATCTTCTGCACGTTGTTGAGGCCAAAGGACACGCCCTTGCCGCCCTTGTCGTCGGTCCATGTGTAGGCTTGGATCGACATGCGCACGCGGCAACCGGCGTACAGCTCGGACTCGTCCAGAATCTCTTGGACGTGCTGGTCCACCAGCTTCGGCTTGTTCACCGCCGTGACGCGGATGAAAATATCGCCGTCCTCGATGCCTTGCGGCACCTTGTCCAGATCTTCCACGGTGAGGAACGGCACTTTCAGCTTTTTAGGCTTCTGGTCGCCCCATTTCTCCGCGATGCAGCCATCTACAGCGGCCTTCATCGCCTTGAACTGCGCGGTCTTCTGGAACTTCGGTTTGATGCAGAGCGTGGCGGTGAACTTCGGGCGTCCGTCACGGGTTTTCTGGTCCGCACGCGGACGGAAAAGGTGCTCAAACATCAAGACACCTTCGGGGCTGATGATGACTTCGCTACGGGCTTCGCCGGGCATAATCGATTCTCCGATTCACTGTTTCAAACGGGCGTAAATTCGGCGGCGGGACCGGACGAAACGCCCGGTCGAGAGTCGGTATCACGCGCAAGGGTGGTGCCGCTGGATACCTTCTTGGTCAGGTCGGCCAAGGCGGGGCGGCGGTCTTTCTCAAGCAGCTTTTCCGCTTGTGCGGGCGACAGCAGGGAACGGTCCCAAATGGCAGCCGGGTCCGCGCCGAGCTTCACCAGCTCGGCGGCAATGTCGTTTTGATCGCCGTCCCAGGAGCGGGTCGCGCGTTTGCTCACCAGCTTCCAGCCGGGGAACGGATCGCCACTTTCCAGCGTGCGGTGCGTGTAGTCCTGGCACGCCTTCACCCACGCCACCAACGCCGGGGCGGCATCGAGCACGCGGGTGATGTCGTCGTGGCTGAGCAGCGACGGATCGTCAAAGATCGGCTGCAACAGGCCGTCGCTGAATTCCAGTTGGGCTTGGCTCATCAGCCACGCTTGGTGGGTCTTGCAGCGCGGCAGGGCTTTGCAGAACTTGGAACGGCAGTGATGACCAGCCACCAGCGGCGCGTCCGGCTGGCCAGCGGCGCGGACGATGACGGCCAAGTCACCCATCCAGTCCAACAGGTCGAGCGCGGACACGTCCGCCATGCGCACCGGGCCGTGCGGGTGTGAGGCGCGCGGCTGGAAGATGCCCACGGACGCGGACTTGACCTTGTGGCCTTGCTCGCGCAGCTTCAACGTCGCGCCGGTCGCGTAGTACAAGGTCTGCCGGTTTGGCTGGCCTTTCTCGTTGCGCACTTCCACGGCCACGCCAGAGCCATATTTCAGATCCAGCGTCAGCAGGTGCCCGGTCCGTGGACGGTAGCGGGTGAAGTCAGCGGAACCGAACAGGCTTTCCGGGGCGTCCGTCACCAGCTCATCGAGGTTGAAACTCGCCTCGATCAGCACGACATCACCGGGCTCGCACTGCGCACGGCAGTAGTCCACGTACTCGGTGATGTAGAGCACCATTTCCTTGTCGATCACCATGTCTTCAAAACCTGGCATGGTTTTGCCAACAAAGCGCTTGGGATAGAAGCCGTGAATCAAGCAGTGCGCGGCCAGCTCATGCGCAAGCGATCCCTCGCGGGCGAAGTGCCCGGCGGTGTTCGGCATGCCTTTGCTGAGCCGGTACGAGCCGGGGCACAGCTCCACAAGGGCGATCACCGACCCGCCCAGCGCGCTGTGTCCGCTGTCCTCGGCTTTGGCGGGGGTGAGTACCAACGTGGTCATAGCGCGGCTTCAAGGACCGTCAGGCGCTTGGCGAAGGCGCGCAGATCGGTCCCGCTGACTTCGCTGAACTTGGTTGCCTTGAACTCTTGCAGCAGCGCTTTGCCTTCCAGCACACCGGCCTCGTCGGCGTAGCTGGCGAAGCGCTCCAGCACTTCTTGGCGCAGTGCCTTGTCATCACCGGCCACCTTGCCGTTCTTCTTGGCTTCCTTCGGTGGGGCAGGTTCTTCGGGTTCTTCTTCCTCGCCGTCATCCAGTGGCAGGTCCGGGTCCACTTCGGGCTCTGGCTCGGGCTCTGGCTCTGGTTCGGGGGCAGCTACGGCGGCGGCAGGTTTGCGGGTGCGCTTGGCAGGGGCGGGGGTTTCGGCGGCGGTGTCCGGGCTGGAACTGGCGCTGAGCGTGATGCCGCCCGTGTGCGCGGTGCCGACTTCGCCGGAAGTGCGACCGTTTGTCTCAAGTTCCAAAGAAAAGGCGGTGAGGGCGTTTGCAAGGCTGCGAATTTGTTGCGGGGAGTCGTAATTTTCGACAGAAATATTCAGGTGCATGACTGGCCTCTGTTTCGCTGTGTCGTCGGAAGTTGTCGTAAGTAGGTAAGTGTTTACTTAAATACTCACTACTGAAACCTCAGAGTAGCAGCGAATTCAGGGCGTCAAGTTTGCGGGACTGAACCATGTTCACGATCTCGTCCACGGAACCGGCGAGCGAGACAAACCGGGCCAAACAGGCGTTTTTCTGGCCAATGCGGGACACGCGGTTGATCGCTTGCAGGTTCTTCGACGGCGACCAGCTGGCCTCGGCCAGTAACACGTCGCTGGCAGCGGTTAGGGTGTAGCCGACTCCAGCAGCGTCGAGTTGTCCCAGGAATACACGACAGCGCTTGTGTCCTTGGAAGTGATCGACTTGGCGCTGGCGTTCTTTCGGCGGTACGCCGCCGTGGACCATGGCCGGGTACAGTCCGTAGCTGTACAGCAGCGAATGCAGCCCCTCGATCAGCTGGCGGTGATGGGCGAACACCACCAGCTTGTTCTCACCTCCCACCAGTTCCTCGCGGATCAGCCGGGCCACGGGATCGATCTTGTGGATGGCGATAAGGCGACGGAGTGTCGCAAGGTGGGTGCTACTCAGGGCGTCCCTGAGCCGCGCCATGGCGTCCGGCGCGTCCGTCCGTAGGTTGGCCATGGCCTCGGCCAGCGCGGCATAGTCGGGGTGCTCCAGCAGCGCTTGCAGCTCGCCCAGGTCGTCGGCTTCCAGCGTCACCGTGCCAATGCGCAGCGGCGGCAGATCCTTCATCACCTCGCTTTTGCGCTGACGCAGGATCAGCCCGGCAAAGCGACGGCGGAATTCCCCGGCGTTGCGTGAGCCCAGCACGGTGATGCCGTACTGGCCGACCTTGAATTTCGCGTAGCGGGTGAGAAAGCTGTAGTAGCTGGTCACGTCCGGGTATTGCTTGGACCCTTTGAGCAGGTGCGGCACCAGTGCCGAGAACCAGCCGTGCAGCTCCCCGACGTGGTTGGGTGCCGGAGTGCCGGACAGGCACAGGACTTGCCCGCTGTGTTTGACCAGTCCGTCCCGGCCAAGGACGGCGGACCCGCGTTTAGCCTCGACGTTGTTGGCCATCTGGCTTTCGTCGCAGATCAGCATGTCCCACAGGCGGGTGCGCAGCTGGTTGAGGATGGTGGGGTAAACCAGCAGGTCATAGTTGACCACGATGATGGGACCGGGGCCGATGCGCTGGGTGCTGGACATGACCAGCTCCACGTCCGGGTGGTCCGGCCAGAACAGGTCAAACTCGCGGGACCAGTGGATGCGCAGACCGGCGGGGACCACCACCAGCAGGGTGGCGGGCTTGTGGGAGCGAGCGTGTGCAATGGCCGTCGCGGTCTTGCCCAGCCCCATGTCCATGACCAGAAAGGCGTGTCCGCTGTGGTCGCGGTCCTGCTCCTGGGAAAGCCAAGCCGTTGCTGCCAGCTGGTTGGGCAGCAGATCCGGCATCAGTGACGGCTCATGCTCTGGACCTTGCGAATCTCAGCCTCATAGGCGGCGATTCGGGCGCGCAGATAGCCGGACATGCGCTTTGCCAGCGAGGCCAGTTCGCCGTCAAACTCCGGCAGCATCACGTCCAACGTGGTCACGGCCAGCAGGCAGGTTTGGCCGGACGCGCGCCAGAGCCCGTCCGTGATCGCTCCCACCAGCCACATGCGCGCCAGTGCGTGCATGCCGTGTTCGGCTTGGTGGTCCAAGCCCATAAAGTGGTCTTGGTCAGCGGCGAGCAGGATCGCCAGCTTGGAGATTTCCGAATCGGTCATGTCGATCATGGCTTAGTCCAGTAGGGAGTGCAGTTCTTCGGCGTTCGCCGCGTCCTTGGGAGCGGCGTCGCGCAGTAGATACGTATGCAGGTTGAATGCAATCCCGTCCGCGTCCGCCAACTTTGTTATATGGGCCAACCAGACCGGCGGGATGGAACCGCGCTCGCGCCATTTGTCTAACGCGCGGATGGTGATAGGGTGGCGGCGGGTATTCAGACGCGCGAAAATCGCGGAACGTCCGCCAAATGTGTTAAAAATAGCTTGAACATCGAAGCGCATGGTCTAAACCTCAAGGGCACTTGCCGTCTGTCTTATTGGGTGGCAAGGCTGGGCCAGCAATGCGATAGAGTGTAGCAGTTGATTAATTACGTAAATACTGAGTTTTCACCCTTGCAGGGTGCTACATGCTGTAGCACACTGCCAGTGGGAACTTGTAGTTGCACTACCAACCACAACAGCGACAAAGGACTCTCAGATGCGCACTCAGACCGCCGCACGATCACAACAGCTAAACGAACAGCAAATGATGCGCGACATGGCGCGATCCCTCGGGCTCACAGTCATCGATCAGGAGTCAGAGCGAAGGGAAAACGCTCGGAAGCTAGACCGCTACGGCGTCACCCCCGGATTACACGTCGTCCTCTCAGTGCAAAAAGGCAACACCGGTTTAACCTATTACTACTGCTACCAATCCAAGACCCTCATCCGCGAAATAGCCATCATGGACGCCAAGCGCGAAGCCCGTGAGGCTGGCTTTAAAACTCTTTGCACTCTCGATATAGCGGACTACTTGAGCCAAGTTCCGCCGCATTACCTCACGGACAAGATCAACCAACCGAAGTAACAACAGAGCGACAACAGAATGAGACAATCAGATAGAAAGCGAAGCATGGACGGCACGCCCTGGATGCAGCTCAACCCGCTGGGCTATTGGACCATCAACCACCCCGGCGCCGGACCGAAAGGACGGGCGTTGATCTTCTCCCTGAAAACCAAAGACTACGACGTAGCACAAAAAGCCCTCGGCGCTTATATAGCGAAGTTGTCCGCCGATAAGCACGGACCGGAACTAAACACCGTTGGCGATATACTCGACTGCTACGAAAAACACCATGTAGACACTGAAATCACCGACAGCAAAAGACGCAAAGTCTCCATTGCTTGGCTGCGTGCCAGCCTTGGGAAGTTACCCGCTGCAAACCTGCCTCCGCTCACCGTCAAAACGTACTCCACCAATCGCACCATGGGCACGGCTCCGATCTATCCGGGCTATCCCGAGCACCGCAAACACCTTCCCAAGAACGCCGCCAAGGGCACGATTCGGCAAGAGCTGAGCCTGCTTCGGACGGCGTACCTGTTTGCCGTGGAAAACGCCAGTTACAACCCGGCCAACGTCCCAGCCATCAAGGTTCCGGCGCAACCGGCGTCAAAAGACCTGTGGCTGGATGAAGAAGAAGCGGCATGGCTGCTGCGCTTTGTGCAGGTGGAAGAACCGGAAACCGGGCGCATGTCGCGGCTGTGGCGGTTCATCTGGCTGACGTTGGGCACGGCGGCGCGCAAGTCGGCAGTGCTGACCCTGACCTGGGACTGTGTGGATTTCACGATTGGCCGCATCAATTTCCAGCTGTCCGGGTCCACGGACGGCGGCGGCACCAAAAAGAAGGTATCCGTGGCTATCGCGGACTGGCTGCTGCCGATGCTCGAAAGGGCGCGGGATGAAGACGTGGGCCAGCCGTGGGTGCTCGATGTCGATACCGAACTGCAAAGCCAGTTCCGCACGCTCAAAGAAGACGCCTACAAGGCGACCGGCAATCCCAAGTTCCTCGACATGACTCCGCACACCCTCCGACACACCGCCGCCACTCTGATGGCGCGCAGCGGCGTGGATCTGTGGCGCGTGGCGGGCGTGCTGGGCAACTCGGCGGCGGTCGTGGAAAAGACCTATGCACACCACTGCCCGGACCATCTGCGGACGGCGGTTAACGCATGGAAACCCGAGCTGAAAAACCCCGATGTCCTGACCCTCTTGGATTGAAGGAGCACAAACCATGGGCGCGATCATGCCGCAAGACCAAAACATCCAGTTCTGCCGGAACGCGATCAAGCAAGGCGCGCGGTTCGTCCGCGTGGACAGCCTGCCATACCAGCGCAAGGAGTTATTGAAGTCGCTGGAGTACATCGCTGGAAAGATCGTCAGAACCCCCAAGGGCCGAATCCTGACGTTTAGGCTGCGCTTCATCTTGGAAGTCAACCCGAACTATGACCCCGACAAAGACACGGCGCATCAAGGAATCTGACGATGAAAACCAACAACGCTTTCGACCCGCTGAACCTCTCGGAAATCCGTGACTTCACCGTGATTCCTGAGTACCTGCACGGCCACTACTCCCGCGAGACTGCCGCCGTCTACGAGTGGCACGCCGAAATGCTGCGCGATGCCTTTGGCCAGTCCTTCCGCCAATACACGGACATGGACCGCGAACCCGAGGCGCTGTTTGTGGCCTGTCCCGAGCGTGGCCTGGGCTTCTGGATGCCAAGCCGCCCGGACACTTTCAGCGTGTCGGTGCAGAGCAACGGCTACGAGAACCCGGACATGGACGCCGCCAGCTTTGGCATGGCCACCACCCTGATGATCGTCAACCACTTCGGCTGGTATCTGGCCGAGGACGCCGAGCCCGGCAGCGCGCGTTACAACTCCGCGCAACAGATGTCTGACCTGTATTTGTCCCTGCGTGATTGGGCGTTCGACCTGAGCGAGCAAGGACTGCTGGACGGCGAAGCCATCGCCGGATTTATTGACTAAAGGAGCCCACCAATGACCACCGCCCTGCAACGTGCCCGACAGCTACAAGAAGAAATCAAAGCCCGCGAGGCGCAGCTCGCCGCGCTGACTCAACAGCCGGAATACATCGCTGAGCAGTCGTTTATTCAAGACGTGTCCGACGTGCTGGAAATGCACGGACGGACGCTGCGCGAGGCTGTGCTGGCCATCGATCCGAGCCTACTGGCGAGCGCCGCCAAGGCGCCCAAGGCACCGCGCAAGCCCTACACGCCGCGCAAGCCCAAGGACGTGGAGACCTTCACCCTCAAGCCGGAGCCCACGCCGAAGGTCTCGCCTTTTGCCTCGTTCGGGGCGGCTGGCGGTTCCGCTGATACGCTGACCGGCGCCGCGCCGATTGCTGAGCACCCACTGGAGCCGGAGCCAAAGAAAGCGGCCAAGCCTGCGAAGAAGTCCCACCCGAGCAAGAACGCCAAACGCAACGCCGAGCGCCGTGTGGAAATGATCCGCGAAGGGCGCTGGTTCCTCTATACCAACCCGCACACGGGCGAAACACACGAAGCCTCCCGCCAGCACGGCGACGTGCTGCAAGCCTGGGCCGCTGAGTTTGGTAAGGTCACGGTCGAGAGCTGGAAACGCCCGATCACCCCTGAAGAGGCCGGTCTGTGAACCTTGCCAAGTACGTTTCCTGGGACACGCTGATTACCACCGCGTGCGGCCTGTGCTTCGGTCTGGTCGTCGGCGGACAGCAGGGCTTTGCGTGGGGCTGCGTGGCCTTTTCGCTGGCGCAATACCTGTGCCATGGCTTCATCTACATGAACCGCATAGACAAGAATCTGCAAATCCTGATCCTGCGCACTGAGGTGAAAAAGGATCTGGAGGCCGTGACGAAACGACTGGAGGAACTGCGCATAGAGGCCGAGAAGCATGAGCGAGGACAATGAAGACTTTGCCTATTACAGCCACGGATGGTGGGTGTACTACGGGACGTTTCGCGCCACCGGGCAATCGGCGTTCCTGTTCAACGTGAAGGCGGACAGCAAGTATCAGGCGATCCGCAAGGGCCAGCACATCTATCAGGGTTTTCACCCGGACAGCGTGATACGCCGCCTGTACTCGATGGACAACCATACGGCGCGCCCGCTGAACCGCGAGCAGGCCGAACTCTTGGAAACGAAGGAGAAAGGCCAGTGAGTGAGTGGATCGATGACCTGATAGGCCAGCTGCACGCGCTGGCGGACAAGCGCAAGGGCAACGAGTTGGTGCGCAAGCACCTGCACGCGGAGCACATCCACGTCTATGTCCGCCTCGGTTCGCGCCAGTGCGCCGAGCGCAAGCGCTTGCAGTGCCTGTTACTGGCAGACATCACCATCCCTGCCAAGTACCAGCAACAGGGCCGATTTACCGCGCTGCTGAGCCGTCTGGAGGCCGAGTTGCCTGCGCTGGGCTTACAGGCGCTGGTGGTCGAGAACATCATCAATACGCGGTTGCTGGCCTTCCTTGAGCGGCAGGGCTATCGCCCCACCATCTTTGGCGAGCAAACCGTGTTCAAGGGGATCACCCATGAACAAGATGCCTGAGCAATGGCGTCCGCGTTACTGGATCTTGGACGCGGACGGACGCACGCCGATAGGTACGCAAGACCTGCACGAATGGGCGCGGCTCTGTGCCAGCCAAGGTGAGGACGCGGGCGGTCGGCGTGTGGGCTGGGACTATGACAACGAGCGCGGTATTACCGTGTCCACCACGTTTATGGGCATCGATCACAACTACATGCCATCCGGTCCGCCGATCCTGTTTGAAACCATGATCTTCGGCGGACCGCACGACCAATACACGGAGCGGTACGCCACCTGGGACGAGGCCGAGCGAGGCCACCAGCGCGCGATGGATCTGGCAGGGATAAAGCGCAAGCTGGAAACGTGGATCGACGGAGAGCAGACCGATGGGCAACCCTGAGAAACGCCCCGACATCGAGGCCGCACTGCGCGACCCGATCAACAACTTTATGGACTGGCGGCAGCTGGACGACGGCACCTATATCGCCCTTGGGCGCCTGATGTTCACCGTGGGCCTGTTCGTCGGCGTGGGGCCGATCACGCCCTACAAGCGCCGGTATTGCTTCAATGACCTGCACGACGCGGCAGCGGCCTTTGTGGCGATGGAGACAGGCGACGAGGTGCCGTCCGGCTGGATCGCCCGGCGTCCTGAAACGCCCGAGGACATCGAGGCCAAGGCAAAACCCAACTACGACCCGAGCCAATTCTGGCCGAAGGGGAAAGACGATGACTGACCCACAAGACCCGCGCACCTTCACCGCGTCCGCCAAGGGCGCGGCGGACGGATACCTGTTTGAAAAGGTCTACACCGAGCTGTGCCAGAACGGTCTAGACAAGGCCGCACCCGAGGAACTGGCCTATGCGCTGGGCGTGGCAGCCGGGACCATCCTGTATCTGCGCAAGCAGATAGCTGACCTACAGGACGCACGATCATGACCGATGAGCACCCGGTGGACCTGATGGCGACCCTGTGGGAAGCCTACCAGATCGATTCCTATGGCCAGCTGTTACCCGCCGGCCAACAGCACACCGAATGCAAACGCGCGTTCTACGGCGGCGCGGCCAAGTCGATGATGGCGCTGACGCATCTGTCATCGCCCGGTCCGGTGCCGACGCAAGCGGACATCGATCTGATCGAGCAGCTGATGCAGGAAACGCACGTCTTCTTCCAGGCGGAAGCGGGCATTTTCAAGGCGATGATGAACTGATGAACTACGCCGCGCAGCAACGCATCCGCATGGTTGATTTCATGCTCAAGCATTACGGCTACCTGCGGCGTGAAATGCTGATGGACTACTTCGGCACCAGCATGCCGTGTGCCAGCCGGGACATTAGCGATTACAACCTGCAAGCGCCCGGCAACGCCGTGTACAACCCCAGCGCCAAGCGCTGGGAGCGGGCCGACTCCTTCAAACCCCTATATGAGTAAAGCCATGCCGATCCTTTCCACCGGCCACCCGTCCACGCTGGCCACCTATCGCATGCTGGCCAGCGCCCTGTGGGGCGAGGACTCGGACGCCGTGCGGTTCCTTGACAAGAAAATCAGCGTGTCCCCGAACGGCGCGGACGAGCGCGTGCTGGCGGACGAAACGCAGATGCTGACCCTGCTGGCCCAAGTCGAGTACGGCGCCGATTTGAGTAAGTAAGTAAATACTTAGAACTAATCGGTCTAGGGCGCCCGTCCGCCCGGACCGATACTCAAGGCTCTATCCCAGC
>Ga0247820_10002515_pt1 | contig 10273 bp, 9 predicted proteins | sample 13C_Glucose_Day1_2_FD_192480 | JGI IMG/M metagenome (GOLD analysis project Ga0247820, IMG submission 192480) | Soil microbial communities from agricultural site in Penn Yan, New York, United States - 13C_Glucose_Day14 | ecosystem: Environmental > Terrestrial > Soil > Agricultural land | place...
GGCGCCTGCGCGCCAGGCTGGCGGCCGGATCGCCCGCCATGGCGCGGCTGGCGGCCGTCGATGCAGTGATGGAGCAGGTGCTGGGTGCGCAGGAGCAGCGCCTGCTGTCGACGGTGCCCGGACTGCTCGAGAAGCACTTCGAGCGCCTGCGCCAGGCCGAACGCGCACGCGACGAGAGCGATGGCGGGGGCGACTCCGGCGCATGGCTGGAGGTGTTCTGCACCGACATGCGCAGCGTGCTGCTCGCCGAACTGGATATCCGATTGCAACCGATCGAAGGGCTGCTCGAAGCCCTTCGCAAGAGCTGACCGCTACACAGGCCCTCATGACCCGATCTCTTCAATTCGCCGCCTTCTTCGTCGGCCTCGCCGCCGTGTGCTGGGTCGGTGCCGGCTACATCGGCTCGAATCCGCTGGCGCTGGCCATCACGCTGCTCGTGGCCGCCTTCTATCTGATGGGCGCGCTCGAGCTGCATCGCTTCCACCAGGCCACGTCGACCCTGGCGAGCGCCGTAGAGGAGCTCTCGGTGCCGCCGGCCAGCCTGGGCCAGTGGCTCGACCGGCTCCATCCTTCGCTGCAGAACGCGGTGCGCCTGCGCATCGAGGGCGAGCGCATCGGCTTGCCGGGCCCGGCCCTGACGCCCTACCTGACAGGCCTGCTGGTGCTGCTGGGCATGCTGGGCACCTTCGTCGGCATGGTCGTCACGCTGAGCGGCACCGGCACGGCGCTCGAGACCGCGTCCGACCTGCAGGCCATCCGCGCCTCGCTGGCGGCTCCGGTCAAGGGCCTGGGACTGGCCTTCGGCACCTCGCTCGCGGGCGTGGCCGCGTCGGCGACGCTGGGCCTGGTCTCGGCCCTGTGCCGGCGCGACCGGCTGCAGGCCGCACAGCGGCTCGACACGCGGATCGCGACCAGCTTGCGGGGCTTCTCGCAGGCGCACCAGCGCGAAGAGTCCTTCAAGCTGCTGCAGCAGCAGGGCCAGGCGATGCCCGTGCTGGTCGATCGGCTGCAGGCGCTGATGACGACGATGGAACGGCAGAACCAGGCGCTGAACGAGCGCCTGATCTCGAGCCAGGACACGTTCCACAGCAAGGCCGAGACCGTGTATGCCAGCCTCGCCACCACCGTCGGCCGCTCGCTGGAACAAAGCCTGACCGAAAGCGCTCGCGCCGCCGGCGCGACGATCCAGCCCGTGGTCGAAGCCACCATGGCCGCGATCGCGCGTGAGACGACGGCACTGCACCAGACGGTCGAGCACGGCGTGCAGCGGCAGCTCGAGGGGCTGTCGAGCCGCTTCGAGGCCAGCACCGCAACCCAGTCCGAACTCTGGCATGCCGCCCTCGCCGGCCAGCAGCGCACGAACGATGCGCAGACCCGCGATCTGCGCGCTGCACTCGACCAGTTCGCCCAGACCTTCGAGCAGCGCTCGGCCTCGCTCGTGCAGAGCGTGTCGACGCAACTCGAAGGCACGGTCGGCAGCCTGTCGGACAGCTGGCGCGGCGCACTGGCGCAGCAGGAGCGCGTGAGCGAGAAGCTCTCGCACGACACGCAGGGCGCGCTGACGACGGCCGCGGCCAGCTTCGAGCAGCATGCGGCCTCGCTGCTGCGCACGGTCGACCAGGCCCATGCCGGCCTGCAGACCGAGATCGCCGCGCGAGACGCGCAGCGCCTGGCCGCATGGACCCAATCGCTCGAGGCGATGGCCCGGTCGCTGCAGCAGGAATGGCAGCAGGCCGGCGAGCGCTCCGATGCCCAGCAGCAGCAGATCTGCAAGACGCTGGCCGAGACCGCGCGCGAGATCTCGGCCCAGACCGAAACGCACGCCAGAGGCACGATCGCCGAGATCGCGCAGCTCGTGCAGGCCGCTTCCGAGGCTCCTCGGGCGGCCGCCGAAGTCATCGCCGAACTGCGCCAGAAGCTGTCCGACAGCATGGCGCGCGACAACGCGATGCTCGATGAGCGCAGCCGCATCCTGCAGACGCTCGACACCCTGCTCGGCGCCGTGAACCATGCCTCCACCGAGCAGCGCGGCGCGATCGATGCGCTGGTCGCCGCATCGGCGGACCTGCTCGATCGCGTCGGCACGCGCTTCACGGAGAAGGTCGATGCCGAGTCCGGGAAGATGGGCGAGGCCGCGGCGCAGATCACCGGCAGCGCGGTCGAAGTCGCGAGCCTGGGCGAGGCCTTCGGCTTCGGCGTGCAGCTGTTCAGCCAGTCGAACGAGAAGCTGGTGGCCCAGCTCCAGCGCATCGAAGGCGCGCTCGGCAAGGCCATCGCGCGCAGCGACGAGCAGCTCGACTACTACGTGACGCAGGCGCGGGAAGTGATCGACCTGAGCATCATGTCGCAAAAGCAGATCGTCGAGGACCTGCAGCAGATCGCCGGCAGCAGCCGCGCCGCCATGGGCAGCGAAGCGTGATGTCCGACGAGCTCGACGCCGGCCTCGAGCCGACGGTGCCGGTATGGGCCGTCTTCGGCGACCTGATGGCGGGGCTGCTGGGGGCCTTCGTGCTGATCCTGGTGTGCGTGCTCGGCATGCAGCTCGAGCTCACGACCCAGCTCGAGGCCGAGGTCAAGCAGCGGCAAGAGGCGGCCCAGCGGCTGCAGACGCTCGAACAGGCCCTGGCCGGCCCCCTGGCCGCGGGCCGCGTGACGCTCACCAACGGCCGCATCGGCATCAGCGGCAGCGTGCTGTTCGCCTTCAACTCGGCCGAGCTGCAGCCCGAAGGCCGGCAGCTGCTCAAGAGCCTGACCGCGCCGCTGGCCGCCTACCTGCAGTCGCGCGACGAGATCCTGATGGTCAGCGGCTTCACCGACGACCGCCAGATGCGCGACGGCGCACGCCGCTTCGCCGACAACTGGGAGCTGTCGGCCCAGCGGGCCCTGACCGTGACCCGCGCCTTGATCGAGGAAGGCGTGCCCTCGTCCTCGGTATTCGCCGCGGCCTTCGGAGCCGAGCAGGCGGTGGCGTCCAACGCCGATGCCGAAGGCCGATCGAAGAACCGGCGCGTGGAGATGTCGCCCACGCCGAGGCCGTCCCACACCATGGCCAAGCGCCGTGAATAGCGACCCGGCCATCGACAGCGGCGCGATGCTCGAAGCCTGGCGCGAGCGTGGCGACCATCGCTTCGATCCGATCCGCTTTCGCTTCATCGAAGCGCTCGCCCGGCGGGCCGCTGGCCACGGCGGCGATGCGCGGCGCCTCCTGGACCACAGGCTGGCGCAGCTCATCGCAGCCTACGCCGAGGCGCTCGAAGGCCACCGGCCCGCGCAGGGCGGCAGCGACAGGCCGTCCGGCAAGATGGCGCCGACCCGCGGTCCGCTCGCGCAGCTGGTCGAGCATGTCGCGACGCATGCACCGGCGCCCGCCGACGGTGCAGCGGCAGGCCTCGCCACGACCGGGCTGCCGCCCGCTTCGCCCGAACTGAAGTCGCTCAGTTATTTCAAGAGCACCTGGTCGCGCCTCAGCGCCGCTCGACGGCTGACCCAGTCACTGGCGAAGATGCCGGAGAATGCCGGCCCGCTCAACTCGCACCATCTCGTGCACCGGTCGCTGACCCTGATGCGCGACCTGTCGCCGGACTACCTGGACCGCTTCATGTCCTACGCCGACACCTTGCTGTGGATCGAGCAGGCGACCAGCGCAGGCGGCGCGGCGGGCGCGGCGAGCCCACGCGCCGAAGGCACGCGCAAGGCCGCTCGCGGCAAGTCGGCCTGAGGGCCCTCGGCTGCTGCACGAGGCCGCCGGCTCCCAGATTTCTCTCCCATCACGGGGCAGCATGGATGGCCGAGCCGGCCTGAACCCGGCGCAGCCAGCCATGAAGCCTTTCACTCCCACGAACGCCCCGACCTCCTTTCGCGCATCGCGCCGCGGCCTGCTGATCTCCGGACTGGCCGCCACAGTCGCAGGCCCCGCCTCGCGCGCAGACCCCCTCGCGCCCTCCGATGCAGGCCGCCTGCCCCTGACCGCGGCCGCCACCGAAGGCCCGTACTACTTCGATGCCCGCAAGTTCCGTTCGGACATCACCGAGGGGCGGCAAGGCGTGCCCTTGGAGGTCATCTTCACGGTGCTGGGCCTGGAGCGGAAGCCCTGGCGGGGCGCACGGGTCGACATCTGGCACTGCGACGCGCAAGGCGTCTACTCCGGCTATGCCGGCCAGGGCGAAGACCAGCGACTGTCCACCCAGGGCCAGACCTTCCTGCGCGGCTCCCTGCTGACCGATACGAACGGCACGGCCGTCTTCTCGACCATCTACCCCGGCTGGTACCGTGGCCGCACCACGCATGTCCATTTCAAGGTCTTCGACGGCGCGCACGAAGTCCTCACCTCGCAGTTCTTTCTGCCCGACGCGCTGAGCGAATTCCTGTACACCCGGCTGCCGGACTATCGTCGCGCCAGCCTGCGCGATACGCTCAACAGCAGCGACGGCATCGCCCTGCAGGCCGGCCCGACCGTGCACGGCGCCGTACGCGAAGAGTCCCGACGCTATGTCGCCAGCCTGACGCTGGTGGCAGACCCCTCGGCCAGGCCGGTTGCCGAGCGCGCGCCGCCGCCGCCGCGCGAGCGAGGGCCGGGAGGACGAGGCCGGCCCGGCGGTCCGCCTCCACCGCATCCCGAGCCGCTCGATGGCGAGGCGCGCGCCCGGGCGCTGGTGCCCGGAAGGGCGTAGGGCGAGTTCACCCTGGCGCGGTCGGCGATCCTGGGCGCCGGCCTACACACGGCAGCAAGCCGCTCAGACAGGCTTTCGCCCGACCGCATGAATATCGCCGCCCTTGCCCTGCCTGCCCTGTGCCTCGCCCTTGCCGGATGCCACGTGCATCTGGACGATCCGCAGGAACTCGCCACCCTCGCCGGCGTGGCGCCGCCCGCCTTCACCGCCCTTCCCTCGACCCAGGCACCGGATTGCTCGGTGGTGCTGTACGGTGACTCGATCCTCAACGGCGCCTACGTCGACCACGACCGCTTCATGCGCCATCCGCGCAACCCCGCGGCCGAACTCAAGGCGCGGCGGCCGGCATGGCGCATCGACGACCGCACGCAGCCCGGCCAGTCGCTGGCGAAGCTGGCCCAGGGCTTCCGGACCGATCCGCGCGCGGCCCGTGTCGTCGTGATCGGCAGCGGCATCGCCGAAGGCTGGGCCGGCGAGACCGTGCTGCACAACCTGCCCTGGATGGTTCACACCGTGCGCTACGAAGGCCGCATCCCGGTGCTGACCGGCTATGCGCGGCAGTTGCCCAATGCCTTCATGACGCCCGACAAGATGGCCGGGCGCGACCTGGTCGACGACGAGGTGGACCAACTGGCCGAGGACATGAAGGTCGAATTCGCCGACATCGGCGAGGCCGGCCCGGTCGCGTTGTCGGACGACGTGCATCCGACGTCCGAATACAGCTTGCGGCTCACGGACAGGCTGGTCGCGGCGCTGGACCGCGTGGCGCCCGAATGCAGCCAGCGCCCCGCTGCTAGAGCGACGCCCCCGCCGCCTCGAGCGCCGGCTTGACGCTTTCGACCGCGCCCCCGCCGTCGCACGGAATCACGGCGCCCGAGATGTAGCCCGCATAGGGCGAAGCCAGGAACAGCGCCAGGTTGGCGATGTCGTCGAGGCTGCCGAAGCGCTTGAGCGGCACCGCGTCCTGCGCGGATGCGCGCTCGGCGGCCGACGGCGCCATCAGCTTGCGGAAGTCCTCGGTGCCGTCGATCGGCCCAGGAGAGATCGAGTTGATGCGCACGCCCTCCCCGCCCCATTCGAGCGCCAGCACGCGCGTGAGCTGGTCGACACCGGCCTTCGCCGCGCAGGCATGGGCCTGGTAGCGCATCGGGACGAAGGACTGCGGCGCCGTGATGCTGATGACCGATGCGCCCGGCTTGCGCAGGTGCGCATGGGCCTGGCGGAGCACGTGGAAGCTGCCGACCAGGTCGATGTCGACCACCAGCAGCGTCGAGAGGCTGCCGCACAGCAGGCCGCCGACATGGAACATCGGCGCGAAGTTGAGCGTGACGTCGGTCGACACCATGTCCCACAACAGCATCTCGTTGAGGTTGTTGGCCCAGAAGTTGCCGTGCGTGAGCATCGCGCCCTTCGGGTGGCCGGTGGTGCCCGAGGTGTACATGATGACGGCGACCGCGTCGGCGGTGGCCGGCACCGCATCAGGTGGCGTCGCGGCCTGCGCCATCAGCGCGTCGGCGGGCTCCCAGCCCGGTGCGCCGCCGGCCCGGTGGATGAAGCGCTGGCAGGCCAGCGTGCCGCGCACGCCGTCGATCACCGCAAGATGCTCCTCGCCGGCGACCAGCGTGTGGATGCCGGCGTCGCCGATGACATACGCCAGTTCAGGACCGCTGAGCCGGAAGTTGAGCGGCACGAAGACGCCGCCGAGGCGCGAGGTCGCGAACATCACGACCACGAACATCGGATCGTTGAGCCCCAGGTAGCCGACGCGGTCGCCGGCCGCGACGCCGCCGGCAGCCAATACCGCCGACATCGCCTCGACACGCTGCTGCAGCTCGCCGTAGGTCCAGCACACGGCATCGCAACTCAGCGCCGGCTGGGTGGGCACGCGCCCTGCGCGGCGCGCGAACCATTCGTGCAGGCCGACCGCATGCGCGCTGCGGTCGGTGGGCGCGCCGGTCAGCGCCCGGTCCATGTCGGCCTCCGCTTCTCGTTGAACGAGGCCAGGCCTTCCTTCGCGTCCTCGGTCATCGCGAGCAGTGCGATCTGGCTCTCGGTGTAGGCGATTCCTTCGTCGAAGGACATGGCTTCGAGGGCGCGCATCGCGTACTTGCCGCGGCGGATCGCGGTCGGGGACTTGTTGGCAAGACGGTCGATGAGCCACTGGGTCTTGGCGTCGAGTTCGGCGGCCGGCACCACGTGATTGAGCAAGCCGGTCTCCTTCGCCTCGGCGGCATCGAAGGGCTCCCCCGTCAGGCACCATTCGCGCACCGTGCGGCGCGGCGCGATGCGCTGCAGCAGGCTCAGCACCTGCATCGGGAACAAGCCGATCTTGACTTCGGGGAGGCCGAACTGCACATGGTCGGCAGCCACCGCCATGTCGGTCATGCAGAGCAGTCCCAGGCCACCGGCCATGCAGACACCGTTGACCCGCGCGATGCTCGGCAAGGTCGAGTTCTGCGCCTCGCGCAGCATGTCGGCGTAGTCGATGTTGGGCCGCGAAAGGTCGAAGGCGAAGCCCGCGCCGGGCTGCAGGTCGCCGCCGGCGCAGAAGGCCTTGTCGCCGGCGGCCGTGAGCACGATCACGCGCACCTCGGGGTCGGCGTGGGCTTGGCGGTAGCCCTCCCGGATGCCTTCGATCACATCCTTGTTGATCGCGTTGCGCTTGTCGGGGCGGTTGATGGTGATCCAGAAGGCTCTGTCGCGCTTCTCATGCAGCACCGCTTGGGTTTGTTCCGTCATTGAGGTCTCCTTGTTTCTTGCTGCGGTTGTAGGCGGCGGCGGCGGGCGATCCCCTCTGCGCCGCTGAGCAGCGCAGCCTTTCGCGGATCAGGGCTCGCGACTGTTTGAGTGGAGCGAAGCGGAGCGAGTTTGAGCGAGACCCCGCGAAAGGCGAGCAGCGCAAGGCAGCCCGAAGGGCCGGCGCAGTGGGGTCGACTGGCCCGCACCGCGTGCCGGGCGCCCTACCAAGGGAAAGCAAGCCCATCATCGGATCAGGCGGGCGCAGCCACGGCCACTTCGATCTCCGCCACCACCCGGCCCGCCGCCACCTGCTCCCCGTTCGACACGTGAAGCGCCGTCAGCTTGCCGGCCACAGGCGCCGCATGCACATGCTCCATCTTCATCGCCTCCAGCGTGACGATCGGCTGCCCCGCCTCCACCATGTCGCCCACGGCCGCCAGCACCGCGACCACGCGGCCGTTCATCGAGGCGCGCAGCTTGCCGTCGCCGCCGGCTTCGCCCTGCCGCGCCGAAGCGGCGCGGGTCTTGTCCTCGACGCGCAGCGCCAGACCGCGGTACTGCAGCAGCAGGGTCGCGCCGTCGCGGACCCAGGTGGCGTGCTCCTGCAGGCCATCGCAGACGAAGCGGATCGTGTCGGTGCCGAGCGCGACCAGGTCGATCGCGAAGCTGCGCTCCCCGATGACCACCTCGAAGTGATGCTGCCGCGGCAAGGTCACGCTGGCGTTCCGCGCCTTGCCGCCGATCTCGAAGCGCAGCGAGATCGGCAGGTTGTGCGACAGGCGCCGGCCCGCCGCGCGCTGCCGCCGCTCGCCCGTGGTTTCGTAGAGCAGCACGGCCGCCAGCGCCGCGGCGCGCGCCTGCACGGCTTCATCGGGCGCCAGCAAGGCTTCCTGATGCTGGCCGATGAAGGCCGTCGTGGCGCCGCCCGCGGCGAACACCGGATGGGCCAGGCAACTGCGCAGGAATGCCTGGTTGGTCGTGACGCCCAGCGCCACCGCGTCCTCCAGCCCCGCCGCGAGCTTGCGCCGCGCCTCGTCGCGGGTGCGACCATGGCTGATGATCTTGGCGATCATCGAGTCGTAGTACGGCGGGATCTCGGCGCCCGAGCGCAAGGCGTCCTCGACCCGCAGCTGCGCCGGCATCTTCCACAACGCCACCGTGCCGCTCTGCGGCATGAAGCCGTGATCGGCATCCTCGGCGCACAGGCGCACCTCGATCGCGTGGCCCTCGTAGCGCACCTGCTCCTGCGTCAGCGGCAAGGGCTCTCCGGCCGCCACGCGCAGTTGCAGCTCGACCAGGTCGAGGCCGGTCACGGCCTCGGTCACCGGGTGCTCGACCTGCAGCCGCGTGTTCATCTCCATGAAGTAGAAGTTGCCCTCGCGGTCGAGCAGGAATTCGAGCGTGCCCGCGCCTTCGTAGCGGATCGCCTTCACCGCCGCCACCGCGGTCGCGCCCATGCGCTCGCGCAAGGCCGCATCGACCGCGGGCGACGGCGCCTCCTCGATCAGCTTCTGGTGCCGGCGCTGCACCGAGCAGTCGCGCTCCCCCAGGTGGATCGCGTTGCCGTGGCGGTCGGCGAAGACCTGGATCTCGATGTGGCGCGGCTCGACGATGGCACGTTCGAGAATCACCTCCGGGTCGCCGAAGGCACTCTGCGCTTCCGACCGCGCACTGCGCAGCAGCTCGGAAAATTCCCTGGCCGAAGGCACCAGCCGCATGCCGCGGCCACCGCCGCCGGCCGTGGCCTTGATCATCACCGGGAAGCCGATGCGGGCCGCCTCGTCGGCCAGTCGAGATTCACTCTGGTCCTCGCCTTGGTAGCCCGGGATGCAGGGCACGCCGGCCGCCTGCATCAGCGTCTTGGCGCCGGCCTTGTTGGCCATCGAGACGATGGCCTCGGCCGAGGGCCCGATGAAGGCCAGCCCCGCGTCCTTGCAGGCCTGTGCAAAGTCCTCGTTCTCGGCCAGGAAGCCGTAGCCCGGATGCACCGCATCGGCGCCGCTGAGTTTCGCCGCCTCGACGATGGCGGGGATGCGCAGATAGGACTGCGCCGGCAGCGGCTCGCCGATGCAGACCGCCTGGTCGGCCTCCTGCACGTGGCGGGCGCCGGCATCGGCGGTGGAATACACGGCCACCGTGCGGTAGCCCATGGCGCGGGCGCTGCGGATCACGCGCAGCGCGATCTCGCCGCGGTTGGCGACCAGCACCTTGTGGAAGGGCGTGGCGGTGGGGGTCGAAGCAGTCTTGGCAGTCATGAGAGTGAGATCCGGATAGGTTGGCCGTCGGGTCGATCAGGCCGGCTGGGGAAAGATGCCCATGAACTTGCTGAGGATCTGCAGCATCACCTCGTCGGCGCCGCCGCCGATCGAGGTCAGGCGGCCGTCGCGGAAGATGCGCGAGATCGGGCTCTCGTCCATGAATCCCATGCCGCCCCAGAACTGCAGGCAGCTGTCGGCCACCTCGCGGATCACGCGGCCGGCCTTGAGCTTGGCCATGGTGGCGGTGCGGGTCGCGTCATGGCCGGCCGTAACCTCGGCCACGCCCTGCCAGCAGATCGCGCGCAGGCAGGCCACTTCGGTCTGCAGCTCGGCCAGGCGGTAGTGCACCCACTGGTTGTCGAGCACCGAGCGGCCGAAGGCCTGGCGGTCGCGGGTGTAGCCGAAAGGTGGTGTCGATCGCGCGCTGCGCCATGCCGGCGTTGTTGAGCGCGCCCCACAGCCGTTCGAGCTGGAACTGCTCCATCTGGTAGATGAAGCCCATGCCCTCCTCGCCGATGCGATGGCGCTGCGGCACCCGCACGTCGTCGAAGTGCAGCTGGGCGGTGTCGGACGCATGCATGCCCATCTTGCGCAGCTTGCGCGCCA
>Ga0247820_10002516_pt1 | contig 10272 bp, 11 predicted proteins | sample 13C_Glucose_Day1_2_FD_192480 | JGI IMG/M metagenome (GOLD analysis project Ga0247820, IMG submission 192480) | Soil microbial communities from agricultural site in Penn Yan, New York, United States - 13C_Glucose_Day14 | ecosystem: Environmental > Terrestrial > Soil > Agricultural land | place...
GGCGCGGGGCCACCGGAGACCGACACATGGGTGACGGGTACCTGGCGCCCCCGGGGCGAGCTGGGCTCGGCCACAGCCTGGCCTCCTGTGCTGGGCGCCACGCCGGTCCGTGCCGTCGCCGAGCCGTGGGACCCCTACGAGGAGCGCTGAAACTCCGGACGCTCTCCTGCCGTCACTCGGTCCCACCCTTGCGGCCTAGGTCCAACGCGACTCCGGGCAAGCCGCCGTCGCGGCCCCACAGGCCGGCGGTCACCTTCGGCCCCCGGACGCTCCGGCCACCATCGGGGCGCCCGCCGGGAAAGACACCACTCCTCACCGCCTGCCCTGCTGCTCGACGGGATTCCCGTTCGGTTTCCGCCGGGCCTTGGGGTGGATTCAGCGGGTGCGTTCGTAGTGGCGACGTGCTTTCTCGCGATTGCCGCAGACGGCCATCGAGCACCAGCGGGCGCGGTTGGCGCGGCTGCGGTCGAGCAGGAACAGCTGGCACGCGTCGTTGGCGCAGGGGCGCAGCCGGCCGGGCATGTTGTGCTCGGTGGCGGCCCAGGCGAGGACCGTCTCCACGGCCAGCCGGGCATGCGGGGGAGTCACGACTGTCCACCGAAGGCCGTCCGCGGTGATCTCAGGGGTCTGATGGACCCCTTCGAGCAGCGGGCCCAACGCGGCGGGCGAACTCTTTCCGCGCGCCACGTCCCGCAGGGCGTCCCGTGCCTCGCGCAGCAGCGTCAGTTCCGCGAGGCTGCCGTCGCCGCCGTGCTCCCGTGCCCAGCGCCTGCCCTCGGCCGGGTCGGCGAGCGCGTCCTGTTCTTCGCCGTTGATCAGCGGTCTGCTGTTGAGCAGGTCCAGCAGCACGTCCATGGGGTACCACCACCATCCTAACCGGATCGACTCGTTTGACAGGTTAGTCCACCTCGTGCTTCCGTAGCAAACAGCTAACCGGATCAGACACGTAAAGGGGTTAGACATGAGCTCGGTGCACCACCGGACCGCCACCGTCGACGGCCATGAGATCTTCTACCGCGAAGCCGGCCCCGCCGACGCCCCTGCGATCGTCCTGCTGCACGGCTACCCGACCAGCTCGTTCATGTTCCGCGAACTCATCCCGCTGCTCGCCGACCGCTACCGCGTCATCGCGCCCGACCATCTCGGCTTCGGCCACTCCGACGCACCCTCCGTGGCGGAGTTCGACTACACCTTCGACGCCCTCGCCGAACTCACCTCAGGGCTCCTCGACCAACTGGGCCTGGACCGCTACGCCCTCTACGTCCAGGACTACGGCGCCCCCATCGGATGGCGCCTCGCACTCAAGCACCCCGAACGGATCTCCGCCCTCGTCACCCAGAACGGCAACGGCTACGAAGACGGCTTCGTCGACTCCTTCTGGGCCGACCTCTGGGCCTACGGAGCTAATCCCGGCCCCGACACCGAACCCGCCGTCCGCGCCGCGCTCGGCATCGACGCCATCCGCTGGCAGTACGTCCACGGCGTCCCCGACCCCACCCTGGTCAGCCCGGACACCTGGGAACACGACATCGCCCTCGTCTCCCGGGAAGGCAACGACGAGATCCAACTCGCGCTCTTCCGCGACTACCAGAACAACCGCCCCCTCTACCCGCTGCTCCACCAGTACCTGCGCACCAGCGAAGTCCCCGTGCTCGCCGTCTGGGGCCGCAACGACGAGATCTTCGGCCCGGCCGGCGCCCGCGCCTTCGCCCGCGACGCCAAGGACACGGAAGTACACCTGATCAACGGCGGACACTTCCTGCTGGAGAGCCACCTCGACGTCGTCGCGGGCTACCTCCGCGGCTTCCTCGGACGCGTGCTGCGATAAGCGGCGGCCGGGGACTTGCATCGGAGCCTTCGCAGGCCACCCCGCCCGTCCCCCAAGTTCCGTCGGCGTCTGCCGGAGTCGCTGGTCGCCACGCACTGGCCGGACACACTCCGTGTCGCCGGGGCGCTCGTCACCCATCAGATCCGGGCCTGCGCCCAGCTGCGGATGTTCGGCCGTGAGAGGCACCCGACCCCGCTGGGGGGGGCGGCGTTCGCAGAGTACGGGCGGAACGACAAGACCATGCACCTGCTTGCTCTGGCAGACCCGGTCGACGACACCTACCGGCGGCTGCTGAACGGCAGCTCACCGTCCAGGAGTCCCACCGCTTCCTCCCCCGCGCGATCTGCCACGGCGGCCTGGGCCGGTCCGCCAGGCGTACCGCGAGGACCAAGAAGATCGGTTGGCAAGCCTGGGCCCGGTCCTCAACACTGTCGCCCTGTGGAATACCCGCTCCCTGGATGCCGTCGTCGCCCAGCTCCGCGCCGAGGGCCACGACATCAAGGATGAGGCCGTGGCCCGCCTCTCCCCGCTCGAGGACCGACACATCGACTTCCTGGACCGCTGTCTGTTCAACATCAAGGCCGGCGGACCCGGTCAGGGCCTGCGCTCCTTCCGGGCCCCGGAGACTGTCGAGGACGAGGATTGACGGCGGCGCACCCCGCCCGCCGGGCCACTCCTTGCAGCGCCCTCTCAGGGCCGTGCCTGCGTGGGCAGGGTGAGAATTTCGGCTCCGTTGTCGGTGATGGCGATGGTGTGCTCGCTGTGTGCGGTCCGACAGCCTGTCGCACTGCGCAGCGTCCAACCGTCGGCATCGGTGACGAGTGCGGCAGTGTCGGCCATGACCCAGGGCTCCAGGGCGAGCAGCAGTCCGGGGCGCAGCTTGTATCCGCGGCCTGGCCGTCCGGTGTTCGCGATGTGGGGGTCCTGGTGCATGGTCGAGCCGATGCCGTGGCCTCCGAACTCGGTGTTGATCGGGTAGCCCGCCTCAGTGAGGACCGTGCCGATGGCGTGTGAGAGATCACCGATGCGCGCCCCGGGCTTGGCGGCGGCGATGCCGGCGGCGAGTGCGCGTTCGGTCGTCTCGATCATCGCGACGCTCTCCGCCGGCCTGGCTGCGCCCACCAGAAAGCTGATCGCGGCGTCTGCGGCCACCCCGCCCCTGGCCACAGCGAGGTCGAGAGTCAGCAGATCCCCGTCTGCCAGCGTGTAGTGGTGGGGCAGCCCGTGGAGCACTGCGTCGTTGACGGCCGTGCAGATGTAGTGCCCGAACGGGCCGCGCCCGAAGGAAGGTGCGTAATCGACGTAGCAGGACTGCGCTCCCGCCTCGGTGATCATCTCTTTGGCCCACTGGTCGATATCCAGCAGGTTCGTCCCGACCGTGGTGCGGGTCTTCAGCGTGTGCAGGATGCCTCCGACCAGAGCGCCGGTGTCCCTCGCCCGCTCAAGCCGCGCGGAGTTCAGGATCTCAATCATGGGGGACCTCTCCTCTGCTTCCAATAATTATCCCGGTCTAACTGTACCGGTATTAGAATGGGGTCATGGTCAGGTTGCCGCTCACCCCCGCCGAGGTAGAACGCGGACAGCGCCTCGGCGCCCTGCTCCGCCGGGCCCGGGGCTGTCGCTCGATGCTGGACGTGGCGCTCGCTTCGCGCATCTCGCCGGAAACCTTGCGGAAGATCGAATCCGGCCGTGTGGCCACCCCCGCCTTCCCGACCATCGCGGCGATCGCCGACACCCTCGGCCTCTCTCTCGACGCCGTCTGGGCCGAGATCAACCGGGCGGAGCGAACCGTCGAAGACCAGCCGGTCCTGCCTGTCGCACAGCGTCCATCGCTGGTTTCTTGACGTGCTCCCTGGCCTGAAGTCCAGGGATTCCGGCCTGGGTCGTCTGACCCTTCCACCTGGCCGAGGCGCTCATCCTCGAGAAGGTGTTCCGGAGGGGCCGACCGGCACTCCGGGCACCTCTGAAGCCTCGGCCGCGATCGGCGAAAACCTTCACCGGTTGGCCTTCGGCTCATCAGAGGAAGCCCGCTACCCTCTCGGTCCCACCAGACATCCTCGTCGACGTCTTGGAGTGGATGGCCATTGGATCTCCTCGGCGGTCAGAACGGAGCAGCCGCGAGGCAACTCCTCGGCCTCCAGGACCACCGCGTCCGTGGCCCGTGTGGGCAGGTCGCGTGAGTGAGAGCCCGGCACCCCGGCGCACCGGCTCATTCCCGGGCGTAGTTGCTTCCGCTCTCCCTGGTCTCGCCCTCGTAGAGGATCGCGTGGACGCGTCGCAGCACATCGAGGTGGGCGCAGTGGTGAAACTCGACCAGCGCGTGCACGACGACCGACTCGGCGACCACCGTTTCCCGGCGCAAGGATGACCCCAGGTCGGCCAGACCCGGGTGGTCCCTCTGCTGCCGGCGGACATCGGGAGCCATCCGCTCCGCCAGCCGCTGCCGCACCTCGTCGGCAGCGTCCTCGTCGAGCACCGCGAATTCCGCGTCAAGGTCACCGCGAGGTTCCGAAAGCTGCTCCCGGAGGGCGGCCATCGCCTCAGGCGTGAGGATGCTGGAGTAGGCCAGCAGCAGGGACCGCTGTGCTTCTGGCAGGTCGTCGGTGAGCGTCCCGAAGTCCGCGGACATGTCGAGCGCGGCCCGATTCTCCATGATGGCCGCCAGGTCCCGCCGTATCCGCTGCCGGCGCTCGATGTCCGCCGCGAGCCCGGCGTCCAGGTCCCGGAGGATCTGCCGCGCCTTCTCATCGCCGCTCTCGACCGAGGGGACGTCCGCGAGGGCCACGCCGAGGTCGGTCAGTCTGCGGATACGCAGCAGGCGGACCAGATGACTGACGCCGTACCGCTTGTAGCCGCCCGACGCCCGTTCCGGCTCGTCCAGCGGGCCGATCTCGTGGTAGTGCCGGACGTGGTCGTCGTGCCCGCGAGTTCCGCCAGCTGACGCGTACTCCACGCCACCAGGAGCCCTTTCTCCGACGTCCTTCCCGGCGCCCATTCAAAAACGTGCCCCGGGGGCAGGGAGTGAGGTGGTGGCGACCACGACCACGAACCGGTTTCGGAGACTGGACATGAAACGACAGCGCAGTGTCGGCCAGAGCCTGGCCCTCTTGGTCGTCCTCGGCCTGGGCGGCACGCTGGCCCCGGTGCCCGCCGCCGAGGAGCCGAAGACGCCGCAGATGGAGTGGGGCCGGTGCCCCGACGACGTCGCCGCCGAAGCCGCCCCGACCGAGTTACGGGCGCCACCGTGCCCGTCCCGTTGGACTACACCGATCCCGAGGGCGAGCAGATCGACCTCACCGTCTCCCGTCTGGCCGCCGACCCGGACACGGACGAGGCGACCCCCCACCTACACACCCGCCTCGGACCTCTTCATGCACCTGGGCATGCTGGGCGCGTCGCCTCACTGCCCGCTCGCCGGCGCGCCGCGCGACACGCCATCGGTACCCCAAGGCCGGCGCGGCCACAAGCCACGGGGAACGCGGTCACGGGAACGAACGGCCACCCGATGGCAACCACGACAATCCCGCCGAGTATGGCCGCCGCGACACCGGCGAAGGCCAGCTGCAGCCCCAGCCGCAGGAGCCGGGACCGGGTGCGACGCAGGACAGGGTCATCGAGGGCCAGAGCCAGGACCGCGCGAGCGCTCGCCGCCCCCTAAGCCAGGAACCGCATGGGACCGACTATTCCGTAGAGATTTCCCTCGTCACTCGCCCTCTCCGACTCCACGCGGCACACGGGCGGCCGAATCGTAGCCGTACCACCAGACACGGTGGCACAGGACCATCTGGAATGACTGCCTGGGAGGCTCTCCACAAGGCCATGGCGCACGGGTGGCCGAGAGTCCGTTCTGCTCAGGGCGGAGGCGGAGCAGACTGCGACGCCCAGCTCGCCTTGAGGGATCCGCCCCCTCTCGCTCCGGACGCCGACCGCGCATCATGACCCGCACCACCTCTCCGACCGCCATAATGGGGACATGCCCTCCAGCTCACACCACCCCGCACCCGCGCCGAAGAGCCTGTCGGGCGCGGACGCCGAGGACCTCGCGCTGTACCGGGAGAAGTTCCGGTGCCGTCTGCCGGAGTCGCTGGACGAGTTGCACGGCCCGACCCAGGGGGTCGTCGAGCTGCCGCTGCACATGGCCTGGTCCGGGATGACCTCGTACGACCTGGGCAAGCCGCGCCAGCGTATGGGCCTGTACCGCACCGTCCTGCACGAGGGGCTGCGCGAGGACCTGCCCCGCTACCTCGACCGGGACCTGCTCCTCCATCTGTGGCCGGTGCTGCGCACCCTCGTCGGCCGCACTGTGCGCACGGTATGGGAAGACGCCTTCCCCCAGCTCGCCTCCCGCACCCAGGCAGCCGCGTGACGGACATGCCGGAGCTGCACACACGGCTCCTGGCGGATGTGATCGCCCTCGGCTCCCCGTACCCCCTCGTCCTCACCGGCGGCTATGCCGTCCGGGCGCACCGCCTCGTGAACCGCCCCAGCCAGGACCTGGATGTCGCCACCGAGAACCCGGCGCCCATGGCCGACATCGCGGCTACGCTGCGCGCCGGCCTGGAAGCCCGCGGCTGGAAGGTGCACGCGCTGGAGACCGCCCCGCTGTCCGCCCGCTTCACCGTGACCGACCCGGCCACCGGGCAGGACTGCGAGGTCGACATCCTCAAGGAGATCTTCTGGCGGCCGGTCGCCCAGAGCCCGTATGGGCCCGTCCTCGCGGAGGAGGACGTGATCGGGACCAAGGTCCGCGCCCTCGCTGACCGCGGAGCACCTCGTGACCTGATCGACGTGTTCGCAGCCTCCCGCCGCTGGAACGCTGCCGATCTCGAAGAATTCGGCCGCCGCCACGCCCGCGGCCGCTTCGAACGCGAAGACCTGCAGGCAAACCTCGCCGGAGCCGAGTGGACCGACGACGAAGCCTTCGCCGCCTACGGCCTGGACCAGGCCACCATCACCGCTCTTCGTACCTGGGCCGTGGAATGGGCCGACGACCTCGCGACCCGACTCCTCGAAGAGTCCGGTACTTCGGACATCGACTGATCGCGTCCGGCTGAGACTGCATCTGCAAGCGATCAGAGCAAAGGCCGAGAAATAAGCAGGTAGGAACGCAGCCGGTCGCGGACTTGTCCCACGTCAGGCGGGCCGGCCAGACCTCCCTCGCCCCCGTACACGGCGATCAGACCCGTGTCGTGGAGGAGCACACCGTGCGTGCCTCAGCGGAGCGGGCGGGGAGCCGTTGCCACACGACACGGACGAACGCGGCAAGGCCCAGCTTCACACGGCATCGAACCGCGCGATTCTACGTCGCTGCGCTCGCTCGGCCTCGCCGATACCGTTCCCCGCCTACGTGACTACCCCCGCGGAAGGCCGCAGAGTGAGCGAGCTACCGCTCCTCGTGCCCTGCGGATGGCATCACTCCTCGGCGGCTACAAGCAGGCTGCAACTGCCATGACAAGCACACGACGGCCACGGAGGGTGTGGGGCGGTATGCACGAGCCACCCGATATTCCAATGGAGATGGAGCGGCTGCAAGGGCACGCTGAACGTGCCTTCGTCGAGGTGCAGCGGGCGGACACGAAAGCAACAGCGTTGTGTGGAATAGCCGGTGGCCTGCTGGCTGCAGGGGTCGCCGTACTGACGAGTGCACATGGCATGCCCCTGATCGGGGTGTTCTCCCTAGTCCTGATGTGCCTGTTACTGATGGCCGCGATAGGGGCTGCGCTGCTCGCTCTGCGGCCCGTGGTCCCAAGGGCGGGACTTCATGCCGAATTGATGCGCGAGGCGGTCGTACACCACCAGGTCGGTGTGAGTGTGGCCATGCGTGGGGAGCTTGAGCGGTATGTCGAGGCCCATCGGCTGCAGGTGCTTGCCTGGCTGGCGGACTGCCAGCGGGTGAGAGCATCCGCGAAGGCAGGATCGAGTTCGGCTCGCCGATGCAGTGCGGCCGCCAGCTCACGAGCCCGCTCAGCCTCATCGGGATGCTGTTCCAACAGTGCCAGCTCGCCCTCGGCCGAACTCTCAGGAGGTCGGCCCCCAACTGCCGGTTCTCGCCTGACCAAGCCACGCAATGACTGCCAGATCTGCTGCCCGGCGCTACCCGCGGCCCCACCGGCCAGTGCCATCAGCAGTTCTTCCGGAATCGGATCCACAGATCCCCTTCACGAGTCGACGCCACTGCCCTCATGGGCCGTGCTCCATCGTGGAGGAAGACGTCCGCTGTCGTCCGACGGTTCGGTGAGCCCGCGACCGTCCCGTGAGGCCGGGGACGCCCCCGCAGGTCCCTTCGGTCCCGCACAACCGAGCAGCGAGACCGGTCGCCCCGACGGCTCCTGGATGCGCCTCAGCGCATCCAGGTCGTCGTCGGGCAGTGCGACCATCGTCCGTGCAAGGTCGCCGTATGCCCTAGCCAGAGGGCCCAGCGCTTCGCTCTCGGCCGCACGGAAGCGGCACCGCTGTTCGACGCCCAGTTCGATGGGATCGCCCTGCTCGGCCGCGAGCATCCTCAGGGCGTCGAGTCCGGCCCGTTCGAGTTCGGTGACGCGTGTCGCCTCGCCGCACTCCGCAAGATCACGCAGCGAGCCGTCCTCGGTCCACACGTCGATCCAGCTCAGCGGAAGCCACGGGGCTGGACCGTTCCGGGTTCGGTAGGCACTCCGAGATCTCTACCGAACCCGGGACAGTTCAGTCGGCGGTTACTCGATCCCGTAGAGACCCGGCAGGTCGACCAAGAGTAGGTCGTCGCGGCCGGCCGCGGACTCGATCAGGTCCGGGTAGAAGCCGTGCAGGGAGAACAGGGCCAGGGTGGTGCCCGTGGTGTCGTAACCCTGGCCGGCGAGCAGGGTACGGATGCGTTCCAAGCGTCGCAGGTCGCCGGTACCGCGGCGGGCGGCGGTGGCCTTGGCCTCGCCGAGGAGGGCGATCCGGGCGCGGGGGGCCTGCGGGCGCTCGCCCAGGGCCAGGGCGATGACGTCGACCTCGTGCTTGGTGCGGGCCCCGGGGTCCGCCACCTCGGTGGTGCCGACCGGGCCGGGCAGGCCGCCGGGAAGCAGGGTGTGGGCATAGCGGCGGGTGAAGGCGCGGGCGAGGTCCTCGAAGTGGGGGCCGAGGATCTTGGAGTTGAAGGTCGGCGCGGCGGCCTGCCACGCCTCTTCGGCGAAGCCCTGCTCGACAGTGGCCGCCTGCGGCAAGGTGATCAGCTGATTGAAGCGGATGACGGGGTCGGCCAGGGTGATGACGGGGTGGCGGGGACGCAGGATGTCCTGCTCGCGCTGGATGTAGCCGGTGGACTCCAGGACGTCGAGCGGGTGGGTGACGGCGTTGCGCTGTCGTTCCAGGGCCGCACCGATCTTGCTGGGGGTGGTGGCACCCTGGGCGATCGCCGTGAGGATGTCGTAGTAGAGGGTGTGCTGGGTGATCCGCGGATCCTCGCGCAGCAGATACTCCGTCTCCGTGCGCGAGTACACCGCCCGCCCCGGGTCCAGGAGCGTCCGCGTCAGCCAGGAGGCGAAGCCGTCGTTGGGGTGCGGACGGGCCGCCACCGGCCGGTAACCGGGAGCACCCCCGAGGACGGCGTGCACCTGCAGAGCGGTCAGCGGGTCGTCGATCTGCCAGAAGGCACGACTGGCCCGGTAGTCGAAGGCCCCCAGCCGTAGATCGATCACCGCGCGGCCGCGCAACGGCTTCGTCCCCGACAGCAGTTCGTGCATGACGCTCATCGCGGACCCGCACAGGACCACACGCGCTCCGGGTCCGGGCCCGGTGCCCCGCTGGCGCTCGTCGTAGAGCTGCTGGAGCAGGCCGGGGATCTCGGGAGAGTGCTGGAGGAGATACGGCAACTCGTCGATCACCAGCAGCGGAGTCCGTGCACGCGCGGTGACGTCAAGGGCGTTGGACAGGACCTCACGCCAGTCGGTCAACCGCAGCGTGCCGGGCTGCAGACCCGCGTGGGCCGCGATGGCGTCGCTGAACCGCTGGATCGCCGGCAGCCGTCCTTCTTCCCGCACCGCGGTGACGTACAGACCCCCGACCCTCTCGGAGAGTGCCTGCAGCAGATACGACTTCCCGTGCCGCCTGCGCCCCGACACGATCCCCAGACGCATCGCCGGATCCGGGTCCGTGACGAACTCGGTGAGCAGACCCCACTCACGATCACGGTCGACCACGTCCTCGGGTTTGGCCAGCATGCCCTCGTCCAACGGAACTCCCCACCAGCCTGGATCGACACGACCTGTCTAAGTCTACTTAGACAGGATCCGTCCAGCTCGACTTTCCTCAAGACGGGCAACCGAAGTCACTCACGATGATCGTCGCAGAGTTGTGTCAGCGACTCCCCGACAAGGCTGTTACGTATGTCGCTACACCTTGCTCCGGTCGGCCTCGCCGACGGGAGTCGAGCGTCACATGAGCGTCAAGAGTCCCGAAGACCGGGCATCACGCAGCCGCTC
>Ga0247820_10002517_pt1 | contig 10267 bp, 11 predicted proteins | sample 13C_Glucose_Day1_2_FD_192480 | JGI IMG/M metagenome (GOLD analysis project Ga0247820, IMG submission 192480) | Soil microbial communities from agricultural site in Penn Yan, New York, United States - 13C_Glucose_Day14 | ecosystem: Environmental > Terrestrial > Soil > Agricultural land | place...
CATGCGCGAGCTGATGGCGGCCCGCTACCGACGCTGGAAGCACAACTGGTCGTGCGATATGTCCGCCCTGGCCAGTTCGTACATGGACTATTGCGAGGTTCAGGACACCGTGCCGGAACTATCTAGTGCCGGACATGTGCGCAGTTGGGATGGGGCACTGGGCTTCGAAGGTAACGAGCCGATACCGTCCGACGCCACGCTCGTCGCGATGCGCAAGCCTGACGGGACCAAGTTCGGCCCCGTGCCGTTCACTCGTGTCAGCACCTATGTGTTTACCGTGGGCGGCCCGCTAAGCTTCGCGCCGATCACCGAACTAGACGCCGGCCAGGTCCCGACGCACCTATTCTTCGGCACCGAGACCGAAATGTTCTGGCCGGTGCTGATGTCGAGTGTCACGCCGTCAGGCCAGTTCCGTGCGAACGTCGAAGCGCTCGGGTATGATGAGCGGGTGTACCAATACGACGATCTGGAGCCGCCGGCACATGCTTAAACAGTACCCCTCCGGGCTGCCGGTCCCCCTAAAGGCTGATCGGGCGTTTCAGATGGTTGACCCGCTAGTGTCTTCGGCCTCTGCGAACGGGCAAACCCGATGGGATCGCCAGTTTACGGATGTCCCGACGGCTACACCGGTCACCTGGCTGTTCAATGACCTGGAGTGCCAGGCTTTCGTGGCCTGGCACAAAGACGCAATACGGGATGGCGCCGACTGGTTCACAATGCCATTGCGGACTGAGGCAGGCCGACATGTAGAAACTTGTCATTTTATCGCGGCCTACTCAGGCCCCACTCGGTCAGGGTATGACCGTTGGCGGATTGAAGCGCAGCTCCTACTCAGGCGGCGGCCAATCCTGAATGATAATGATGGGAATTTCCCCGACGATGTACTGACCTCAGAACTTTTCGATAAAACCATAAACTGGGAGTGGCCGAGCATATGACCGGCGAAGTAATCTACAACACCGGCAACCCGGTGCCTTCGGCTGACGCCTATGACAGGCACGATAACACGCGGGTTTTTGACAGCCTCCTGAACGGGCCCGATCTGACGGTCACGGGCCGGACCGGTAAAGTGCTCAAGTCCTGGGAAGGCTTTAGCGCCGATTTTGCCCAGTTTCTGCTTAACTCCGGCTATGAATTTATCGGAGACTATGATGCTGACGGCCCGCTATTGATCGAGCGCGCGAATCAGATTTTCAGTAAGGATGGGGAGTATTGGCGCGCCTCAGCGACACTGGCATTGCCCTACACCACAGTCAATAACTGGGTAACGGACGAGCCTAATTTCGCCTCTGTCGGGGACGCGGCGCTACGGCAAGAACTGGCTGCCATCGGCGGCGCCGGTATGGTTCGGTACACTGCCGATGAGACGGTTGAGCAAGCCCTAGGCCGACTAGGGGCTAGCGCCCTGGTACTGGATGCCCCGACTGACGGCACCGACGTTACGGCCATTGTGGTGGCGTTCTTTGCGCAGGCCCTTTCCGAAAAACGCCCGTGGCTTGTCCCCCCAGGTGACTACACGATCAACCCGGGCGCGCCAATCGTGATCAAAAACGGTGGCACGTGCCACGGCCGATTCCTGGTACCTAAGGCTAACCAGACATTCCGCTTCGACATCCTGCGAGACGATCCTGCCGGCACAATCATCAGCACCACGGGATGGACGGCTTTGCAGCGGGGCGTTACCAATGCCAACGCACTGAATGCCGTTGGCAAGAACCTCCTACTTTCCTCGACCGAGGTATTGATCGAGCGTATCGGGTCCGGCGGCGCACCATACCTAAAGCGCGAGTTTATCCGCTGCCCTCTGCCCGGAGGGGTATTCAGCACCGCCATCACGCGCAACTACGATTTCAACACGAACCTCACAGTCACGGCGCACGACCCATCCCATCCGATAACTATCCAGGGCCTTTCGGTGTTGCTGACAGGCCCATCTGGCGGTGTAGAGTCCAACCGTGGGAGTATCGTCGTTCAACGCGATAACGTGACCCTAAACCAGCCGTTTGTGGACAACGCCGACCCTACGCAGCCAAGGCCGTTAGCCTTCGAGGTGTCGTTGTGCGCTGACGTTACATTCAACCAGCCGCGCTGCCGTGGCTTCAACTACAGCGGTCTCGGGTACGGCATTCTAGACAGCACCACGATCGGATTCACGGTTAACGGCGGCGTCATGCTGGATTGCCGCCACGGGTACACCAGCGTTTACAACGTCGACTCAACCATCAACGGGGGGCACTACGCTCGGGTTGTCGACAGCCACTGGGGCGACCGCATGACCTGCAACGATGTGAAGGTCTACGCAGCGCCTGGCTCTAGCGCCTTCGAGTTCGCAGGCGACGACATCACGCTGAACAACTGCTACCAGTTCGGCGGGCGCAGCTTGCTCGGCATCCGCGTGGATACCCCAAGCATGGGAGGCGAGGTGATCATCCGCAGCCCTCGCATCAAGACCCGTGGCGAAGCTGGATTCTATTTCATATTCGGATTCAGCAGTCCGAGCGGCCCAGGACCAATTGGATTCACCTACACCAACAAGCCGCGTCTACCAGATAACGTGGTTATTGAGGATGTGAACCTCGATTCCAGTACTTCGATAGTCTATGGCGCATACCTGGGTACACTGCAGGCCCCGCACACCACTTGGGGGGTCGTGACTCTGCGCGGAGAGTGGAAGTCGACCGGGTCGACCGTGATCGGCATCTTTGCTGAAAAGAATTCTAACTATCAGCAAGATCGCCGGCCCCTTCTTGTCAACGAAGCTCGTATGGACTGCGGGGCCTCAGGGACCGCGGTGTACTGCACCGCCATGGACGGAGTAACCGCAAACGGCATGGACGTTGAGGTAGCGAACATCCGGCGCGGTAACCTCCGGTATAGCGGCTACAGCGTAAATAGCCTGTCCGCGCATGACTCCATTATCGGGACAATCACTGACGACAACACCGCAGCAACCCCGGTAGGGATTAGCGTCTTCAACGCATGTCAGATGACCGGCGGTGTAGTGAGCCCTACGCTGAAAAACGCGGCGTTTATGAGCTGCCGATTCACGGGCGTGTACACAAACTTCCCACTAGCTGCCAACGTAACGATGGTCGGCAACGTGAAAGGCACCACGGTCACCGGCCTCCCGGCTGACATCAGGGCGAACATCGTCGCACCTTTCAGCTAAGCCGCGTGTGATACACTTCGGCCATCACCGGGGAGGGTGGCCGAAGTATGAACCTCACAGAAAAAATACAGGAAGAGCTAGGGCTGCTGGTCGGCGTTATCGTCGGCGCCTTGGTAGGTGTGTTGTGTCAAAAGGAGATCGTCACTTGGCGTGAGCGAGTGAGCCACGGGGTCATAGGCCTCGGCTGCGGGTATTACCTCACCCCGATCGTCATGTCGTGGTATAGCATTTCTCAGGACCTGGTCGGCGGTGTCGGGTTCATCGTCGGCGTGTTCGGCGCCAGTATCATCGCCGCAGTTTTCAAAGCCATCGGGAACCTCGACCTTGCTGCCCTGGTCAAAAGCCGCATAGGCGGAGGGGGCCAGTAATGATTAGCTTGATTGCCGTTAGCATCATCGCAGTGCACGCCACCTGGTGCATGATGTACTACCGGGTGAGCGATGGGGTAATCGGTAAGCTGCTTTACGCCGCCACGGCTCTGGCGGCCTTAGGCTACCTCAGCCAGCCCTCGCTCGACTCGCAGGGCCTGCTCAACTTGTCGTTCGCGCTTGTAGCTGTGCGCCACTTCTGGATGAAAACCTACTGGCTGCGTATACTGGCACGACTCCATTCGAGGAAGCCCGAACGTGCCCAGCCTACGCGAAGACATTGAGTCCGGCCTAGAATTACTTCCTGAGAAGATGCGAACCGACGCAGCCCGCGTCCTGCTGTTCGCCACGTCCCGCCAGGAAAACCCCGAACGTTCCCCGCGCCAGGTAATCAAGGTTAACGGCAAACTGTCCGCCACTGGCCCAGCTGCCGGCGACTATCAGTTCGAGAAGGGCGGGGGCGTCACAGGTGTGCTGAACCACCCGGCCAGTGCTGCGCTTTCACGCCAGATATGCGCGGAACGGGGCGTGATCACCTCAGTCGACAACGTGTTCGCGGCCATCCAATACGACACGGTACTGGCCGCCGCGTTGGCCCGGCTGCTGTACTACACCGACCCGAAAGCCATGCCGCCGGTTGGCGACGAACAAGGCGCCTGGGCGCTGTATCTGCGCACTTGGCGACCGGGCGCATATGCTCGCCAGCCCGAGGAACTGCGGGCCAAGTGGTCGAAGACGTACGCTGCAGCGATGCGCGCTTATGCTCTCTGATCGGCTGCGGGTCCTACTGTGCGCCCTGGGCATCGCCGCAGGGGTGATGTACGCCGCGTACTGCCACGGCGAGCGCACGGGCCGCGCCGAAGTCACCGCCGACTGGCAGCGCGCCCAACTGGCCTACGACCAGGCGGTGCGCCAGCGAGAAGACGGGTACATGGCCGCACGGACCGCCGCAGCGGCCCAACGTGATGAGGAAACGAAGAATGCGAGCGCTGATATTGCTCGGGTTAATGCTGATCGTGAGCGGCTGCGCACAGCGCTGCGAGACGCCATCCGCCGAATACCTGCCGAGAACAGGGGAACCGCCGGCGGGGCCGGAAGTACCGGCGCTGTGCTCGCCAACGTGTGCAGCCGGGCTGGAGAAGTTGCAGCAGAACTGGCTGCGTATGCTGACCGAGAACGAATAGCGCGCCAGGAATGCCAGCGCGCTTGGCCTCGTTAGTCCTTGCGATAGCGTTCTGCACGGTATCCACCGGCCGCACGGATCGGCCAGCCTTTCGCCCAGGTGGGCAGATCCTGCATGATGGCCTCAAACTCTTCGACCGAGCCGAAGCCCTTCGGCACCTCACTGGCGATTTCGTCATGCACCCGCAGCACGACCGGATAGCCGCGCTGCTCAAGGTTAACCACGGCGTTTGCCATGATATCGCGGGCCACGGCCTGAGTAGCGTTTTCGGCCAGCCTACCGCCGTAGGTCGGCATGCGGACCCAGCCCAGCGGCCCCATTTTCGGGTTGCTGTTATGGGTCATGAACGTTAGTTCATAAATCGCCGCCCAGCCGTCACGCTTCGAACCGTGCGTTAGGCGCGGCTCGCGGTACGAGATCCGACGACCGCTCGGGAGGATCATGTACAGCACGTCGGCCGCAGGATCGACTTCGAACGAAATCAAGCGGTAGGTGAATCGCTGGCCCGGGTTTAGCACCGCCTGCACCGCCATGCCCTCAAGACCGTAGAACTCGGCCGAGATGGGCGCCCATGGCGTGCCCCGGAACTGACCACCCCAAAGCTCGACGATCATCGGCGAGGCCGCGCGCCACTTCTGGACAATCTCGCGCGCTTCGTCTTCGCTGCCGTCGTAGCCGAATGCGAACAGTGCGCCGATCCAGCCACCGAAACCCAGGCCCAGTTCCGCCGGCTTGCCGATCTTCTGACGGTCCGGGTGCTTGCGGCCGTGTTCCTCAGCCCACGCCTTGTACTGCGCATAGCTCATGCCTGACACGCCCGCCGCGCCGTGCAGGTAAATGTCCTCCCGCCGTGCGAATGCGTCGATCCGCCACTGCTCGCCGGCCAGTTCAGCGATAACGACCGCCTCAATCGACGAGTAGTCCGAGCAGATCAGGTCATGACCCGGCGCCGCGACGATCAATGAGCGCACCACGCCGGAAACCGTGAGCAGCGCATCACCGAAAACATACTGCACAGCGGCGGCGCTGCGCGTGGCGATAGCGGCCAGGGCGTCGGCCACGGCCTCGAACTTCCAGTCCTCAAGAGCGGTCGAGAACGCCGACGACGCGCCGCACCACGGGCAGTTGTCGCCATGGCCGCCGTACCAACGCTGGCAGCCCATGTCACCGCACTGGCGCACGCGCGGGCCGGCCTTCGGCAGGTTGCCTGGCTGTACGTCAGCGTGCGTATCACGGCCAGTGCGGGCACCGTGGTAGATGAACAGGTCGTGCAGGCGGCCGGCGTCCGAACAGAACGAGCGCATGGCGAATACTTTCTTCACACTGGCTGAGCCGGTGAGCTGGCGGATTTCCAGTACGCGGCGCACGACGGGTGGCAAGTCGGTACGCTTGAGCGCAGTTTCCAGGGACTCGGCGTCGAGCGATTCCATGCGCACGCCCATGGCCGTGCACCAGCCGGCGAGGGCTTGAACCTTGCTCGGGCCGATACCGCCGGTCAGACGCTCGCACTCGGCGCCGAACTGGGCCAGGGTCTGGTTCACAATCTCGCAGGCCGCCTCGACGTGCGGCAGATCGACGCCCAGGCCGCGGAAGTTAACAGCCTGGTCGGCCTGCCAGTAGGCCAGTTCGGACGGGATCAGGTCCGGCAGCTTGCTCGACGCTTCCTGTTCCGTATCGCGGTCAGTATCACAGTAGCTCTGCAGGCCCTCGAACGATTCGGGATCGTCGCTCGGCAAGATCCGCAGACGCGGGTCGGCTTTCGTCGGCTTGCGCGGCATGCAGAGCAGTTTGATCAGATCGGCGCCGCGTTTGTCTTTCTGGATGTTCAGGCGCATAGCCGCGCCCAGTTGCGCCAGGGCGCCAGGGTACCCAGCGGCTCGCGCCTTGGACATGCTGCAGCGCCACTGGACGGGGTTGATCGGCGGAAAACCGTGTTTCGGTACCAAGACGAAGGTCCACAAGTTGCGTTCGAACATGGCGTTGTGGGCTTCGATCAGGCCGCCGCGCGCGATGTGGGCGGCCAGTGCTGGCGGGCACGGTTGCCCCGGCACCCAGCGGCCTTTCGCCCCGTTCGGCAAGCTGTACGAGAATGTCAGCACCTCGGCGGTCGGGTGCTCGGCGTACTTCCGCGAGCCGACGGCGCCCAGGCCCTTGGCATTGGAGCCCTCCGGCCCCAGCCAGGTACGTTTCTCTTCGTCCCAGCGGTAACCGGCCTCACTGTATGTTTCCATGTCGAGCGTCGCGCATAAGGCCTGCTGAGGCAGCGCCGGTACGCCGGTGGGCAGTGGCGGTACACTCACAGCGCCACCTGCTGCGCAAACCATGCGCGATTCTCGGCGCGGAACTGTTCGAACTGCTCGCGGGTGACCTGTTCAAAGCCTTCGATTTCGTGGTCGTAGGAAATGCGCGCCAGGCGGGACTCGCGGTTGATGAAATAACGTGGACCCATTGTTTTACCCTCCCCAGATAGTAAAAGGGCCGCCCGAAGGCGACCCGTTGGTGTTACTGCTGACGGGCGCGCAGTTCCGCTTCGGTGATCACCTCGGTGCCCATGTACCAGTACTGCGAGTTCTGCGGGTGCTGGGTCCAGCCGGCTGGCGGCCATACCGGGGCGACTGGCGCGGCCGGTACTGCAGGAGCCGGCTCAGGCACAGGGATATAGCCGCTGTACGGCTCGGGCTGCTGGCCAGGTACAGCCGGGGCTTGCTGCTGCTGCTGCTGCTGCGGCGCCGGCTGCTGTACTGCGGGCATGGCGTTGGCGGGGGCCTGAACAACGGTGGCACCTTCCGGCACATAGCTGACCGCCGGGCCGCTCGCCAGACCGGTAGCCGCATCCGGACCTGCCGAGGCGCTGACGATCGCCTTGCCTTCGAAGAACAGTTCAACAGCGGAGCCGCGAACGAACAGGCCGGGCGACTTAGTCGAACCGTTGCCAGCGGCGGTGAATAGTACGCGCACCCAGTCGCCGCGCTTGATCACGCCCGGCTGAGTGATTTCCTGGTCGGCGCGAGTCTGCCCCTGGTAGAAACGCTTCGGAAGGAACTGCGACGAGAAGCGCAGCACCCAGTGGCCTGCGAAACCCTCCTTGGTCGCGTTGTGCACGCCCGACTTGTCGTAGCCGTCACCGTCGGTAATCTTGAAGTGGAAGTTCGGGTTCACGCAGGTCGGCGAGTTGTTCGGGAAGAAAGTGGGCCAGTCGCGGCTGGCAATGTTGGTCAGGTACTGTTGAACGCGGGCCCAGTCAGGGTTCGGCTGGCCGTTGATCATCTTCGGAAACGCGACGGCGTAGAAGTTCTCGGGTTTCTTCTCGGTACCGTCCGAGTTGACACGTGGCTTGCCGGTCTGGAAATCCAGGTTCGACAAGGTGTCTAGGTCGCCCTGCACGATGCGGCCAATACCGGTAACTTCGTAGTCGACGCCCTGAACTTGCGGTTTCTGTACTTGAGTAGTCATGCTTTGAATGCCTTCTGTATGAGGGAGTAGTCTGCAACACCGAGCTTCAGCTTGCCCGGAATGCGCTCAATGTACGGCGCGATTAGCGCACCGTCAACACCTTTTTTCTTCAATTTGTCGCGGCACTGCGCAGGCGTATCGACTGCCAGTGGCTTGCGGAAATCGACGCCGAGCATGTCGCCGAAACCCGCCACGTTAGCCGGTGCGACTTTCCATTTCTCCGAACCGTTGCCCCGCTGCATTTCGTAACCTGGCACCGCGTGGCCGGTCGTGATTTCGTGCTCCGCCTGTTCTGCCAGGGCAGCTACGCGCGCTTGCAAGGTCGCCAAGTTCTGTTCAGCCCACATCAGTTCCGTGGCCAGGTCGTGTCCAGTCAGGCCGAGCGGCATAGCCGTACCGGCGTAGGCTTTCGCCCCGTCACTGGCCCGCTTGAACGTCGCACAGCCGCGCCGCGCCGGACAGTACTTGCAGTTCTCACCGACTCGGGTGTGCGTCTGGTCCATTACGGCTGCCCGAAGGCGATTCCACAATGCCCGAAGCGCGCCGGTAGTCGTTTCCCAAGTACGGATGGGGCCGCCGGCGGTGTAGCAACGCGGTTGGATGATGTGGAACACGACTGGCAGTTCCTGCTCGATCCACTGGTTCGCTTTGCCTTCGGCGCGCAGGCGGTCGAGCACGCCAGCCGCGTAGCAGGCCAGCTGCCAGTTTTCCACCGGGCTGACCTCCAGGTGCCCGTACTTGTAGTCGAAGACGTGCAATACGGTCCCGTCGAAGTACGTCCCGTCCGGCGTGCCGAACACGAGGATTTCACCCGTGCTCTCGTCGACGCCCAGGCTAGGCATCTGCTCGCGCTGCTCGAAGCGGCACACGCTCATGCCCTTCAACTGATTGACCGTGCGGAAAACGTGGTTGTAGTACTCGCGGCCCCCGTCGATCATGGCTTCGTCAACTGCCCACCCGTTCGGGGTGAGCGTGCCGATTGCAGGAATACCTACGGTGAACATCTGAAACGCCACCCAGTGGGCCGCGTCGCCCTCGGCTGCGGCCTCCCCGTCGCCCAGGTCGGGGAACTGCTCGGCAAGGCCAACCGACCCTGGGCAATGCACCCAGCGGTCGGCAGAACTTGGAGCATGGCGAGCGTGGGCTGTCACTGCGCGCCCACAGCGTTGACGGCAGCCAGTGCAGCAGCCAGTACTGCCTGGTCGGTGCACCCGGGCAGACCCATCGGGCCGGCGGGGATGCCCGCGCCCTGGATCGCCTGGAACAGCGCGGCAGATTTGGTGCCATCTGCCATTTGGATTTCCATGGCGCGGGCCATCACGTCGTTACCGGTCAGCGGGGCCGGGGCGTCAGGCGCAGGGGACGCCTGTTCGATGGCAGGGGCCGAGGTCGGGCTCGGAGTAGAAGTAGCCGTTTCCGTTGCAGTACTCGCAGTCTGCTTTCCCATCAGTTCGTTGCGCACCGACTCGAAGTAGGCCGGATCGACGCCGGGCTTTTTCCTCCAGGTGCCGTCACCAATGGTGGCCTTGTTACTGGTGTGGATCAACGGGGACCAAGGGCAGCCGGCGCTGTCTAGGTCAGCTTGCCCAGCGACTGGGTCCGCCGCGCTTGTCGAGGCAGGAACGGCAGGCACCGACGTAGGAACCGCAGGCACATCGGTCGGGACTGTGGACTCGGGCGCAGCTGCAACGGCCGGCGGGGTGCTCCCAGGGACAGGTGGAACTTCCGGTGCAGGCCCAGCAACCGGCGGCAGATCCGGAGCACCACTTGCAGGGAGGGCTGGCGCGTTTCCCAGTAGGGCCTGCACTGCGGCGGTGTCGTCAGCCAGTCCGTCGCCCACCGGGCCGCTGTTTACAACATCGCCCGGCACGAGGGTCAACGGCGCGCTGCCGCTGGCAACCATGGCGCCGCTAGGTGCGCGCTGCACGGTCCAGCCTCCTGCGAAATTCTCGGGAGCTTTCTCGGCGAGTTTCTGCACGAACTCGGCCAGTGCATTCAGTTCGAAGGCGGTGGCGTTACGGGTGTCAACGGTGAATTGCATGGGGTGTTTCTCCGTGGTTGATTAGTTGCTACGGGGCGCATAGTGCGGTAAGG
>Ga0247820_10002518_pt1 | contig 10267 bp, 7 predicted proteins | sample 13C_Glucose_Day1_2_FD_192480 | JGI IMG/M metagenome (GOLD analysis project Ga0247820, IMG submission 192480) | Soil microbial communities from agricultural site in Penn Yan, New York, United States - 13C_Glucose_Day14 | ecosystem: Environmental > Terrestrial > Soil > Agricultural land | place...
CTCGTACATCCAGCGCCGGAAACTTACGCCGCAGGGTTTGCAGAATGGGCGGCAGTAAATGGATGCAGGCGGTGGCACCGGTGCCGATGGAGATCTGGCCGGCGACCCCTTGAGCATGACTGGACAGGTCGAGAAGGGCGTCTTCAACCACGGCATTAATGCGGCCGATGTGCTCAAGCAAGGTGTTCCCCGCCGACGTCGGCTTTATGCGCTTGCCGACACGTTCTATCAGCTTCAGGTTCAGCCATGTTTCCAGTTGGCGAATTTGCAGGCTGACAGCGGGTTGGGTCAGGCCCTGACGCTCGGCGGCGCCGGAGAAGCTACCGTGCTCGATGACCTGAGCGAAGGTGTGCAAATGCTTGAGATTGAGACCATGCATGACAAAGTTTTACTTATGCTGAGGATGAGGAATCATAGCTTTGTTTTGGTTTGTCCTGGCGTCATTATTTGTTCAGCGGGCAGTTGCTCTGCGCGAAGGCGACAGCCAGCAATCCATAATCAACCTGATATTCCTGACGAAGACTATCCATGCCTCACACCTTGTTAGTTCGAGACGCCAGTGACAACGACATGCCTGCGGTGCAGGCGATTTATGCCCATCATGTGATTCATGGCACGGCCAGTTTCGAATTGAACCCACCGACCCTCGAACAGATGCGTCAACGGCACGCCGATATCCATGCCCATGGCCTGCCGTTTCTGGTGGCTGAGCGCGATGGGGAATTGGTCGGTTATGGCTACGCCACCCTGTATCGGCCGCGTCCGGCCTATCGTTTTACGGTCGAGGACTCTGTCTATGTCCGCGAGGATATGTCTGGTTTGGGCATTGGGCAGGCGCTGTTGAGCAAGGTAATCGAACGTTGCATCGAGGGTGGACGGCGGCAAATGGTCGCGATCATCGGCAACAGCGAAAACCTGGCGTCGATCCGTTTGCACGAGCGCCAGGGCTTTCGCAAGGTCGGGGTGTTTGAATCGGTAGGCTTCAAGCACGGGCGCTGGCTCGACACCGTTATCATGCAACGTGAATTAGGCGAAGGGGCCGGTAGCACACCCCATGATTAGTTCGGGTGTCCGATCCGTGGGTATGCGGACGGCCATGGCACTGGGCCTCTCGCAATTGATCAACTGGGGGGTGTCGTTCTATCTGCTCGGCGCGTTCGGCCCGGCCATGGTGAAAGACCTGGGCTGGAGTGGCCAGCAGGTGTTTGCCGGACTCTCGGTGGCGATGGTCGTTATGGGCCTTGTGTCGCCGTTTACGGGCGGCTTGGTGGAGCGCTGTGGCGGGCGTGCAGTGTTGCGATTCGGCACTTTGCTCAATGCAGTCGCTTGTATGCTGTTGGCAAGCAGCTGGCCGTCGCTGCCGATTTACTACCTGATCTGGATGTTGTTCGGCGTCGGCATGCGTCTGTCGTTGTACGATGCATTGTTTGCTGTTCTCGCCGGGGTGGCCGGTGAGCGGGCGCGGGGCACCATGGTGCGTATCACCCTGCTCGGCGGTTTGTCATCGACGGTGTTCTGGCCGCTGGGCAGTGGCTTGCAGGACCTGATCGGCTGGCGACACGGATTGATGGTCTATGCCGCACTGTGTCTTGTCAGCGTCACATTGCTCTATGTGCTGCCTGCTGGTGCGGCCATGTTGAAGGCTGAGCGCGGCGATTCGCACGCTACGCCTCAACGTGCAGCTTCGGTTTTCAACCAATGGTTGTTCGGCCTTGGCGTGACGTTGGTGGGTGTGCTCTCGGCGGGATTGGCACCACAGCTTCCGGATTTACTCACGTCCTTGGGTGCGCCGATCGGCCTGGTGGCGTTGTGGGGCATCGGCCAGACGTGTGCACGGATGACGCAAAGCCTGTTGGGCGAGTCGATAACTGCTTTATCGCTTAACGTATGGGTGGGGATCAGTCTGCCGCTGTGTTTCGCCATTGGCCTACTGAGCCAGGGCAGGGTGCTGCTGGCAGGGCTATTCGTGTTTGGTTACGGCGCGCTGAATGGTCTCTCGACACTGCTGCGAGCGAGCCTCCCGTTCGAGCTATTCCCGCCCGACCAATACGCGCGCCTGACCGGAAAGCTGGTGGCGCCAGCTTTCATCCTGTCAGCCTTCGCGCCCTGGTTATTTGCCGCTGTGCGTGATCACTCGGGAGATCGCACCTTGTTATGGATGGCCTTGGGCATTGGACTGTGCAGCCTGATGGTGGCCATTGCCCTGAAGGCTGTGGGAGGTATTGATCATGGGCCGACCACAACAGAGTGATCTTCGATATGAACGCGGGAAGTGATAACCGTGCGTTTATTGAGGGTTGCTTGTTTGGTATCGCTGACGTGGTCGCCGCGGCTTTCGGGAAGTAAGGTGCCTTGGCCTCGATGTTCATCTTGGATAAGCGCTTCATGGGCGATTTTGCGATGAAATCCTCAGAAATCATAGCAACGGTTCGCGTAGGCGTTTTACACACTCTGGGCCGATTGCTGCTGTTGCAAAAGATTAAGTAAAACTCCAGGCAGGCGTTATCCAACAGCTGATTTTTATCTTTTCCAAGGGGGGGGCGAGCAGCGTTCTCCAAGGTCAATGCAACGAAATCCACGCCCGGGCCTCATACATAAACGAACCGAGCCCTTGTTGCTGCTAACGAATGCAAGGGTCGGTGCAGGCTCTCTCCCAACTAGAGGCAATGGTGTTCATGACGACTGCTGAAAATAACCATGTGGCGTGGTTGGTCGAACAATCCATGCTGCATGCCGCAAGGCAACGAGCCAAACTTTATTCGGGACAGGGACGCTTGTGGCAACAGCCCTACGCCCAAACCCGGCCTCGCGACGCTTCGGCCCTGGCTTCGGTGTGGTTTACCGCCTATCCAGCGTCCATTGTTACCCGTGAAAACGGCACCGTACTGGAGGCCCTGGGCGATGAAAGCTTGTGGCATGTGCTGTCGAGAATCGGCATCCAGGGCATCCACAACGGGCCGCTGAAAAAGTCCGGGGGCCTGCGGGGGACCGAACACACGCCGACCATCGATGGCAATTTTGACCGCATCAGTTTCGACATCGACCCGCAGTTGGGGACCGAGGCGCAGCTACAGGCGCTGACCCGCATGGCCGCTGCGCACAATGCTGTCATCATCGATGATGTCATCCCGTCTCATACCGGAAAGGGCGCAGACTTTCGTCTGGCCGAGATGGCTTACGAAGATTATCCGGGGCTCTATCACATGGTGGAGATTCGCGAAGAGGATTGGCCGCTGCTGCCTGAGGTGACACCGGGCCGCGACGCGCAGAATCTCAACCCACAGCAAGTTGATGCGCTGCGAGACAAGCATTACATCGTCGGCCAGTTGCAGCGGGTAATTTTCTTTGAACCGGGTGTAAAGGAAACCGACTGGAGTACGACGCCAATCGTATTGGGCGTCGATGGCAAGCCGCGACGCTGGGTGTATTTGCATTACTTCAAGGAAGGTCAGCCCTCGTTGAACTGGCTGGACCCGACCTTTGCCGCGCAACAGATGATCATCGGCGACGCGTTGCATGCCATCGATGTCATGGGGGCGAAAATCCTGCGTCTCGATGCCAACGGATTTCTCGGTGTGGAACGCAAACTCGATGGCACCGCCTGGTCGGAAAGCCATCCGCTGTCCATCACCGGTAACCAGTTGTTGGGCGGGGCGATCCGCAAGGCTGGCGGCTTCAGTTTCCAGGAGCTGAATCTGACCGTTGACGACATTGCCGCCATGTCCCACGGCGGTGCCGATCTGTCCTACGATTTCATTACCCGACCTGCCTACCAGCACGCGTTGCTGATGGGCGATACCGAATTCCTGCGGCTGATGCTGCGCCAAATGCATGCACTGGGTATCGACCCCGGCTCGCTGATCCACGCCTTGCAGAATCACGACGAGCTGACGCTGGAACTGGTGCATTTCTGGACCCTGCATGCCCACGACACCTTTCTGTTCCAGGGCCAGACTTTCCCCGGCAACATCCTGCGCGAACACATCCGCGAGCAGATGTACGAGCGCCTGGCCGGAGAACACGCGCCCTATAATCTCAAGTTCGTCACCAACGGCGTGTCTTGCACCACCGCCAGCATCATTACGGCCGCCCTCGGGATCCGCGATCTCGAGGCAATCACCGCTGCTGATATTCAACAGATCCGCCAGATTCATTTGCTGCTGGTGATGTACAACGCGATGCAGCCCGGCGTGTTCGCATTATCGGGGTGGGATCTGGTGGGTGCGCTGCCACTGCCGGCGGACCAGGTCGAGCACCTGATGGGCGATGGTGATACCCGCTGGATTCACCGTGGTGCCTACGATCTGGTGGATTTGAATCCGGATGCGCCCCTGTCAGCGGGCCTGATGCCCCGTCCGAAAACCCTTTACGGCAGCCTGACCACGCAATTGAAAGACCCTGATTCCTTTGCCTCGCAACTGAAGAGAATCCTGGCGGCTCGCCGCGCCTACGATATCGCCGCCAGTCGACAGATCCTGATCCCGGATGTTCAGCACCCGGGGCTGCTGATCATGGTCCACGAATTGCCAGCGGGCAAAGGCACGCAAATCACCGCGCTGAACTTCGGTGCGGCAGTGATTACCGAAACGCTGCATCTACCCAACATCGCGCCGGGCCCCGTGGTCGACATCATCAATGAACGGGTCGAGGGTGACCTCACGCCCGAGGGCGAATTCACCATCACCCTCGATGCTTATGAAGGCCTGGCGCTGCGTATCGTCAGCGCTTCACCGATGATCTAGGCGGGCAGGCCCGCAAGCCTGATGCCAGGTCTGGCTGATTGCTGCCTGGCGCCACGGTCTGGATTTAATCTGAAGGCGTGTTAAGCAATGAATGCACCCGCGAAGTGAGTTCATTCAGGCTGAAGGGTTTGGTTAGTAATCGGGTTGTCTTATCAACCGAGACCAGTCGCGAACCGCCAGCAAACCCGGTGATGAAAAGCACTTTGAGTCGTGGGAATTTCTTTCTGAGTTCAGCAGCGAGGCTGATCCCGTTCATCGATCCAGGTAAGCCAACATCACTCAGCAGTAAGTCCAGGTGTTCCAGCGTTTCTGCCTGTTTGATGGCAGAAACGCTATCGGCTGCTTCAATGACGCGATAGCCAATTTCGGACAGAAGCTCCAGCGCCATTTGCCGGATTGCCGGTTCATCGTCCACCAGTAATATCGTTTCATTCTGCCCCGATGACACATGTTGATTAGTGTCGACCAGATCTACTTTCGGCACTTCCGGTTGCGAATCATCCACCGGGAAATACAGGGTCACAGTGGTTCCGACACCCAGACTGCTATGGACTCTGACCTGGCCACCGGATTGCTGAGTGAAGCCATATATCATTGACAGACCCAGCCCGGTTCCCTCGCCCAACTTCTTGGTGGTAAAGAATGGATCAAAAATGCGCGACAAAATCTCAGGACTGATCCCTGTGCCGGAATCCGTGGCAGAAATGCTCACATAGGATCCAGCTGGTAGCATTTTGTCGGATGAAGAAGCCTCATCGATAACGCATCGATCAACCTTAATGTCGAGCCTACCTCCATCGGGCATTGCATCGCGTGCATTGATCGCAAGATTAAGCAGCGCGTTTTCCAGTTGGTTTAAGTCGCACCTGATACGATCGGTTGTTCTGAATGAGCACTCAACAACGATGCTTGGACCCACCGCACGCCGAATCATCTCTTCCAGGTCGGCAACCACTTTTCGGGGATCAAGGAGTTCGGGCTCGAGGGATTGGTGCCTGGAGAACGCAAGGAGTCGTTGCGTTAATGCGGCTGCTCGTGATGCCGAAGTCAAGGCGACTGAGTTGTATCGGGCCAAATCGTCGTAGCGACCTGCATCAATACGTCGTTGCATCAGTTCCAGGCTACCGATCATGCCCGCCAACAGATTATTGAAGTCATGAGCGATCCCGCCGGTAAGCTGCCCGACCGCTTCCATTTTTTGGCTTTGTCTCAACTTGGATTCCGTCACAGCGCGCTCTCGCTGCTCCTCTTCCAGTTGTTGGGTGCGTTCTGCTATCCGAACTTCAAGCAGGTCGTTCCAGTCACGCAGCGCACTTTCCAATTGCACCCGGTCATCGATGTCCTCGATGGTGCCGTACCATTGTTCGCAGTTTCCGGAGAGGTCGAGGCTGCACAGCGCACGGACTCTAAACCAACGGTAAACGCCAGTGTGCTTTCGTAATCGGACCTGAAGATCAAAAGGCTGCAGCGTGCCCAGAGATTGATCCCAGAGCGCGGCAATTGACACCTGATCTGCCTCATGCGCGGCATTGGCCCACTGGCGTTCCAATGTCTGCTCGAGCGACAGGCCGGTGTATTCGTACCAACGTGGATCGATAGAGATCAGGTTGCCACCCTTGTCGGCAGTCCAAGGCCAAAGTGGATTAAGCTCCGCGGCAATGCGGTAATGCCTTTCGCTTTCACGCAGCCGTTTTTCCGTTGACCGCATAACGTCCAATGTTTTGAAACGCTTCAACGCCGCGCCCAGCAGGTTGCTATACCCACGGAGAAAGTCGATATCGCTGTCTGTAAACTGACGAGGCGTTCGACTGTCCACCTCAAATATTCCGAAAGGGCGTTCTCCGTTAGCGCCGCGCACTAGAACATTGACGAAGGCTTTGACCCCATTGTTCTTTTGAAAATCGTGATAGTGAAATCGGGTTTCCGTTGCAATATCTGTCGAAATGACGGGTGCATTGGTGTTGAGCGAGACGATTTCGGGGCTGCCTTCGCATGCTTGCACGCGAACCTTTCCGACCACATCTGGCGCCCAACCCACGCCGTTTCTTACCAGAAACGTGATGCCGTCCTCTTCTAGCAGCATGAATTTGGCCAGATTAGTTTCAAGGGCATCACCGACTAATCGACACGCCTCGTCGAGGATTTGCTCAAGGTCATCTGACGCCAAGGCAAGCTCGCCAAATCGGGCAAGCACCTTACGCTGACGCAGTAACGTATCCTCGATATTCATAGGTTCACCAAAGGCGGTTTCAATATCCGAGGCTTGAGTTTCAGCTAGGTTCAAAAAGCCTGATTGAAAGCAGTTTTCGCTGAACCTCAGGGCAACTCCTGCGCCAGTTCAATCAGTGCGCGCAATCGTGCCGGCACGAAGCGATGGCCGGAGTAGTAGAGCCTCAACCCGCCAAACGACGGGCACCATGGCACCAACACCGGCACCAGTGCGCCGCTTGCCAGTTCATCGACGATGAACCACTCGGAAATAAATCCAATGCCAAGGCCCAACAACACGGCCTGTTTGATGGCCAGCAACTCGTTGGAGGCGAAGTGAACCGGCAGATCCATTTGCAGCTTTTGGCCATCGCGCTCCAATTCCCACTGGTAGAGGCCACCATGGGCCATGCGCATGCCGATGCTCCGGTGGGTGAGTAAATCTCGCGGATGCTCGGGCACGCCGTGGCGTTCGAGGTATTCGGGCGCTGCTACCACAAGCATTCGGACGTCACCCGACAGGGCCACGGCGATCATGTCTTGTGGCACAGACTCTGCCAGGCGAACCCCGGCGTCGAAGCCTCCGGCGATGATGTCGACCATGCTTGATTCGCTGACGATGTCGATGCGCACGTCGGGATAGCGCTGTGCATACTGCTTCAAAAGCGGTTCCAACAGCAGGTAAGCCGCGCCATAGGGTGCATTGATGCGCAATGTGCCGCTGGGTTCATCGGGGCCGACGCTGGCCTCTTCACCGGCACTTTTGATCTGTGCCAGCGCAGGTGCGATGCGTGCGACATAACGTTGCCCGATGTCGGTGAGGGCAACGCTGCGCGTGGAACGATTGAACAGACGTACTTTCAGGCGTGCTTCCAGGCCGGCTACCGCACTGCTCACAGCCGTAGTGGACATGCCCAACTCCTGTGCTGCACCGCGAAAACTGCTGCGACGCGCAACGGCCAGTACCACTTCCAGCTCGGTCATTCCTGTTCTGTGCATGGATTGTCCTGAATATAGGGATGCTTCATAAGCCAAAAGATGGCTTATCGGAATAATGAACCCTTCGTAGACTTCATCACAGAGGCTCGCTTCAGGCGAGTCATTTTGAGCGAGGAGTCGCCATGCAACGCGTTGAACATATCTACATCAACGGTGAGTTCGTCATTCCACACGGTCAGGAATGGTTCGACCTTCATAACCCGAGCACCGAAGAAGTCATCGGACAGGTTCGGCTGGGCGATGCACTTGACGCACAGCGTGCGATCGCCGCCGCCAAGGTTGCGTTCCCGGCGTGGGCTCGTACTGGCCGGGAGGAGCGCATTGCGGCACTGCAACGGATGCACCGGGCCATGGCGGCAAGGGAGGAAGAACTGCTGGAGGCCATCCTCGTGGAATACGGCGCACCGTCGGTTCGCGGGCGGTGGATGGCGACTTATCCGGCTGATGTGATCGCCCAAGCAATCGATGCACTGGAAACGTTCGATTTCGAGGAACAGGTCGGCATGGCCAGTGTGATTCTGACGCCCGTGGGCGTGACCGGTCTGATCACACCCTGGAACAGCAATGCGGGCTTCATTTGCAACAAACTGGCCACCGCGCTGGCGGCAGGCTGCACTGCCGTCATCAAACCCAGCGAGATGAGCGCGCTACAGACGCAAGTCGTGGTCAGAGCGTTGCACGAAGCGGGGCTGCCACCGGGTGTTTTCAATATCGTCAACGGACGGGGTGATGTGGTTGGCGAGGAGATCGCCCGACATCCCGACGTTGCCAAGATCTCGTTCACGGGGTCGTCCGCTATCGGCCAACATCTGGTAAAAGCCGGTGCTGACACCATGAAGCGCGTGACGCTTGAACTCGGCGGAAAGTCGCCCACCGTGGTGCTTGATGATGCGGATTTTCAGGCCGTCATGCCGTTGGTGCTGCAAGCGGGATTTCTCAACAGCGGCCAGGCTTGCATCGCAGGCACTCGCATTCTCGTGCCGCGCAGTCGGTTGGCAGAGTTCGAGCGGATTGCGAAGGAGGGTGTCGCACAGATTCAATCGGGCGATCCACGCAACGCCGACACTGACATCGGTCCGATGGTGAGCCAGAAACAATGGGAACGGGTGCAGCGCTACATCCGTACCGGCCAGGAAGAAGGTGCGAGGTTATTGGCCGGTGGCGAGGGTCGTCCGGAAGGCTTGCATGCGGGATGGTTTGTGAAGCCCACGATCTTCACAGATGCCAACAACCGGATGCGCATCGCGCGTGAGGAAATCTTCGGCCCCGTGCTGACGATCATTCCCTATGAAGATGATGCCGATGCGATCAGCATTGCCAACGATACGGACTATGGGCTGAGCGCCCTGGTGCTGGGGAAGAGTTCAGAACGCTGCTTGAACATCGCCCGTCAGATCGATTCGGGACGCGTGCTCATCAACACCCTGGCCCACGAACCGCGCGCCCCCTTCGGTGGATTCAAGCACTCAGGCCTTGGGCGCGAAATGGGCAGGTGGGGAATGAGCGCGTTTTTGGAGCCGAAGACGTTGATCAGGTATGAACCGTTGAAGTGACGGGGTCAGATTCCCGTCTGGGAGCACTGTATGGTAATTGCAGCCGGCGTCGACTTTTGGCCGAGAGCTTTCGGTCGTGAACGCAGCTGCCGGCGAAAGGCGGCCTGTCAGGAGACGGCGGTTCGGACGTTTCCAGCCTTGGTAAACCAACATAGAGCGGCCACGCCGAGCAGCATGGTTAGCACGGCCAGGAACAGGATTACGCGTTCAGTCCCCAATGGTGCGGCCAACAGCGCCACCAGCAGGCCGGCAAGCGGTTGAGACAGGTTGTTGAGTAAGGTAATCACGCCCACCGTCTTGCCGAAATCCTGAGGCGGAATCACCCGTTGACGCAGACTGCGCATGTAGACGTTGAACATCTTGTCGAAGCCAACGATCAACAGGAACCCCAGCGTATAACCGGCCAAATTTGGGCTCAGGGCGCTGATGAAGGCACCGGCGGCGATCATCGCATAGCCGACACCACCCAGCACCCGCAGTGGCAGTACCACCCGGGCGAGAAAGAACAGGATCGCGATGGTGGTCACAGCGCCAGCCGCCTGCAGCGCGGCGTAGCCATCCTTGCCACCACCGTATTGGCCGATCACCATGGCCGCCGATGTGGCCAGGGTAACCCCGACGATCAGGTTGACGCCAACGGCCAGCGTGATGATTTTTTGCAACTGTACCTGCTCGCGGATATGCCCGAAGGCGATACGCAGAGGTTGCAGCCAGACGTCCTGGTGCTGCTCGAACACTTTTACGGTGATGCGGCTCCAACGTTGC
>Ga0247820_10002519_pt1 | contig 10267 bp, 7 predicted proteins | sample 13C_Glucose_Day1_2_FD_192480 | JGI IMG/M metagenome (GOLD analysis project Ga0247820, IMG submission 192480) | Soil microbial communities from agricultural site in Penn Yan, New York, United States - 13C_Glucose_Day14 | ecosystem: Environmental > Terrestrial > Soil > Agricultural land | place...
GAAGGAAGGCTTGAACGCGGAGGCCATCCACGGCGACAAGTCGCAGCAGGAGCGGCTGCAGACGCTGGAAGCCTTCAAGCAGGGCGGCATCAAGGTCCTGGTGGCAACCGACGTCGCGGCCCGCGGCCTCGACATCGTGGAGCTGCCGGCGGTGATCAACTTCGACCTGCCGCATTCGCCGGAGGACTACATCCACCGCATCGGCAGGACCGGCCGCGCCGGGGCCACCGGGATGGCGTTGTCGCTGATGATGGACAAGGACCAGCGCTACCTGGCCGACATCGAGAAGCTGACCCAGCGCAAGCTCGATGTCGAGGCGCTCGATCCCGGCGTGAGCCGCCGCCCGGCCGTCGCCCTGCGCAGCGACGCACCCGAGGGTGGTGGCGGCGAGGCGCGCGAAGGCCGAGGTTTCGGCGCCGGCCGCGACAAGGCGCCACGCGAGGGCGGCATCCGGCGCGAGGCTCCGGCGCGGCGGGATCCCGCCGCCGATCGCGACCGCCAGGCCCGCCGCAACGGCGGGCTGGGCCGCAGCGTCAAGGCCGATCCGTTCTTCTCGCGCCCCTACGAGCCGGCAGCGGACAGCGCCGACGCCGCACCCGACGAGCCGCAAGAGGGACTGAACCCGTCCAGCGCGCGCCGTCCGGCGCGCAAGGTTGCAGCCCTCCTGGGCGGAAAGCCCAACCTGCCGCACTGAACCGGCAGCACTGAACCGGCCGCACTGAACCGGCAGCACTGAACCGGCAGCACTGAACCGGCAGCACTGACTCGCACGCAATGCCGGCGTCCGCCGTCGGCAGCGCCGGTCCTCAACGACCCTGTCCTCAGCGGCGCCCTGTCAGCGACGCCTTCCTCAGCGGCGCCCGTCCCCGAAGCGGTCTGCCCAGCGGCGGATCGCCTCCGCCAGCCAGCCCTCCCGATCGCGGCGTGCCGGCGGCTCGATTGCAAGCAACCGGGCCGCGTCGTCGAGCACGTCGCACGGAGCCGGCGACCGGCCGCCAGCGCCGGTGATCGAGCCTGCGCCGTTCTGCTTGGAGAGCTTTTCGCCATTGTCGCCGGTGATCAGGGGGATGTGCAGGTACGACGGCATCGGCAGGCCCAGCGCGCGCTGGATCAGCACCTGCCGGCCCGTGGAGGCGAGGATGTCCTGGCCGCGCACCACATGGGTGATGCCGGCTTCGCCGTCGTCGACCGTGACCGCCAGCTGGTAGGCCCACAGGCCGTCGGCCCTGCGGATCACGAAGTCGCCCGCGTCCTGCGCCGGCACCTGCCGCTGCGGGCCGAGCCAGCGGTCGTCGAAGGCCACGACCTCGTCGCCAGCCCGAAAGCGCCAGGCGCGCGGGGCCCGGCCGCCGGGGATGCCGTCGCGGCAGGTGCCGGGGTAGACCATCTCGCGGTTGCGCTGCAGCGCCTGGGGCCTCAGCACGGCCAGTGAATCGGCGATCTCGCGCCGGCTGCATGCGCAGCCGTAGACCATGCCGGCGGCGGCCAGCCGGTCGAACGCGCGCTGGTAGCGGTCGACGCGCAGCGACTGGAAGACCACCGGGCCATCCCAGCGCAGGCCCAGGAAGCGCAACTGCTCCTGGATGAGTTCGGCCGCTCCCCGGACCGTGCGCGGCGTGTCCACATCCTCGATGCGCAGCAGCCACAGGCCGTCGTGGGCACGCGCATCGAGGTAGCTCGCGAGCGCGGCAGCGGCGGATCCGGCGTGCAGCGGCCCGGTCGGCGACGGGGCGAAGCGGCCGATGTAGCGATTCACGGCTCGATGCAGAAGGCAGCGGTCAGGGGATCAGCAGCGCGGCGATGAAGATACCGATCATCAGGAACGTCAGCGCGATCTTGGCAAGCATGCCGATCGCCATTCCGAGCCATGTGGCGACGCCCACGTTGCGGGCACGGATGAGGTCGCGGTCGACCAGGTACTGGCCGATCACCGCGCCGAGCAGAGGCATGAAGATCAGGCCCCACAGGCCGGTGAAGATGCCCACGACGGTGCCGATCAGCGCGCCGAGGATCGCTTCCTTGCTGGCGCCGGCCTTCTGCGCGCCCATCACGCCGGCAAAATATTCGATCAGCCACGCGGCAACGGCCAGCACGGTGGCAATCGCGACCGTCACCCCGCTGACCCGGCTGAAATCGTCGATCCAGGCCCCGAGGACGATGCCCGCGAGGACCAGGATCACGCCCGGCAGGGCCGGCAGGATGGTGCCTGCCACGCCCAATGCCATCATCACCACGACAAGGATCCAGAGGGCGGTATTCACCGCCGCATGGTAGCCTGAGACCGAGGCGCATCGCCGGAGATCGCGATGAAGGACATCCGCATCACCATGCCATTCGGCCGGGAACCGGGCAGGCTGCGCCGGCGGCGGCTGCTGCAGGCGCTATCCACGTTGCCGCTGCGGGAGCCGCTGCTCGCCGCCGGGGCGGCTGGCCTGGCATGGCCATCGACCGGCCTGCCGGCGACGCCCGCCTGCGGCGCCGGCAGCGCGGCGACGCCGCGCCAGACGGAGGGCCCTTATTTCACCCGCGACTCGCCCGAGCGTGCAACCCTCCTCGAGCCGGGCATCGCCGGCCAGAGACTGGTTCTCAGCGGCACGGTGCTCTCGCTCGATTGCCGGCCGCTGGCCGGCGCGCTGCTCGATTTCTGGCAGGCGGACGCCGACGGTGCCTACGACAACCAGGGCTATCGGCTGCGCGGCCATCAGTTCACCGACGCCGACGGCCGCTATCGCCTGGAAACGGTCGTGCCGGGTCTCTATCCCGGCCGTACCCGCCACATCCACGTCAAGGTCCAGTCGAAGGGCGGCCCGGTGCTGACCACCCAGCTCTACTTCCCGGACGTGCCGGAGAATCGCCGCGACGGCCTGTTCGCCCCGGCCCTGTTGGTCGCCGTCACGCAGGCGGGCAGGGCGGACGGCCTTGCCGCGCCGGCCTTGTCCGCCGGGGCTGCGGACACGCGGGCTGCCGGAGGGCGCGACGCCGCGGCGGCGGCTCAGGCCGGCTTCGATTTCGTGGTCCGTACCGCCTGAACCGCGGCATCCCTGGCCGACCTGCGCCCGGCGAACACCTCGTTGGCCACCAGCGCGGCGAGGATCAGCGCACCGCCGTGCAGCGTGGCATCGGCCGGCCGCTCGCCCGCGCCAAGCCACGCCCACAGCGGCCCGAAGACGACTTCGAGAAGGGCGAGCAGCGCGGTCTCCTGCGGCTTAAGGTGCCGGGCCGCGCCGATCATCAGCACGCAGGGTAGACCCAGCTGGAAGACCCCGAGAAGCGCCAGCAGCAGGATGTCCCTGCCGCTCGCCTGCACCGGCAGGATCAGGGGAAGCATCGCGAGGCAGGAGATGATGGCGCCGATCAGCAACGCCGGCACCAGGTCGACGCGTGCCTGCTGCCGCTTCATGTTGATGATGTTGATCGCCGACGCGAGCGGCACGCCCGCGGCGATCAGCATGCCCCACAGGCTGCCGGTGCCGTCGTCGGCCTGCAGGCCGTCCCGGACCATCCAGACCATGCCTGCGCCGGCGGCCGTGATCGCCGCCCAGGTGCGGCCCGCGATGCGTTCGCCGAGCACCAGCCAGGCGAGCAGGGCGGTGAGCAGCGGAGCCAGCGCCAGCACGACCAGCGTCTTCGCGACCGTGGTGAGCACCAGGGCGATCATGAAGCAGGTGAACATGATCGCCCACATGACGCCGGACACGACGCCGGGCCAGCCGGAGGCGGTGACCACCGCGAGCCATCGCGAGCGGCTGGTGACCACCAGGTAGCCGCACACGAACAGCAGGCAGGCGAGCGAGCGCCAGAAGGTGAGCTCGAAGCCGCCGGCGTGCTCGAGCTGGCGGGTGACGACGCCCGCGGTGCTCCAGAGCAGCGCGCAAAGGACCATCGAGGCCACGGCGATGCGGTGCCGCCGCGGGCTGGTCGGCGCGAGCATCATTCGCCGAAGGCGGCGGCAGCGGTTGCCGGCCTGATCTCCCGCGAGTCGAAGTCCTGCTCCCAGGTGCCGGGGCTCAGGTCCGGCTTGAGCGACACCCGCTTGTCGAAGACGAAGAGCTCGCCGCGCCAATGACGACCGCCGACCTCCTCGAAGTACCTGAGCACGCCGCCGTCCAGCTGGACCACGTTCTCGAAGCCGTTGGCTGCGAGATAGAGCGCGGCCTTCTCGCAGCGGATGCCGCCGGTGCAGTAGGTCACGACCCGGCGCCCGGCCAGCTGTTCGCGCCGGGCCTCCAAGGCTTGCGGCAACCCGGTGAACGACTTCAGCTGCGGGTCGATGGCGCCATCGAAACTGCCGACCTCGACCTCGAAGGCATTGCGGGTGTCGACCATCGTCACCGGGCGGCCCTCGTCGTCGCAGCCGCGGTCGAGCCAGCGCGCGAGTGCGGCGGGGTCGACCGTCGGGGCGCGCCCGGCCGCCGGCCTGAAGGCGGGCTGCCGGAAGGTGATGATCTCCTGCTTCAACTTGACGAGAAGCCGATTGAAGCTCTGGCGCTCCGACCGGCTCTCCTTGAACGACAGCGCCGCCAATGCCGGCAGGCCGCGGAGCCGGCGAGCGAAGGTGCGCGCGTCGGCCTCTGCGCCGCACACGAAGACGTTGATCCCTTCGGGCGCGAGCAGCACGGTGCCCCGCATCGACGAGGCCTTGCCCGCCTCGCGAATCTCCTCGCGCAGTGCGGGCGGGTCCGCGAGGTCGGTGAACAGGTAGGCGGCGAGATTGAGGTACATGGCGCGTTGCAGGAGGGGTCCCGATTCTACTGGAGGCGCCGCTGCGGTCCGGCGCCGCCGGTCGTCCGCGCGCTGCAGGCCGACCCGCCGGCAGCGCGCGCCGGGCCATCGCGCCTGCGGCCTGCCGCCTCCTCGTACAATGGGCTGCCCGTGTTCAGCTCCTGATCTGCCAGGCCCGACATCCAAGTGACCAACCCCGGGTTCGTTCACCTGCGGCTGCGCTCCGAGTATTCCATCTCGGATTCCATCGTCCGCATCGACGATGCGATTGCTGCTGCCGCCGCCGATCAGCAGCCGGCGCTGGCGCTGACGGATTCGGCGAACCTGTTCGGCTGGGTCAAGTTCTATCGGGCGGCCATCGCCAAGGGCATCCAGCCGCTGTGCGGGCTCGATTGCTGGATCACCAATCCCGAGGACCGGGACCGCCCGCATCGGCTGCTGCTGATCGCAGCCAGCGCCCAGGGCTATCGCCACCTGTGCCAGCTGATCTCGCGTGCCTGGCTGGAGAACGAATACCGCGGCCGCGGCGAGATCCTGAGCGACTGGCTCACGCCGGAGCAGACCGCCGGGCTCATCGCGTTGTCCGGCGCCGCCGCCGGCGAAGTCGGCCAGTGGCTGCTCGCCGGCAACCGTCCGCGGGCGGAAGAGGCGGCGCAGCGGCTCGCCGCGCGCTTTCCGGCGTCGTTCTACCTCGAGGTGCAGCGCTACGACACGCCCGAAAGCGAGTCCTGCACCCGCGAATCGGCGCGGCTGGCGACGCGGCTGGGACTGCCGCTGGTGGCGACGCATCCGGTCCAGTTCATCGGCGCCGACGATTTCCGCGCCCACGAGGCGCGCGTCTGCATCGCCGACGGCGAGATCCTCGCCAACCCCCGCCGGGTGCGCCGCTTCACGCCGGCGCAGTACTTCAAGACCCGCGACGAGATGGCACAGGCGTTCGCAGACCTGCCCCAAGCGCTCGCCAACAGCGTCGAGATCGCCCGGCGCTGCTCGCTGTCGATGACCCTCGGCGAGTCGCGGCTGCCGGAGTTCCCGACCCCCGACGGCATGGGCGTCGACCAGTACCTGCGCCAGCTTGCCGCGGAAGGGCTCGCGCGGCGCATGGAGAAGCTGTTCCCCGATCCGGCGGTGCGGGCCGCTCGACAGGAGGAATACGACAGCCGGCTGCGCACCGAATGCGACACGATCATCGGGATGGGCTTCCCGGGCTACTTCCTGATCGTGGCGGACTTCATCGGCTGGGCCAAGGCCAACGGCGTGCCGGTCGGCCCGGGACGAGGATCGGGCGCCGGCTCGCTGGTCGCCTTCGCCCTCGGCATCACCGACCTCGACCCGCTGCCGTATGCCCTGCTGTTCGAGCGCTTCCTGAATCCGGAGCGGGTGTCGATGCCGGACTTCGACATCGACTTCTGCCAGGACAGCCGCGGCCGCGTCATCGAATACGTGCGCCAGAAGTACGGCGGCGACGCGGTCTCGCAGATCGCCACCTTCGGCACCATGGCGAGCAAGGCGGTCCTGCGCGATGCCGGCCGCGTGCTGGACATGCCCTACACGTTCTGCGACCAGCTCTCCAAGCTGATCCCGATCGTGCAGGCGAAGCCGCTCTCGCTCGACAAGGCGCTCGAGGAGGAGCCGCTGCTCGCCGAGCGCGAGCGCAAGGAGGAGGAGGTGCGCGAGCTGTTCACGCTGGCGCGCCGCCTCGAGGACATCACCCGCAACGTCGGCATGCACGCCGGCGGCGTGCTGATCGCGCCGGGCAAGCTGACCGACTTCTGCCCGCTCTACAAGGCGCCGGGCACCGATTCGGTGATCAGCCAGTACGACAAGGACGATGTCGAGGCGGTCGGGCTGGTGAAGTTCGACTTCCTCGGACTGCGCAACCTGACCATCATCGACCTTGCGGTGCGCTACGTGAACGAGCGGCGCGCGGCGGAAGGCGTGGAGCCGGTCGACCTGACCACGCTGTCGTTCGACGATGCGAAGGCCTACCAGATTCTGAAGGATGGCAACACGGTCGCCATCTTCCAGGTGGAAAGCGACGGCATGAAGAAGCTGCTGCGCAAGCTTCAGCCCGACCGCTTCGAGGACATCATCGCGGTGCTGGCGCTCTACCGTCCCGGGCCGCTGGGCTCGGGCATGGTCGACGATTTCATCCTGCGCAAGCGCGGCCAGCAGAAGATCGACTACTTCCATCCCGACCTGCGCGAATGCCTGGAGCCGACCTACGGCGTGATCGTCTACCAGGAGCAGGTGATGCAGATCGCGCAGGTCATCTCCGGCTACACGCTGGGCGGTGCCGACCTGCTGCGCCGTGCGATGGGCAAGAAGAAAGCCTCGGAGATGGCCAAGCAGCGCCAGATCTTCATGGAGGGCGCCAAGGGCCGCGGCCAGAATCCGGAACTCGCGACCCAGTTGTTCGACCTGATGGAGAAGTTCGCCGAGTACGGCTTCAACAAGTCGCACACGGCGGCCTATGCGGTGGTGACCTACCAGACCGCGTGGCTGAAGGCGCACTATCCGGCGGAGTTCATGGCAGCGACGCTGTCGTCGGACATGGACGACACCGACAAGGTGCACCTGTTCGTGCGCGACGCGCAGGCCAACGGCGTGACGGTGATGCTGCCGGACATCAACCGCTCGGGATTTCGCTTCGAACCTCAGGATCCGGCCACCATCCGCTTCGGCCTGGGCGCGGTCAAGGGCGTCGGCCAGGCCGCGGTGGAGGACATCATCGCCGAGCGCAAGGCGCACGGCCCCTACCGGGATCTTTACGATTTCTGCGATCGCATCGACCGCCGGCTGGTGAATCGTCGTGCCGTCGAGGCGCTGGTACGCGCTGGTACCTTCGACCAGCTCGACGCGGACCGGGCACGCCTGCTCGTCAACGTGCAGCGGGCCATGGACGCGGCCGAGCAGGCGGCCCGTGCCCGCAGCGCCGGCCAGGCGGGGCTGTTCGGCGACCTGATCGCGGAGCCGCAGGCCGGCGCCGAGAGCGCCGCCCGCCGGGACTGGCTGTCGGCCCCGCCCTGGGACGAGCAGCGGCGGCTGCACGAGGAGAAAGGGGCCCTCGGCTTCTTCCTCTCCGGGCATCTCTTCACCACGCACGAGGCGGAGTTGCGCCGCTTCATCAGGACCCGGCTGGCGGACCTGCCGCGCATCGTCGAAGGCTCGCACGGCAGCACCCAGGTGACCGTGGCCGGCATCGTCGCCGCCATCTCCAGCACGATGACGCGGCGCGGCCGAATGATGCGCGTCATCCTCGACGACCGGTCCGCGAGCGAGGAGCTCGCCGTGTTCTCAGAGCAGTACGAGCAGAACCGCGCGCTGCTCAAGGAGGACGAGCTGATCGTCGTGCACGGCAAGGTGTCGAAGGACGAGTACAGCGGCGGCTACCGCTTCAGCGCGGAACGCATCCTCGACCTCGGCGCGGCGCGCGCCGAGCACGCCCGCGCGCTGAAGCTGCGCATGAACGGCCAGTCGGATGCCGGCCGGCTCGCGAGCCTGCTCGAGCCGTTCAAGGTCGGCCAGCAGCAGGGCCCGGGCTGCCCGGTGGAGATCGAATACCACAACGGCGTCGCCGCGGTGTCGGTGCGGCTCGGGCCGGACTGGACGGTCAGGCCGTCCGATGCCCTGCTCGCGCAGCTGACCGATTGGCTGTCGCCGCACGGCGTCGAGTTGCTGTACCGATGAAGCCTGGCGTCAGCGACAAGGTGCTCCTGCGTCGCCTGTTCGGGCACGTCAAGCCGCACTGGCGGGTCTTCGCACTTGGCGTGGCCGGGATGATCCTCACGGCGCTGACCGAGCCGGTGTTCCCGGCGATCATGAAGATCCTCCTCGACGACGGCTTCGGCGGGAGCGGCGACGCGCGGCTGATGTGGCTCGCGCCGGTGATGATCGTCGGCTTGTTCCTGCTGCGCGGCACCTTCACGTTCGCGATGAACTACGCGATGAACTACGTGAGCCAGGAGGTGCTGCTCGACCTGCGGCGCGAGATGTTCGCGAGGCTCGTGGAACTGCCGATCCGGTTCTTCGCGATGACCTCGTCCGGCACCGTCATCGCGCGGCTGGTGAGCGACGTGCAGAACGTCACCCAGACGCTTGCCGGCGTCATGATCATCCTGGTGCGCGACACCTTCGTGATCATCGGGCTGCTTGGCTGGCTGCTCTACCTCAACTGGCAGCTGACGACGGTCGCCTTGATCCTGATCCCGCTGGTGGCGCTCGCGGTCGGCGCCTTCTCGAAACGCATGCGGCGGCTGTCGACGGAGCAGATCCGCTACACCGGCGAGCTCACCAGCGTGGTGGAGGAGGCCATCCACAGCAACCCGGTGGTCAAGGTCTACGGCGGGCAGAACTACGAACGTTCGCGATTTGCCGCCGCGAGCGGCAAGCTGCGCGACTTCGCCCGGCGGATGACCGTGGCGTCGGCGCTGATCGTGCCGATCACCCAGATCATGGCGGCGGTCGCGGTGTCGGCGGTGATCTCGATCGCGCTCTACCAGTCGCAGCGCGACCAGACCACCGTCGGCGACTTCGTCTCGTTCATCACCGCCATGCTGATGATCCTCGCGCCGCTCAAGCACCTGGCGGACGTCAACAGCCAGCTGCAGCGGGCGCTGGCGGCGGCCGATGCGGTCTTTCGTTTCATCGACGAGCCGCTCGAGCCGGATGCCGGCACCGGCACCGTGGCGACGGTGCGCGGCGAGATCCGCTTCGAGCACGTCAGCTTCGGCTACGAGCAGTCGGAGCGGCTCGCTTTGAACGGCATCGACCTGCACATCCGCGCCGGCGAGACGGTCGCCCTGGTGGGCAGCTCCGGCGGGGGCAAGACGACCATGGCGAACCTGCTGCCGCGCTTCTATCCGGTCGGCGAGGGGCGCATCCTGATCGACGGCATCCCCATCGAGACCCTCCGGCTGCAGAGCCTGCGGCGGCAGATCGCCTGGGTCAGCCAGACGGTGATGCTCTTCAACGACACGATCGCCAACAACGTCGCCTACGGTGACCGGCGCGGCGCGTCGGAGGCCGAAATCCGCGCGGCGCTCGAAGCCGCCTATCTCACCGACTTCGTGGCCTCGCTGCCGGATGGCCTGCAGACGATCATCGGCGACAACGGCATCCGGCTGTCCGGCGGCCAGCGGCAGCGGATCTCGATCGCGCGGGCGCTGCTGAAGAGCGCGCCGATCCTGATCCTCGACGAAGCGACGTCGGCGCTCGACAACGAATCCGAGCGCTATGTGCAGGCAGCCCTCGAGCGGTTGATGAAGGGCCAGACGACGCTGATCATCGCGCATCGGCTGTCGACCGTGGAGAAGGCTGACCGGATCGTCGTGCTCGCGGGCGGCAGGATCGTCGAGCAGGGCACCCACGCCGAGTTGCTCGCCGGCGCCGGGCTGTACTCGCGACTCTATGCCGGCGGCGAGCTCGTCAGCTGAACCCGGTTGCTCACGCGCACCCGACCCCCACCCGCTGCGATTGCTGCCGCCTCCCACGACTCGAGCCCGTCGATGCCCAGCGTAGCCCTGATTCTCACCACCTACAACCG
>Ga0247820_10002521_pt1 | contig 10264 bp, 9 predicted proteins | sample 13C_Glucose_Day1_2_FD_192480 | JGI IMG/M metagenome (GOLD analysis project Ga0247820, IMG submission 192480) | Soil microbial communities from agricultural site in Penn Yan, New York, United States - 13C_Glucose_Day14 | ecosystem: Environmental > Terrestrial > Soil > Agricultural land | place...
CCTGCTTCACTCCAGTCACATGGTCGGCAGTCCGTACCGCGTCGATACGGTCGCCGGCTATGTGAGGAGAGAAGGACATGTCCGCAGCGCGAAAGCAGGCAGCCGTTTCTGAGGCGCGCGTCGTCTCCGCCGACGGAACCGAGATCGCGTTTGAACAGTCGGGCAGCGGGCCGGTGGTCATCCTGGTGGCGTCGGCGCTGGCCGACCGCTCCGATACCGCCAAGCTTGCCGCCCTGCTCAGCGAGCGGTTCACGGTCATCAACTACGACCGCCGTGGCCGGGGCGCCAGCGGTGACGCCGGTTCATACTCAGTTGCTCGCGAGATCGATGACATTGCCGCGCTGATCGAGCACAGCGGCGGCTCCGCGTCGCTGTTCGGCTCGTCCTCGGGAGCTGTGCTCGCTCTGCGCGCCGCCGCCGCCGGACTGAGCATCGACCGGCTGGCCCTGTATGAGCCGCCCTTCGTGGTCGCCGCCGCCGACAACGGCCCGCCCCGGGACCTTGCCCAGCAGGTCACCACCCTGCTCGAGCAGGGCCGCGACAGCGACGCAGTGAAGTACTTCATGACCAAGGTGCAGGGCATGCCCGGTATCGCCGTGCTCTTCATGAAGCTCATGCCGAAGGTGTGGGCCAATCTCACCGGGCTGGCCCGCACCCTGCCCTACGACATCGCGGTCATGGGCGGCACCCAGCAGGGCAAGCCGCTCAACGCCGCGGAATGGGCGGGCGTGCACGCGACCACCAGGGTGCTGACCGGAGGCAAAAGCCCAGTCGCCTTCCAGCGTGCCGCCCGCGCCCTGACTGAGCTGCTGCCCGAGGCCGACCACCGCACCCTGCCCGGCCTCAACCACGGCGCGGTGGTCATGGCACCCAAGAAGGTAGCCCCACAGATAACCGAGGCCCTCCAAAAGTGAGCCTGTCGCTGGCCTGTACCGGTACGGCCCGGCCGAATGGGTACTGCGGGCCGTCACGAACGCGGAGCGTCCCCGGGTGCGCCGCTGACCTCTGCCGGGCGTCTGTGTAGCCGGTGATCACCGCCGGGTCGGCGTCCGGACCGGCATCGTCGGTTCTTACTGTCGTGCAGCGGCCTTCCAGACGGCGGTGACAGCGAGCCATAGGCGTGCTCACTGGTTTCAGCGGGTTTACCCGTCATGTCGTGCGGTGGCGGGTGTGAGTGTGGCGGTCCGGGTGCCAGGAGCGGTGGGTTCGGGCAGAGCACGGAAGAGGAGCCAGCTCAGGGCAGGCATGGCAATCAAGGGGGCGAGAGCTGTCTGGAGGTCGGTGGTGTCGGCGAGGTGGCCCAGCAGAGGGCTGATGAGGCCGCCGATGCTGACGGTGAGGCCAAGGGTGACGCCGCTGGCGGTGCCGATGCGGGAGGGCAGGTAGTCCTGGCCCAGGGTGACTTGGAGGGAGAAGGGAACGTACAGGCCGGCCGAGGTGAGGGCCACGGAGAGGAGCATGGCCGGGCCGGGTGTGTAGATCACTCCGGTGACGGCGGCGATGGAAAGCAGGTACGCCCAGCGGGAGACGCGGACGCGGTCGTAGCGGTTGGCCAGGGACCCGCCGAGGACCGAGCCGAGGGCGCCGCCCAGGAACAGCAGGAACAGGGCGGTAGTCCCCGCGGTAGTGCTGCCGTGCATGCGCTGCTGGGCGTAGAGGGAGATGAAGGTGCTCAGGCCGGTGAAGACGATGGAGCGGAAGACCACCGCCAGGGACAGCTTCACGAACGAGGCCACGTCGTCCGCGCTGCGGGGTGCTTGTGCTTCGGCGTGGCCGGTTGGGGTTCGGGCGAGCATCCGCAGGACGGGCACGCACAGGGCGGCGCCGGCGAGGGCGGGGAGAACGAGGACGGGTGTCCAGTGCAGGGAGCCGTGTCCGATCGCGGCCGCCACCATGAGCGGGGCGCATGCGAAGCCGATGTTGCCGCCGAGTGAGAACCAGCTCATCGCGCTGTGGCTGCCTTCACTGGCCAGCCGGGCCACGCGGGCGGACTCCGGGTGATAGGCGGCCACGCCGATGCCGGAGACGGCGACGAAGAACAGGGTGAGGCCGTAAGCGCCGCTCAGGCCGCTGAGCGCGATGCCCACCCCGCCCAGCAGTGTGCTCACCGGCAGCAGCCACGGCATCGCCCACCGGTCGGTGAGTGCGCCGAACACCGGTTGGGCCACCGATGACAGCAGAGACGCGGCCAGCACGATGCCGGAGGCGACCGCGTAGGTGTAGTCCCGTTCGGCCACGAAGAACGGGATCAGCGCCGCGACGGCGCCCTGGTAGATGTCGACGCAGGCGTGCCCCACGGCCAGCAGCAAGATCGATTTATTCCTTCGCACCCCTCCCATGCTGGAAGCACCACCGCGTGTCGCGCTTTCGATAGATTGACAGCCGATGCCGAAAATCCGCCACACACCTGTCGCGCCGACCCGGACCCAGCGCCTGGCGTCCGGCGGCGAGATCGACGCGCACCGCCACGACGACCACCAGATCGCCTACGCCAGCAAAGGCACCATCGCGGTGACCACGGACGCCGGCTCATGGGTCGCCCCCGCCACCCGCGCGATCTGGATCCCCGCCGGTACCATTCACCAGCACCAGGCCCACGGCGAACTCGACCTCCACCTCGTCGGCCTGCCCGTCACCGACAACCCCCTCGGTCTCGACAAGCCCGCCGTCCTCGCCGTCAGTCCCCTGCTGCGCGAACTCATCGTCGCCTACACCCACGACCCCGACAACGACAGCCCACCCCACCTTCGCCTGCGAGCCGTCATGCTCGACCAGCTCACCATCTCCCCCGAGCAGCCCTTGCATCTGCCGGTCCCCACCGACCCCCTGCTCCGCGAACTGCACGACATCCTGTGCGGCGACCCGGCCGACAACCGTTCTCTCGAAGACCTCGGACGTCAGATCGGTGCCAGCGCCCGCACTCTGTCCCGCCGCCTCCGCGACGACCTCGGTCTCACTTACCCCCGGTGGCGCACCCAGGTCAGGCTCCACCACGCCCTGTTGCTCCTGGCCGATGACATCCCCGTCACCGCGGTCGCCCACCGTTGCGGATGGTCATCCGCCAGCACTTTCATCAACGTGTTCCGCCGCGCCTTCGGCCACACCCCCGGCGCTCGTCCCACCGCTTGATCTCTACGGTCGGAGCCGGGCGGCCGTCGCCGGCGGTGCCCTGGTGGGTCGTTGTCAGGGCACTCTGCTCCCCAGGTCGACTCGGCCAGGCCGTACAACGGCTTGGGTCCTGGGAGCCGGCGGTCTCAGCCGCCGGCATCCGGCTCAGCCGCTCAGGATACCGCTGACCGCGGTGACGGGGATCGTGTCCGCGGCCTGCGGGACCGTCACGCGGACCGGGTCACCGATGTCCGACAGTGCCATGGTCAGCGTCGCCCGTGCGCCGGAGATGTTCACGCTAGTGCGGGTCTGCACGAGCCGTCCTCGCGCGTCGAGCCACGCGTCGGCGAAGACCGGGAGGTCGCTGCCCAACATGTCGCGGGCCTGGTCCAGTCTCGCGCTCACCTCCGGGGCCATGCGCAGGGTGACGGTCCGGTGGTCGAGGATGCCGCGGTAGTGCACAGTGCGCACGCCTTGGACGTCTTCCTCGCCCTCCCGGGAGATCTTGTGCATGGCCGCGATCTGCAGCAGTACGTGCTCGGGGTCGTTGAGCGGGGCCCGCAGCAGGTAGTGGGCCTCCGCCTCGTCCCGGGGCATGACTCCCCAGGCACCCTTGCCGATCCCCTCGCTGCCGCTGAGGTAGATCATGCCGTCCGCGAAGACCTGGTCGATGTGGTCGATGGCACCGCCTGGGAGGTCTACCCCCAGGTGGCCCTTGTCTGCGGCGAAGTCGAAACCGCCGGTGACCGTGAGGCCGTAGACCTGGCCCTCGTCCTCCAGTTCGACCTCTTGGCGGAAGGTGGCGCTGTCCTCGCGAAGAGCCGCGACGGCCGCTCGTACGGCGGTACGCAAGTCGGATGCCGATGCCGCGGAAGGTGACGACGCGTCCGCGGGCTTGTCGCGGTATCCGGGTGTGGCCGTGGAACAGCCGGCGCACAGCAGTGCGGCGGCAGTGGCCAGCACGAGGGGACGGCGCATGGGATTCTCCGGGGGTTCGGGCGAGCATTCGGCCACTGCGGCACCGCCTCGCGCCGAAATCTAACGGAGTTACGCACAACAGTGCTAATTGATAACAGGAGTTGGTCTTCTGGGGGCAGGGATTCTGCCGGCCTCTCGCGTGCGACGTGCAGTCCAGTCGCGGCCGCGATGTAGTCGAACGCTGCTGCGCGCGAGGGAATCAGGTCAGTGAATCGGGCTCACTACGTGACCAGGTGGAAGTCCGGATGTCGCAGCCAGGCGGTCAGGAACTCCACATCACCGACGTGCCGAACCCAGCGGCCTCCGCCGCCCGTGCTGTAGGACACCTCTACGACCGTCCCCGGCAGGGATGTCACCAGTGCCCTCGCCTTGGTGAGGTCCTCCTCGTCACGCGTCTCATCGCGAGGAGTGGGGTAGCCCAGGACGCCGTCGAAGTCGACCAGCGCACCGAGGCGGCGTGCAAGGGCGAGGGTCATGTGGCCGAGCAGCAGATGGTTCTCCGACCCCGAGCAGTCGGCGCCGAGCACCAGGCCTTGCACCGGTGGCGTCGAGAAGGCCGAGTAATCCTCGTCGTCCGCCGGTATGCACTCGTCTTCCGACAGGAAGAAGCCACCGGCGACGGTCGGATCGAAGCTCCGCAACCCCAACGGCGTCACCTCTCGCACCCGGAAGGCCAGATCACCGCCGGCCTCGGTCGCCACCGGCTCGCAAAAGGTCTCCAACCAGGGGACCACCCCGACCAGGATGTCCTCGAAGCCACGCGACTCGAACATCCACAGCCCAACTGCCGGTCCCGACATGGTCCCTCCACAGACGTGTGGTCCGCCGCCACATGCGACCCGGTTCTACCAGGTCCCGAGGAAATGCACGCCCGAGGGCCCGAAGGGAAGTCTCTAGACTCGCCCCACAGCACCCGGCAGCTCGAAGGGGAGACGTTTCCGTGCATGTCTACGACAACCCTGTAATCAGCGGGTTCCACCCCGATCCGAGCGTGTGCCGGGTCGGGGACGACTACTACCTGGTGTGCTCCAGCTTCGAGTACTTCCCCGGGCTGCCGCTCTTCCACAGCAAGGACCTCGTGCACTGGGAGCAGCTCGGCAACGTGCTCGACCGGCCGGGGCAGTTGCCGCTGCCCCTCCCCGGTTCCAAGGCGTCCGGAGGCCTCTACGCCCCCACGATCCGCCACCACGACGGTCGCTTCTGGGTCATCAACACCAATGTCGACGGCGGCGGCAACTTCGTCGTCTCGGCCGAGCGGCCCGAGGGGCCGTGGAGCGACCCGGTGTGGATCGACCTGTCCGGGATCGACCCCGACCTGGCGTGGGAGGAGGACGGCACCTGCTGGTGCGCCTTCTCCGGCTCCGAAGGGGGCGTCAACCTGGCCAGGATCGACCCGGTCAAGGGCGAGGTGCTGGAGGGGCCTTTCGCCATCTGGTCGGGCAGCGGCCTCAAGTACCCCGAGGCGCCGCACCTCTATCGCATCGGTGACTGGTGGTACCTGCTGATCGCGGAAGGCGGCACGGAACGCGGCCACAGCGTGTCCATGGCGCGCAGCCGCTCACCGCGCGGCCCCTGGGAGGGCGCGCCCGCCAATCCCCTGCTGTCACACAGCGGTACTGACCGCTCCATCCAGAACACCGGCCACGCCGACCTGGTGCAGGCTCCCGACGGCAGCTGGTGGATGGTGCTGCTCGGCGTCCGCCCCCGCGGCTTCACGCCCGACGTGCACGTACTCGGCCGCGAGACGTTTCTGACCCCGGTGGAGTGGGACGAGGACGGCTGGCCCGTCGTCGCGCCCGTTCCGGACAGCCACACGGCCCCGGGCGGTGCCTGGCATCCCGTTGCTGACCCGTCCGCCCGCGACGACTTCCACGGGGCCTCTCTCGCGCCGCACTGGATCTCGCCGTTCGTCCGCACGGAGGACTCCTGGTCGCTCACCGAGCGCCCCGGCTGGCTGGTCCTCAGCGCCACCGGCCCCACCCTCGACCGCCCCGGGTACACCTTCGTCGGCCGCCGTCAGCAGCACCACGACTGCCGCGTCACCGCCGTGATCGACCCGGGTACGGGACGCGGTGGTCTCGGCGTACGCCTGGACGAGGCCCACCACTACGAACTCGAGGCCGGGGACGGGGAGGTCGGCGTCGTCGCCCGGATCGGGCCGCTGCGCCAGACCGTGGCCCGCCGGCCGGTCCCTGCCGGGCCGCTGCACCTCACCGTCACGATCCGGACGTCCCGTCTCGTGCCCGCGTCGCCCGAACTCACCGACGGAGGCACCACGGGCCCCGACACGATCGCCTTCTGGCTCGACGATCCCGACGCTCCGGACGCCGAGCCGCTCGCCGAACTGGACGGACGCTACCTGTCCACCGAGGTCGCCTGCGGCTTCACCGGCCGTGTGATCGGCATGTACGCCATCGAGGGAGCGGTCGCCTTCGACTGGTTCGAGTACGCCCCGGCGCCGTCCGTGTGACGCCGGCAACGCGGGATCCAGGCGCACGGTGCAGGGTGGTGACAGTGCTCTCCGAGCTTTGATACTTACGATTCCGAGCGCAGTCCCAGAGCACTGTGCTCCACCACGCCCGAGGGGAGATCGCTCCTGCCCGCGGCCTGGGCCGTCAACTCGGCCAGTCGCGTCCGCAGTTCGGCGGCGGGCTCACCGAGGACGATCGCACTGATGACCAGCTCCATCATCAGGCAGTCGAACTCGTCGCCCCTGCTCCGACTGCGCTTACCATCGGCCTCGACCACAGCAGAGGCGATCCTCCTGCCACGGCCCGCCTCGGTGGCAGGGGCAAAGGACACCTCATAGACGCCTCGCCCGGTCCAACTCCGGTGCATGAAAAGGACATCGCCCTCGACGAACACGTTCCACTTCTCGTCCATGTCCCGGGCTCGATATCCACGCTGGATCCGATCCCATTCCGCGTCGGTCCAGACACGATCCGGCAACTGGGACACCGGCCGGGGCGTGCTGATGGGGTGGAGGCGCCGGAACGACTCTCGGGTGAGCGGGGCATCGGCAGTCATGACGCGATCTTAGGGAAGCACGGCTCCAACAGGACAGCGGGTTACCTCCAAGAGCAGGCAGCCTGGGCGGAGGAGAGCGACTGCTGGGCCGCACCGGCTCCGTCCAGCCGGCTGTGCCGCGGCCGCGGCGCTTGGGAACCGGTGGACGTGCGGCGGCGTCCTTGCGTACCGGCGGAGTTCGTCCGATGCTGCTGAGGGCAGGCGTTCGTCGGCTGGTGGGAGGGGCGAGTGACCATGTCGCGAGGCAGGAAGATCACGGTCATCGTGGTCGCGGTCGTGCTGACGGCATCGACGCCGTTCTTCTGGCTGCTGGACGATCCGGATACCGGACAGTTGGTTGCCGCGTCGGTCCAGGGCGCCACTGGCGTCGCCGCCCTGGTCTGGGCATTGTTGCAGTCCTCAGCCTCCCACTCGCAACGCGGGTTCGTCGTGGCCGATACGGGGAGGGCCGAGGCTACCGGTGGAGGCCGGGCGTCATCCGGCGTGCGACGCCCCCAGGAAGCCGGGAATGGGTCGATTCGGGTGGAGCGAACCGGCGACGCCACCTCGGACGGCACCGGCAGCAACGCGAATTCGGGTATCGACTTCAGCTGACCGGGCCCTCGAAGGCCACAGCATGCGGGAGGTCTGGCCGATGGTGAGATGGCCTCGTCGGCGCCGCACCCCGGACGGCGCCCCTGGTGTCTTCTCCGAGGCCGCAGCCGAAAGCCAAGGGGCGAAGGCAGCCGCGCCTGAAGTCTGCGATGCCGGCCCCCGCGAAGACGCCACCGCGGTACCCGACTATGCCGGACCTGACTCAGGGCCCGCAGGCTCGGTGCACGTGAGCCGTACCGGGAACGCCACGGCCCACAGCGGTGGCTTGGCCAATACCGGGTACCTGTTGATCCGCAAGTTCATCCAGGTGCAACAGTCCGCCGCCCCACGCCCCCCGCTGGACGTCGCCGCCGATGAGCTGGCCAAGGCCGTGCGCAAGGAGTGGGAGAAGGAGGCCACGCTGCGGCGGCTCTTGGAGCCTGCGCCCCTTCCGGTGCGATGGCAGGTGACCAAACGCAGAGTGGCGGGCCGGATCGAAGGGGCGATCGCCGACGACGGCCGCGCCCGTTTCGCTCCACTGCCCGGGTGCGCCGCAGTCACCCGCGACGTTCTGCACCGGGGCGGGTCCCTGCCCGCACTGCACGCGGTCTACGGTGGGTTGGCTTCCGGTCGTCTGCTGCTCGTGGGTGAGCCGGCGGTGGGCAAGACGTCTGCCGCGGTGCTGCTGATCCGGGAGGCGCTCAAGCACCGTGCGAAGGCGGCGCCCGAGGTAAGGCCCCATATCCCCGTGCCGGTGATGCTCACGCCCTTTGGCTGGGATCCAGATGAGGAGGATGTGACCGCCTGGGCGGCAGGCCGGATCTCCCGCGAGTACACCCTTTTCCGGAGCAGAGGAGGGGTCGTACGGGCGAGGGAGCTGCTGGCGGACGGGCGGATCTCGCTGTTCCTGGACGGGCTCGACGAGGTCGGTGGGAAGCAACGCGCCGCCATGTTGGGCGCGTTGGAGTTGGCCAGCTTCCGCGTTGTGGTGGTTTCGCGGGCCAGGGCTCTCACTGGCAGGCGGCAGCGGCTGAGCGGAGCGGCGGCGCTGGAGATCCAGCCGGTGTGTGCCGAGGACGCCAGCGCCTATCTGATGAATCCCCTGCCGACTCCGGCCCCGCCCGGCTGGCAGGAACTCAACCGCAGACTTCTGGACGAACCCGGCAGTGCGGTGACCGAGACGTTGGCCAGTCCGCTGGCGGTAAGCCTGGTCCGCGACATCTACGCCGACACTGGTGGACGCCCTGTGGACGAACTGCTGGACACCGTCCGCTTTCCCAGCACCCGGTCGCTCCAGGACCACCTCCTGGACCAGTTGGTCTCGGCCGCGTACACCCCGAGACGGGAACGCCCGCGCCCACGGTACTCACCCGAGACCGCGGAACGGACGCTGCGCTACCTCGCCACGCAAGTCACCCGCAACCAGGCAGACCGTGAGCTGCGCTGGTGGGACATCCCCACCTGGACGGACCGCCGGCCCAGGATGATCCTCGTCGGGGCCGTCATCGGTCTGCTGTACGGAGTGAGCGGCCTCTTCACGCTGTGGGGGACGACCGGCCCGGTGTGGGCGTGTCTGCTCGCGCCCCCCTGCGCACTCGTCGGAGGGTTCCTCGCCGCCCAGCGTCATGCGGAGCTCAGCGACGAGCAGCCCCTCCCCAGCGCCGGGTGGCGCGACATCTTCCCGCCCGGCGCCGTGGCCTTGGGCGCCTTCATCTGGCTGTTGTCGGGAACCACGTCCTGGTTGGCTTTCCAACTGCCCGGGAGCGACCCGTTGCCTGCCTGGCTTGCCTATCTCGCCGCACTTCCGCTCGGATTCGGCACGACGCTGGTGAGCAGCCGCGGCTACAAACTGGTGGCCGGGACCATCCTCGGCACCGGTTCAGGACCCCAGTACGACGAACTCAGGGACCGTCTCAGCCGACGCCCCGTGACGGAAACCCGGGCGGTCAGTCCGCAGGCCGTGTGGCGGCACCACATCGGGCTGAGGCTGGCACTCGGTCTCCTGACGGGAGTCGCCATCGCGGTGTTCGCCGGCTCGCTCGCGGCCTACGAGTACGGCGTCTGGAAGGGCGTCGTGGTCGGTGGCATTGCCGGGCTGTGGGCCTGCCTCTTCGCCGGGCCGGTCGGAAATCTGGGCGTCGCCGCCGCTCTCTCCGCCGTCCAGCTCTCCATCAGTGAGGGCACCCCGGTGCGTCTGGTGTCCTTTCTCGAGGACGCCCGGCGCCGCAACCTCCTGAGGGCGGCGGGGCCGGCCTACCAGTTCCGCCACGACTGGTTGCGGGAGAGTTTGACCAGTTCCACGCGGTCCCAGGAATGACCCGGGCGGCCGGCGGCATCCCTCACCGACGTGCGGAACGAGCGGGTCGACGACCTCGTCGACGCCGCCCTGTCACGGTGGTAAGAGTAGAAGAAGCCACCGGCATGCCGTCGAGGGGCGGTCGATCGCTCGGGTCGGCTTACGGCGAGGCCACTGCCTCCGCCTCAGCGACTTCGCCGGCGCCGGCCGGTTCGTCCCGCACCATGTCGAGGAAACGGCGGATCGTCGCGACCGGCATGTCGAGCCCTTCGGACGCCGACT